>BNJU01001623.1_pt1 | contig 166435 bp, 199 predicted proteins | sample 8539281 | NCBI WGS metagenome assembly BNJU01 (sample SAMD00202456, study PRJDB9452) | human saliva metagenome | isolation source: human saliva | place: Japan | reverse complement strand
GTATGCGGTAGAATTTTTTTAGAATGCCCAATTACATATATTTTTCAGGAGAACATCACCGAGTTTAAAAAGACTGAACAAATTTCTTGCCCAGTCTTGACATTGATACACTTATTAGGTATCATTAATTAAAGACTGAGTAAGAAGGTCGAGTTCTTACTCGGTAAGGCGAGAAGTGTTTGCGCACTTTTTCGTCTTTTTTTATTCGATTAATTTAAGTAAATTATAACACATTTTCACATACCGCGCAAGCATTTTATGCTTGATTGTAGCACAAAAAGGCCTTCTTTTTATAAAGGTTATTGTTATATAACTTTTTACATACTTTGTTATATACTTTTTATTGTTTTCTGAAGTAGGATAACCTTTTACTATCAGGGTAACATTGATATCTAGATGTATTTTCTTTACCCGTTTTACTCATTCTTTTTTTAATGGCATAAGCAGAAACTTCCTCTAAAGAAATAAATTTTTCATAATCTTCTCTCCAGTTACCAAAGAATAGTTCTCTCAAAGAATCCTCATAATTCAAAAACAATTATCCTACTCATTGTTTCAGCTCCAGCAAGTGTCCAGTACATTCCTCTTTTTTTCATTCTGTAAGTGACCTTACGATGCTGACTCTCCATTATCCCTATTCCTGCATGGCTGAATCCCCTCTGCTCAGCTGGTTTAGTGTATTGGAAATTTCTCAATATTTTACTCTTAAATTTCTCAAATAACTCTTGTTCTTCTTCTGATTCGATATAACTTTCAGTCGTATCTAAAACAGTTCTCATTAGCTTCTTATCATGTTGCTTAATCGCCTGGAAAGCTCTCTCTAATAGATCTTCAGAGTAAAATTTTAGATAATTCTTCAACTCCTTATTTACATGGTACTCATCCCAAAAATGTTCGTGGCGTTTAATTCGTAACACCTTTGCAATTTCTTTGAAAACATAAGGTGTATATCCATGCCCCCCATCAGAGTTCGTAATTAATAAAGTCTGTTCCGTAACTTCGTAATTATTGAATAGATAATCAATTACCTGCTCCCTCACTAAGCGATTGTCAAGACCAATAAATTCTTTTTTGTCCTGAAGTTCAAATCGATTGCTGCCAACTTTATGGCTTCCTGTATGAACTACAAAATGGGATAAATCGTAATGTTTATTATCCTTCTGTGGGTCACGTGCTTTGACCATTACACCATCACCCTCAATATAAATAACCTGGGCTTTTCTTTTGCTAACTTCTTTACCCTCTTCGTAATAGCGATAGGCTTCTCTTTCCTCTAACAACTTCTCACAAATTTTTACAGCTTTTACTACAATTGGCTTTGTGATAGAGATATGATAAGTCAATTGGATCACCTGAGTTACTTATCATATGGCATTAAAGTAGATAATTTAGCCACCTGATACATAAATTCCCAGGAGAAGCGGACGTTCTTTTGAAGCCCTAACTTTTCATCTACTGGAATGACCCAATGATCTCCCTTTTTCCAACGTCTTCTTCTGAAAGTAAACTCTCCAAATGTAAAAGCGACGGTTCGCTCCATTGAATGAATACAGGTATAGCCCTTTGCTTTCATGACTGGAATCATCTCCTCATCATACCTAGAAACAAAGTTATAAAATTCTTTTGCATTTTGAAACAGCAATTGATTTTTTTAGTTCTCTCTCATCAAAGAAAGCCATTTAGAATCCTCCCTTATTAAAAATTACGCTTATTTTAATAAATTTTTGACCTGAATGTTCAAATAATCCTTTGTTCTAACAAAAAAAGAGCCTATCTTTTCAGATAAACTCTTACTTGTCATACTGCCTCTAAATGTACAGGTACGAACTATTAAATCTAACAAACAAATACAATGTTAGTAGTTTGCCATTTTTTTAAAAAAACGTCAACATTAATTATCATCTTCTTCACTCTCAGCACCTGTGATATGACGTCCCCCCTGCATACGCTGTCCTGCTTGTTGCATTTGTTGGTTCATGTAATTCATTTGATTCATGCTCTGTTGAAATTTTTGTTGAGAAGAATCAGGCTGTGCTGGTGGTTGTGTCGATTCTACAACTGATGGAGATGAACCTTGGGTTGGTGGCTCCATTCCTCCAGTTGAATGTGGTGAATCTTGGATTGGTGGCTCCACTCCTTCAGTTGGAAGCGATGAATCTTGAATCGGAGCTTCCATGCCTTCAGCTGAAGGAGTTGACTCAACAATAGGTGCATCCGTTGTTCCTAGATCGATTGGTGGCTCAGGAATGTCAACTGGTCCAAATTGATCAAGTCCAGGAACCGCATCATTTTTCAAAGCGTTATAAGTTGCATTGTGCGCAGAGGCGGCTTTATCATCCAAGTTATTTAAAACATTGCCAACTGCCCCTTTCGTATTTTGCATGGCTTCAAATGCTTTCCATTCTGCCAAATCAACCATATTGCTTACACCACCTTTGGCCGCATTCATCAAGCCCTGGTCTTTTACAGAGTTCAAAGCACCTTGAATACCACCTCCAGTTCTGGCAAGGCTATTCCCTAGAATCTGACTTCCTTTAGACAGGGCATCTGGAGCTTTTTTAGCCATATCCATACCAAATTGACCAAGCGCCATACCACCATTAAAGAGACCGCCTGCTCCAGCCGCAAAGGCATTTCCCATCATCATAGCTCCGAGCAGTTGTTGAGCTGTTTCACTGTGACCTGTCGAAACTCCAAGCCAGCGCTCGATCATGGCCACTCCTTGCATTGATGCAAAGAATACTCCAACATAAACTACACAGGCCGCTATCATTTGTTCCCAACTATTAAGGCCTTCAAAGAATCCTCCAGAAAGCTTCGCCACAGCTGAGACAGAGAGAACTGGTAAATCTCGGAAAATCTCAAGCGTGACACGCATAATGATCACCTCAAAGAAGATACCTGCTCCAGCACCGCCAATTGTTCTTAATAATTCCTTATATTTTTTAGAGTTAGAAAGTGAAGTATAACCGACTAGAGGTGAAATAAGTGCTTCAATAAGAATATCAAAAATAGATTTTACGAGTTTAATGGCCATACTCGTTAAAAAGAATAATCAAAATAAAATACTGAGCAAACATCCCAATCCAATTGACTTTATAACGCATATACACTGGTTCAAAAGAATTTAATCCCTTTATAATGCGATGTTCGTCAACAGTTAAAATTCCATTTTGAGTTGCATTTAATTGATGAAGAAAGAGTCCTTTTAATCCTTTCTGTTTTGCTTCAAGAGCATCTAATAGAACTGTATCAGTCGCTCCAAATGTGGCACTAAAATCAATTCGTGAAGCAAAATCAGAGGTATCACGTTTATCTGGACTGTCTGTAATATTATTAAGAGGAGTCGAGCCTTCCTGAATAGGTTTAATAAAGCCATAGTCATCCATTGGGAAAAGTTCTGTTGAAAAAAATCCTTATCAATTAAAAACTTTCAAATCTACAACATTATTTTTCATAGGTTGAATAGCTAGAGAAGAGAAATACTTTGAATTGTCTCCTGAGGCACTCTCTACTTTCTGAACACTCTGCACATCTTCAGAAATGGCCGTAGATATTGTCGTTAAAGCCAACGGTAAAGCTGAAGATACTAGGGTCACCATCAAAAAATTTAAGATTACATTTTTATATTTAACTGGTTTTTGTAAAAACTCCTGTAACAGCTGATACAACGAGTATTAAGGCAAACAGAGAAGTTCCAATTACCTGAAACCAGTAAAAAAATTGACCAATGACTGTCTTCTGATCACCCAGATATCCGAAAAGTCCAAAAAGCTTAAATAAATTGTTAAAAACATGTTCTAGACTAGCAGTTATAAAAATACAGGCCTTTAGCCAAAGAACCCCATAAACTAGATAAAAACGCTAAATAAGCTGGTGTTGGTTCCAGGTAATTGCTCCAATACTTATAAAATTCAACTAAAGGAGCCGAACGTTCATCTGTTATTGGAATCTTATCATGTAAATCATTATGTGTTGAGAAACTTCCTATCAAATCTGAAAAAGTACTATACTTCATTACTATCTCCTTTTTTTATTACTATCATAAAGAATAATAAAAAGTTTGTAGTAAAGGGACAAACCTCAAAAAGAGCGATCAATAAGGACTAAAAACATAAAATCGCATAGTATCAATTTTTTTGAATACTTGATACTATGCGATTTATCATGAAAAAGTTACGGTTTATTTTCGTGGAATTGAGTTTTTCTCGCCTCTAAATGGCTATTATTTCGCTACACCAGTAAAAACAAACTGATCCCAACCATCTCCTAACGATATAATTTTAATCTTTTTCCCACCATCACTTAGTTTTTACTTGGTAAATAGATTGATCACTCCCCTTGATCTGAATATAAAAAATTGTATCATTTGAATTAGATTCTGCTTTATTTTTTTCAGCCGGACCTTTAAAGTTAGAAGCTAGCTCATCCTCAGACAATACTTGATATGTTTTGATATGAGATTCAATTTCAGTTCCGTCTGAAATTGTACTCTTATTCACATCAAAATCAAACTCATTAGTGGTTTCATCAAAATATGTTGCATTATCTGTATCAGATCGATAATACCCCAAATAACGACTTTTTAGAGTGCTAGGTGTGCCATCTGCATTTTGTGAAGTTTTACCTGAACAAGCCGTTAAGATAACGATACATAGGGCAAGAACTCCTAAAATAAGCATCAATTTCTGTTTCATCATAGATGATCTCCTTTATTTCTGTTTTACTTGCTTTATTATACCAAACTTTTTAGCCTAAAATCACTCCTTCATAACACGATTTAACCAGCTAACTGTCAGCTCTTCGACTATTTCTTGTTTGCCACTAACTCCCAAAAATGATTATCTCATTTTTTTATTAATAACTCTAAAAATTTTTGTTCTGCTGTTCCTTAATTTCAGTCAAACTTTTTAGAAAAAGGCATTGTCATATAAATTCAAGCCATCTAATTGACAAATTTTTTTCCAGCTGAGCTAACATAAACGCATTGAAAGAAGGAAAAATTTTTGTTCCTTTTTTTCATCATATGTAATTGAATAAACATATCTTCTGGTATGTTTCGAATAAAGTAAATCTTTAGTCATCACATTCTACCTCCCTTCATACTCTAGCCAACGTGAAATATGATCGCCATAACAATGGATCTTTTCGTTGAAATTATCTAATTGTTCTGTTTGTTTTTGAACTTGGTTTTTAATATGGTCTGAAGCTAATTTCATATTTTTCCAAATGAGCTACATATAATTCTTGAGCTCTATTGAATCTCCCAAATTCAATTTTTTTCACGCAAAATCTGAAGTAAAAACTCATTAAAAGATTTTGCTTTTTTTCTTTTTAGCAAGTGATTTTAAATAATCAATTTCCAGTTGAGTTAATCCACGAATTTTTAACTCACTTCGTTTTTCCGTTAGTCATTTATTATCCATCCTTTCTACTCCACCAAAAAAATCATAATGCCTCTTACTTTTTCAATTCAATATAATCTGCAAGTACGAAATAAAACTCATTCTCTGGTGTTCCTTTTTGACCTTTCCTCCAATTCATGTAAAACTTTTTAAACTATCTGGTGAACGAATTAAAAAAATTCTCGAAATTGTTCAATAGTATCTCTAGTATTTTCTCTATACAACTCTGTCCGACTCATTAATAATTCTTGAATCAAACTGAGTTGATTTTTAACTATTGTTTCAAAGCTTTCATCATAATCCGTTGACCGTAAAAAGCTCTTTATTTTCATAACACCCTGAGGGGAAATGTATGTTACACCACCTTGTTTTTTGATATCAATATCCTCCAATTTTTGACGGTGATATCTAACTAAACTTTTTGTAATCCCCAACTCTTTCGCAACTTCTAACATCGTTTTCCAATTATCCATAAACACACCATTTTCCAAACTAATTTTTTATAGAGTGAAGCAGGGGGAAATTTGACCATATTTTGACTAGGCAATTTGCCTGTCTTTTTCCTCCCATATACCTAATAAAAGAGCATAAGGGAAACTGTTACCACATCCTGTGATAAGTTGATAGTATCAACGTTTCTAGTGTCCCCAATTTTCTCGGCTTCGCCTACTTTTACACACTTACAAATTACCCCCTCCCACATCATACACACACTAAAACACACTTATAAACATCAACTTTTCTCCTAATTTCTGTAAAATATATTGTTCTAAACTGCCTAATTTTTATTACTTCTTTATATTCTTTTTAAGTTGTTTTCTCTTCTGCTGATAGAATTGTGACTCGTTTAGGAGAAACAGACAAGAATAAAATTACACCTGCAACTGAAGCTGGAAACAACATAACTTTGTTTTTCTTTTGAAGATGATTGAAGCTGTATATAACAGATTGGGTAAATTAAAAACCATGCTAGGAGTGTCATTACAAAACTATATAATAGTGCTTCAAAAATTCTAAAAAAATTAATTCCATTTTTTTCTCCTTTATTTTGCCTCACTTTAATTCATTTCTACAGTTTCAATAGGGTTTGAAAATTCAAATGTTCCATCTTTGACTGCCTGTTTTTCTTGTCCAAAGATTCCAATTTAGCCTTCAACTTTTCAATGTTTTTTTATAAGCTGTTTCAATAGTTCTGTTCTTCGTTTCGATGTTTGTATCCAGCGTAGCAATATTCTTTTGATTGGCTTCGAGATCATCACCTGTTAGATATTTTGCTTCTGTTTGAAGACTCGCTTTTCGTGAGTTATCATCTTCAATAGATTCCTTCAATTGAGAAATTGATGTTGTCAATTTTTGAGACTGTTCATTCTGGAAATTGATCTCTTTTTCGATTTCCTGAAGAGTAAATTCTTCTCTGGAGACAACTTCAATAGCTTTGATTTCAAGCTGAGGATTTTTGAGGAGTTACAAAGAATTGTACAGTGTCATCTTCTTCAGATTTCTTCTGAGAAACCTTTTTAGAATCACTGGATGGCGATGAAATATTCACATCAATTGAGCTAGAAGAGACTGTCTGATTCGTCACATCGATCGCAAATGCACCAAAATTTTTCGGAACTCCTTTAATAATAACTGACACTTTTATTATCAATGATTGGCACAACATCCATCTCTATTTTTTTGAGTCTTTATGTTGCGCATAGAGTTTCCATTTCAATCGTTTGGCATCGATGCCCTGATCTATCGAAGTCGTAGCATCTTTCGTCTCAAATTGTAAAAAACAATAATTCCAGTATCTGGTGAATATTCCTGGCTAACAAGTTTCATCTCACCACTGCCATTCGCAAAAATCTGCTTTGTTTTGAGTTGTTCTGAAGTATAGGTTTGTCTTTGTGGTGAGAAAATTGCTCCCATCAAAAAGGCTTAACCAGGTCAAAAAAATAACATTGAGAAAAATGACTAGTTTTCTCTTAATAATATTCTCTTGAAACCAAACTTTAATCTTAATAAATGGCTTCAAAATTGGGCTAGATTTTTATCTTTTCAATCCAGCGTTTTGCTGTCTCTATCATGAGAGATCTATCCTTTCTATTCTATGTGAAATATAAATTAAAAATTAGTAGTTTGGACTATTTAGTCATCAGTTAATATTTCAAAATCTAACAGTTCTTGATGAGTGAACTCTATAATTTTGTATGAACCAATAAATCTAAAAATTCTCTAGAAAATGATTCTCAACAGCTTCCCTAGCTTCCTTATAACTATTAAAAACCCTTGTTCCACTAATTTCATCTGACCAAGCTAGTTTCCCACTTTTTTTGTGGGACTAACCAGACACTTTTTTTCCAACATTGATTTGCATAAGGACAGCGTAATATTTTTGTTCCATATTCTTATTTTTTTACCTTTCTAATTCTAAATAGTATCTATTTATGGTTTTTATAATAATGGCTTATCTCTGATGCCCATTCCTCTTATATTCTTTTCCAAATAAATGAAACCCTACTTTTAGGCCAAACACTTTTTAGTAACATTAAGAAGGCTAATGGCAACCTTTTCGTTTTGATTTCATTTCCAAATTTATCACATATAGTTATCCTGAAGAGCGGTACGAACCAGATTGCAATCAAGATAGTTCCAACCACACCATGCGCAATAGCATTTAAAATTTGATACATACTACCTCCTTAGACATACTTCAATCTTTGAAAAGCTGTCTCGGCCCACTTACTCAGCTTTACCCTTTTAGTCATTTATGGCCTCCTGAATACTTTTCTCATCTGCTACAATCTTTTCCTCTGAATCTCTTGAAGCATATAGATATTTCTTTATTTTTCCCTTACGAATTTTGATGATAGTTGCAGCTTTTTCAACCTGGTATTTTTCTACCAACTTTTGACCTTCTTCTGTCTGAGTGTCAATGTAAAATGTAGGATAAGAACCTTTATTGGCTGCATCTACAACTACACTTTTCCCAACCTGACAGTAAGGACAATCTTTTTTATAAAATACTAGGTTTACATTTTGATCAAGTACAGTATTCTGGTACTCTTTTCTGAGTAAGGTGAGGATCATAATCTAAGATAAAATAATCTTTATACACCCTATACCCTCCTAGAACTGCAAGACTCACAAGTAAAATGGCAAGAATAGCCCCTAGTGCTAACTTAACGTGGCTAAAAAGTTCTCTCATCCTATTTCCTCCTCATCCACAAAATCAAAAATAAATCCTTGGGTACAATTGACTTTAGACAGTTCTCTCATTTCTGACTTCAAATCAGTAAACGTTGTCATCACTTCTTGAAAAAGTAAAGGATCAAATTCCTCGGAATCCAATACACGGACAATTGGCAACATTGGATAATGATCTCTCAACTGCTCCTGCAGATAATCTGAAATCATTTTATCATTCGAGATAACACTATCTACTCTAATAATCGCTGGAATGCTAGAAATACTCTCCTCGTTTTGATAAAAAGTTAAAGCCACATCCCCTGCAGAAACAGAATCAAATTTTAAGTTATCCGATGAAAGTTTAAAATAATATGCCAATGGTTCCTGACCAACCCCTGTTAGGTAGTATCCTCTAATAATTTTGAATAACTCTGACATAGACCCGTCTCCTTCCTAACAAACTTTTAAAAGCCTAAACGGAGCTTGATACACGTCTGGATAGTGAATCAATCTCTTTTTTCTTTGTTCAGGAAGTGGTTTACGGTAATGTTTTTGAAGATACTGAAAAGCTAGTCCCAAGGTATCAAAAACTAAAACTTTATTCTCCCCATTACAAATATAGTCACCTAATTCAAAACTGAAAATTACATACTTCATTCTTCTTCTCACTTTCTATTTTCGCCAACCATTGCCAATAGATCTGTCTCTAATTCAATATCATATCCGTTTTCTAAACGAACTCGTTGACGAATCCCTATAAGTGATAAAACTAATAAAGATCCTCCAACAAATATAAGACTAAATAGTCCAGCTAAAATCAAAAATCATATCATTCCTCCATAGATTATTTTACATACATTTATATCTTGGTAGTAATCGTAGATATAAATGTAAGGCAGTCTGCGGGTTTTTAAAATTATCCAATATCAAGCTCAAATAGAGATAGTTGTTGTGTTTGTTTAAAGCCATCTTTAACCCTTTCTATCACTCTCTGAGTGAACTCTATACTTTCTTCAAAGAAAGCAGCAATATTAGCCATATAAGCCTCCTGACGTTCTTTCTTCACCTTGATAAGGGAAAGCAAGATTGCTTTGATAGAGGCTAATCTGATGCCTCCTCCACGGCCGTGTTTGACTGTGAAGAAGATCTTTTGTTCTGTTTTGAGAACCTTCAATACTTTGTCTAAAGAGCGCTCAGGAATGTTCAACTTCTCTCGTATCTCTTTTTTCGTCGTCTGGATAAATGGATCCTCGGATTGATAGAAACCTTCTAAATAGGCCATTACGTCTGTTTTCCATTCATAGAGATGACTATTCTTCCTGTCAGCGCGTTTCTTCTTAAATTTGTACCAACGTTGCTTCACAAAGAGATCTGAAGCCTTGAGTTCCTGATTGACCCATGCTTTACATAAAGTCATCACATAATCACGACTAGCAGCTTCATATTTTCCTGAGTAGGCGCTTGTGATAATCTTATGATATTCAGCTGAAGAGAGTGGCTCGTCTAGATTCGCATTAAAACTAGAAAGAACCTCCTCACACTCTTCCTGATCGATTCCTGAAGAGAAGTTGGCTAAAGCTAGCGTGAAAAGAACGTTGTTTCTTCCCATCAAGGCTTTTCCACCTTTGATATTCCCCTCTCTCATCAGCAATTGATACCAGGGCTCATCAATCTGTTTCACCCCTTCAGAGCCCGAAATAACCGTCAAATTGGGCTTTTTACTTGGGAAAGGAAGTTCTGATTGTTTCATTGACCAATCTAACCACTCCTGGAACGAATAGGTATAGTCAGGTTCAAAGAATTCGACATTATCAGTTCGAGGAATACGAGCAATCCCGAAATGGTTACAAGTCAAATCTACTGGTAAAGTTTGAGCAAAGTAATTTCTCAAATTTTGAGAGATAGCTTTGGCCACCTTCACCACTCGAAATTGAGAATGAGCTGTAACATAAGCTGATTCTGAGAGGACAAAATAGGCTTGAAATCCCTTATCAGATTTTAGAATCAACGTTGGCATAAAACCTAGCTCCAGAGAAGCGGTTAAAATATCTCCTGTCGTCATTTCTTCAGCTGCAGAGGTAATATCAAAATCAATGTAGAATGTGTTAATCTGTCTTAGATTATCTTCAGAGTGGCCACGTGTAATCCGTCGACCAGCATCACTATAGCTTCCATAGCAATAAACATTAGGGGTCCAGTGTGTAAACTGATCCTGGTTCTCAAGCAATGATTCGACAGAGGTTAAAACAACACCACGTGCCTTCACCATATTTGCTTTTGAACGATAAGCAAATACAGACCCTCGTCTTCCTTCTTCAGCTGAAGAGATGAGCTGTAGATGACTATTCTTAAATTTTTGTGTTCTTAATCCGTCTTTTGTGATGATGGATAAGCATTTTAATAAATCAATCTTTTTCATGATTTTTAAGTCTCTCATACTTTTTAAAGTGTACTTAACAGCCGCTCGAACTCTTCTGCGCTCAGAAGATCGTCATCGTCTTTCCGTGGTTGGAAAGGCATAATCTTTGATACTGGTTTCTTTTTAGCACCTAAACGGTAACGATGTCCGTTTGGGCAACCAACCTAGCTTGTAATCCAATCTAGGAAGGTTTTCTCTACCCTTGATGCTATCGTTTGAAACCCCAATTTCAACCTCTCCAGATAGCTTGGCGTTTGCCCACTCGCTAGGAGTGATTTCCCCAAAACTATCCCAGAAGACTTTTCTTTGAGCAGTCTTTTGTTGTCTACGAGCGCTTGCATAAGCACTCGCTGTTCTAAAGTTATTAAGCATATAACTTCCTCCTTATACTTTCACGTAAGTTAATTTCTTTTGTTTTTCTCAAACACCCTATTCCAATTCCTTTGCGATAGCAGCAATGACATTGACTGTCACGCTATTTCCTGCTTGCTTGTATAATTGACTGTTGCTATTCACTTCTTGCGCCTTATCAAAATCCCAATCTGGAAATCCTTGTAATCTCCAACACTCACGAGGTGTCAACTTTCTGATCCTAAATCCATCTGATAAATAATTATTTTCCTGATAGCTATTCCTAGTTAAAGTAGGAGCGATGTCATGTTCTCCACCTTGGTTATAACCATGACCACGTTGGATTATTTTAGGTTCTTGCCCACCACCTTGCATTGTGGATAGAGTGGGAGCTAGTCCATTTGTATCATATACTCTTGAGTTTTGGTCATGATTTCCAGGCAATTTCCCCGCGATTAAAATTCCATGCTTATCTTGCGTAGTCAAAGTAAACATAGGTTCTCCGTTAGACTTACACCTGCGCCCATTTTGTCGTTTATCCGTGCAATCAGGTGTTAAAACAGGTATGGCTATCTTTTGCCCCTCTCCCTTGTTGGTTGTGAGTGTGGGAGCTAATCCAGTTGATTCATAAACCTCTCCATTCATCCCATTTCCTGAAGGATGGATGTTTCCGATAGACTTCACTTTCTGCGATTTACTTTCAACAATGTACGCCCCTGCTCCTTGTGAGTTGCCATATCTGGTTGTAATGGTATTGCTGTACTGCTTTTTGATTGAATTAGCTTGCTGGCAACTTTTTGAGAGAGGAAAAACTCTTCTGGTACATTCTCCTCTAAGATGTCCGATAATGAACACCCGTTCTCTGTTTTGGGGTACTCCAAAATCCTTGCTGTTAAGGATTTGCCATTCCACATTGTACCCCAATTCATCCAAGGCTCCGAGGATGGTTTCAAATGTAGCTCCTCCGTCATGGTTGAGGAGTCCTTTGACGTTCTCAAGCAATAGATATTTAGGTCTGAGAATAGATGCGAACCGTGCAATCTCAAAAAACAAAGTTCCTCGTGTATCTTCAAAACCTCGTCTGTTTCCTGCAATGCTGAAAGCCTGGCACGGAAATCCTCCACAGATAATGTCCACACGTCCGATTCTTCGAATAGACTCATCTGATACTGCTGTGATGTCATGTAGTTCAATCTCTCCTTTCGTGTCGTGGATTGCTTTATAACTAGCTCTAGCAAACTTGTCTATCTCGCAAAACCCTATACATTCATGCCCAGCTGACTCCATCCCAAGACGAAAGCCGCCAATGCCTGCGAACAGATCTAGAAATTGCATATGATTTTTAATTTCTTTCATCATTAAACCTCAAAAAACAGTGGCTACAAATAGTCTCATCTCGATCCATCCACCAACAACTACCCCATTTTTCATCAACACAAGGGGTAGTCCAAGTGCATCCGCATTTTTGACAAATACCTTTCTTTAATACTGCTTCTTTCATGATAATTACTCCTCATTGATTCTCATACTTTTAGGTAGCTTTCTACTCGGTAAACAGTAACCTTCAGATAAATTCCCTTTGCTATAAAATTCAGGACTATTTGTCATTATGTGATCACTTCTTCTCCATCCTCGACGAAGTTGCTTGTAAGATAAAGAAACACGCTTCTCAATCTCTTTAAAACTAAAGCCCAGTTTCAAATAGGTTGTGACAATAGCATTAGCATGTTCTTTGGACTCTTCGCTTCTTGTTCTTCTCTGAAAGTTAATCTGCTTATCTTCTTCATTTAATGCTATCTGATAGGCAATAAACAACTTCCGCATTTCCATAATTTTATGTTGCCAGGCCAAGCTGTAAGGTTGTCCTGAATATCGATTCACTAGATCCTTTACGGGTTGTTTAAATTTCAGCTGAAGAGGATCGAATTCGCCAAGGTCAGAAAACGGATCAATGAAACCTAATGGTTCGCTTTGAATTAATTCATTGTATAGCGCTTCTCTGTCCATCCTAATTTATCTCCTTATGTCAAATGCACGTCATTGAGTCAAATAAGCTTAATTGGATGGTTGTAGGTGCTTGTTCGCTGTTTCCATTCTTATCATGATCGATAACGTCAAAGATTTCTAACGTGTCTATATTCATTACAATCTCTAATCCTACCATCGTTGAACTTCTCTCAAATAGATTTTTAAGCGAACAAAAAAGAGAACAGATTTCTCTGTTCTCCTAAAATATAAAAGCATTTGATTTTCTAAAAACTCTTACCACTTACCTGAAGATTCTTATTCTTGTTTCTTTTCTTCAGCTTTTTTTTCTTCCTGTTTTTTCTTCTCTGCTTCTTTAGCTTCTTGTTTAGCCTTTTCCTCAGCTTCTTCTAAACGTTTATCAGCCAGGCTAGTGCTATAGATTCCTGCCTCCATATCGATGAAGCTCGGTTCTGCTAACTGTGGCTTAATTTTGCTGTAATAAGGCAATTTCTTACTCAATTCTGATAGGGGAACCAATATTTCATCTGTATCCTGCATAGTAATTTTTAGAAGATCGGCTGTTGCCTTGCTCGGCGCTAATTCGATCTTCTGGATCTGACTCTTGATATCCTCACTGATGGTAGACAATCCTGTTATCAGCTCTTTCACCTGCTGCTCATCGTTAAAGGTGACTGTTAGGTAGGTCTCAGGCAGATTCAAAAGGTTGACAGGGCTTGAGTCAATTGTTCCACTAGATAGGATTGGATAGTGGTCTTCACCTGTCACATAGTAGCCAACAATCTCAAACTCTTTGACTTCAATCGTAAAGTTTGTCGGAAATTTGTAGTCAATCTTTGCTGACTCTATCCAGTGATTCGACTTGATCTGCTCAGCGTGCTTCTCCTTGTTCCATAACAAAGACAAGGTATAATCACTATCCTGAATGCCAGAAACCTGTTTAATGTCATCCGCTTGAGTCTGGACATTCCCCTTGACCTCGATATGCTTGATAGCCGAAAGAGGGGTCAAGAGATAGATAGAAAGGAGGAGAACCAGAACACTCGGTACCAAGATACTCACAGCTCGCCAAATATGAATAGGCGCAATTTTAGGCTTGGCAGGTTTTTCTGGTTTTTCTTTTTTCTTCTTCTCTTTTTCCTCTTTGACTTTATGATCATCCTTTTGAGATTTTTCTTCTTTTTCAGATGGTTCCTTGCTCGGACTTGCGGCTTCCTCGTCTGACTCGCTCGATGATTTCTTGGCTTCCTCTAACATCTTAGAGTTTTCCTCCATTCGAGCTTGTTTTTCCTTTTCTTTCTCTTCAGCTAGGGCAGCTTCTTCCTCAGCCTTCTTTTTCAGGTATTCCTGGTTTCGTTTCTGCCATTCAGACAATTCTTGCTTCTGATTTGATTCTTTGTTCTTATCCTTTGACATTGATATTCCTTATGATAGGTCTTTTCTTAATAGATCGTAAAAATCTGCAAGAGATTTCAATTCAGTCGAAGCCTTCATGCTAACTTGGTATTGGTCCTTGTGACTAAGCAAGTGGCTGAGTTTCTCCTCCAAGCTTTCCAAGGTCAAGTCACTTTCTTGAAGCTCTTCTGCATAGCCTTTCTTAACAAAGTAGGCTGCATTTTCAATCTGGTCTCCTCGACTTGCTTCACGACCCAATGGTACGATGAGATGGAGTTTCGCCATGGCCAAGAGCTCGAAAATCGTATTGGCACCGCCACGCGTCACCACCACATCTGCCAGCTCCATCAAGGGTTGATAGAGGTCCGTCACATAGTCAACACGAAAGAGATTTTGACTCAACTCATTGAGGCTTGAATCTCCAGTGAGATTGATAATATTGTAGCGCTCTGTCAGTTCTTGCTTATGATCTGTCACCAATTGGTTAAAGACACGAGCTCCTGCAGAACCACCGACAAATAATACCGTTGGCAATTTAGGATTAAAGTGGGTTTGGATATCCACCAATTCATCTGGTTCTGGAGTTTTTTGGTCCGAAACCTTGGTCACTGCTCCCACATGCTCAACCTTAGACAAACTTGAAGCTTGCTCAAAGGTTGAATACATCTTGGTCGCAAATTTATAGGCAATTTTATTGGCCAAGCCCATAGATAGGTCCGATTCGTGAATAAAGACAGGCACTCTGGAAACTCGCGCTGCAATAACCGGCGGCACAGAGACAAATCCTCCCTTAGAAAAAAGGGCCTGTGGACGCATTCGTAGCATGATAAAGAGGGATTGGACAATTCCCCAACCAACTTTAAACACGTCCAGCATATTTTGCCAAGAGAAATAGCGACGCAATTTCCCAGTCGCAATGGAATGGAAGGTCACATTCAAGCCTGACTTGAGAATTTCTTGGTGTTCGATTCCGTGTTTATCCCCGATATAGTGAACTTCCCAGCCGTCTTCGATGAACTTAGGCATTAACAAAAGGTTGAGGGTGACATGTCCAACCGTCCCCCCACCTGTAAAGACAATTTTTTTCATATTAATCCTTTAACTCCGCTACTGTGTCGATAAAGAGGTCGCCACGTACTTCAAAGTTAGCATACATATCCCAGCTGGCATTGGCAGGACTGAGGAGAACCACATCTCCTTGAGTCGCTAGCTCATAAGCCTTGCGAGTCGCATCAGCAATATCTGTCGCATCTACATAAGCCACACCAGCCTTCTCTGCTGCCCGTTTGACACGTTCTGCAGACTGACCGAGGATAACCATTCTCTTGAGCCCTGTAATATCTGGCACCAATTCGTCAAACTCATTGCCACGGTCCAAACCACCTGCAATCAAGATAACCTTACTATTGTCAAATCCTGACAAGGCTTTTTGAGTGGCCAGGATATTGGTTGATTTGCTATCGTTATAGAATTTGACACCCTGAATTTCATCCACAAACTGGAGACGGTGTTTGACACCACCAAAGGCTGAGAGAGTTTCCTTGATGATTTGGTTGTCGATACCTCGGAGCTTGGCTACAGCAATAGTAGCAAGGGCATTTTCTACATTGTGGCTACCTGGAACACCAATCTCATCAGCTGCCATGATCACTTCCCCACGGAAGTAGAGTTGACCATCTTCCAGATAAGCTCCATCAACCTTCTCAAGTGTTGAAAATGGAACAACAGTGGCTTGTGTTCTAGTAGCCAATTCTTTTGCCAAATCTTGGTTAAAGTTCAAAACAAGAAAATCAGCTGCTGTCATCTTGTTCTGGATATTCCACTTAGCTGCCACATATTCCTCAAAAGAACCATGGTAGTCGATATGAGTGGGCATGAGGTTGGTAATAACCGCAATCTCAGGATGGAATTCTTGAACACCCATCAGTTGGAAAGAAGAAAGTTCCATGACAAGCGTGTCCTTGGCTGTTGCAGTTTGAGCCACTTGACTGGCAGGATAGCCGATATTGCCTGACAAAAGACCTCGTTGACCAGCAGCAGTCAAAACTTCCCCAATCATGGTCGTTGTGGTTGTTTTCCCATTTGAACCAGTAATACCAACAATCGGCGCTTCTGAGATCAAGTAAGCCAACTCCACCTCAGTCAAGACTGGAATCCCCTTTGCCAAAGCCTTTTCAATCATGGGATTGCTATAAGGGATACCTGGATTTTTCACCATCAGAGCAAAATCTTCATCCAAGAGCTCCAAAGGATGCCCACCAGTGACAACCTTGATCCCCTCTTCTAACAAGCTTTGAGCAGCAGGATTTTCCTCGAAAGGCTTGCCGTCATTTACTGTCACAATAGCTCCCAGCTTGTCTAGCAAACGGGCCGCAGACTCACCAGACTTAGCCAAACCTAAAACAAGGACTTTCTTATTTTTAAATTGATCGATTACTTTCATGTCTCAAACTCCATTTCTACTCCTACTATTTTACCATTTTTACGGAAATAAAAAAGCCACAAAGTGTATTTGTGACTCTTTCTTCTAACTTAATGTTCTCTTATCATCGATGAGATAAATCGGTAACTCGAATTACTTGATCCACTTGCTCCCAGATAAGAGGATTGTGGGTCGCAATAATAATGGTCCGATTCGGATTTTTTAAAGATTCTAATATAGAAAGTAATTCCTCAGAGTTTTTGGGGTCTAGTGAAGCAGTTGGTTCATCTGCGAGGATCAAAACTAACCTGCACTCCAAAAGTTCGACAAAAAATATCTAACCCTTAGAGTGCAGGTCAACTCTCAGTACTTTATATCCTTACCTGTCTTTCTTCTGACCGCTGGCCTGTGACAAACATGGTAAAGGTGGCTTTGCAGACATTTCTGCCTTCTTGATTGGTGATATCGACATCTACCACACAGGTTGTGCGTCCATGATGGACACATTCTCCTTTAATGGTCAGTACATCATCTAGCTTTCCTGCTTTGAGGTAGTTGATAGAGGACTGGAGCGTCACTCCATCAAGCCCCAGCGAGATGACCACCAATCCACTGATCTGGTCACAGAGGGTAAAGAGATAGCCTCCATGGGCATTGCCATAGTAGTTGAGCGACGAGTCCACTACTTTGGTCGTCACCTCAACGTGACCATCTCTCATTTGTTCAATTTCGTAATTTTCAAAGGCAGATATAGCGTCAAAATGAAAATCTTTCATCGTTTCCTCCTGATATTTCAAACGACCCTATGATACTACTTTTTATAGGACTGTGCAAGGAGAAAGCTCCTAGTCTGGTAAAATTCCAACCTGCTCAACAAAGCGCATAAAGGCTGCCTGTCCTTGTTCCGTCTGCTTGTAAACCCCTGCGTCCTCCAAAACGCGCGCAAAGATAACACCAACAGAGTTCTTAACGATTTCAAGGGCTTTTTCTTTATCCGTTAGATCTGGATGTTGGGCTTTGAGTTGGTCGGCCCACTCCTGATGATAAGAGGCAACTGCTTCATCATCTCCTACAAGGTAGCCTGCTACTTGCTCCACTTCTTCTTTCAGACGTGGCGGCAGGATAGCCAAGCCCATGACCTCAATCAAGCCGATATTTTCCTTCTTGATATGTTGGACATCCTTGTGGGGATGATAGATGCCGTCAGGATGCTCTGGCGATGTCTGATTGTCTCGCAAGACCAAGTCCAACTCAAACTGACCATCACGCTTACGCGCAATCGGTGTGATGGTGTGATGCGGTGTCCCGTCTGTCTCTGCCAAAATCTGCACTGCAGGATCTGAATACTGGCGCCATTCCTGCAAAATCTTGTCAGCCAAGTTGATCAAATCTTCTTTGGAATCCGAAGTCAAACGTAGCACTGACATAGGCCACTTGACAATCCCAGCCTTGACCTGCTCAAATCCAGCAAAGCAGAAAACCTTTTGCAAAGGAGCCATTTCCATAGGAAATACGTGACGGCCTCCCTGATAGTGATCATGGGTCAGGATAGACCCCCCCACTATCGGCAAGTCGGCATTTGAGCCCGCAAAATAGCCTGGAAACTGTTCAACGATAGTCAGCAGACGCTCAAAACTCTGACGGCTAATAGCCATGGGACGATGCTGGCCGTCTAAGAAAATACAGTGCTCATTAAAATAAGCATAGGGCGAATACTGGAAACCCCACTCCTGACCAGGCATTTCAAAACGAATAATACGGTGGTTGCTACGGGCTGGATGGTTAACTCGACCATGGTAGCCCTCATTCTCTAGACAGAGTTGACACTGGGGATAATGGCTAGCTTGAACCAACTTAGCCGCCGCAATCTCCTTTGGATCCTTTTCAGGCTTAGAGAGGTTGATGGTAATCTCAAGTTCTCCATAATCAGATGAAACACGATAAGCAATATTTTTTGCAATGGCCTTGAGTTTGATGTAGTCATTTTTCTGGCTAAGTTGGTAGAAGTCCGCAATTGCCTGTTCGGGAGATTGGGCATAGGTTGCCCAGAAGTCACGATTAACCTGACTTGGACAAGGGGTTACCAAGTCCATTAGTTCAGCACCAAGGATTTCACGCGCAGTCTGACTATCCTCAATCATCTCTAATCGAACCGCTTCCTCAACCAGCTGGTCCTTGAGGTCAATCAATTTATCCAGATCAGTCTCAACTTCCAAACACCTTCGCCCACTTGAGCCAAAACACGATTGGTCAGGTAGATTCGATCCATTTCCTCAAATGAACTTTCAGAAATGATATGTGTTACAAATTTATCTACTAAGGTCACTATAGAGCCTCCTTTTGACTAGTCAAGGACGCGAGTGCCACCTGCAACTTCAGCAATATAGAAGCTTGGAGCGTATCCAACGACTTCCTCGTAATGCTTGCCAACAGCTTCCTTAAAGGCCTCAACAGCGTCTTTTTGCACCAAGGCAATGGCACAGCCTCCAAAACCTGCTCCTGTCATACGAGCACCGAGAACACCTGCTTGATCCCAAGCTGTGTGAACAAGGGTATCTAATTCCAAGCCAGTTACTTCATAATCATGCTCAAGAGAAACGTGTGATGCATTCATCAAGCGGCCAAATGTTTTCAAATCACCTGCTTGAAGGGCTGCTTGAGCTTTAAGGGTACGTTGGTTTTCAAGTACAGCATGACGAGCACGTTTCAAACGATTTTCGTCTTTGATCAGGTAGCTGTATTGGTCAAAGGCCCATTCATCCAGTTCACCCAAGGTCTGAATGTCCAAGGCAGCTTGCAATTCTTCCACTGCTTTTTCACACTCAGCACGGCGCTCATTGTATTTAGAGTCCGCCAGCTCACGGCGTTTATTGGTATTCATAATAACAACGACATTGTCTTTTAAATCAAGTGGCACCAAGTCGTATTCTAGAGTGTTGGTATCTAAGTAAATAGCACGTTGGTCAGCTCCCATACCGATAGCAAACTGGTCCATGATGCCTGAGTTGACTCCGATAAAGTTGTTTTCTGTTTGTTTTCCGATTTTAACCAAATCCAAACGGTCTATTTTTAAATCAAAGAGATGCTCTGCCACGACCCCTGTCAAGAGTTCCAAGGATGCTGATGAAGACAAGCCAGAACCATTTGGGATATTCCCATAAACATAAAAATCAAACCCTTTGTCAATCACGTGCCCAGCTTCTTGCAAGAAATGAAGAACCCCTTTTGGATAGTTGGTCCAGTTGTGCTCTTTTTCAAACTTGAGGTCAGCGAGAGGCACTTCGATGATACCCTTGTCCTCAAAGTTAGCTGAGTAGAAACGCAAGACTTGGTCGTCACGCTTGCGAGCCGCTCCATAGGTTCCCAAAGAAATGGCAGCAGGAAAAACGTGCCCACCGTTGTAGTCTGTGTGCTCACCAATCAAGTTGATACGGCCTGGTGAAAAGAATGTTTGGTCTGCTTCTTGACCAAAAACAGCAAGAAAGTCTTTGCGAAGGGCTTCAGCAGTAAGATGTTGTGTCATATAAATTCTCCTTTGACTGTCCGTTAAGTCACCTTAACGTGTAATCGTTTTCTTCTATTGTATCCAAGGGATTTGCCAAGGTCAATCCTTTTTACTAAACTTTTACTAAACTATCAGTAAAAAGCAGAAAAATATGATATACTAACTTAAAAGAAGGAGGATTTATGGCTACATTAAAAGACATTGCACAGCTAGCCTCTGTCTCTATCGCGACCGTATCTCGTGTCCTCAATCGCGACCAGAGTCTATCTGTTACAGAAGAAACCAGACACCGTATTTTAACTGTCGCTGAAGAGCTGGGCTATACTAAGCATCTCAAGACAGGCGAATCCCACAAACCCAAGCAAAAGATTGCCATTATCCAATGGGTCAGCGAACAAGGGGAGTTGGACGATCTCTACTACTATCAAATTCGTCTCGGTATTGAAAAAAGAGCTCAAGAGTTGGACTATGATATCTTGCGCTATTTTAACGACCATCCTTTTACTCTGAGCGAGGAAGTGATCGGGATACTCTGTATTGGAAAGTTCAGCCGATCACAGATTTCTGCCTTTGAAGAATACCAAAAGCCTTTAGTCTTTATAGACAGTGACACCCTCTCGTTGGGACACACCTGCATTATCACGGACTTTTACACTGCTGTGAAACAAGTTGTAGACCATTTCCTCAGTCAGGGACTGGATCGGATTGGCATTCTAACAGGCCTTGAGGAAACAACCGACCAAGAAGAGATCATTCAGGATAAGCGACTTGAAAATTTCAAAGACATTTCCCAAGCAAAAGGTATCTACCATGAAGAACTGGTCTTTCAGGGGAGCTTTACTGCCCAGTCTGGCTATGACTTGATGAAGGAGGCCATTCACAAGTTGGGAGAACAACTCCCACCAGCCTTTTTCGCCGCCAGCGATAGTTTAGCCATCGGCGCCCTCCGTGCCCTCCAAGAAGCTGGAATTAGCCTACCAGACCGTGTCAGTCTCATTTCTTTTAACGACACCAGCCTGACCAAGCAGGTCTATCCTCCCCTATCGAGCATCACGGTCTATACCGAAGAAATGGGCCGAGCAGGTATGGATATTCTTAACAAGGATGTCCTCCACGGTCGGAAAATTCCTAGCCTGACCATGCTGGGAACCAGACTGACATTGAGAGAAAGTACTTTGCCATAACTCAACTAATATAACAAAGCAAAAAATCCTAATAGAGATTCTCAAATCTCCATTAGGATTTTCTTTTTTAATCCATCACAATCATAGCCTTAATCGTCTTGCGTTCGTCCATGTCTTTATAGGCTTGGTCAATCTCTTCCAATTTATAACTGGAAGTAAAAACGCGACCTGGATTGATATCGCCATCAAGGACTGCCTTCAGTAAGAACTGTTTGTTGTAAGTCGTTACAGAGGCTGCTCCGCCTGCTACCGTAATATTTTGAGCAAAAGTTGAACCAAGAGCTCGATTGTTATAGTGAGGAACCCCAACAAATCCCAAACGACCACCATTGTGAAGGACTCCTAGGGCTTGATCAATAGCCGCTTCTGTTCCAACACATTCAAGAGCTGCATCTGCTCCTCCACCAAGAATTTCTCGCACCTGGCAATTCCTTCTTCGCCACGTTCAGCCACAACAGCTGTCGCCCCTGACTCCAAAGCCATTTGTTGACGATCTTCATGACGACTCATAAGGATAATTTGCGATGCTCCACGCATTTTAGCTGCGATAACAGCACATTGACCAACAGCCCCATCACCAATGACCACAACCTTATCCCCTTTTTGAACATTTGCAACACGCGCCGCATGATAGCCTGTCGGCATAACATCTGCAAGAGTCAAGAGGGACTTTAGCATGCCTTCTGTATAGTCAGAAGGTTGTCCAGGGATTTTAACCAGTGCCCAGTTGGCATAATCGAAGCGCATATATTCTGCTTGCACCCCATCTGACCAGTTATTGCCAATATGACGATCACAGGTGCCATCATATCCTGCTCGACAGGCATCACATTCCCCGCATCCATGAGTAAATGGAGCAATAACAAAATCGCCAGGTTTAACGGTCGTCACTGCATTACCAATTGCCTCAACGATACCAATCGCTTCGTGCCCGCTATTCTGATGGCCTGTTTCAATATCTGGATTGCGATAGCTCCATAGATCAGAGCCACAAACGCAAGTGCGGACAATGCGGATAATAGCATCATCTGCCTCAATGATTTTGCGGATGCTCCACTTCAATAAGACCAACCTGACCAGCTTTTTGTATAAACTGTTTTCTTCATAGAACCACTCCTTTTCTATTGGTTTCTCACTTTTTATTATACATCTTTTTGTAGATTTTTGTTTGAAATCAGAATGAGTAAGGGGCATAAAAACTTATTACTCTTGTGCCTTCAAATAATCTTCTTGAGACACAAACTTATTCTATTCCGTATTGGTATTTTCCCTAGGAATTTCAAAAATAAAAAGAGAGAACCATGAACCTTACTGCTACTATAGCAGTGTTTTGTATTGCGTGAGTAGTAACGGTATCGCTAGATTGGAGTTTCACAGTAGCTTTTCTTCATTCTTGGTAATATCATAATGACCCAAATGTGGACTCACCCCTTTCAGCAACTCTTGGACTATGGCAATGCCAATGGTTACGACGGGACATGATTTGGCTCATCTAAAATCTATCAGATTAGAGGAAATCAATGGTTGTAAGTTTCTCTTTGTGGGTCAAAAATGAATGAGTTCAAAAACAAATGCCAACTGCAAGATTTCTTATCTATGCCAACCTTTTTGAACTTGAAAAATTGCTCTACAATTCTAGACTTTCTCGGTTTGCAATCAATCTCAGTCAAGATTGGGGAATGATATAGGATTACCGGACAATGATACCTATTTCCCACTCTCTTTAGCATCACGTTCTATACTGAGGAGGGGGACTAGGATGGTTTTAATATTCTCAACAAAGAAGTTCTTCACGGTTATAAAATCCCTAGACTGACCTTTAGAGAGCACACCAAACGACCTCATAAAGAGGCCGTTTTTTTCTAGTGATGATGGTGATGGTGTCCTGAGAGGTGCTCTAGATCATGCACATTCCGCTTGTGTTTGGCATGATTGCTTTGGCTGGCATCCACTTCGATGGTGATATTATGTACTCCTCTATCTCGTAGCAAGTGGCGCACAGCATCTTTGGTTTCTACCATTTGAGACCAATCCTCTAAACAGATATGAACAATGGCGTCATTTTCTAGACCATCCATAGACCAAATACTGAGTTGATTAACACTTTTAACATTAGCTAGCGCTGCTAACTCTTTCTCTAGCTCAGCAGTCTCGACTCCTTCAGGCACAGCATCTAAGAAAATCTTAAGTGTTGACCAAAAACGAGGAATGGCTTTCCAGAGGATAAAACTAGAAATCAAGAGTGATAAGAGCGGATCAAGAAAGTACCAGTCTGTCACATACAAAATACCAGCAACCAGAATAACCGCTAGCCAACCCAGAATATCTTCTAAAAAATGCAAGGTCAGGATAGCTTCGTTCTTGGTCTGACCCTTACGAACAATCAGACTAGCCAAGAGATTGATAAGAATCGCAAGAATCCCCAACCAAAGCATCCCTTGGTAGTTGACAGGCTGTGGCGATAGGAGGCGAGGAATATTCTCCAAGAGCATCATGACAGATCCTGTCAAAAGGATCAAGGCAGTCAGCATGGCGCCTAGCAGACTGAAGCGTTTATAACCAAGAGTATAACGTTTGTCTTCCTGACGATTGGAAATAGTTTCCAAACAAGCTGATAAACCTATGGCAAGAGCATCGCCCAAATCATGAACCGCATCCGCTAATACCGCACTTGAATTGAAGATGCCTCCAAAAATAAATTCGACAACAGAAAATGATAGATTCAAGAAAAAGGCTAGCCAGATAGATGTTTTAGAACTCATTTCTCTCCCTCCTTTGGTATAATAGGTATATATACTTCTTTCATTTGTATTATCTAATAAAATCCAAAGAAAGGATAGAAGCAAACTATCAGCCTTGTTCAGTTCTGAATAGTTTGCCTCAAGTGTCTATATGCAAAAAAGAGATCGTCGGGTTAGTAAGACGAAAAAAGCCATTTATCAAGCTTTTCTACAAGTTTTGAACGACAAGGGCTATGATGCCACTACTGTCCAAGATATCATTGACTTGGCAGATGTTGGGCGCTCGACCTTTTACTGTCACTACGAGAGCAAAGAACTGCTTTTAGATGAACTCTGTCGCTACCTCTTTCATCATCTCTTTGAAAGGGAAGAACACTTGACTACCGAGGACTACCTCGCTCATATCTTTTTACATTTTCAAAAAAACCAAGATCATGTCACCAGTCTTCTTTTTTCCAAAAACGACTACTTTCTCCGCCAACTACACAAGGAACTCGAACACCATGTTTACCCCATGGTAGCGGAGGATTTGCAAGAGGCCTATCCGAACATACCGGCCTCCTACCTCAAACATTTTGTAGTAACCAACTTTATCGAAACACTGACTTGGTGGCTTAAAAAAAGGAAAAATCTTATACCGAAGACCAAGTGGTGAGATTTTACTTAGATGTGATTGAGATGACTTCTACAAAATCACTCGAAATTTAATCCTATCACGAAGAAAGGAATCAACTATGTTAAATTCTATTATCCTAGGAATACTGACGATCGTACTAGCTCTCGGTTTTTCACTTCTCCATCTCGCAGCTGCTTTCGCAGCCATGAAAGAAAAAAACTACTGTCGGGGAAATATGTGTATCTTGGTGGGAAGCTGTCTCACCTCACTAGCTCTTGCTATCTTTTTCTTTGTCCCGCTTGCAACGGTCGTTTTATGGATAGTAGGCTCTAGCATCATCTGCTACGGTGCTTACTGGAATGGGCGACAGCAAGAAAATCAACATATATCGCACCACATTATAAGGGGCACACTAGCGGCTTTGATCACGCTCTTGCTTATCTTACTCTAACATTAAAAATCCCATCTCGAATTATAGACGAGATGGGATTTTGTCTACGAAAGAAAGTGGCTACCCCTGACTTTCCTCTCCTTTTATTTCTTCAACAAGCCTTCTTCTTGTAAAAATTCCTTGGCTACTTGTTCTGCTGACTTGCCTTCAACACCGACTTGGTAGTTGAGCTGGCTCATCTGGCTTTCAGTAATTTTACCAGCCAATTTATTGAGAACCGTCTCCAACTCAGGATGTTTCTTGAGAAGAGCTTCTTTCATTAGTGGAGCCCCTTGATAAGGTGGGAAGAGTTGTTTGTCATCCTCCAAGACCTGCAAATCATAACGCGCCAACTCTGCATCGGTTGAATAGGCATCCGTGATTTGAATATCACCTGACTGAATTGCCTGATAGCGAAGGGCTGGCTCCATGGTCGCCACATTGAGATTGAGACCATACATTGATTGCAAGCCCTTATTGCCATCTTCACGGTCATTAAATTCGAGTGTAAAACCTGCCTTCAGCTGCCCTTCCACTTTTTTCAAGTCCGAAATGGTCTTCAAGCCATATTCTTGAGCAATTTTTTTCGGAACAGCTACAGCGTAGGTATTTTGATAAGACATAGGTTTGAGATAGGCCAGATGATCCTGTTTAGCAATGCCATCACGCGCCACTTGATAAACCTGCTCTGGCTCATGATCTACTTTAGGTGATGGTTGAAGTAAACTTTCAGTCACCGTACCGGTAAATTCAGGATAGATGTCAATATCCCCTTTTTTCAGAGCTTCATAGAGGAAGCTTGTTTTCCCAAAATTCGGCTTAACAGTCGCAGTCATACTGGTATTTTCTTCAATCAGCAACTTATACATATTGGCCAAAATTTCGGGTTCTGGTCCCAATTTCCCAGCAATCACCAAGTTTTCTTTTTCTTTTTGAGCTAAGAGGGCTGGACTATAAGACAGACCCAGCAATATGGTCACCAAGGCAAAACCAGAGAAAATCGTTCTCAATTTTGCTTTTTCCATCACTTTTAGTAGGAAGTTAAAGGCAATGGCCAGCACTGCAGAAGAAAGGGCCCCAATCAAAATCAGACTGGTATTATTGCGGTCAATTCCCAAAAGGATAAAAGAACCCAGTCCCCCTGCACCAATCAATGCAGCCAAGGTTGCCGTACCGATAATCAAGACCGCTGCCGTCCGAATACCAGACATTATGACAGGCATGGCAAGTGGAATTTCAAACTTCTTGAGACGCTCCCACCTGGTCATCCCAAAGGCAATCCCAGCTTCTTGTAGACTTTGATCAATTCCCTTTAGCCCAGTGATGGTATTTTGCAAAATTGGAAAAATCGCATAAATCACTAGAGCCGTCAAAGCAGGCAAGGTTCCAATTCCCATCAAGGGGATAAAGAGTCCCAACAAGGCCAGAGACGGGATGGTCTGGAAAATTCCTGCAATCTGCAAGACCCAGTCCGCCAACTTCTCATGATAGCGAAGATAAACAGCCAAAGGAATCGCTATAAAAATAGCTAGTAACAAAGTCAAAAGCGACAACTGCAAATGTTGAGATAGAGCTGTTACCCAGTCACCAAAACGATCCTGAAAAGTTGATATCAAATTAGTCATGAACACTACCTCCAAACAAGTCTGCTACAAAGTCCGTTGCAGGGGCCTTTAAAATCGTCTCAGGATTCGCCACCTGACGAATCTCTCCATCCTGCAAAACAGCAATACGGTCACCTAATTTCAAAGCTTCATCCGTATCATGGGTCACAAAAATCGTTGTCATCCCAAACTCTTTATGCAATTCTTTCGTCAGAACCTGCAACTGTTTTCTCGAAATAGCATCCAAGGCTGAAAAAGGTTCATCCATGAGGAGAATCTTAGGCTGACCAATCATAGCACGGACAATGCCCACCCGTTGCTGTTCTCCACCAGATAATTCACTTGGAAGTCGATGCCCATACTCAGCCACTGGTAAACCAACCTTAGCCAAAAGCTCTTCTGTTTTCTGAGCAATTTCTTCCTTAGTCCAGCCCTTCATTTCTGGAATGAGGGCAATATTTTCCGCAACCGTTAGATTGGGAAACAGAGCAATGGCCTGTAAAACATAGCCAGTAGAAAGACGAAGCTCACGCTCATCATAGTCTTTGATGCGCTTACCATCCATGTATATATTTCCATCAGTTGGTTCCAAAAGACGGTTAATCATCTTGATCATGGTCGTCTTACCAGACCCAGAAGGCCCAACTAAAACCATGAACTCCCCATTCTCAATCTGTAAATTGACATCTCTCAAAACATCTTTTTCTGTATAGCGTAGCGCTACATTTTTGTATTCAATCATTCTTTGTCCTCAATTTAAAATTTTCCTCGGTTGGTCAAGTTACCAAACTTTTAATAACTAATTTACCCCATTCTAAACCTCATTTTCCTTCTCTTTCAGATTAGCCAAAATTCTTTCTTGAAAACCTTCAAATTGGCGAATTTCTTCCTCTGAAAATCCTTTGTAACAGATAGTATCCAATCTCTGACTGACACGTTGCCCAACTTCTTTCTGGGACTTGCCCAACTCTGTTAAAACTAAATACTTCTTACGCTTATCTTCTCCACACGGACTGACAGTTATAAGATTTTGCTCCTCTAACTTTTTTATCATAGTCGTCAACGTATTATTAGCAAGCCCAGTCGCAAGCGCAATATCTGTCGCAGTTGCACAGCCCGTCTTACTATTCCATAAAACCGCTAAAATCTTTCCCTGCTCACTCCGATAAAGAGAGTCAGGGTCTTGTCTCAGTAACTTTTGAAAAAGCCGCCCATTCAACAAACGAATATGATGGGCTACCAAATGACAATATTTCATGAAACCTCCAATTTATTTCTATATCGAATTGTTTTCAGTGTAACACCTCTCGTTCCATCTGTCAACTATTTCGACTTAGAACTAATTTTTCTCAGTAAAAAATCTCCTACTCAAGGTAGAAGATTTCAATCTTATAAACTTAATCCGTCATGTCTGATACCAAAGTTCGACGCTCCAATGGAATACTGCACATAACTAACAAGAAAATGAAACCTGACTGAATCCAGAAAAGGGCCAAGTCAAAGATTCCATGCACAGCAACCACTGTAAGGAAAGATAGATAAAGACCGATAATTGGACGTTTCCCCGACTCCTGACTCATATCCATCATCAAACGAACAGGAGCAACAGAAGACAAAGCTAATAAAATGGTTCCCACAATTCCGTAACTCAGAATCGTATCAATATAAAGGCTGTGAGCATGTTCATGATAAGGAGCATTTATCCGAGGATAAGAGTGCATATAGGTCAATGGCCCCTCCCCCCAAAAAGGATTTTGCTTAAACAAGGCCATCCCAGCATCCCAGATAGAAATGCGTTCTTCCATAGAAGAATCTAAAGTTCCCATCCGAACTCCCAAATCACTAGAAAAAAGGAAACTTAAGCCAATCGCAAAGACCCCAATACTAAGCCAAAAGGCCTTCCAGTTTAATGGTCGTAAAGAGATAAATGATGGCTCCAGCGATAATAGCAGGAAAGGCTGTTCTATTTTGCGTGAAATTTAAACCAAAAAGATTTACAAAACCTGCTAGCACACAAAAGATTTTTAACCATCTTAACTTCGTCGTTGTAAAGAGATAAAAGGCAATCATGATACAGAAGCAACAAATGATCCCATAGTAGTTAGGATTAAAGAAGGTGACCTCTGCACGGTTTTGGTGCCATACTTGCATATTGGGTGAAAGAAAGGCATAGTTAAATTTCTCTACAATTTGGAAATGCTCCAAAGTAGCAAAAGCGGCAGAGACAACACTACCAAACAAAACCGTCTGGAGTATCAGTCGAAAGAAAGCATGCGTCAGACGCTTCTGGTAAAAACTAAAGAAAATAAGAAATAGGAGCATCAGGAAAGATGCTGCTAGACCAAGCCAGTTCTTGGCGACGATGGAAATGACACTACTGTAGGCAATAAAAAAGAGAAGTACAGGATGTTTGGCTAATCCTTTGATAATTCCCTTCATCTCCCCAGTAACAAGTAAACCTATCAAATATAAAGCAAAGAGTGATAAGAACAAATAAAAAGGTAAAAAGATACTCATGATCATCAGATACAAAAAGAAATCTTTTTTCGAAAGCCCTCTTATCTTATCCAGTAATCCAATTGATTTCAAAACGGATCCTTTCTGTTCTGGATTTCTCCAGAAGATAAATGCTAAACTATCTTTATATTCTACCATTTTTTCCGTCATTTGGGAACAATGAACACGTTTTCGCCACAAAAAAAATCTTTCATTAATATGGCACTAGAACTGAATGTTTCTACCGTTTTCCACTACTTGATAGGTCTGACTTTGCAAATCAATTTCTGCTACTGCTGTTACGGACTTGTCTTTATTTTGACGTTTGATTACAATGCTGTGAGCTGTTGGTGTTTCAATGTCAATAGTCCCTTCTAGGTCAAAGGCCTCTGACCGATTACGGAAAGAAAATAGATTGAGAAGGGACTTCACCACAGGACGTTGAACTTCTTCTGCTATTTCCTCATTGCTATAGTAATGACGATTAATATTTCGACCTTCTTTGGTTTCTTCTAATAATTTCAAGTCATTTTTTCCTGCTAATAGACCCACATAGTAAACCTGAGGAATGCCTGGAGCAAAAGCTTGAATCAAACGAGCTAGGAAGTACTTGACATCATCATCTCCAAGCGCAGAATAATAGGTTGAATTGATTTGGTAGATATCTAGATTGTTATACTCTGCACTAGAGTACTTACGTTTGACATTCGCTCCAACCTTATAGAGCTCATTTGAAGCATAGTCAATTTCCTCATCAGTCAGGATATCCTTGACATCCACCACTCCAATCCCATCATGGGTATCTAGTGTCGTAAATTGCTTCATTGGGCTCATCTTTAACCACTTAGCCAAACGCTCTGTTCTAGAACTGTAAAGAGTATAAAGGGTCACCATTGGAAGGGCAAAATCGTAAACATAGTAATCATGATCCGCTATTTTAAACTGAATCGAATAGTGTTCATGAATCTCAGGTAAGAGCTCTGTCCCATACTCAGCAGCGATATCTCGGACTTTATCCAACAAATCCCAAATATCTGGTTCCACAAAGAAATCATTGGTATCCAATTTCTTCACTGCATAAGCAAAGGCATCTAGACGAATCAAATCACACCCATTACTTGCCAGGTGCTGAATGGTCTTACGGATGAATTCCATTGTTACTTCCTTGGTTACATCAAGATCAATCTGCTCCTCACCAAAAGTATTCCACAAATGTTCTACTGAACCATCTGCAAAAAGAATCTCTTGCTTTGGTGCACGATCCTTACGTTTGTATATTAAATCTACATCAGCCTGTGTCGGACGATTTTCTGGCCAAAACTTGTCCCAGTTTAAAAAGAGATCTTTAAATTCACTAGCTTCATGTTTTTCTTGATAATCCTTATAATACTTAGATTGACGAGAAATATGGTTAATCATAAAGTCAAACATCAGATAATATTTCTCACTAAACGCTTAACATCCTCCCAATCACCAAACGCTGGATCCACTTCATCATAGTCAACTGGTGCAAATCCACGATCACCTGTTGACGGGAAAAAAATGGTAGAAGGTGAACTCCCCAATAGCATCGCCAAAATGTTCTTCCAAATTCTCATACAAGTCTTTAAGGTTATTTCCAAGACTATCTGAGTAAGTAATCAACATAGTTTTATTTTGAATTGGCATAATTACTCTCCTTTTTAAATTGAAGCCAAGTCTCATATGACCTGGCTTCGTAAATAAAAGATATTTTTAGATTTTTGTTCACTTCGAACTCGTACTAGTATAAAATGCAAGTAACTAAGTACTACTTTCTTTTTTTCTACATAGAATTGTAAACAAGCTGAACTGTTCCTTTGTATCTTAATTGAACACGCCCTAAGCTCTGTGTGAAAAAGATGAATCTTCCAAGAAGCCAAGGCTTCTTATTCAGATTCCCTATTTTCACTGTGAGCTTTTAACGGGCTTTGTATCTTGTTACTTCACTGCCCCGTTACTCATTCCTGAAATGATATGTTTTTGGAAGATGAGATAGACAATAGTTATCGTTACAATTCCCACAATATAAGATGCAAAACTTGGGCCATAGTCATTGAAGTACTGACCTTGGTAGTTGTATTGGAAGAGAGGCAAAGTCCACATCTTGGAATCTTTATTCAGAATCAAGAGTGGCAACATAAAGTCATTCCAGAACCAGAGAGCATTGATAATCAAAGTTGTCGCATGCATGGGCTTCAACATTGGAAAAATGATTCGACGATAAGTTGTAAAACGATCAGCCCCATCAATTTCCGCAGCTTCATCCAAACTATCCGGTACACTGATTTTTATATAACCAACATACAAGAAGAGAGTCTGTGGAATAGCATAAGTTAGGTAGAGTATTACTAGCCCCCACATATTTGCTAAACCTAGTTTACTCATCATAACTGTGATGGGAATCATAATCACCTGAAATGGAACAAATATCCCTAAGATCAGGAGCGAATACATAATTGCAAAGGCTTTTTTCTTGGACATATTTCGAGCAATGGAATAAGCTGCAGCTGGTATAAAGAAAGCTACTACAATCAATGATAACACCGTAATAACTGCTGAATTCCAGAAATAGCCTCCAATCCCATCCGAAATTAATCGTTCATAATTACTTAAGGTAAAAGGATTGGGCAAACTAAAGAAATGATTCATGATATCCTTAGTTGTTTTGAAAGAACTAAATACTGTTACCAACAAAGGAACAAGTATAAGAATACCACCGACTATCAAGAGGACATATTTCCAAAACTGATTCAATTTTTCTTCTTTTTTCATGTGTAGGACTCCTCTATTAGATTTCAAATTTCTTTGATAGCTTGATTTGGATCAGAGAAACAATTCCAATAATTAAGAATAAAATCAAGGCAATTGCATTCGCATATCCATATTGATTACTCTTGAAAGCATAGTTGTAGACTAAAAGTCCAAGAGACGTTGTAGCATTATTTGGACCACCACTCGTCAACGCAAAATCTGGTCAAAGGCTGTCAACCCGGACTTAAGAGCCAGAATAAAAACCATAGAAATCGTCGGCAGCAAATAGGGCAATTCAATCTTCCAAAAAGTTTGTTTACTGGTTGCACCATCAATTGATGCTGCCTCTAAAATATCATTTGGAATACTCTGAAGACCAGCAAGAAAGAGAATGATTGGCATTGCTACTCCTTGCCATAGAAGAACAAAAATAGTTGCCACTACCGCTCCGACAGGTGTTCCTAATAAACTCTCTTGTAAAAAGCTAATTCCTAAAATTTTTCCAATCGTTGGAAGCCCATAGTTAAAGAATTGTTTAAAAATCAAGGAAACTGTCAAACCAGACAAAACAGCCGGGAAAAAGAACCAAGCTCTAAAGAAGGTCTGCCCCTTCATCTTAGAATTTAAGGCTCGTGCCACAACCATCCCAATCGTAATCTCTCCAATAATCAATGCCAGAGTTAAAATCAAAGTAAAGGCTATGGCTGTGAAGAATTTCCCATCAATCATCAGCAATTTGTAGTTATTCAAACCAACAAATTTATAATTATAGGTCAATCCAGTCCAGTTAGTCAAACTATAGAAAGCACCTTGTACCATTGGAAAGTAAAAGAAGATAGCTTGTAAAGCAAGCGGGATGAGCAAAAATGTCCAACCCCAGTATTTATTTAAAAATTTTCGAATAGCCATATCATCTTAACTCCTATTCTAGTCCAAATCTGCCTTCATTGGATTAAAGAAAGCATTGAGATTGTTTGCCATATTTTTTTCAGATTTTTATCCATCAGGTAACCTGCACTTAGATTAAAAAAGTCTTCTTCAGAGTTCCAGCGTTGGCCCAACCAAACATAATGTTTATCCGTAAATGCCAGTTTAGAAATAGCTGCAAGCGCTGAATCTTCTTTTTCCTGTATGCCTTTCACCGCAACTGGTGAACCATCTACATCATAGTATGACTGCATAGCTTTTGGACTAGTCATATAGCTGATAAATTCTTCGGTTTCTTTCGGATGTTTGGTAGTAGCTGAAGTTGATAATGCCATGTCCCCTGCACCAACAGTGACTTCTTTTCCTACTTCTTCTCCTGGGAAGGCAAACATCCCCACCTCAAATTTTGGATCCTGTTGATTAATTGCCGCTAATGCCCATGATCCTTGTGGCATCATCAAAGCTTTTTCACTCGAAAATGCTACCACTGCATCATTATAAGAAGCACCACGCCAACCATCTTGAGCATTATCTGCCAATAAATCGAGTCGTTCTGCATCTGCTTTTAAAATAGCATCATCTGCAGAGATAGCGTTTGGTTTTGAAAAGCGAAGGTAGTTATTAGCCGCGCCTCCACTACCTGTAAGAGTAATGAGAGAAAGTTGGTGGTAACCATTTAATGTCCAGCCTTCATTGCCTGCAACTGCAAATGGAGAATTTCCACTATCTTTTATCTTTTTAACAATCTCTTGAAATTCTTTAAAAGTCTTCGGTTCCTCAAGTCCTAATTCTTTTAAATTTTGTTTTATTGTAATAGATTCCATAAAGGTTGGCTGTTAATGGCACACTATAAATCTTGTTATTGATTGCATACTTTTCGGCATAGTCATTCTTGATGTTCTCAAGATAGGGTTTTCCTGTCATATCTGCAAAATAGCCTGCCTTCGCCCACTCCTGAAAATCCATATTTTGAGGATAGATATTAATAATATCTGGAACATCTCCTGATAAAATACGAGTCTTTAGCACAATTCCAGCTGAAGGTACTGTAGTCAGCTTCACATCAATATTAGGGTGTTCCTTTTCAAAATCATCCACTATCCTTTGCAAGGTATCTGCCATCTCGGTCTTCTGGTTAAAAAACTCAATCGTTACCTTGCCATCAGTTGACTCCTCTTGACTACTACAAGCTGACAGTCCCAAAAGGCAGAGTCCTGTAGCAGCAATTAAGCTTATCTTTTTATACCATCTCATGATCTTGTCTCCTTATCTTCTAATGAAATGTAACTGCCTGCTGAGATAATCTCCCTGCGGAAGCTCCATAGTAATACCCGCATACATGAGTTCTGCACCTGAGTAAACTACACCATTTTCCTGTAATTCATACCGTCCCTCTTCATCCAAATCTTTTAACTTTAAAGTTGTTTCCATGGTCTCTACAACTGATAAGATTCGGGCGTAGGTTACAATTGTTTGATTTCCATAGTTAAATTGTACAGCTGCTTCATTGGATTCAGCATCGGGATTGATTAACCTATACTGGTTTCCCAACTGGACTACTGGCCGCAATTCTTTATACAAGTTCACCTGATCAGCAATCTCAACTTTCTCCTCATCTGATAAACTTATCAAATCAAGCTCATAACCCAGATTCCCCATCATTGCCACATGACCACGAGTTTCCAATGGTGTCATTCGTCCCATCTGATGATTTGGTACTGCTGACACATGAGCCCCCATAGAAATGGTTGGATAGAGATAGGATGAGCCGTATTGAATTGGTAAACGTGCAATTGCATCAGTATTATCACTAGCCCAGACTTGTGGGAAATAACGCATCATACCAAGATCATTTCTGCCACCGCCACCAGAGCAGGACTCAAAGAGAATATGGCTATGCTTCTCTGTCAGATAAGAAACGAGTTCGTAAAGCCCCAACATATACTGATGAGACTGCATCTGGGTTTCCAGATAAACTGAACCATTCCCCAGATTAGTGATATTGCGGTTCATATCCCATTTGATGTAGTCAATTTTATGATGGGAGAGGAGTTCATCCAAAACATTTTTCAAATATCCTACTACCTGGGGATTGGCAAGATTAAGTACTAACTGATTTCTAGAATAGGTATGCTCATATCCTGGAACCTGAATAGCCCAGTCAGGATGTTTACGATACAAATCACTATCTACAGAAATCATTTCAGGCTCTAACCAAAGCCCAAACTGCAAACCTCTTTCATGGATAGCTGAAATCAGACTGTCTAGACTTCCACCCAGTTTTTTCTCATTAACAACCCAATCACCTAAAGCACGATTATCATCAAAGCGATTACCAAACCACCCATCATCTAATACAAAAAGTTCAATACCAACTTTCTTAGCCTCATCTGCCAATTCTAACAGTTTTTCTCTCTGAAAGTCAAAGTAGGTAGCTTCCCAGTTATTGATTAGAATTGGACGTTCTTTTTTAGAAAACTGACTTGGCATAATGTGCTTAAGTACAAAATTCTGACTTTCATGACTAATACCAGTTAATCCCTGATCTGAAAAGGTCACTAAAGCTACCGGTGTTTCAAAGTTTTCCTCAGGATCTAACTTCCAAGAAAAATTTTCTGGATTAATGCCAATAGCCACCCGAACTTCATTCAGTTGATTCTTTTGGACAAAAGCTTCGAAGTTTCCACTATACATCAGTTGAATAGCAAACACATTCCCAGCATCCTCTGTGACTCCTTGATCACATAATAGAAGAGCTGGTGTTTGAGCATGCCCAGAAGCTCCACGGTTCGAACTAATCGAAAAGATTCCTTGCTCTACCTGTTGACGTCGGACAGTCTTTTCACGAGCATAAGCTCCCTGTAAAGTCACTATTTCGTAAGCTGCAGCGGGAAAATCAGCCATAAAAGAAAAGTCCTTATGAATGACAACTTCCTGATTACTATTATTCTCCAATTTGCTGTAACTAGCAATTGTCGCATCATTATCAAAAGCTGTATAATACAAAGTCAGACTAAGTTGAGCCTTAGAATCTTCTAAAATCAAGGCAAGCGTCTCTGTACCATCCATGCTGTGTGGAGAAGGTAAGCCCTGTGGACCATTCTGACCTTTTAAAATCTTGCTTCTACAAATCGAAAGTCTGTTACTTCAGTTGAATCATGTTGAACCTGTAAAGTTGGTTTTCTAAAGTCACCCAAACCATGTTGTCCAAAAATTTGACGTTGCGTATCCAAACTAAAGGTTCGATTAGTAGCTGTTGGATTAGGTGAAAAAGCATGATCGCGTTCATAAACACTATTGGCACCTCTATAGTTCTTAATGGTCTTTCCTAAATGTTTTAATAATAAGAACCCATCCCTATTTTCAATAATCAAACTTAGACCGTTACTCTCAACGTAAAATAGATTATTCTCTATTCGAACTCCCATATATATCACCTCTTCGATTTCTTGATAAAATTTTTATCACATAAAAAGCGCTTTCTAAAAATAGAGAAATGTCTACAAAGTATGGTAAAATGTTAGGTAGGAGGTGGCACATGCTCGTTTTTTTCAGAATACCAGACTGGAACAATTGATCTTTCTCTTAGCTTTCTACGGTTATGAAGAATGCACGCCTAACTACTCTTTTGGTCCCAGCTATTCGAGATACCTATGTACTACATTACATTACTAAAGGAAAAAGGTCAATTCCATTATAAGGGGTAAAATTGTTGATTTAAAGGCAGGAGATTTCTTTTTACTAAAAACCAGATGAATTAACCTTCTATCAAGCAGATAGCCAGGATCCTTGGGCTTACTACTGGTTAGGGGATCACTGGAGGAGGGCACCTGACTACTTTTGCTCTGTCTCAAATTTCTGATCAATCCTACCTCATCCAGTCAAAAAACTGTCATACACAGACAACTGCAAAACTCATCTGAAAATATTGTCCGTTTTGCTCAGGTAACAAAAATCAAACGAACTAGCACAACTCCATATCATGGGGACAACTCCATGAATTGATGTTTCATTTAGGAACGATTGCTCCCTAATCAGAAAAAAAGAATATTTCATCAACTCACCAACTCTATCTTGACTGCAAACGATTGATTGATAGTCACTATCCACGATCGCTCACCATTCAAGATTTAGCTAAAAGAGCTATCGGTTCATAGAAGTTACTTAACTAGTGTGTTTAAAGAATTTCACCAACTCTCTCCAAAAGAGTATCTACTCTTTCGTTCGGATGCATCGTGCACAACAACTTTACTGGAACATACTGAAGAAATCGATCAAAGTCATTGCATACTCTGTGGGTTTTCTCAGATCCCACTACATTTTCTCAAAAAGCCTACAAACAGTTTTTTTCATAAAAACACCGAGTCAAACTCGAAAAAGAATACTCTCACTCCCTCTTAGCTAGAAAGGAAAAATCAATGAAATCACACCAACTAGTCTACCAAATATTAGCTAGAGAAAACGATTATGTTAGCGGAGAAAAAAATTGCAGAAGAACTGAATTTAAGTCGTACATCCATATGGAAAGGCAATCCAACGTCTCCAACAAGAAGGGCCTAGTGATTGACAGTATCAAAAATAGAGGTTACAAAGCTTATTCAAGGCGATTTGATACTGCCTGATTTGATTCAGGAGAACACCAACTTAACCATTCGCTACAAAGCCTGAGACCAAAATCTACTCAAACAGATGCAAAAGAAGGGTATTGAAGCTGGAAACCAGGGAAATACACTCTATCTTTCAACCTGTCAAACAGCAGGTCGTGGCCGCTTTCAGCGCCCTACTATTCTCCATCTCAGGGGGGATCTATATGTCCCTGCATATTCAACCCAAATCTTCCCTATGAAAAACTCCCATCCTATACTCTCCTTGTAGCTGCTGCAGTCTACAAAGCCATTAAAAACCTAACTATGATAGAAGTAGATATCAAATGGGTAAATGACATCTACTTTAAAAATAAAAAGATAGCAGGTATCCTCACTGAAGCGATGACATCAGTTGAGACAGGCTTGGTTACAGACGTCATTATCGGACTTGGTATAAATTTTTCTATAGCAGACTTCCCAGATAACCTCAAAGAAAAAGCAGGCAGCCTATTTATGCCACCTGCACCAATTAGTCGTAATGAGCTCATCAGCGAAATATGGAATTGTTTCTACAATACGGATTCAGATGAGCTACTTTATATCTATAAAGAAAGATCAATCGTTCTTGGAAAAGAAGTTACTTTCCAGCTAGACGGAAAATTTGAGAAAGGTCTTGCAAAAGAAATCTCAGAATCCGGCCAACTACAAGTCGAATTTGAAGATAAACATACTATCTGGCTAAATAGCGGAGAAATATCACTAACGGGTTGGTAATAAACAAATCCCCCTTTTAATGATTTAGAAGGGGGATTTACATACAAAAAAAGAGCCTAACAGCTCTCTTAACGTACGGAGAATGGGGGATTCGAACCCCCGCGCCGGTTACCCGACCTAACGATTTAGCAAACCGTCCTCTTCAGCCTCTTGAGTAATTCTCCTATTAATGGGCACGAGTGGACTCGAACCACCGACCTCACGCTTATCAGGCGTGCGCTCTAACCACCTGAGCTACGCGCCCAAGTTCAAAAACTTGGTATGAACTTTCGTTCAAAGCGGGTGACGAGAATCGAACTCGCGACAACAGCTTGGAAGGCTGTAGTTTTACCACTAAACTACACCCGCTTAATAAAAATAAAATATGGCGCGAGACGGAATCGAACCGCCGACACATGGAGCTTCAATCCATTGCTCTACCAACTGAGCTACCGAGCCAAATTGCGGGAGCAGGATTTGAACCTACGACCTTCGGGTTATGAGCCCGACGAGCTACCGAGCTGCTCCATCCCGCGTTAATATAAAAAGGAGGATGTGAGTTCGAACCCACGCACGCTTTTTACACGCCTGACGGTTTTCAAGACCGTTCCCTTCAGCCGGACTTGGGTAATCCTCCATTATTTACAATGGACCTTGTAGGGACTTGAACCTACGACCACTCGGTTATGAGCCGAGAGCTCTAACCAGCTGAGCTAAAGGTCCAACAAGATCAATATAGCGGCGAAGGGGATCGAACCCCCGACCTCCCGGGTATGAACCGGACGCTCTAGCCAGCTGAGCTACACCGCCATGAATCGGGAAGACAGGATTCGAACCTGCGACACCTTGGTCCCAAACCAAGTACTCTACCAAGCTGAGCTACTTCCCGCGTTAAATAAAAAAATGCACCCTAGAGGAGTCGAACCTCTAACCGCCTGATTCGTAGTCAGGGTACTCTATCCAGTTGAGCTAAGGGTGCTCATCATTATATGCCGAGGACCGGAATCGAACCGGTACGATCGTTACCAATCGCAGGATTTTAAGTCCTGTGCGTCTGCCAGTTCCGCCACCCCGGCCTCTCTAAGCGAACGACGGGATTCGAACCCGCGACCCCCACCTTGGCAAGGTGGTGTTCTACCACTGAACTACGTTCGCATCGTTTTATTCTATATAAAAATGCCGGCTACATGACTTGAACACGCGACCCTCTGATTACAAATCAGATGCTCTACCAACTGAGCTAAGCCGGCTACTTTCTATTATGCGGGTTAAGGGACTTGAACCCCCACGCCGTTAAGCGCCAGATCCTAAATCTGGTGCGTCTGCCAATTCCGCCAAACCCGCAAATATGACCCGTACTGGGCTCGAACCAGTGACCCATTGATTAAAAGTCAATTGCTCTACCAACTGAGCTAACGAGTCTAAAATAACTTCCGTTATCTTAAACGGTCCCGACGGGAATCGAACCCGCGATCTTCGCCGTGACAGGGCGACGTGATAACCGCTACACTACGGGACCTATGGGAGTTAACGGGATCGAACCGCTGACCCTCTGCTTGTAAGGCAGATGCTCTCCCAGCTGAGCTAAACTCCCAAAGGGCGGAGTCTAGCTCAGCCAACGGTAAGAAACTTCGTTTCTCTCATCCGCCGATTGTAATTTCGATTTCCTCTCAATTACAACTGAGCTAAACTCCCTCGAGCTAAGCGACTTCCATATCTCACAGGGGGCAACCCCCAACTACTTCCGGCGTTCTAGGGCTTAACTGCTGTGTTCGGCATGGGTACAGGTGTATCTCCTAGGCTATCGTCACTTAACTCTGAGTAATACCTACTCAAAATTGAATATCTATCAAATACCAAGAAAACCGTCCGCTTTCATATTCTCAGTTACTTTGGATAAGTCCTCGAGCTATTAGTATTAGTCCGCTACATGTGTCGCCACACTTCCACTTCTAACCTATCTACCTGATCATCTCTCAGGGCTCTTACTGATATAAAAATCATGGGAAAATCTCATCTTGAGGTGGGTTTCACACTTAGATGCTTTCAGCGTTTATCCCTTCCCCTACATAGCTACCCAGCGATGCCTTTGGCAAGACAACTGGTACACCAGCGGTAAGTCCACTCTGGTCCTCTCGTACTAGGAGCAGATCCTCTCAAATTTCCTACGCCCGCGACGGATAGGGACCGAACTGTCTCACGACGTTCTGAACCCAGCTCGCGTGCCGCTTTAATGGGCGAACAGCCCAACCCTTGGGACCGACTACAGCCCCAGGATGCGACGAGCCGACATCGAGGTGCCAAACCTCCCCGTCGATGTGAACTCTTGGGGAGATAAGCCTGTTATCCCCAGGGTAGCTTTTATCCGTTGAGCGATGGCCCTTCCATACGGAACCACCGGATCACTAAGCCCGACTTTCGTCCCTGCTCGAGTTGTAGCTCTCGCAGTCAAGCTCCCTTATACCTTTACACTCTGCGAATGATTTCCAACCATTCTGAGGGAACCTTTGGGCGCCTCCGTTACCTTTTTAGGAGGCGACCGCCCCAGTCAAACTGCCCGTCAGACACTGTCTCCGATAGGGATAACCTATCCGGGTTAGAGTGGCCATAACACAAGGGTAGTATCCCAACAACGTCTCCTTCGAAACTGGCGTCCCGATCTCTTAGACTCCTACCTATCCTGTACATGTGGTACAGACACTCAATATCAAACTGCAGTAAAGCTCCATGGGGTCTTTCCGTCCTGTCGCGGGTAACCTGCATCTTCACAGGTACTAAAAATTTCACCGAGTCTCTCGTTGAGACAGTGCCCAAATCATTACGCCTTTCGTGCGGGTCGGAACTTACCCGACAAGGAATTTCGCTACCTTAGGACCGTTATAGTTACGGCCGCCGTTTACTGGGGCTTCAATTCATACCTTCGGATTACTCCTAAGCACTCCTCTTAACCTTCCAGCACCGGGCAGGCGTCACCCCCTATACATCATCTTACGATTTAGCAGAGAGCTGTGTTTTTGATAAACAGTTGCTTGGGCCTATTCACTGCGGCTGACTTAAAGTCAGCACCCCTTCTCCCGAAGTTACGGGGTCATTTTGCCGAGTTCCTTAACGAGAGTTCTCTCGCTCACCTGAGGCTACTCGCCTCGACTACCTGTGTCGGTTTGCGGTACGGGTAGAGTATGTTTAAACGCTAGAAGCTTTTCTTGGCAGTGTGACGTCACTAACTTCGCTACTAAACTTCGCTCCCCATCACAGCTCAATGTTATAGATATAAGCATTTGACTCATATCACACCTCACTGCTTAGACAGACACTTCCATTCGTCTGCTTTAGTTAGCCTACTGCGTCCCTCCATCACTACATACTCTAGTACAGGAATATCAACCTGTTGTCCATCGGATACACCTTTCGGTCTCTCCTTAGGTCCCGACTAACCCAGGGCGGACGAGCCTTCCCCTGGAAACCTTAGTCTTACGGTGGACAGGATTCTCACCTGTCTTTCGCTACTCATACCGGCATTCTCACTTCTATGCGTTCCAGCACTCCTCACGGTATACCTTCATCACATAGAACGCTCTCCTACCATACCTATAAAGGTATCCACAGCTTCGGTAAATTGTTTTTAGCCCCGGTACATTTTTCGGCGCAGGGTCACTCGACTAGTGAGCTATTACGCACTCTTTTGAATGAATAGCTGCTTCTAAGCTAACATCCTAGTTGTCTGTGCAACCCCACATCCTTTTCCACTTAACAATTATTTTGGGACCTTAGCTGGTGGTCTGGGCTGTTTCCCTTTCGACTACGGATCTTAGCACTCGCAGTCTGACTGCCGACCATAATTCATTGGCATTCGGAGTTTATCTGAGATTGGTAATCCGGGATGGACCCTCACCCAAACAGTGCTCTACCTCCAAGAATCTTGATGTCGACGCTAGCCCTAAAGCTATTTCGGAGAGAACCAGCTATCTCCAAGTTCGTTTGGAATTTCTCCGCTACCCACAAGTCATCCAAGCACTTTTCAACGTGCCCTGGTTCGGTCCTCCAGTGCGTCTTACCGCACCTTCAACCTGCTCATGGGTAGGTCACATGGTTTCGGGTCTACGACATGATACTAATTCGCCCTATTCAGACTCGGTTTCCCTGCGGCTCCGTCTCTTCAACTTAACCTCGCATCATATCGTAACTCGCCGGTTCATTCTACAAAAGGCACGCTCTCACCCATTAACGGGCTCGAACTTGTTGTAGGCACACGGTTTCAGGTTCTATTTCACTCCCTCCCGGGGTGCTTTTTCACCTTTCCCTCACGGTACTGGTTCACTATCGGTCACTAGGGAGTATTTAGGGTTGGGAGATGGTCCTCCCAGATTCCGACGGGATTTCACGTGTCCCGCCGTACTCAGGATACTGCTAGGTACAAAGACTATTTTAAATACGAGGCTATTACTCTCTTTGGCTGATCTTCCCAAATCATTCTTCTATAATCTTTTGAGTCCACATTGCAGTCCTACAACCCCGAAGAGTAAACTCTTCGGTTTGCCCTCCTGCCGTTTCGCTCGCCGCTACTAAGGCAATCGCTTTTGCTTTCTCTTCCTGCGACTACTTAGATGTTTCAGTTCACTGCGTCTTCCTCCTCACATCCTTAACAGATGCGGGTAACAGGTAGTACCTGTTGGGTTCCCCCATTCGGAAATCCCTGGATCATCGCTTACTTACAGCTACCCAAGGCATATCGTCGTTTGTCACGTCCTTCTTCGGCTCCTAGTGCCAAGGCATCCACCGTGCGCCCTTATTAACTTAACCTTATTTTTTGACCTTTCAGTCATAAACTCTTTTAATACTACAGCGTTTCGGTTTATTTTCTTGTTACTATTTGATATAGATATTCAATTTTCAATGTGCATTACTTGGTGATCTCTCACCAATGGAGCCTAGCGGGATCGAACCGCTGACCTCCTGCGTGCAAAGCAGGCGCTCTCCCAGCTGAGCTAAGGCCCCACAAGACCTCTCAAGACTAAACAAGACCAATGTGCAGTTCCTTATCCTTAGAAAGGAGGTGATCCAGCCGCACCTTCCGATACGGCTACCTTGTTACGACTTCACCCCAATCATCTATCCCACCTTAGGCGGCTGGCTCCTAAAAGGTTACCTCACCGACTTCGGGTGTTACAAACTCTCGTGGTGTGACGGGCGGTGTGTACAAGGCCCGGGAACGTATTCACCGCGGCGTGCTGATCCGCGATTACTAGCGATTCCGACTTCATGTAGGCGAGTTGCGACCTACAATCCGAACTGAGACTGGCTTTAAGAGATTAGCTTGCCGTCACCGGCTTGCGACTCGTTGTACCAGCCATTGTAGCACGTGTGTAGCCCAGGTCATAAGGGGCATGATGATTTGACGTCATCCCCACCTTCCTCCGGTTTATTACCGGCAGTCTCGCTAGAGTGCCCAACTGAATGATGGCAACTAACAATAGGGGTTGCGCTCGTTGCGGGACTTAACCCAACATCTCACGACACGAGCTGACGACAACCATGCACCACCTGTCACCTCTGTCCCGAAGGAAAACTCTATCTCTAGAGCGGTCAGAGGGATGTCAAGACCTGGTAAGGTTCTTCGCGTTGCTTCGAATTAAACCACATGCTCCACCGCTTGTGCGGGCCCCCCGTCAATTCCTTTGAGTTTCAACCTTGCGGTCGTACTCCCCAGGCGGAGTGCTTAATGCGTTAGCTGCGGCACTAAACCCCGGAAAGGGTCTAACACCTAGCACTCATCGTTTACGGCGTGGACTACCAGGGTATCTAATCCTGTTTGCTCCCCACGCTTTCGAGCCTCAGCGTCAGTTACAAGCCAGAGAGCCGCTTTCGCCACCGGTGTTCCTCCATATATCTACGCATTTCACCGCTACACATGGAATTCCACTCTCCCCTCTTGCACTCAAGTTAAACAGTTTCCAAAGCGTACTATGGTTAAGCCACAGCCTTTAACTTCAGACTTATCTAACCGCCTGCGCTCGCTTTTACGCCCAATAAATCCGGACAACGCTCGGGACCTACGTATTACCACGTACTGCTGGCACGTAGTTAGCCGTCCCTTTCTGGTAAGATACCGTCACAGTGTGAACTTTCCACTCTCACACTCGTTCTTCTCTTACAACAGAGCTTTTACGATCCGAAAAACCTTCTTCACTCACGCGGCGTTGCTCGGTCAGACTTCCGTCCATTGCCGAAGATTCCCTACTGCTGCCTCCCGTAGGAGTCTGGGCCGTGTCTCAGTCCCAGTGTGGCCGATCACCCTCTCAGGTCGGCTATGTATCGTCGCCTTGGTGAGCCGTTACCTCACCAACTAGCTAATACAACGCAGGTCCATCTGGTAGTGATGCAATTGCACCTTTTTAAGCAAATGTCATGCAACATCTACTATTATGCGGTATTAGCTATCGTTTTCCAATAGTTATCCCCCGCTACCAGGCAGGTTACCTACGCGTTACTCACCCGTTCGCAACTCATCCAGAGAAGCAAGCTCCTCCTTCAGCGTTCTACTTGCATGTATTAGGGCACGCCGCCAGCGTTCGTCCTGAGCCAGGATCAAACTCTCATTAAAAGTTTGAGTTCTCACTCATTTCTGTCACTGACAGATTTATTGTTTTTTCATTGTTCAGTACTATAACCTTAGTTATAGTGCCCTGCACATTGGTTCGTCTTGTTCAGTTTTCAAAGGTCTTTGTCACTCATTCTCTCGAGCGACAACTATATTAGTATATCACAGCTACCTGCCTCTGTCAACAGATTTTTTAAACTTTTTTCAAGTTTTTTTAACCGCAATACACCATAGTCCGTACGGGATTCGAACCCGTGTTACCGCCGTGAAAAGGCGGTGTCTTAACCCCTTGACCAACGGACCTTGAGCTTTTCAACTCTTTCTATTATACCTACTTTTTTACCTTTGTCAAGGACTTTTTTCAGTGAAGTTGATTTTTTCTTTTCTTCACTAATTTAACCACTGCTTCTGTTCGTGCAGTGTGGGGAAACATATCGACTGACTGGATATACTGGAGATCATAAACTTTTACCAGTTTAACCAAATCTCGTGCCAAGGTCGAAACATTGCAGGATACATAGACCATTTTTTCTGGGACATAGGTCAGAATGGTATCCAACAGCTTATCATCTAAGCCTGTACGAGGAGGGTCAACTATCAGGGCATCTGCTCGGTAGCCATCTTGATACCAGCGTGGAATAATCTCTTCTGCTGTCCCCGCTTCGTAATGGGTATTGTCAAATCCCATTTTTTTAGCATTTCGCTTGGCATCTTCAATGGCTTCCGGAATAATATCCATTCCTCTGAGACTCTTGACCTTCTTTGCGAAGGCAAATCCAATCGTACCAACACCACAATAAGCATCGATTAGATGGTCTTCTTTCCTGACATCCAGAGCCTTAACTGCTTCACTATAGAGAATTTCTGTCTGCTCAGGATTAAGCTGATAGAAAGCTCGAGGGGAGAGAGAAAAATCATAGTCGAGTACTCCTTCTTGAATACTCTCTTGGCCCCAGATAATTTCCGTCTTTTCACCATAGATTTCACTTGTCTTTGCTGTATTTGTATTGACAGCAACCGTGACAACTTCTGGAAAAATCTCTAACTAAGTCTTTTTACCAACTGGGTTAAATTAAGCTGACGATTCGTGACAATGATAATCTGGACTTGTCCCGTTTTTCTTGCTCGACGTACCATGATAGTACGAACACCTATCGTTTTTCTCTCATCTGTAATTGGAATTTGGTGGTAAGTAAGAAGTTCAGCTAGGCGATTCGCAATCACTTGAGTTTCCTTATCTTGCACCAAACAGTCTTTCAACTCTACGAGATAATGAGAGTTTTGCGCATACAAACCTGCCTTGACCTGATTTTTAAATTTTCGAGTCTGGAATTGCAACTTAGCACGGTAGTACTTTGGTTCCTGCATTCCGATAGTTGGACGGATTTCATAGTTTTCATATCCTGCAGGAGCAAATTTTTTCAGGGCTTGGCGGAGCAGGTCCGTTTTGAACTCTAACTGTTTATCATAGTGGAGGTGCATGATTTGGCAACCACCACATTCATTATAAATCGTACAAGCTGGCACGACCCGAAATTTCGACTTCTTATTAACCTTTAGTAATTTGGCTTCAACAAAGTTGCGCTTAATAGAAGTAATTTGACAATAGATGTCTTCTCCTTTGAGGGCGCCAGGCACAAAAACGAGGGTTTTCTGGTAGAAACCGATTCCCTCACCATTGATGCCCATCCGCTTAATTTTTAAAGGTATCTTTTGTTTGACTTTCAGATTCATACCCCTATCTTATCACATTTTAGGGTATAATAGAACTATGAAAATCACAAAACTTGAAAAGAAAAAACGTCTCTACTTGATGGAGTTAGATGGACAGCAAACCTCTTATATCACGGAAGATACCATTGTCCGTTTTATGCTATCTCGAGATAAGGTCATTAGTAAAGAGGAACTTACCGAGATTCAGGACTTTGCCCAGTTCTCTTATGGTAAAAATCTCGCCCTCTACCATCTATCATTTAAAGCTCGAACCGAAAAGGAAGTTCGTGAGTATTTGAAAAAGTATGATCTTGATGAAAAAATCACTAGTCAAGTTATCGCTAATCTTAAAGAAGATAACTGGATTAATGATCGTCAGTATTCCTACTCTATCATCAATGCCAATCAATCTTCTGGAGACAAGGGACCCTATGTGCTAGCTCAAAAACTATCTCAAAAAGGGATTGCCAAAGCAACTATTGAAGATGTTTTAAAGGATTTTGATTTTTCGGAGGTTGCTCAACGTGTGGCGGAGAAACTTCTAAAAAAATACACGGGAAAGCTTCCCGCTCGTGCCTTGCAGGATAAGATTATTCAAAACTTGACGAACAAAGGCTTCTCCTATTCTGATGCTAAAAGTGCCTTTGATAACTTGGACAGTCAAGTCGACCAAGAAACGACTCAAGAACTCATTTTTAAAGAGCTAGACAAACAATATACTAAATACGCTCGCAAATATGAAGGTTACGAACTAAAGCAACGTTTGACCCAAGTTTTAGCTAGAAAAGGCTATGATTTTTCGGATATAGCAAGCGCTCTCAGAGAATATCTTTAACATTTTCAGGTAAAATTCAAAAAAATTAGACCAATTTATGATATAATAATAGACGATAAACTTATAAATTGTAGAAAGTTGGTTAGTTATGAAACTTCCAAAAGAAGGCGACTTTATTACAATTCAAAGTTATAAGCATGATGGGAGTCTTCACCGTACTTGGCGGGACACCATGGTACTAAAAACAACAGAGAACGCCATTATCGGCGTCAACGACCACACACTTGTTACCGAAAGTGACGGTCGTCGTTGGGTGACTCGAGAACCGGCTATTGTTTACTTTCACAAAAAATATTGGTTTAATATCATTGCCATGATTCGTGATAATGGGATTTCCTACTATTGCAATATGGCAAGTCCTTACTATCTAGATGAGGAAGCCCTGAAATACATTGATTATGATTTGGATGTCAAGGTTTTCACTGATGGTGAAAAGCGTCTCTTGGACGTTGAAGAGTATGAGCGCCATAAACGCAAAATGAAGTATTCTGATGATTTAGACTATATTTTGAAAGAGCATGTTAAATCCTTGTTGATTGGATCAACAATGGACGCGGTCCTTTCTCAGAGGCCTATGTCAACATTTGGTACAAACGCTACATAGAACTAAAGAATCGGTAAAGTTGTCAAACCGGGGTGAGAGCCCTGGTTTTTTATTTGAAAAACCCAGCCTGGAAGCTGGGTTAATTTCTATATATCTAATTTAGTAACAGTAAACTTGATGTGGGAATAGTCTTTTTCAACATCCTTATCCAACAAGAAAGCCGTGGCATCCTTCTTAACCTGAACAAGATCAATGTTCTGGGCTTGAGCTGCATAGACACATCCACAATAACATTGACGATAAATATCATACTCCTCGCACATCTCCACCGAACGCTTGTAACCTTGGTTTTTCTTGAAATCACTTGGGAGATAGTGGGTTGTATAAATCTTTTGCACATCAATTCCGATGCTGTTGATGGTTTGAGAATTCTTATGGGGACTGATGGTCAAGGCTGAACCAAAGTAGTCAAATCCCAAATCCATAGCCACTTGCGCTGTTTTGTCCAGACGGTAATCAAAGCACACCTTGCAACGGTCGCCACCTTCGGGTTCTTCTTCAAGTCCTCTGACTAGCTTTCGGTATTCATTTGGTTCGTAGGGAGCTTCAAGATACTGAACCGTATTTCCCGTTCGCTCATTGAAATCACTGACAAATTTTTTGGTGACATAAGCCCGCTTGTGGTATTCTGCCTTAGGATGGATATTGGAATTGGCAAAATAGATGGTCACATCAGCGTATTTGGTCAGGTACTCGAGGGTGTAGGTGCTACAAGGAGCACAGCAAACATGCATGAGAATAGTGGGACGTTGCTCATTTTTTTCCCAAACCTGAACCATTTTCTGCATGACACGGTCATAATTAATCTTCTGATTGGGATTCATCTTGCTCAGAATTTCTTCTACATCAATCATGTTCTACTCCTTTTACTAGTCTTATTTTATCACATAAGTTAGGGGAGCTCAAATCTATTTTATAAAAAGGAAGCGATAAAAGGAGGGATGCTCATTCCCTCCTTTTGTGTTTTTTATGATTTGCTTAGTATTAACAGCTTACATCATTCCACCCATCATGCTTGGATCCATGGCTGGAGCTGGGGTTACTAGTTCTGGTTTATTGGCTACGACTGCTTCTGTTGTTAAAATCAAGCTAGCTACAGAGGCTGCATTTTGAAGGGCAGAACGACTAACCTTAACTGGGTCAATGATTCCTTCTTCAATCATATTAACCCACTCGCCAGTTGCTGCGTTGAAGCCTGTACCAACTTCAGCATTTTTCAAACGGTCAATAACAATAGAACCTTCGAATCCTGCATTGTGGGCGATTTGACGAACAGGTTCTTCCAAGGCGCGGAGAACAATGTTGCGTCCTGTCGCTTCGTCTCCTGTCAATTCCAAATCAGCTACGGCTGGAATGACATTGGCAAGAGCAGTTCCACCACCTGCAACGATGCCTTCTTCAACTGCTGCACGAGTAGCGTTGAGGGCATCTTCAATGCGGAGTTTCATTTCTTTCAACTCCGTTTCAGTTGCAGCTCCGACCTTGATAACTGCGACACCACCTGACAATTTTGCCAAGCGTTCTTGCAATTTTTCACGGTCAAATTCAGAAGTTGTTGTTTCGATTTGAGACTTGATAACCGCAACACGGTGAGAAATAGCTTCAGGATTTCCAGCACCTTCTACGATAACAGTGCTATCTTTGTCCACAGTTACTCTCGCTGCTTGACCTAGCGCCTCAATAGTCGCATCTTTCAACTCAAGACCAAGATCTTCTGTGATGACTGTTCCGCCTGTCAAGATAGCGATGTCTTCTAACATAGCCTTACGACGGTCACCGAAACCAGGAGCCTTAACAGCAACTACATTGAAAGTTCCACGAATCTTGTTCAATACAAGAGTCGGAAGAGCTTCACCATCTACATCATCCGCAATAATCAAGAGTGGACGATTGCTTTGGAGAATGCTTTCTAGAAGTGGCAAGATTTCTTGGATATTTGAAATCTTCTTATCGGTAATCAAAATGTATGGATTTTCAAGGTCAGCCACCATTTTTTCGCTATCTGTCACCATATACTGTGATAGATAACCACGGTCAAACTGCATTCCTTCTACGACTTCAAGTTCTGTTTCCATACCACGTGATTCTTCAATAGTGATGACACCGTCTTTCCCAACTTTTTCCATGGCTTCAGAGATGTATTCGCCGACTTTCTCAGAACGAGAAGATACCGCAGCAACCTGAGCGATGGCTTCTTTATTAGCAACTGGAATGGCATTGTTTTTCAAAGCTTCTACTGCTGCGGCAACCGCTGCTTCAATCCCACGACGAATGCCGATTGGGTTGGCACCTGCAGTGACGTTTTTGATTCCTTCGCGGACGATCGCTTGGGTCAAAACAGTTGCAGTAGTTGTCCCGTCACCTGCGATATCATTTGTTTTTGAAGCTACTTCTGATACCAATTTGGCACCCATATTTTCAAAATGGTCTTCCAACTCGATTTCTTTGGCAATGGTCACACCGTCATTGGTAATCAAAGGTGAGCCAAATGATTTTTCCAACACAACATTACGACCTTTTGGTCCTAAGGTTACTTTAACAGTGTCTGCAAGGATATCGACACCACGAACCATAGCTGAACGAGCATCAGATGAAAATTTAATTTCTTTTGACATACTTACTTTCTCCTTCTATTCTTCAATGATAGCCAAAATGTTAGCTTCGCCAACGATGATGTACTTTTCATCGCCATCTTTGACATCAATACCTGCATGGGCTTCAACTAAGACACGGTCTCCAGGCTTAACGCTTGGAGCAACCAAGTCACCATTCAAGGTACGAACACCTTGTCCAGTAGCTACAACTTGGGCTGTTTTTGTTTTTTCTTGGGCTGAGCCTGCAAGGACAAAGCCTCCAACAGTTTGTTCTTTTTCTTCGATTTCAAGACCACACGGTCTCCTAATGGTTTCAACATCTGTTTTCCTCCATGATAAACTACATATTATTAGCACTCTTTATATCTGAGTGCTAATTTATAGTTCTATTGTATCACTTGGTCAGAAATAGTCAAGAAAAAAGTCTGACTTTGGCAAGATAAAAAGCCTGAGACCAACTCAGACTTTTCAATGTTTATACTCAATGAAAATCAAAGATCAAACTAGGAAGCTAGCCGCAGGTTGCTCAAAGCACTGCTTTGAGGTTGTAGATAAGATTGACGAAGTCAGTTACCTATACCCACGGCAAGGTGAAGTTGACGTGGTTTGAAAAGATTTTCGAAGAGTATTAAAATGGCAATTCCTCCTCTTCCAAGACCAAATCTGCCAAATCCTGTCCTGCATTATTTTCACGCATAGCACGTTGGGCTCGGCTTTCCAAAAGTTGGAATCCTGTGGCAAGGACTTCAGTCACATAGTTCATCTGGCCATTTTTCTCAAAGCGACGGGTACGAAGTTCTCCATCCACAGAGATAAGACTACCTTTAGTTGCGTAGCTTGCCAAGGTTTCAGCCAATTTCCCCCAAAGAACAAGATTGACAAAGTCAGCTTCACGTTCCCCGTTTTGGTCTTTGTAACGACGGTTCACAGCGATAGTTACTCGCGCTACTGACTTGTCATTGTTTGTTTTGTGCAATTCTGGTGTAGACGTCAAGCGCCCGATCATGATAACTTTATTATACATATTTTCTTCCTCCTACTTATCTATTCGTAAGGAATCAAAAAAAGTTACAGAAATTTGTAACTTTTCGAAGAAATTTTTTATTTTTTATGCACCATGAAACCTGTCGCCTGTTGATTGGCCATAATGGTCATATCTGTAATCTGCACACGACGGGGCTGACTGGTCACATAGACCACTGTATCTGCAATATCCTGAGCTTGCAAGGCCTCAATTCCCTGATAGACGGTAGCAGCACGCTCTTTGTCACCGTGGAAACGTACCGCAGAAAAATCTGTTTCGACAATCCCTGGCTGAATGGTGGTCACCTTGATATCCGTTGCGATGGTATCAATTCGCAGGCCATCTGAAAAAGTCTTAACAGCAGCCTTGGTGGCTGAGTAAACAGCTGCACCTGAATAGGCGTAGATTCCTGCGGTCGATCCCATGTTGATAATATGGCCTTGATTGGCTTTTACCATTGCTGGCAAGAAACAGCGAGTAACTGCCATCAAACCCTTGACGTTGGTATCCAACATAGTCAGCATATCCAATTCTTCATAGTCCTGATAGGGAGCCAAGCCTAGAGCCAGTCCGGCATTATTGACCAATATATCAATCTGCCCTATCGTTTCCAAAATATCGGAGCAGACAGTCTTCACCATGGTCATATCCGTGACATCCAGTGGAAAGGTCCAAACTGTTTGATTTGGAAAAGTTTCTGCAAACTCTGACTTGAGGGCCTCTAGTCTGTCTGTCCGTCGCCCTGTTAGAACGACATTCTCCCCCTGCTCTAGATAAGCACGCGCAATCGCTTCACCGATTCCTGAGGTCGCTCCTGTAATTACTACATTTTTTGCCATCTTATTTCCTTCTATCTGGTCTATCAAATACTGAAAATTTCCTAGGCCATCCAGTGCTTGGCTGGGTCAAATGGAGTTCCAACAACTTGGTCTTCTGATAATTCAATAACCCCACGTTTTTGCGGAGCATTTGGCAAGGCAAGTTCACGAGGGCTGCACATCATACCAAAACTCTTTTCACCACGAAGTTCGCCTGGGAAAATGAGATTTCCTTTGGGCATCATAGCTCCAGGAAGAGCTACAATGGTTTTCAGGCCAAGACGCGCATTGGGAGCCCCTGCAACGATTTGCACTGTCTTATCACTTGCGACTGCAACTTGGCAGATGTTGAGGTGGTCACTATCTGGATGGGCTACCATCTCGACAATCTCACCAACAACAAACTTAGGTTCTTTGTCATTGACAATTTCTTCTGTAAATCCTTCCGCCTGCAATTCTTGGTTCAAACGTGCTACTTGCTCATCTGTCAAAAAGACTTGACCGCGCTCTGCAATTTCGAACAAACTTGAAACTTCGAAAATATTCCAAGCTACTGTTTCCCCATTATCTTTGAGGAAAACACGGGCACCCTTGCCTTTGCGCTCCACGTCTAGTTTGGCATCTCCGCTGTTTTTCACGATGATCATAAGGACATCGCCAACATGCTCTTTATTATATGTAAAAATCATTCTTTCCTTTTCTCCTATTTCAGTTCTGCTAAAAAGTCGTTAATTTGTTGCTTGCTTTTACGGTCGCGATTGACAAATCGGCCGATTTCCTTGTCCTTTTCTAGCACAACAAGGCTAGGAATCCCGTACACATCCCAGAGTTTGGCTAGATCCATGTACTGGTCACGGTCCACTCGAATAAAGGTGAACTCTGGATTTGTCTCCTCAATCTCTGGCAAGGCAGGATAGATATAACGACAATCGCCACACCAGTCCGCCACAAAAAAGGAAGACCTTCTTGCCATCTTGCTCGACAAAAACCTGCTAGCTCTTCTATATTACTGGGAATAATCATAAGGCTTCCTCCTCATAGACTAGATCTTCATTTTCATAGACAAAGGTATAGTGACGACCATCCTCAAAAATGACTCCTCCGACCAGTCGCTCTAGGCTACTTTCGTAGACTTGAACATAGAGAGTCGCAATCTCACCCATATCTGAGAAAAGTTCGCGCACGATAGCGGTCAACTCTTCTTGAGTCTTCATGAGTTTGTGGTTATCTGCTGCTTTTTTGGCACCCAAAGCGAGGGCACTTAGACCAGCCACAGTCAAGCCAGTCATCCATAATTTCTTAGCTTTCATACCATTCATTGTAACACAAAAAAGGGGCTCTAGGACAAATAGGGAAGTAGCATATAGGTAAGGAAAAATCCCTTCCTCAATGAGGAAAGAGGACAACTTATCCTTATTGCCAAGCGCCTGAGTTGCCAACATAATAGCCATCAGGTGTGTAGGTATTGCGAAGCATCTTACCTGAGGAATCCAGATAGTACCACTTGTCCTGATCCTTAACCCAATCACTCTCAACCATATCGCCAGAAGAAGTGACATAATACCACTCTCCCTTGTCATAAAGCCAAGTGCTTGCTTTCATAGAGCCTGAAGTTGATAAATAGTACCACTTTCCTTGGTCGTAAAGCCAATCACTAGCAATCATAGCTCCTGATGATTTAAAGGCATACCAGTTGCCACCTTGATAGAACCAAGTTTGATTAAACATAATCCCTTTATCATTCATAAAGTACCAAGTTCCATTGTCTTTAACCCAAGCATTTTGAACTAGTTGGCCTTGTTTTTGATAGTACCAATTTTGGTCTGATTTTAGCCAGCTTTCTGCTTTTACAATCGGATAAAGTTCTCGGAAGGCTCCTCCCCCCTTGTAGGAATGACTGATAGATTCTGGGTTTGTAAGTTTTAACTCACCATTGTCATGGTCTTTCCAAGCATAAACTTTTTGACCATTGATAGTCTCTGGTAAGGTAGCAGTGTAGGTCTTGGTTTGATAGTCCCATTTTGTATCAAGGTAGGTGTAATGGTCTTTTGATTCTTCAATACGGTAGTAGCCACTTTTCTCACCATTATATACATCATCTACCACTTTAGAGGACCAGATCTTTACTTCATTTCCACTCTTGGCCTCGACCTTGATATCTCCTCTATAGCCATAAGGTACGTAGAAATTCAGGTAACGCCCCTCTGTACCGACCATAGACTTGTCCTTTTCTTGGCCTAGGAAATTGACTGTCTGATCTTGACCATTGAGACTGACCATCCATTCGATTTTCTCAGTTTTTGGCAAATCCAAGACTTTGATATCTACTTCATGGCCATTATTAAATCGAAGAATTTTGCCATCTTGATACTTAACCCCACCCTTAATAACCCATTCTTCTTCCAATTCGAATGCTTTTCCTGAATGAGGGAAAGCCAGTAAAGCTAAACCTGCTAGAGACAAACAAAATAGTGTGATTTTTTTCATTGTATATCCTCCTTAGGAATTATTATATTAATAGTATCACTATCTATTTTTTTTGCAAATCTTATCCTAAATATGCTAGAAGAAACCTCTGAGATTGCTCTCAGAGATTAGAAGATAACTAGTTACTATTTTCAACTGCTGCAGTCACAAAGGCAGTGTAGAGTTCTTCTGGGCGGTTTGGACGACTTGAAAGTTCAGGATGATACTGACAAGCCACAAAGAATTTATTTTCAGGAATTTCCACAATTTCGACCAAACGATTGTCTGGAGAAACTCCTGAGAAGACAAAACCTGCTGCCTCAAACTGTTCACGAAAGGCGTTGTTAAACTCATAACGGTGACGGTGACGGCGTTGCACCACTTCTTGATTATGATAAGCAGCCGCTGCTTTAGAGCCACGTTTCAACTTAGATGGATAAAGTCCCAAACGAAGGGTTCCACCCATATCCTCAACATCAACCTGGTCACGCATAATATCAATGATAGGGTATTTTGTATCTGGTGCAAGTTCTGCAGAATTGGCACCTTCAAGACCCAAAACGTGACGAGCAAACTCGATACAAGTCAACTGCATTCCTAAGCAGACACCCAACATTGGAACATCATTTTCACGCGCATAACGGATGGCTTGGATTTTCCCTTCCGTACCACGTTGGCCAAAACCTCCTGGTACGATGATTCCGTCCGCATCCGACAAGAGCTCTGCCACATTCTCTGCTGTCACATCATTGGCGTTGATCCAATTAATCTTCACTTCTGCGTCGTTGGCATACCCAGAGTGTTTCAAAGCTTCAACCACTGAGATGTAGGCATCTTGCAACTCCACATACTTACCGACAAGGGAAATTTTAACTTGTTTTTTCAGGTTCATGACCTTGTCCACCATAGCTGACCATTCTGTCATATCCGCTGCTGGTGCATCTAGTTTCAAATGGTCACAAACAATTTGGTCCATGCCTTGTGCCTGCAAGTTCAATGGAATTTGGTAAAGGTGTTCGACATCCAAAGACTCGATAACAGCTTCTGGAGCCACGTCACAAAACTGAGCTAGTTTATTTTTAATTCCCTGACCAGCTGGTTTCTCGGTACGAATGACCAACATATTTGGCTGGATTCCCAAACCACGCAATTCTTTTACAGAGTGTTGAGTCGGCTTAGTCTTCATTTCACCAGCAGCCTTGAGGTAAGGAAGCAAGGTTGTGTGGATATACATAACATTATCTGCACCCACATCTGCCTTCATCTGACGAAGGGCCTCTAGAAATGGCAAGGACTCGATATCTCCAACGGTTCCACCAACCTCTGTGATAATGACATCAGAGTCAGTCGTGACAGCGGCACGCTTGATTTTTTCTTTCAAAGCATCTGTGATATGAGGAATGACTTGGACAGTTGCGCCAAGGTACTCGCCACGGCGTTCTTTACGAAGAACTTCACTGTAAATTTTACCAGTTGTCACGTTGGAATATTTGTTGAGATTGATATCGATGAAACGTTCATAGTGACCCAAGTCCAAATCTGTCTCTGCTCCATCATCTGTCACAAAGACTTCTCCGTGCTGGTAAGGACTCATGGTTCCCGGATCGATATTGATATAAGGGTCAAACTTCTGAATTGTCACTTTTAGACCACGATTTTTCAAGAGACGGCCTAGACTTGCTGCGACAATCCCTTTCCCAATAGACGACACCACACCACCAGTTACAAAAATATATTTCGTAGACATAGATTCCTCTTTCTAAAATGCTCAAGGCCTTGTTAACTACGAGGGGAGATAGAAAACAAGACCCTTATGAATAACGACATTTCAAGAAAACTTCCTGAAAAACAAAAATAGCTCCCTAGTAACTAGGGAGCCCCGACCTCTAAAAGAGGTGCCCGAACAATATGATACCTTAAAGCAGAACATTTGTCAACCCGAATCGGTAAAACCTGAAAAAAGGAGATTGTTTTCAGAAAGCCAACTAAAGATCCGCATCCAAACGGATATTTCGCTCAACTACTTTTGCCCAAGTAACAAAAAAAAGGAGATCCAGCGATCTCCTTCTTAAAGGCACTTTACTCTTCTTCACTTGTTTCAGCGTCATCGTCAGAAAACTCGTCGTCTTCTTCGTTGAGATCCACGTCTTCACCCAAGTCATCAGGGGCGATTTCGTTTATTTCCGCATCGTAAGCTTCCACTTCATTTTTCTCATCATCTGGATTTTCATCATCGTATGAAAGAGCTGGATCTGCTTCGTATGCGTCTTCGTCTTCTGGATCATCCGCATTGTAGTCAATGGCATCTGAATCTCCATCCATGAAGGCATTGACACGCTGCTTCTTAGCTTTTGGTGCTACTTCATCATCATCACTTTCTTCAAGAGCGATGATTTCTTCGTCAATTTCGTCTACACCATACCATGAACGAAGACCCCATTTGTTGTCTCCAAGTGAGATGAAGCTACCGTCAAAGTTCAACTCTGTGTAGAACAAAGGCAAGGCTTCACGAATATCGCTGTTTGATGTTCCAAGGTAGTTTTGAATTTCATTTACAAGATCGCTAAAATGCATCTCATTATCGCGACCACGAAGTTCCAAGATAGCACGCGCTACCTCAATCATAGATAGTTCACTTTTTTCTTGCCCAGCAAATACTTCTAATTCCAAAGCGTTTCTCCTCATTTTTACTACTATCGCCAGAGCAAACAGACTCTGACCTCATTTTATCATGTACTCTTTATTGTACGATAATTTTGCGGAATAGTCAAAGGTTTAATGAGAGAAAGTGACAGGACTTTTTTATTTCTTTGCTACCCAGCCGATAGCATCGCTAGGTGGGTTTTCGGTATCAAGCCAGATGAATTCAATACCAATTTCACCATTTTTAAATTTGGTCAATCGAATGCCGTTGATTTCCAGCTCATTGAGTCGTTGACCTGTCAAGACTTCTCGTTCTTTCAACTGGAAAACACCACGCAAGATCCAATTTCCAAGGATTTCTTGCTTATCAGTTGACTGAATCGCCTTACCAGCTTCTTGGTTGATATAGGCGTTAATAACATCACCAGAAGATAAGAAACGTAATTTAAAAGTTCTTTCCTCTTTTGGTAGAGCTAGTTTTTTAGTGCCGGGTTCAAAAGTCCCAAATCTAGGACCAAAGAAATCAGGTCTTTCATCATGGAAATTTTTGGAGTCAGGCAGAGGAATGTAAACCTCGCTAACTGGACGATAAACCAGCTGTTCAATTTCTTTAATGAGTTTTTCATTGCCAGTATTGTGAGCAAAGTTAATCAAGTCCTCACGAATAGCCTTCATCTGAGCTTTTTCTTCCTTGCTGGTCCATTTCTTCAAGAGTATTTCTTCCAGAGAGAAGCTCACAAAAGCTAGTTCCTCTGGAGCCAGACTATCCTTAAATTTATCTTGAATCTTTAAAATTCGAGGCAGGCGATCTTTCTTAGCTAATTTTGAACCGCCGTTAAAGGCATTGAAACCAGAGTTTTCTTCCACATTTCCATGTTTATCTGTAATCACCCAAGACACTGTTTCTAAGATATCGGATTGTTCCTTTTCAGCTGTCAGCAAATGAAGATTTTCAAAGAGAGAAAAAGGGTCTTCGATATAATGGACGTCCCAAGTATCTACCACAATGTCTTTATTGTTAAAGGTCATATGAAGCTGGCTGTCAGCTGCGGTGTACTTGTAGTGGTGTTTCCCATCTGTAAAACGAAAATTGGTTGGATTATTTTTGGTAGTTGAGCCCTCAATGACCAGATTATCAATATCGACTGGTAAATAAGTCGTCTCCCCAACAAAAATTTTAGGATTTTCCCCCTTCGGTGTTGGCATCAGAACGTGATAAACAGCTTCAACATTGACCGAATCCGAGTTGAAACCCTTGATTTGTGCCTTAGAGGACTCGATTCTCTGGTTTCTCAAAGTCGAAATCTTTCGTGCCAACTCTTCATAACGTTGATAGTTTTCCTTGTCTGCTGCTTCTTTATCAGTAGCAATATCTGCATGAAACTTGATATCACCCAACAAGTCTGTCCAAGATTGAGAATCTTTCTTGAACTGAGCGATTTTTTGGTCTCCAGAATTAATCCCAAAAGACTTGATACCCACTAGGTATTTATGATTTTCATCCACAACGACAGAAGCATCATAAAAGTATTGGCAATATCTTCCCCTACGGCATTAAAAAGCCTTCTGGAAAACAGTCTCCTGAAACTTGGAGTTAACAATCGAGCCACATAATTCTCTGTTTGTCCCTCATCTTCAGATTCTGCCTTTTTGAGAGAAAGCTTGGCTCAAACTAGCGAAGTTGGTAATTAAGGTTTTGTATTTGTCTTTTTGTTCAGACTTTAGATGTTCCCACATAAGCACCCTCTTTTCTATTTTCAGTATATCAAAAGAAGATTAGTTTTTCACTAATCCTCTTATATATTCGTTAATTAATACTGTAAAAATTCGAGTTTGCCTTGTTTTTTTACGAGTCTCAAATACTCTTCGTCTGATAAAACGGCTAAACCATCGTCATAAGCCTTGATTTTTTCAAGAGCCTGGTCATAGCTATCCACAAAATCCTTGACATAGGACTCGCCTTCAAACTGGCCGTTCATTTTGGTGTAGATAATGGCGAATTTTCCAGAGCGATCAAGTTGAGATTGCCCTTGGCCCTCATTTAAAGCCTTGGCAACATTCTCTGCGATGCGTTTAATCACAGGAACAACTACGCTATTTCCAGCTTGTTTATAGAGCTGACCGTTAGAAACACCTTCTGGGATTTTAAAGGATTTAGGATAGCCTTGAACATTAAAGGTTTCTTTAGGAGTCAACTTACGAATCTCGCCGCTGTCTGTCAAGATCAATGGAACGTTGTGTCCACCTGTTCCCATATTTGCTGTCAGGGTAGGGACAACACCGTTTTTATTTTCACGGACATACTGACGGCGCCATTGGTAAACTGTATCTTGACTGGTGACTTCAAATTTCAACTGGTCATAGAAATTCTGCTTGCCTTCACGGTAGTAGTAGACCTCGTCTAGCTGATCACCAAAGTTAATCACATCCTGAAGACTCGTAGTCAGCTTGATTTCCTCTGGGAACTCAAACAAGTCATAAGCTTCCTTGGTATCAAAACCAACAATATAGATCCGCTCACGGTTTTGTGGGATATTCCCATAGTCTTTCCCGTTAAGAACCTTCCACTTGATAAAGTAGTTGTTCTCAGTCAAGGCTTCACGAATAACCTTGAAGGTATTGCCATGGTCATGACCGACCATGTTCTTGACGTTTTCGATGAAAATAGCGCGAGGTTTGCATCCCTCGATCATGCGAAGCAATTCGAAGAAAAGATCCCCACGATCATCATCAAAGCCCTTGCGATAGCCCGCAATACTAAAGGCCTGACAAGGGAAACCTCCCATAATCACATCCACTCGCTCGGCTGGAATATCCTCTGGCTGAACATCGTGGATATCACGACCATCCAAATAAGTATCTGGATGGTTTAACTGATAAGTCTGACGCGCATACTTATCAAATTCATTGGCATACACCACTCTGAACTCGTTGGTCTGTTCAAATCCCAACTCAATTCCCCCAACACCTGAGAAGAAAGCTGCAATGTTGTACTTCTCAGGTCGGTTCGAACTTACAGAATTAGTCATGTCTTACCTGCTTTCTAGAAATGTTAGTTATATTAGTAGTATTTTGATAATTTGCAAATAATTGTATTTTATCTTTTTATTGGATATAAAAATATCTATTTGTACCCATATTTTTACTTGCTCCTATGGATTTATCAACAATTTCCTATTATACAATTATGTACTTTCATCATCAATGTTTATTATTGATTATTCTTTTTGGTCTTGATCTCACCAATGCTTTCACTCGTTCTGATAGATGTATCAATAACTTTCTCTCTTCGTTAATTTCCTCTTCTACAATTTGTATACTTTTTATCATCAATATTTGATATCACATATCCTTTTTACATCATTAAATTCTTCTTTAGAATGAGCTAATGAGTTCCGTTTATCTATCATTCGCATCCAATCATTCAATAATGATTTGTTGAGGGTTTTTATCACGTTCACTAAGATGATTATTTTTTTAAAAATCTCTGTAGAGATCTATAATTTCTAGAATCTGCCAAGTCAACCTTTAATATTTTTTTAATTCATACTCTATCTCAGCATTTTCACTCATATACTCTCCTCTAAGAGCATTTAGTTCATCCCATTTTGATAGACTAATTTCAATGGCTTTCTGAAATTCACGTTTAATTACTTCATCACTAGGAGAGGATAAGTTGATAATCATAGTATTATTTAATAATCCTAGATTATCTTCCTTATTAATTTTTTTGTTATTACTGTCTCCTTTATCTCATCATAATTTTTTTTGAATAAAGAATAAAAAAATTGCTTATAGTTTTCTCGACTTCTTACATCACTTAAAAAAAGTCAATACCATTATCAATACCATTCGCATATTCTTCTCCTAAATTAAAAATCGGATATAAAAAAATCGATTCTTTTAGAACTATCATCCAAAAACTTTTCTGGCATCTCCAATGCTTTCACATAAATGACAATTATCTGTTAATAATTGATAACCTTTATCTTCTATAGCTTTTTTTCTACTATTTTTAAATAGTCGTGAAAAAGCATCTTCCATCTCATCTTCTAACCAAATAATACTAATATCTCTACGCATTTTCTAATTATCACCTAATTCAATTATAAAAGCTTGTTTCTTCCGTATTTGAAACCACTTTAATTCCCCATTTAAATTTTTTTACAAGTTTGTCTAATTATGTACATCCCAACTCCTGTTCCATTTTCTTTAGTAGTAAACCCTAATCTAAAAAAATATCGTCCTTATTTACTATTTCAGAAGATAATGGCTTATTAGAAGTTATAACTAATCTATTTTCTTCATCTATGAATTTAAATATAATTTTTGTCTGCTAGTTGATCCATAGCATTTATAATAAAATTATCTAGTATCATACCTAAATCAAAAAAATATGTACTCTGGAAGTATGAGGATTATTTGAAAAAAATCAATTATAATCTCTAAATTTTTTTATAAGACAGACTGTTTAAGTAACTCTTTATATAACTTTTTGACATTAATGTATTTCCTTCCTTTTACTTCAGAAGTATTTAATTTGAGAATTTGGTTTTTTTATTGTAAATAATTTTTCCAGAAGATTTTTTTAGACTAACAACATACTCGCTCACTCGTTCAAAAATCATCTGTCGATTTAAAAATCTGCAACAATTTTTTTTATTTACTGAATCTATGTTTTTATACACTCCAGTTAATTCATGAGCAAGCAAATTTTGTTGCGCAGAATTATTACTTCCAATTAGAACATCCTTTCTTTTACTTTCCTCCTCTGCTATGTGTCTAGCTATTTCTGCTTCTTTTTGTTTTGTCTCTGCCAATTTTCTAGCTAACTCAGCCTCCTGACGTTGCTGTTCTGCAATTCTTTTATTTTCTTCTGCTTGCTTCCTTTTTTCCTCTGCAAGTTGCTCTTTTCTTTCTAATTTCTCTTTTTCTTCTTGTCGAATTTTTTCCACTTCTTTGCGAACTACACCACCAATATTAACACGTTCACTTATCAACTTATTAACAATTGGTTTTAGCAGTTCAATCAATAAAGTTATCCTTTCATCATTTCCTGATAATCCTTCACGATTTGAAGTTGAAATATCCTCCAAATAATCATTGTCTAAAATATCAAATGAGATTTCCCCTTCTATATAATTACTAAATGCTTGAGTATTATTTAACTGTGGCATAAAAATCTGATACTGCCAATTTATCTCTAACATAAAGTCTTAGCTGATTAGCCTTATAAACAGAATTCCTTATAAATCTATTATTGGGATCATTTTTTTGTATTTTCAGATGCTTCCACCATATTAATTGTACTGTGGATTCCTATCCAACCAGTTAATTCATAATTAAATTCCTTTGCATCTCCTTGTAAAGTTATAAATTTTTCTTTTTCCTTTTAAATTTATTTTAGTAATATCTGATGGATTTAATTTTTTTACCTTACGTAATTTGTTGGATACTTGCTCTAAATCTGCATTTATTTTCACTGAGTCATTTAACAATTTGTTTTCAACGATACCTTCAGAAGTTTGAAAAAAAGCATACAAATTTTTAAATCCAATTACTTTAGAAACTTTTGAAAATTCTATTTTCTGTTTTGCTTTTAGTCTTGTACGCCACTTCGATAACTGCACCAATATTGTTTAACAAGTAATAATTAGCCAAATTCATCTTTAAAGAATCTAGCTTTCCCTCTGCAAATCCAGCTAGATTAACTCCAACCGATTTTATCAAAGTCCCCGACTCAAACGAATCCCAAACACTTCTATTTTCAATAGATACATCATCAATGTCAACACGAATTAATTCAGGAATATCGCTATCAGATGCATTTGTAGAGTCTAACATCCAAGCTGTTTCAGTTCCTCCCTTCTTAGAAACTATATAATATTTTTTTGACAAAAAAATAACGTCGCTAATTTTTCCTATACCTTTTTCTTCCCTTTGTCTTCTCAGAGAATTCCTCGTTTGATATACGTCTGTTTCTACCAATCAAGGCGTATTTAGTGGATAAATCTTCATAGCTCATTCCGCTACCATTATCTAAAATTTCTAAGATTGAATTCTCTTTATCGATAGATTCTATATAGAGCTTAACATTTGTTGCACCAGCATCTAAACCATTAGCTATTAATTCAGATATTGCACTCAATTATTAGTATACATTTGCTTTCCTAACAAGTTTAAAGCAAAATAAGAGAAGTTAAATGGGATACTATTAGTTTCTATCATAATTAAACGCCTTTATAATTTATTTTCCTCGAAAAAATTTTTAATTCTATTAGCCAGATGAATACTCAAAATAGGAGGTACAGCATTCCCAATTTGACTATTGATAGCTTGCAATCCACCTACAAATTTATAATTATCTGGAAAAGATTGAATTCTTGCCCCTTCTCTAGCTGTCAAAGCTCTGTTTTGTTCAGGATGAATGCAACGAAGAGAGGATGGTGTTGACAAATTATTTGTTATGGTAGTAGCAGGTCTATCCCACCACAATCTACCGTAGGTATTGTTATAGCCAGAAGTTAGGTATAAATCTTTATCTAAAATACCATCTTTTACCATCCTATTAATATCGTTTTTCCCCTGCCCCTCTCCAAGAGCTCTCATTATTTTTTGTAATCTCTCACCATGATTTCGACTAACATGATTAAGTAGCTCGGTTTGATTTCCTCTTAATAAAGCTTGGTACTCTGTTCTTGGTTCACATATATAATTATTTTTTTGTTCATTATTTCCTAATATAGGTAAATCACTAATTGCATCTCTTAATGTAATTTCATTATTTAGGGTAGTTTCTTCTGGGAATGTCCACTCGAACTTAATTTTTAAATCCTTTCTAATTCCTATCAAAAAGACACGTTCTCTATTTTGAGGAACACCAAAATCTTTTGCATTAATTAATTTAGTATAGACGTCATAACCACTGACATCACCAAAGCTTGATAAATCATTAAAACTTTCTTTTACATTTCTAATGATTGGGCCGTTCTGTTCATTTTTCATAGTTAAAAGTCCATAAACATTTTCAAAAACAAACATCTTAGGTTGGATAAAAGAAAGTATCCTTCGATATTCTCTATACATTTTAGCTCTTTTATCATATTGTCTCTTACCAACCGTACTAAATGACTGACAAGGTGGTCCACCAATAACTAAATCAACTCTTTTTGAACTGATTCCTTTGGATTTTAAAAAATGTTCATCTATATTAGCAATATCTTCCTCAATCATAGTAACTTTAGGATAATTTTGTCTGAAAGCTTCTGCTGCATCATGATTGAATTCATTTGCAAATCTAATATTAAAGTCATTTCTGGAAACAAATTTATTATTTTTAATTGTATTCTGAAAGCCAAAAGTCAATCCTCCAGCACCAGAAAATAAGTCTACAACTTCTATCATTTCTTACCTTTTTTTAAAAAATATTCTCATTTTTCATTATACCAAAAACCTCAGCAAATTGCCGAGGTTTCTTTATTTATTTCACCAACTTCTTCATCTCATCAATTCGTGCGACGGTCGCGTCGTATTTAGCTTGGTAGTCGGCTTGTTTGTCGCGTTCTTTTTGGACGACTTCTGGTTTGGCATTGGCTACGAAGCGTTCGTTAGAGAGCTTCTTGCCGACCATATCCAGTTCTTTTTGCCATTTAGCCAGTTCCTTGTCGAGACGAGCCAATTCTTCTTCGACATTGAGAAGGTCTGCCAGTGGCAAAGTAGATTTCTGCTCCTGTGATGACGCTTGACATTGCGAGTTCAGGTGCAGGGATAGTTGATGCGATTTCCAAGTGTTCTGGATTTGTGAAGCGTTTGATGTAGTTGACATTGCTGTTAAAGAAGGCTTCCAAGTCGCTATCGCTTGTCTTAACAAGGATAGTGATTGGTTTGCTTGGTGCTACGTTCACTTCGGCACGCGCATTACGTACGGCACGGATCAAGTCTTTGAGGCTTTCTACACCAGTGTGGGCAGCAAGGTCTTCAAAGGCTGGGTTAACAGTTGGGTACTCCGCTGTCACGATAGAGCCTTCTGAGATTTGCCCAAAGATTTCCTCTGTCACAAATGGCATGATTGGGTGAAGGAGACGAAGGATCTTATCCAAAGTGTATAGGAGAACAGAACATGTGATGACTTTCTCTTCTTCGTTATCGCTATAAAGGACTTCCTTGGTCAACTCAACGTACCAGTCCGCAAACTCGTCCCAGATGAAGTTGTAGAGGATATGGCCAGCTACACCAAACTCAAACTTATCAAAGTTTTCAGTGACTTTTCCGATCGTTTCGTTGAGGTTGTGGAGAATCCAGCTGTCTGTGACATTTCCGGCTTCCTTGTTAACCACTTTTTCCACATTGGCAGTTGCTTGCTCAAGGGTCAAGCCTTCATTGTTCATGAGGATGTAGCGAGAGATGTTCCAGATTTTGTTAATAAAGTTCCATGAAGCATCCATTTTCTCGTAAGAGAAGCGCACGTCTTGCCCTGGTGCAGAACCGTTTGAAAGGAACCAACGAAGGCTATCTGTTCCGTACTTATCAATAACATCCATTGGATCAATCCCGTTACCGAGAGATTTCGACATCTTGCGTCCTTGCTCATCACGAATGAGACCATGAATCAAGGCATTTTTGAATGGCGACTTGCCAGTAAATTCCAAACCTTGGAAAATCATCCGAGACACCCAGAACGGAATAATATCATAACCAGTCACCAAAGTTGATGTTGGATAATAACGTTTGAAGTCTTCTGATTCAACATCAGGCCAGCCCATGGTTGAGAATGGCCAAAGGGCAGAACTGAACCAAGTATCCAAGACATCTTCGTCCTGAGTCCATCCGTCACCTTCTGGAGCTTCTTCTCCAACGTACATTTCACCCTCAGCATTGTACCAAGCAGGGATTTGGTGACCCCACCAGAGCTGACGAGAGATTACCCAGTCATGGACATTTTCCATCCATTGAAGGAAGGTATCGTTGAAACGAGGTGGGTAGAATTCTACCTTATCATCAGTATCTTGGTTAGCAATGGCATTTTTAGCCAATTGGTCCATCTTGACGAACCATTGCGTAGACAAGCGTGGTTCAACCACAACACCTGTACGTTCTGAGTGACCAACGCTGTGAACACGTTTCTCGATTTTAACGAGGGCACCGATTTCTTCCAACTTAGCAACGACTGCCTTACGAGCTTCAAAACGGTCCATACCTGCAAATTCGAAAGCCAAGTCGTTCATGGTTCCGTCATCGTTCATGACGTTAACTTGTGGCAAGTTATGGCGTTGACCAACTAAGAAGTCGTTTGGATCATGGGCAGGTGTGATTTTCACGACACCAGTACCAAACTCAGGATCTGCGTGTTCGTCTCCAACGATTGGAATGAGTTTATTAGCGATTGGAAGGATGACGTTTTGACCAATCAAGTCCTTGTAGCGTGGGTCTTCTGGATTGACCGCAACCGCAACGTCCCCAAACATGGTCTCTGGACGAGTTGTCGCAACTTCAAGGGCGCGTGAGCTGTCTTCTAGCATGTAGTTCATGTGGTAGAAGGCACCTTCGACATCCTTGTGAATCACCTCGATATCAGAAAGGGCTGTGCGAGCTGCTGGATCCCAGTTGATGATAAATTCACCACGGTAGATCCAGCCTTTCTTGTATAGGTCCACAAAGACCTTACGAACGGCTTTTGACAAACCTTCGTCAAGGGTGAAACGCTCGCGAGAGTAGTCTACAGAAAGCCCCATCTTGCCCCATTGTTCCTTGATAGTCGTCGCATACTCGTCTTTCCATTCCCAGACTTTATCTAGAAATTTTTCACGACCGAGGTCGTAACGACTAATACCTTCTCCACGCAAGCGCTCCTCAACCTTAGCCTGAGTGGCAATCCCAGCGTGGTCCATCCCTGGAAGCCAAAGCGTATCAAAACCTTGCATCCGTTTTTGACGAATGATGATATCCTGAAGAGTCGTATCCCAAGCGTGACCAAGGTGGAGTTTCCCAGTTACGTTTGGTGGTGGAATGACGATTGAATAAGGCTTAGCCTTTTGATCGCCTGAAGGCTTGAAAACATCTTCGTCAAGCCATTTTTGGTAACGACCAGCCTCAACCTCGGCTGGATTGTATTTAGGTGAAAGTTCTTTAGACATGTGTTTGTCCTTTCTAGTTAATTTCTAAGCTACTTTGATAAGAATCTAAAATGTCAATAGTATCTCTTATAATAGGGCTCTGTGTGGCTTTGTAAAGAGATTTATTCCCAATAATATAAAACTCTTCTTTAGCTCTAGTCGCTGCAACGTTTAAAATATTGGGTTCAGAGACAGCCCAGCGAGCAGCCCCCTCACTCATATTATCTGCTCCAAGCACAAAATATACAATCTTATTTTCTTTTCCTTGGAAAGTATGTACCGTCCCTACATTTATAGGTTTTCCATTCTCCCGCTTTGTGAAACCGATTTTATCTAGTTCTTTTGCTAGTTGAACCGATACATTTTTAAAAGGAGTAATGACATAAATATCATCAAATTCCTCATGTCTTTTCTGCAACTCTTCTTTCAAATAATCAGCTTGCTCAGGAACAAATTTATCCTTAGCACCTCCACCAACGTCAAACCATTCTCCCAGACCTCGAGCTTCTTCCTTTCCTTGAACCATTAAATTATCATAAGAAATTTTATTGGAAATACTGAACATCGGATCACTAGAACGACGATGAACCCAGAGAGGAAGTCCTATCCATGTCCCATCTTGTTTTTTAAAACCATATCTACTAGCAGAATCCATCAATTCTTGCGTTGATGACACAAGATATTTAGAGGCTATCTTGTGGTGCTGTGCTAAAAATCCTAAAATATTTTTATCCATAGTCTGTACTGGTTGTATTTGAGAAGGATCCCCAACAGCCATAATATGCTTACTTCTAAAAATAGCCCCCACACTTGCTTGAGGTAATGCCTGACCCGCTTCATCAATAAATACATTACCGATACTATTTTCAGGCAAACACCGAAACATGGAATTAAAGCTTGCAAAAGTTGTACTAATAACTGGAACAGTGAAATTGACCCAATTCCACGCAGCTTTATATAAATCACTAGCATTATCTCTCATTGAATAGTTTTGAGGCTTCTCCCAAATCCATAATGCTTTTTCAAAATGCTTTTTATTGTCATATATAAATTGCTTCCTAACTGCCAGTGCTTTAATAAACAAACGACTCTGCTCTTCTCGATAGTCATCATCAAACCAAAAATTTGATACTTGTAGTTCTTCATATGGAACAGAAAAATTCAACTTTTTAACAGGGTATGTAGCAAGTTCCGATTGTAATTTCAAAATTTTTCCTGATGACGAATTAATTTATCTTCTTGTTTAGATTTCCATTCATTATACCTCTGTTGCCTTTGACTCAATTGATTTAATTCAAGTTCATGCATTTTTATCTCTTTTTGCAAACCGTGGCAATATTGACTTTCATCATGTACTTTCTTCAGTTCTGCTTTTAGACTTTCATTCGCTTGATTCAATCTCGTAAAATAAGTATCTAATTTCGATGGTGTGAAAAGTCTTTTTAACCATAAGAAACGTGGAGCTTGTAATTTTATCAACTCAACATCTTGTGCTGCTATCTGTTTGTTAACATTTAACATAGAAATAAGACGCTCATGCTCAAACAGCTCAGATTCTATTTCCTTTTTTTACTATTTTCTAATTGAATATGTTTATCCCGTATTTTAGATAGTTCTGAACGTCTTTGGGCATCATCCTGATGAAACTCTATCTCAACCTGTTGGTAAGCATTTTTCAATTTTACATGCAATCGAATCTTATCTGCTATATCTTGCATCTTTTCTCTTTTATCAAATAGCTTCTGATATTGAATTTTAAACTCTTCGTATACTGATGGATTCGATTGAAATTTATCCGAATTCAACTCTTGTCGTATTGCTTTTAAAACATTTTGCAGACGGTCTCTATTCTGTTTTTTTCCACCTTCTATCGAAAACAATCCCCAATATTTTTTGTCGTTAGAAACATCTTCATCTTCTAACAATAAATCATTACTGATTTCAGCAAAAGTAATCAATTTTCTTTAATTCATCTAACCAATTTAATTTCTGATAAATTTCTTTTCTTTGGGGTAATTCATTAACAATATTTTTAACAGCACCATTATTAGAACTTGCAACTACGATTCCTTTTTCTGCAATTTCTTTTGGTAATTTTGCAATAAGATCTAGTTTGTCATGACAAACTAGATCCCCTTTAAGCTTAGGAGCCGATAATTCACTAATAATTCTCGCCTGTTCCGTTACCAGATCTGCAAAAAAATATCTTTTAAAAGTGTCGTTTTACCAGTTCCCCGGAGGACCATTGACACTTCTCACATCTTCATCCGCATTCGAAGCTAAATTTACAGCTACTTGTTGCATCATGGAAAAGAGCATATTCAGGGTTACTAGAAATCTTCCTAATGGATAATTTTTTTCGGTTCAAGTATAGTTTCTAAATCTTTGGGATTAAAATAGGATGATTCTTTATTGCCGTCCAAATTAACCCTTACAGAATCGAATCCTGATAAATAACGATTGAGATTTTCATTATAAATTGATTTTGCATATTTCAAATCCTTTAGAAAAAATGAATGTAAATTTATTTCGTCAGCAAAATTCTTAACAAAATAATATCTGCAATCACTTGGTGAAATCTCATACTTTTTGAGAAGTTTACTAAAAACTTCATTGAACTCTCCATCAAGAAACGCCTGACCTAACTGTTCTCGAAGCTCATTTTTCTGCTATTAAGAAATCTTTAGGCAATTCCCCTATTTTTTTGAAAAATTTGCCCACTCATGGTTAAAAAAACTTATCAGCTAAGAACTTCAAATCTTTATCAAAGTATAGAGCAAAAAGTAAATTTATAAGAAGCTCTTCCCAATTCTTCCTCCGTCGCTTTTAAATTGTATTTGCCTCTTAACACTTCAATAATTTTTTTCGAAAAGGGAAAAATTCCACAATAAACAGCAATCCCTGAACTGGATTTTTAATTTTTTTGACGTTTAAAAAAATCTTTTAATATTGATTGATAATCATCACCTTGAAAAAAATCTTATACTTAGAATCACTTTTTTCAATATTCCCTTCTGATAATTGTTCTACTGTAATCCAAGCATCTAATATTTGATTATGACTACTTCTCATCATGTCTCCCTTAAAGCATATAAAAACAAGAATATATCTTACTCATTAAAAAACTCTCCCACTCACTCCTCAGCAAGCCATATATCAGACTGTCACAACGGTTTGCCTTGGGCATCTTTGCGGTCTCTTATGCGAGCTTCAAGGGTAAAGCCAAGTTTCTCTGCAACTCGTTGACTTTGAAGGTTATAACCAAAGCAAGTCAGTTCAATCTTATGCAGATTCAATTCTTTAAAAGCTAGGTCAATCAAGGCACGCGCTGCTTCTGGAACATAACCTAGACCCCAATGGTCTGGATTTAAGATATAGCCAATCTCCAAGACATCATCCTCGTGACGACGAGGGAAATCAACAGAGCCGATGACCTTATCGGTTCCTTTAGCGACAATTCCATAGCCCGCTGGGAGATTGTTCTTTTCATTACGCTCGGGCAGAATATGCTCTAGATAATAAATCTCATCTTCCAAGCTCTTGACGGGCGGAAAACCTGCTGGGTAGGAAACTTCTGACCTACTGGCATAGTCAAAGATATCCACAACATCAGCCACGGTACGGACTCGTAAAACCAGACGCTCGGTCTCTATTCGTTCTGGCAACTCTGCTCTTGTCATCCTTCTACCTCGCTTTCTACAAAAAATCGTCCCCTGCCATCTACATGACAGGGACGAATGTGTTTATCCGCGGTACCACCCAATTTCGGGCAGAGCCCGCAACTCTCGTCTTTATAATAAAAAGACAATATTATTTCATTTTTCATCCATCAGCAACCAGTTTTGATACATTTGTGGACTTCTCAGCACCGCCACTTTCTGTAAAATGTGGGATTCAAAACACCTCTGATGGCTTTATTGTAGCAAGTTTTTCTCGGAAATGCAAGGGGCAAGAAAGATTACTTGAAGCTGATTCCGTGCTCTTTTAATTTCTTGATGGTAGCTGGACCAATTCCTTTCAAGGCAAGGGAGTTCTTTTTTTCAGTCCAGTTTTTAAAGTCAGCAGCTGATTTGATGCCTTCATCATAGAAAGTCTTAGCACGATCTACTGAGAGGCCACCCAAAGTCGCTGCGAAATCTTCTACTGAATTGGCTACTTTTTGAGCTTGTTCCTTAGTCGCTTCTACTGCTTGTTCCACTTTTTTTAGAGACAACTTTTTCCTGCTTGCTGGCAGACTTTTTCTGCATGTTTCACGACTTTCTTGGTCTCTTCTACAACCTTGGTCACTGTAGTTGAAAAATGCACCTGAACGACGAAGGCTATTTCGCAATTGTTTTTTTACGTTGGAGTTTCTTTGACATGATAAAATCCTTTTCAATAAAAAAATCCCTGCTCTGACAAGGATTTAATAAAAGATATTCTATCAAGATTTTGGGAAAAATCAAGAAAGGATATTCATTTTTAATAGTTTCTCTCACCAAACAAGCCCTCTGGTAAATCATGGAAACCCTTGCCTGCCTTTGAAGTTTTCAAACTTACCCAGCAAAGAAACTGGTAAGCATCCAAACGGCTCTCGTAGCGAATCATGGCGTCTTTGGCACGCTCGTCTTGGTCTTCTTCGTAGACTTTTTGACTTTCCTTGTGCGCCATGTCGTTGATCATGATCTGGGTATTAACCCAGGCCTCAAATTCCTTCATAAATTCTTGTTCGTAACTCATTGAGTTCTCCTTATTCTAATCCACGGAAAGTAGTCCGTATCAATCTCTCGGTAGGGCTGAATGTCCTGAACATACTCCAGCACGCCTTGAAACTCTCCGTTCTCATCGTGTACCGCAGCGTAGGTGATGTGGACAAACTTGCCTCGCGACTCAGACTTGAACCACATTTCATACTTATCCTTGGTTCCCTTCACGAAGGCCTTTCATAACGGCCTTCACCTTTTCTAGGTACTTGGGCGGATGGCAGAGTTCAACATTGCGCCCGACTTGGGACGACGTCCGTTTGAAAAATCATCTCATCAGCTGGCACATTGTCATTGTAATACTGGAAAATATCGTCTTTATTGACAAAAGTAATCTCCATAGGGAGGTGATTGAGGATGAGGTTGGCCTGCTCGACAGAGAGATAGCCATTGCCAAAAGCCTGTTGACTATGACGGTCCAGCACTGCTTCCTTTTCCTTAGGGGTAAAGGTAATGGTGAACTGGCCTTCTGGCGTATCGATAACTTGCTGAACTTGGCCTTCTGCCGTGTCTAGTTGAACAGGTTCCTCTGCGCTCTTTTCCTCAACGAAACTCTGGCGCTCTGGCACCCATTTCTCAGACGGACGGATGATGGCATAGCCGTATGCATCGCTCTCCTCCGCAATCTGAAGCCAGTCATCCTGCGTAAAGGACTCAAGGAGAATCATGAGAAGGATGGACTCTTCCTTGAAAATCATACTTTCAAACTCTGTTGCAAAAGCTTCAAAATCTTCTTTTACACTGCTAATCGACACTTCTGGTAGTGCCTTAGCCTTCGCTAGAGCTGTCTGAAAGAGTTCCCTGATCTGATCATCCACTCCCCACATGACCTTAGGGGGTGAATCGTGTCCATAGCGCTCCATGATAGGAAAGAAAAGCTCCTCCTTGCGCTGATAGTGGAGGTCAAATTGCCCCAAAAGTCCCATTTGACGGACCAAACCCTTGCGCATCTCTGCCAGCATTTCCTCGTCTTCCATAGACTCATAGGTATCTAACAGTCTCCGAATGCGAATCAAGGCAGCACGGAGAGCCAGATTTTCATCCTTGAAGACGCGAACGGGGTGGCCAGGATGCTCGGTATCCTCCACTTCGACACCCTTAACAGCGTTTTTAAAAAGATTGGCATGGACATCACAGAGTTCCATGACATCTTCAAAGGTGACACCTGAGTCTGAGTTCATCAGCTCGTGCTCCATGAGGGAAATCTCGATGGCTGATACACCTGTAAAGGTCGCATCAAAACGCTCCTGAACTGACTCAGGAGAGGCACCATTGTGCAATTCTAACAAAATATCCCGTAGGATATGAATCCGTTCATCTGCCATTAGTCTAATCCAATCACTTCGTAACCATTCGCTTCCAGTGTGCGGACAATCTTGTCCATAGGAGTTCCTTCAAGCTTAGAACCCTGTTTGAGCGACACTTTGCGACCGACTGTATTGCGCATCAGGGGATTAGCAAGTGGTTTAAAACCGAGCTCTACTAGAATTTCCAAGACTTCTGGATGCTTGTCCACCACTTCTGCAACGGGAATTGACACATCGATGATATTGTCCATGACGACCTCCATGTATGTTCTAATACTCTTCAAACATCAAATTCAAACCACGTCAGCGTCGCCTTACCGTACTCAAGTACAGCCTGCGGCTAGCTTCCTAGTTTGCTCTTTGATTTTCATTGAGTATAAAATGATTTTACTGCTTATATTATACCATATGGGAAGAGATTAAAAAACTAGCAGCGGAATTCCAGCTAGTTTCTTTCATTTCAAGTTATTCCTTATCCTCTGGCTTCATTAACCATTGGGCCGTATCCATTAACTTATCTATAAGAAATAACTTTCCTAGACCAACAACAAGATTGTCGTCTTTTTTCATCGTTTTCATTACTTTTATACTTTGCATCGTAAAAAAGTAATTCCCGTAAGTTTTAGCTAACATTTTTATGAGCCCCATATTACTCTCCTTCGATGATTTCAGCTTCTTTTCGGATAATATCAACGTCTTTTTGATATTGAACTTCATTGTAGTTGACTAGTTTGGACAATTCCTGTTGCAATCTTTCCCCCATCGGCTTCATAGTCGCAAAAGTTAAGCCACCAGAAATAACGCTACCTAGGATAGGAATCACTTTCCCCATTCCTTTGGCTAAACCTCCTTTTGTCAGATTAACACCAAAAATTTTCAAAATTTTCTCTAAAATAGGATACCAGAGCGTCTTTGTCAAAGCTTTCTTATTCACTACTTTTATGACTTGTTTGGCTACTGTCACTCCGCCTGATCGAAGCAGGGCACCTGCACCATTTACTCCCAGCATCACACAGAGATACAGCAAAAGTGTATTTTTTGCTTCTTCACTCAGCTCATTGCGCGAAGCCCATAGATCATCAAATCCGTAAATATACCCTAGTTCTTGAGCTAGTTTTAATGAGAAAGCGTAAAACTGAGCTACATCTGTTGGAATGGTAATTGCCATGGCTAGGCCTCCAGGTAGACCTGCCAATACCGAAGTGCCGCTAGCCAGCAAGACATTGTCCTTAATACAGGCCTTTGCCACTCGATCCAAGCTTTCCTGAGGCAACAAAAAAGTTGGCCCTTGTTCTAATAAGATTGCAATATCCTTGCGGTCTAATTCCTTGGAAAACTTTTCCACCAAAAATTTCTCTCGATCAACTTTGACTACAGGAAGTTTCACCACTTGTTGCAATACTTGCATAGCTAGATCTTGTTTAGCCATTTGTATCTCCATTTTTCATTCATATTATGCTTTATCATATCATACTATTTGAAATTTACAAATTTTTTAAACTGCCTTTTACAAGTGCAACATATCGATGATTAGCAAATAGACTAGTCCGGCAACAAAAAAGAGGGGTCATCCCCTCTTTCTTAATTCTTATCCAGATTGCGTAGCATCTCGTCAATCTTGTTTCCATATTCGATGGATTCGTCTTTGACGAAGGTCAAATCTGGAATTTTGTACAATTTTAAATTGCGACCAAGTTCACGTTTGATGGTACCAGTTGCTTTCTCAAGCCCGATTTGAGCTTTTTGGTTATCTGAAGCAAGGTTACTCAAAATGGTGTAGTAAACCTTGGCAACGGACAAGTCACCCAGCATCTGAACATCTGTGATGGTCACACCTTGGACACGAGGATCACGGACTTTCTTTTGCAAAATCTCATTGACTTCACGCTTGATTTCCATGCCTACACGATCCGTACGAAAATGATTTGCCATGTTTCTTCCTTTCACTTTTATAATGAACCAAAAGCTAGGCCAGCAGACCTAGCTATTTCTATTAGATAGAGGAACTAGAGCCATTTGAATCTAGGAAACAAGCCTTTGATAGAACTGAAGTTCATCAAGGCGCTGTTGACAACGAGTCAAATGAGCTATCGTTTCTCTATTATCTCTTGATTTCTTCCATGACATAAGCCTCAATCACATCATCCATCTTGATATCATTGTAGCCATCAATCATCAATCCACCTTCACGACCGTTTGTAACTTCTTTGACGTCGTCTTTGTAGTGTTTCAAGCTTGCGAGTTCACCATCGTAAATAACGACACCGTCACGGATAACACGGACTTTAGAGTCACGGGTAACCTTACCACTCATAACCATAAATCCACCGATAGTTCCGACTTTAGATACCTTGAAGGTTTCACGAATAACTGCTTCACCAATAACTTTTTCTTCGAATTCAGGATCCAACATCCCTTTCATGGCTTCTTCCATCTCTTCGATAACCTTGTAAATAATGCTGTGGAGACGGATTTCTACATCGTCTGCTTCGGCTTGTTGACGCGCTTGTGGCGTAGGGCGTACGTTGAAACCAACGATAAAGGCATTTGAAGCTTCCGCAAGAGTCACGTCAGATTCATTGATGGCACCGACCGCTGAGTGAACGATAGTAACCTTCACACCTTCTACATCGATCTTTTGAAGTGAGGCAGAAAGGGCTTCAACCGAACCTTGTACGTCGGCCTTGATGATAACGTTGACTGACTTGAGTTCACCAGCTTTAAGCGTATCAAAGAGGTTTTCAAGGCTGACACGTTGGGTAGCTTGACGTTGCTTCATAAGAGCACGTTTGGCACGTTCTTCACCTGCTGCACGCGCAGATTTTTCATCTTCGTAAACGGCAAAGTGGTCACCGGCCATCGGCGCTTCGTTCAAACCTGTGATAGAAACTGGCGTTGATGGTCCTGCCACCTTGACACGACGACCAAGGTCATTGGTCATAGCACGGACACGACCGAAGGTATTTCCGACAACGATAGGGTCTTGCACATTCAGAGTACCTTGTTGCACAAGAAGGGTTGCGACCGCACCTTTCCCTTTATCCAAACGAGCTTCGATAACCGTACCGATAGCACGCACTGTTGGGTCTGCCTTGAGTTCTTGGATTTCAGCCACAAGAAGGACCGTTTCCAAGAGTTCATCTATGTTTTGGTTGAACTTAGCTGAAATTTCGACAAACTCAGAATCCCCACCCCAAGCTGTTGACATGACACCATGCTCTGCCAATTCACCGATAACGCGTTCTGGGTTGGCACCTGGTTTATCAATCTTGTTGATAGCTACGATGATTGGAACGTTGGCCGCTTTTGAGTGGTTGATGGCTTCGATAGTCTGAGGCATAACCCCGTCGTCGGCTGCAACGACCAAGATGGTAATATCAGTAACAGAAGCACCACGCGCACGCATAGATGTAAAGGCCGCGTGTCCTGGCGTATCAAGGAAGGTAATCTTCTTGCCATTTTCCACGATTTGGTAGGCACCGATATGCTGGGTGATACCACCCGCTTCACCTGTCGCTACTCGAGAGTTACGAAGGGTATCTAGAAGAGTTGTTTTACCATGGTCAACGTGTCCCATGATTGTTACAACTGGTGGACGCTCAACCAATTCATCTTCATTAAGATAGCCATCTTCGACAAAGAAACGTTCGATGTCCGCATTGTCCACTTCAACCTTTTGTTTGGCTTCGATACCGTAATCCACCATGAGGAGTTCGATGGTTTCTCCATCTAAGGATTGGTTTTGTGTGGCCATGACACCCATCATAAAGAGTTTCTTAACGATTTCAGCTGGTTCAGTTTAATACGTTTTGCGATTTCCGCAACAGTCATACCATCTGTATACTCAAATTCTGTTGGCAATTCGTGGAACTTACGCTCTGTAACAGGTTTTGGAGTCTGGTTACGGTTGTTTTGCTTGTTCCCTTTTTTATTTTTCTTGTTGTTATTCCAGTTACTATTTCTTTGATTTCTCACTTGATTCTGACTACTTCGATTCTTTTGTTGTTTTCTAGGACCATCTTCTTCGTGATCATAATCGTCACGTTCTTTGTCTGGTCGAGCTTGTTTTTTACGACGTGTATCCACCGGCGCTTCTTTCGCTTCTAGGAGCTACTGTTACTACTGGCTGCGTTTGTTCAGCTAGCTTAGCAGCTTCTTCAAAGATTTCCTCTGGTTCCTTGCGTTTATTAGCTTGAGCCAAGGCTTCTTTGGCAGCTTGCGATTGTTTGAAGCGCTCCTCGCTTGAGCGTGCGTACTCTGCATTTTGCTCTGCTTTTAGGGCTGCTGCACGGGCTTTAAAGTCAACACGTGGTCCAGCTTGTTTTGGCTGGAAGTCTTGTTGCTGACGGCGATCATTGCCACGATTCCCTTGACCTTGTGGTTTTTTCCCTTGGTCGTTAAATCGGCGATTGTCGCGGTTCCCTTGACCAGGTTTACCACCATTACGGCCGTCATTTTTCTGACGGTTGCCGTTTTGTTGTTGGTCACGGTTGTTGCCCTTGTTTTGTTTGCGTCGCTCTGCCTGCTCTTTGGCACGCGCCTCACGCTCCGCCTTGAAGTTTCGACTCTGTGGTCTTGCGGCCACTACTTTTTCTTCTTTAGGAGCTGCAGGTGTAGCTGATTTGCTTTCTTCCTTAGCGGCTACTGGTTTAGCTGATACAGGCTTTTCTGCTTTCTTTTCTACACTTGCTTTTGGTGCTGCAGGTTTTGCTTCTGCCTTAGGAGCAGGTGCAGGTTTAAAGCTAGCTGCGATTTGTTCAGCAGCAGCAGCTTCCACGCTCGATGAGTGGCTTTTTCCATCCAAGCCCAACTCTTTGCGCGCTACAACTTCTTTACTTTCTTTTTCCAAGTTCTTTTTGCGATTTCGTACAATCTTTTCTTAGACAAATCATGTCCTCCTCTTCTATTCCATAAGAGACCTCATTTTCTTTGTAAATCCAGCATCAGTCACAGCCAAAACCTTTCTCGATTTTCCGACTGCTATGCTTAATTCCAGTGTTGAAAACACGGTTATAACTTCTACTTGATAATAGTCACTTTTATCTTGAATCTTCTTGGTCAGATTGGGACCAGCATCGTGGGCGAGAAAGACTAGCTTGGCTTTCTGGTCTTGGATAGCCTTGACCACCAATTCCTCACCTGATATGATCCGGCCTGCTCGCTGAGCAAGTCCCAAGAGATTGCTTATCTTTTGCTTATTCAAGTCCTAATCTCTTCTTTTCACTTTGTGATCCACATAAGCGATCAACTCGTCATAAAAGCTTTCTTCCACTTCCATGTTAAAGCTGCGGTTAAAGACTTTCTTCTTTTTTGCCTCTAGGGCTTCTGCATTGTCTAGCTTGATATAAGCGCCACGGCCATTGGCCTTGCCTGTCGGATCGATAAAGACCTGTCCTTCTTTGTTCTTGACAATGCGGAGCAAATCACGCTTATCAATCACTTCATTGGATACAACAGACTTGCGCAAAGGGATTTTTCTTGTTTTCATCTTTCCCTCCTCTAGCAGCTTTTATTCTTCGATCAATTCGTCCGCAGTTGCGTAATCAATTTGACCTGCTTCTTCCATAGCTTCAAACTCACTGGCAGACTTGAGTATCGATACGGTAACCTGTCAAAATGAGCTGCCAAGCGAACGTTTTTGTCGACGACCGATTGCAAGAGAAAGCATTATCAGGCACAACGACCAAGGCACGTTTGCTGTCATTTTCATCAAAAGATAACTTGGTCAACCTCTGCAGGTGCGATGGCATTGTAAATAAATTCAGCTGGATCTGCTACCCACTCGATAACGTCGATGTTTTCTTCAACAGGAATCATGCGGTCACTCTTGGCATCGTAACGAGCTGGGTGGAATTTGCTGGTGATTTTCTTGATATTGGCACCACCACGTCCAACGATTGTCCCTATAGCGTCCACGTTTGGGATTGGCATGAACAGCAACTTTAGTACGGTCACCCTGCTTCACGAGCTACGCTCATGATTTCAACAGTTCCATCGTGAGACTTCTGGAATTTCTTGCTCCATCAAGCGTTTGATCATTTCTACGGATGGCTACGGCTAACAAAGACGTTGACACCACGAGGGTTGTCTTCAACTTTATAAACGTAAACCTCAATACGGTCGTGGGAAGCAAAAACTTCTCCAGGGATTTGGTCTTGTTTTGACAATTGGGCTTCGATGCTGCCAAGGTTGACATAGATAAAGCGGTTGTCAAATCGTTCTACTGTACCAGACATGATTTCTTGTTCATGTTCTTTATAAGTATTGTAAGTGATGGCACGTGTTTGCTTGCGCATTTTTTCCATGATGGTTTGTTTGGCAGATTGGGCTGCTACACGACCAAACTCAGCAGGTGCTTCTTCAAACTTGATTTTGTCACCAAGCTCATAGGCTGAATTAATGGCAAGAGCATCTTTCAAGCTGATTTCCGAAACGGCTATCAAATACTTCATCAACAACTTCACGGACAGTATAAACTGTAAAGTCACCTGTTTTTTCATTGAAGTCAATAGCTACGCTATCAGATTGACCATAGCGTCTGCGATAAGCGGAACGAAGCGACTCTACTACTGCGTCGATGATGTCTTCTTTTTTGATTCCCTTGTCTTCTTCCAAAATGCGGAAGGCCTCTAGCATTTCTTTACTCATGTTTTCTTCACTTTTGAATCCTCAAAAGCTATCCTTTCTTTTCTATAGTTTTACTGCTAAACGTGCTTTTGATACTAAACTGTATGGAATTTGGACAGTTTTCTTACGTGTTTTGTCCATATACTCCATAGTCAACTCATCCTCTTCAAAGGATAGCAAGGTTCCTTCAAAGACTTTTTGCTTATCAATGGCTTGGTAGAGCCCGACATGGATGTATTTCCCAACAGCTCCAGCGACGGCATCCTTGGTTTTCAAAGGACGTTCCAAGCCTGGACTGGTGATTTCTAGGAAATATTGTTCTGGGAAGGGATCGGGCTTGATGGTGTCTAGGACAGGACTGATGATTTCTGTCAAGTCTGCCGTGTCGTTCAAGGTAATTCCTTCGGGTTTTACTCAAAAATACTGAGAATCATGTCACTGCCAATCTTTCCATACTCGATATCCACGAGCTCGAAAGGTGCTTGGATGACAGGTTCTACAACTTCTCTGACTAATTCTACGATTGTTGCGATTGCGTCCACCTCCTCATAAGCAAGAGGCGAAGATATTTCCCCGCCTCTCTTTCTCATATTCTTACTATCAGTATAGCACGTTTGTCAATTTATGTAAAGCATTAGCACTCAAACAGCTGGTTTTCATGCTATTTCTTAAAATTCTGCCTCAACTCGGTAGATCACTTGACCTTTGCTGGAGAATTTTTGCTCATATTCTGTCATGACATTGCCTTCAAAATCACTGGCATGCAAGTCTAGCCAGACGCCATTGAGCTTCATCCCATACTGAGAAAAGCTCACTAGACTGTACTCAAATAAACCACGATTGTCTGTCTTGAAATGGATTTCCCCATTCTCAGGCAAGATGCGCTTGAAGGTATCCAAGAAACTCTTGTAAGTCAAACGACGTTTTTCATGGCGTTTTTTAGGCCAGGGATCTGAAAAGTTTAGGTAGAGGCGATCAATCTCACCGTCTTCAAAGTAGTCAGTCAAATCTGAACCATCTACCCACAGCAACTTGATGTTGGGCACTCCAACTTCTAATACCTTATCCAAGGCATAACTCAATACCGACTTTTGGATATCAATCCCGATGTAGTTGATGTCAGGATTTTGCTTGGCCATTCCGGATACGAAGGCCCCTTTCCCACTTCCAACTTCAACATGAATAGGATGATCATTTCCAAACAAGTCTCGCCATTTCCCTTTAGTTTCAAAGGGATTGAGGACCACATACTGAGGATTGGCCTCTAGTAATTCTGTCGCCCCTTTACGATTTCTAACTCTCATCTCTTCTTTCCATACTTGTCACGGAAGACGCGCAAGGCATAAATCTCCCGGTTTACATTGTCTAAATCTTGATTTTCACAGTATTTGGCAATCTGGTTCAAGTAAGAATACTGACCATACCAATACAATTTATCTAACACTGTCTGATTGTACTTATAGCCGTAGTCTCTCAACCATTGGCGCCACTGATGATCTGGAATGTAGTGGCATAGCAAATGCGCCACATCAAACATACGATCCGTCAGACGAACCGAATCCCAATCCACTAGATAAACGAGTCCACTCTCTGTCTCAATCCAATTACTATGACGAAGATCCCCATGCACAATCGTTGCATGGTCTTCCCTAAAACCTGGAACCGTCTTACCTAGCTCAGCAATCACACTGTTCAAATAGTGGTTCTGCTTCAAGATTTCTGGAACTCCTTGCTGCCAAGAACGTAGCAAATCAACTGGTGTCTCCATGGTATATCCCAAACGGCTCAACTGCTTCATCAAGGGACGTGAGCGGTGAAGACGTGTCAAGATATTGATGATCTGCTTGCGATTCATATCGTGCGGTGTCAAGATTTTACCCGTCAGCCATTCCTGGGCACACATATCACGACCATCTGGCAAACGACGAGTCCATAGTAATTGAGGAGCGATTTGTTCTCTGGCTAGGCCAGGTAGGATTGGAGAGGTGTTCATTTTTACAAGAGACGCGCTTCCCATCAGGGTAGCTTCCCATATAAGCTTTGCCACTCTTCCCAGGGATAGGGGTCAGCGTTAGCTCATTATCACCCAAGTCCATTTCTTTCCTCCGTATAAAGTTTCCTTACTATTCTACTAGTTTTTGGTCTATTCGATCAACCAGTCCACACCCGATTCTCAAATAAAAAGCCTCTAGATCGGCTTGAGCCATTATTATGAAAAAGAAAAAGGCAAAGCATCATCGTCTGCTCACCTTTTCATGATTTTATAAATAAGTTAAGAGTGGTAAACTGTTGTAAAGACATGTGGACTAAAGTGGAAACCCATAGGTTTGTAGCTCTTTTTGTAGCAAAAACCCAGCAACAAACTCAAATAGATAATAGAAAAACGAGGGAACATCATAAGGAGCATGCAGAAAAAGAAAAGAGAGGCAGTCAGTACAAGACCCAGCCAAGAATTCTCAAAAATCGCACCTTGCAGGATTCATCTGAAAATGAATTCCTCTTGGATGAGGTGCCAAAACTGTGACACTTACAATAAAGGAAAGTGAAAGTCCGTTACTAGTTTCCTCAAGGTGTTGGATTGCTGCACCAGAAGAAACTGAGAAAAAGGTATGATAACCTACTATTTACTAGCACAGTGAAGAAAGATTCCAATGAACAGCAAGAGTTGTTTCTTGCTTAAAATACCAAAAAGAAATCATGTCAAACCATTTCGCATAGCCAAAAACTAAGGAAAAAGCAGAGAGCTCTTTACAACAATGAATGTATGCTGGTGTTGAAAAATAATCCCTTGATTGATGGAATACCCCGCTGACCAACGATTGCAAATACTAAGAATCACAAGGCATGAAATTTATTAAAAATGGCTATAAATACAACCTCTCTCCGATTAGAGTCAATCAAAATAAGGATTCAAGTTATTTATGAATTCTTTGTCTCCACTTAATCATACCTCAGTAATTAAGTGCAACCGCTAGACGTAATAGATTGTAACTTTCTTCCAATCCTGTATTAGGTAGTAGTTGATACTCAATGACTGGTTTTGGAGGGAGAATCATTCCCCTCAACCTTGGATAAAAGGAGTTTGCTAACTTCTCAGTATTTTCAGAAATCGTCTGAGATGACTCCCCTTGCTTCTTCTTATCTATCGTACCAAATCTTCCAGACTGAACAGTTATAGTGTCAGAAGGAGGAATATTATTCTTCAATAGCTCTCTGTTATCACTGTTATTAGTCGAATTTTCCTTTGAATTCTTCACCTCTCCTGTTTTTGATCATCACGGACACTTCCAGTTACTGTATCCTCAGAAGATGCCACTGTCTCCGTTTGCTTAGGTGAGTTTCTAGAGTACATATAATCATAAACCTGTTGTGCAGTCCTTCCCCACAACCCATCCAGATATCGGATGTCCGTTTCTTAAATACAAAAATTGTTGGTGTTCCTGGAATCCCGACTTTTTAAAATAGAAACTCTCTCGCCTCCCCATCAAAATCTTTACCATCCAAATCATAATACTCTAACTTCTTTTCAATCAAGTTATTAAATTCTTTCAATTCAGGGAGAAAATTGACGACAATGAGAGCAAGTTTTTCTACCAAAATAAATGGTATGTTCAATTGATCCTCTGTAAAGATTGACGAGACAGCTTCAATATCTATCTTTTTAAAGTCAGCAACATTCTGTTCATACTCCTCAGGAGTTACAACGGAAGGTTTATGCTCCACATTTTTCCTTAGCCGATTGCAAATCTGGTGCACTAAACAGAACTATCATTAGCCTGAATAGGGAAGAAGTAGTCTGTTCTTCTGCATATACAACACCCGTAGTAATAGATCGCAAATACAAGTGGTACAAGTAATAACGATTTTTATCTTTTGTTTCTTCATAAGAATGCTCCTTTACATTTGTTATCTTTATCTTACCTTATTTAAAGATTACAAATTCATCTAAATCTAAATAGTCATCGAAACGTCTTGAATTGCTCAAAAGGCACAATTTCTCAGTCAACTAATAGAAGTGAATAAGATTAGATTCTATTGTTCAGAAATCTAATCTTATTCACTCTTATAATCAATAATTATTTTTAATCTATTATTTTTAGCTAAATATCCTGTGTAAAAAAGTCAGCAAAAATGGTAATGTTGCGAAAATATTATTAATCACATGCACCGCATAGGATGGATAAATGCTCTTGGTATAGCGGGTCAAACCAGCAAAGATGATTCCAACTGTTGCAAAGACGAAGATATCTAACAGACTAGGCAGGCTTGAAAAATGAGGGAGAGCAAATAAAAATAGAAGGAAGAAGCAAATCAAGACCAAATCGCGAATGCTTAAAGAAAGCGTGTTGCAGTAATCCTCTATAGATTAACTCTTCCATCAGTGGAACCAGAAAAGAACAGGGCTATATAAATACCTAGCTCTGCAAAGTTAGTCCCACTATAACCAATCAATACAGCCCAACCTTCCGCAGTTGACTGGACATGTTTAGCTGTCTGAACATTAAAAGAGATCTGGAACACTACCACTAATACTGTCAAAATCGAATACCAAAGCCATTTTTTTCTTGGAATGCGAAAGAGATAACCATGGCCTGTCTTAACCAGAATCCAAATCATGACTCGCTAAATAACCAAACCAAGATATTTTGAATCCAGAATAAATTGCCTATCTGAGAAAAGTGCCAATAGTTTTGGACGATAAGCGTCAGCTGAGAAAGGCCAAATACGAAAAATAGGTAGGATAAAATTGCACTTGTTTTGAATAGAAGCTGATACTTTTTCATAGAAATTCTTCCTCATTTCTTATATTTCAGCCTATATTCCACATAAATGAAAACCTGCTCCTATATAACCAAGGTCACGATAACCACGCGGGCAGTACCCACTTACTGGGAAAGGACCTGAATAATATAGAAGGGTAAGAACCAAATGGACTGTCCTGATAAGCATACCCTCTATAAATACAGATACATCCCCACCCTCTATACAAGCAAGCATTTCCAGTATCCATAATTTCAAATTGTTCCACTCATTTTTGTATTCATAATAAATACTCCTTTTTTTATTTTTAATTTTTGTCCTGTTGCAACCTTGACAAGTTTAGTATAGCACTGTTTTAATTTTTCACTCAAATCCAGAGTCACAATAAAAATATTAGGAATACATAAACTATAATTAACATATCACTTGGACTACACCTAGTATCCATATCTAATATTAGATAATTCTCTTAATTTTTATCTGATCAGACTGAATTTCAGACAAATGTAGTGCATTTTCAATTAATACATTCGAAATTTCAATGTTCATTCTACTAAGGGGTATAAGGAATCGATATACTCCTTTCTCTTTAATTCATATTCGTAAGAAATCAATATATTTTCAAAGGGAGAAGTTGAGAATCACATTTTATATTTTGAATAAGTTTTTCTAATATGATGATAGCTTCACAGTCTTTCAACTCCTCCAGAAAACCACTTTCAAACCTCTCATTATAGAGGTCCCCCGAATTCAACCTGCATTCCCACCTGAAAATCCATTAACAATAGAATTAGTGAGAATTTTGTTGTAGCTTCAGACCCAGTTTACCGCAACCTTTAGAGTTATCTGTATAAACCATTACCATAATATATATGTTTTCCTCCTACTTTACTCATAAGCATCTCTGTATCCATAACCTCAAATTGTTCACATCATTTTTGTATCCATGACGAATACCTCCATTTTAATTTTTGTCCTGCTGCAACGCTTGACAATGTCGAGTATAGCTACTGTTTGTTAAAATTTTTCATCCAAATCTTGAATTGTCATCGAAACGTCTCAGTGCAAAAATTTCATTATATAAAAGGGTGAGTGTTCGAAAATACTCACCCTTTTATACTTCATTAGCTTCTACTTTTTATAATACTTAATCTCCCAAATAAGCAAAAGCATGATAAGCAAGCATAGAACCGCGCCAATATGAGCGATTGGTTGTTGGTAAGATTCTCACGCATGATACCTCTACTATGAAACAGATAATAGACATAAAGCCTGTCATATGGTGAACATGAGTTGATTGGTTCTAGGACTAACCAAATCATCATCTTCAAACTCTCTTATCCTCATTTCTCTGAGTGAGATAAACAGTAACCAAAATGGAAGCCAAGTTAATAACCACTAAAAGAAATTGGAGGACTAAGGAAAAATTTAAAAACGACGAGATAGAAATAGATAGGTAGGAGACAAGTAAGGGCACTGACCTAGGAACAATCTTGCAAGCAAGATGTTCCATTTTTAGCAGAGAAAAGTTTTCATTTCTTTGCTCCTTTCTCTATGCTAACAGTTCAAAAGCACTGTATGTAACCTCTGTTGCGTAGCTATGTAACCTTGATTCAAAAGCTTAAAGTAGCCAGAAAAAGAGACAGGTAACAGTAGCATTCATCAAACCATGTACAACTACACAGGAATATAAGGTTCTCTCACTTTGTATAGAGACTTCCTAATTACGATTCCTGACACAAGATGTGAGAAATAATCTCTCATCATGAGCAAATCCAAAAGAACAGCCGAAAGGACAACAGCAAAAATAGGAGAATATTTTTCTAAACTTCCTAAAATGATTCCTCTAGAGAGCATCTCCTCCAAAAGAGGTTGAGTAAAAAGCAGTTGACAACCAAAATAGAACTGTATAAAAGAAACCACTAGTTTCAAAATGTTGAAAAAGGTCAAAGAACTTGTATTATCAGTGGACTTTCCAAGGACGGTAGTAAAAATATAAAACTAACTACTAAAAACTAGATTACGCAGATAGCAAAAATAATCCATCTATAATTCTACCCACTTGATTGGTAAAGCGATCTAAAGCAGTCTCATCCCACATCTCTTAACAAGATATACAATAATTGTTAAACATATAAGAAAAGATAAAAAGTAGACACCAACACCGAATAACTTCCTCATCACTCCGTCATAAAATCGTCTAACAACAGATAATGGCACAACTTGAATAGCAAAAGTAAGTAAAAGCAAGTAAACACTTTTATAAAAGATAAAACTATGTTTTTCATGGTTTATCCTTTCTTTAATGTCTAGATGATTTTTAGCATTGTCCCTGTGTGTGCTAAATCCATCTATGAAAACACTAAATTGAACCAAGAAGTTGGTCGTAATTAGGAATTATGAAAAGTCCACCAAGGCATCCCACCTCCTTGGACTTGTATTAGTTCTTCTGCACTTAAAAGTTTCAAAATATTTATTCTTCATGATATTGTCTCCTTAGATACATGTGGACACATCGCATGCAATCTTCTTTGATTTTCAACATACAAATCGAATCCATCTCTTTACTAAACTACCTACTCTATACCAGAATCCGTATGAATTACTCACCTGTCAATACAAGCAAGCATATCAGTATCCATAATCTCAAATTGTTCCATCATGTATTCATGACATAATCTCCTTTTATTTTTAATTTTTATCTTGTTGCAACTTTGACAAGCTTAGTATATCATTGTGAAAATTTTTCATCCAAATCTTGAATTGTCATCGAAACGTCTTGAATTGCATCTTTCATTATAGAAAGGGTAAGTATTTCAAAAACACTCTACCCTTTTATACTCAGATAACTTCTACTTTTTATAATACTTCAATCCCCAAATGAGCAGAAAGCATGATCAAGCAGAGAATAGCGCCAATGTAGACAATTAATTGCTGATAGGATTCTGTTGCTGTGATACCTCTATACAAACAAATAATACACTATAAAAGCCTGTCAAGCCGATGAACATAAGTTGATTGATTCTAGGACTAACCAAATCATCATCTTCAAACTCTTATCCTCTCTTTCCTAGTAAGGTAAAGCAGTAACCAAAATAGAAGCTAAATTAATAACCACTAAAGAAATTGGACTAAGGAAAAATTTAAAACTGACGAGATAGAAATAGATAGAGTGGAGACAAATAGTAGGCAACTGACATAGGAACAATCTCGCAAGAAGATATTCGTTTTTAGCAAGAAAAGTTTTTCATTCCTTTTCTTTCTTTTTAATTAAAACAAAATAGATCATAACCGCAATCAGATAGGCTATGGTATAAAATGGATGATACCAAATACTCTCCCTAAGCGGATAAAGAAAGATGGAGCATGATCAGATACAAGGTTAAAATGATTAATATTTTCTTCATAAGATTTCCTCCTAAATGTATGCTTTATCTTGGTTTAGCTACAACCTTTCACACTGCTAGTATAGCACTCATTTTGATTTTGAATCACTGAAATCATAAAGTGATCATCAAAAACATCTTGAACAATAACAAGATTTGCCATCTATACAAAAATAGTTATCACTCAACGACAATCCAACTAAAGAGCTAAACACATATGAGTTTAAAATACTTTTTGAGATTTCAAACAATACTGACAAAGTTAATAATAAACCTGTGGTAGTATTTCCCAGTTCTACCTTTCTAATTTTATAAGTGTGTTAATTAAATAATGTATTAGACGAACAAGACTGTGTTAATAACTATCTTATTCGTTTAATTTATGAGACTTGTTCAAGAATTATTTGAAGCAAGATTTGGTTAAACAGTTAATTTTTAATGTTCCAACTAGCCATTAGTTTTTAGTTTTCACCTATTTAAATCAGCTAAAACAATCCTTAATAACACCTGTATATTATAGTTCCGGAGTTTCAACAAAAATACCGAACAAGTCGATTATTCAATTTTATAGAAGTTTATAGCACCTTTTAACATGGAACTGGAGGTGCAGGATTCCATGAACTTTTTGGAATGCATACTGGAGGAACATATGGACCAGGTTTTATCATCCTCCGATACTCTTCAAAATCCCCAGCCAATACATCCGATATCTCCAATAAAACAGTCATCTCCACCACTAATTGTCTCTAATTCTACTTCATTTCAAAAGCAATATAATCAATCATTGTTATAATTCATTCCTTTCGTTTTACTCAAGGCACAACATCAGAATGAAAAAAAGTGTTGTGCTCTTTATTTTGTTTTATAATAATAATAATGAGAAGCCTATCACTACTCACAAATCACGGATAGGTGAATAAATGAGTGGTACAGCCACTACCTCGTATTTTTATAGGTGTCATTCTTTCCATCAAGCACAAGAACTGTGACTAGGAGCACGTAAACTTATAATTGAATAAGCGACTCGTTTGCAAAGAACAGTTTCTATCCGTACATAGGTCATTAAGTTATATATTCTTATACAATACAACACTATTATATCTATACACGACACAGAGACCACTGATGAGGATTTTTCCGGCATTGATTCGTAAAATCACCAATTGCTGTATCAACAATTCTACCTACAACATAGCCACCTACCGTCCAAAACACAGCATCGTCAACCCCAAATATTCCTCCCTCTATTCTATCAAGCATTTCATTATCTATAACAGAAAGTGTGACATCATTTTTGTATTCATGATAAATACTCCTTTTATTTTTAATTTTTGTCCTGTTGCAACCTTTGACAAGTTTAGTATGTCATTGTTTTGTGTAAAGTTTTCATCCAAATCTTGAATTGTCATCCAAACGTCTTGAATTAGCTTTTTATTTCAAATCACACCATAGATTTTTAAAGAAAGATAGTTTCTAATCACTTTTACCATTCAGGAAGTTTCAATGACAATTCAAGATTTTATAAAATATGGACTTAGTATCATGGTATAATAAATCTATATTTTATATGAAAGGATTTGCCAATGAATTCTTATAAACGTACATTTGTTCCTCAAATAGATGCTAGAGACTGTGTGTCGCTGCCTTAGCCTCGATTGCTAAATTCTATGGTTCAGATTTTTCTCTAGCTCACTTGAGAGAACTTGCAAAGACCAATAAAGAAGGGACGACTGCTCTTGGCATTGTAAAAGCCGCTGATGAAATGGGATTTTGAAACAAGGCCTGTTCAAGCAGATAAAACGCTCTTTGACATGAGTGATGTCCCCTATCCATTTATCGTTCACGTTAACAAAGAAGGGAAACTCCAACATTACTATGTTGTCTATCAAACAAAGAAAGACTATCTGATTATTGGTGATCCTGACCCTTCTGTAAAAATCACAAAAATGTCAAAAGAACGCTTTTTCTCTGAATGGACTGGAGTAGCTATTTTTCTAGCTCCCAAACCCAGCTATCAACCCCATAAAGATAAAAAGAATGGTCTACTGAGCTTCCTCCCTCTGATTTTCAAACAAAAATCTTTCATTACTTATATTGTTCTCTCAAGCTTATTAGTCACTATTATCAATATCGGTGGTTCTTATTATCTCCAAGGAATCTTAGATGAATACATCCCAAATCAGATGAAATCAACTTTAGGAATTATCTCAATTGGTCTAATTATCACCTATATCCTCCAACAAGCCATGAGCTTCTCCAGAGATTATCTCCTAACTGTTCTGAGTCAGAGATTAAGTATTGATGTGATTTTATCCTATATTCGCCATATTTTTGAACTTCCTATGTCTTTCTTTGCGACACGTCGTACAGGAGAAATCATTTCACTTCTGCAGATGCCAACTCTATTATAGATGCCTTAGCTTCTACCATTCTCTCTTTTTCTTGATGTTTCCATTCTGATCCTTGTAGGGAGTGTCTTACTGGCACAAAACCCTAATCTCTTCCTTCTTTCTCTTATTTCCGTTCCTATATACATGTTCATCATCTTTTCTTTTATGAAGCCTTTTGAAAAATGAACCATGATGTCATGCAAAAGTAATTCTATAGTTAGTTCTGCCATTATCGAAGATATCAACGGGATCGAAAACCATCAAGTCACTCTGATAGTGAAGAAAATCACTACCAAAAATATTGACAGTGAATTTGTCGATTATTTAGAAAAATCCTAGCTCAGTAAAATATTCTATTTTACAAACGAGTTTAAAAGCAGGAACAAAGTTAGTTCTTAATATCTTTATCCTATGGTTTGGTGCTCAATTAGTCATGTCGAGTAAGATTTCTATTGGTCAGCTGATTACCTTTAATACACTTCTTTCTTACTTTTACAACTCCTATGGAAAATATTATCAACCCACAAACTAAACTCCAATCTGCGAAGGTTGCTAATAACCGCTTGAACGAGGGTCTATTTAGTCGAATCTGAATTTCAAGTTCAAGAAAATCCTGTTCATTCAAATTTTTGATGGGCGATATTGAATTTGATGATCTTTCTTATAAGTATGGTTTTGGACGGATACCTTAACGGATATTAATCTAACGATTAAACAAGGTGACAAGAGTAAGCCTGGTTGGAGTTAGTGGTTCTGAGTAAAACAACTTTAGCCAAAATGATTGTTAATTTCTTTGACCCTTACAAAGGACATATCTCCATCAATCATCAGGATATTAACATTGATAAAAAGTCTTGCGACGTCATGTACATTACTCTACCTCAACAAGCCTATATCTTTAATGGCTCTATATTGGAAAACTTAACCTTGAGGTAGTAATATGATTAGCCAAGAAGATATTCTAAAAAGCTTGCGAATTAGCTGAAATCCGTCAAGATATTGAAAGAATGCCCTATGGGCTATCAAACTCAACTTTCTGATGGAGCAGGTCTGTCAGGAGGACAGAAGCAACAGGTGCTCTCGCTCGTGCTCTTTTAACTAAATCTCCTGTTTTAATACTAGATGAAGCTACTAGTGCTCTCGATGTTTTTGACTGAAAAAAGGTTATAGATAATCTTATGTCCCTAACATGATAAAACCATTCTCTTTGTAGCCCATCGTCTAAGTATAGCCGAACGGACTAACCGTGTCATTGTTCTTGACCAAGGAAAATCATTGAAGTTGGTGATCATCAAGAGTTAATACAGGCTGCAAGGCTTCTACCATCATCTATTCAACAAATAAGGAGAATGTTATGAATCCTAATCTTTTAGAAGCGTCGAGTTTTATCAGAGACGTTACCATAATTATGCGACAGTATTAATCATACCACTTTCATTACTGTTTACTTTCATCGTGATTTTCTCCCTTGTTGCTACAAAAGAGATTACTGTTACATCGCAAGGAGAAGTCACTCCTACAAGTGTCATTGCATCCATTCAGTCAACCAGTGATAATACTATCTTAGCTAATCATTTAGTGGCAAATCAAGTAGTTGAGAAAGGTGATTTACTCATCAAATATTCTGAAATAATGGAAGAGAGCCAGAAAACTGCCTTAGAAACTCAATTACAAAGACTTGAGAAGCAAAAAGAAGGACTTGGAATTTTGAAACAAAGCTTAGAAAAAAATACCGATCTTTTTTCTGGTGAGGATGAGTTTGGCTACTATAATACCTTTATGAATTTTACTAAACAAGCTCATGATATTGAACTAGGTATCTCAAAGACTAACACTGAGGTTGCAAATCAAGCCAACCTTGCTAATAGCAGTTCATCAGCTATTGAACAAGAAATTACAAAAATGCAACAACAGATTGGAGAATATCAAGAGCTGAGAGATGCTATCATAAACAAAAGAGCGCGCTTACCGACTGGCAATCCACACCAGTCAATTTTGAATCGTTATCTTGTAGCCTCTCAAGAACAAACACAAGAAACTGCAGATGAGCCATTTTTATCTCAAATCAATCAAAGTATTGCAAATCTTGAATCATCTATCGCAAATCTCAAAATTCAGCAAGCTGGTATCGGAAGTGTAGCAACTTATGATAATAGTTTAGAAACCAAAATTGAAGTACTCCGCACTCAATTTTTACAAACAGCTTCTCAGCAACAACTAACTGTGGAAAAATCAACTAACAGAATTAAAAGTATCAACTAGATCAAGGACACAGCGCTTGGAAAAATAATACCTTAACTGCTCCAAGTAAAGGTATCGTTCATCTGAACAGCGAATTTGAAGGTAAAAATAGAATTCCAACTGGTACAGAAATTGCTCAAATATTCCTGTCATCACAGATACAAGAGAAGTACTAATTACTTACTACGTATCTTCTGGACTATCTCACCTCTACTAGATAAAGGACAAACTGTAAGATTAAAACTTGAGAAGATTGGAAATCACGGCATTACCATCATCAGCCAACTTCAGACAATTGATCAAACTCACTCAGAACAGAGCAAGGCAATCTCTTTAAATTAACCGCTCTTGCAAACTATCTAATGAGGATAGTAAACTCATCCAATACGGCTTACAAGGTCGCAGTCACTAGTGTAACTGCAAAGAAGACATATTTTGATTATTTCAAAGATAAAATTCTAACCCATTCTGATTAATTTTTCAGATAACACTCTATAACTATTTATTATCTTATCAAAAAGGAGAATCACTAACATGGATAAGAAACAAAATCTAACTTCATTTCAAGAACTAACAACTACTGAACTCAACCAAATTATAGGTGGAGGATGGTGGGAAGATTTCTTATATAACATTAATAGATATGCTTATAACATCGCACAAGAACTTCATCATCCAATACAACTATATATAAGACAGAGAAACAAGCACTCTCGGTCTTATTTTTCATCATTCTGTATGTATCATAGTAAGCACATGACGAAAGACTTGATCTTGACAGGTGGTGCTGAGGCTAGCATTGGGATAACTTTCAACAGTCTTCATGACGGTATAGAGACCAACACCTCGGCCCTCCCTTTAGAACTAACTCCAAAAGAGAAGATTTGCAAATATCGATGCCCTCTTCTTTGATGGAGTTTTCAATGATAAAGGTCTCTGTGCCCCTATTTTTAAAAAGGCAATTGAAACGTGAGGTTGACCAGCCTCTGCACTGGCTTCAACTAGCATTGTCACAAAGGGATAGACACAATGGTTAGAAAATCAAGTAGGCTCATACTCTCAACTTGAATCTCCTCAGGAACTTCGACATTAAAGACAATATCCTTTTCTCTTGCTTTTATAAATTTTCCTGCTAAGAGACTTTTGAGGGCACGATCCCGAATATTCACCAGTCGGCCCAGGTCATATTTATTGTCCTGCAATTTCTGGCTGGAGTTCTTTAAAACGGAGTTGTAGACCTCTTTTATCTGCTCCATATCCTCCTCTTCAATACCTAGGCGTAAGCTGGTCAAGAGGTTGGTATAATCATGACGAAAGCTCCGTACTTCCTTGTAAAGTTCCTCTATATGTCGACTATACCTGCTCCATATCTCTGTAGCGCAAGGCCTGCTCTTGGTTCAGTTTTTCCTGAAGTTTTTCCTTCAAATAGGTATCCAATTTTCTTGATAATACCCATAAAAAGAGTAGGGTAAAACACTAGGATCAGATGGCGAACTATCTTTGATTGAATGCTTTGTTCATATTCAAAAAGACAGACTTTCCATGACTAGATAGTATCCCCCTCATTATCCAGTTAATTTTTAGTTAGGGACTTTTGAAAATCTTTTATCTAGAATCTCCTTTCAAACTAGTAAAAATCATAGTCCAACCATTTCAAAAAGCTAGAGAAATGAAGAAATTGAAAATTATTATACATAACTCAGTAAATGAGTAGCTATCATATACTTGCCCTTGTCCCAAAAATGGAAGCACAAAATAGGAGACTCCTCTATAAAAGAGATTCACTAATATCATTGGAAAGAGACCATAAAAGAAAAGGAGTTTTTTAGGAAGCCCTCTTAACAATAAGAAAGACAAGCCTATGCCGTACAAGGGTTCCATAAAATAAGATAAGTAATCATTTCCTACCATATAGATAATCATTACAAAAACAACTGCCAAAAGTATCTTTAAAAAGAAAAAGCCTTAAAAATCCTCTCGAAAGTGAGACCAATTCCATCTACCTTAAAGAAAATGACAATTTCTAGCCCATTAGTAATAAGTGTATACAACAATATCCAAGTAATATTCATAAACTCTCCTAGCTCAGTGTAAGTTATTAATAGCCTCAGACACTTCCCTGACCTTATAACGCGCGATTAGACAGCTTCCACCATTGGGAAAGAAAAGGAGTTTTTCTTTCTTATCAAAATGAACCACATTGGCAGGATTGATGAGAAAAGAGCGGTGGCACTGCAAGAGACGGGGTTCCTGTTTGAGAACCTCCTCCAAACTCGCTGTAAACTCCAGCCTATCCGTCTTAGTATAGAGAATGACACGATGGGCTCTGGACGACGTTTCGAGATAGTAAACCTCTTTAAAAGGATACTGGAATTGGGCGAATTTTGATTTAAAGTAAAAGCAATCTTCCGCCAGGCTTTTGCTGTCTTGACTATCGGCATAGAGAAGAGCTGTCTCGATACGAGACTCAAACTCCTCTGCCGACAAGGCCTTATCAATGTAGTCCAAAGCTGATACCTGGTAGCGAAAGGACAGGGGCATAAACTCCGAGTGAGTCGTCACAAAGACAATCAGGGCATAAGGATCTCGATCCCAGAATCTTTCTTGCCACTTCTAGGCCTTTCATCTCCTCATTTCGAATCTCAATGTCCAAAAAGAAAAGCTGATGTGCTCCCTTCTCATGCACCTCTGCCAGCAGTTGGTCTGGCTTGCCAAAAACTTCAAAAGAACTCGGAGTGATATGATGTTCCTTCAAGAGTTTCTCAATCACCGTTTCAATCCTAGCTTGTTGGGAGAAATCATCTTCTAAAACAAATATTCTCATCTTCTTACTCTCCTTGTTTCAACCATCTTTGGCGAATATCTCTATAGCGACGTCTGGCATACTGAACAGCATATCGACCTTCTTCTCCAAGAAAAAGAGTCTTTGATTGGATATCCATGGATTCTACTCGTTCAAGGTTGACCAGACAATTTCGATGACATCTCGTCAAGGTTTCTCCATATTGTTTTTCAAGATTGCTTAAATTTTGAAATAGATCAAAGCTAGCGTTTTCTGTAACAATCTGCACGGTATGGGCTTTGTTTGGATGCGTTTGGATATAGTAGATATCCTTTATGTTTAATTTGAAAATTTCTTTCTCTTTTTGGATGATAATGTAGCTCATGGATAAAACCTCCTAAAAAGAGGATAGCATAAGTCTAGAAACTATTTTTCACCAAATCTAAACGGTTCTCAAAAAATTCCTAAAGTGTCGAATCATTCGCAAAATAGCTATGATAACCTTACAATTATTTTATCATAAAATCCTGCAATTACCATTCAGGAAATTTCAATGACAATTAAAGATTTGAAGTAAAAAGAGTTAAAAGTGAGTAAGCTCTAATTATAGAAAGAAAATCACTTGAAACAACTTTAGAACCAGCACAAAGGAGGCATTCTCATGACGGTTACAGACCCAATCAAAAAGCTCAGACACTGATAACTGAGTTAAACAAAGCCTCACCAAATCTGCAAACGAGCAACAGCTGATGATGTCCGCTTTCAGGGAGCAGCTGGACAGTATCCTTGACTTTCTCTCTAAAACTGGAGACAGTGGATAATCGATTCTTGATTGAGCTGGAAAAATTTTCACCAGACTTCCAGTCTTCTCCTGGGTCTCAGCGCTCTCAATCCAGATGCTCCTACTCGCGCTGCTTGGCGGCCTATGACCGTTTCCACTTTGACCAAGTCAAAACCAAGCTAAGTCTCTACGGACCAACTATTATCTTGTAGAAAATAAAAGAAGCTGAGACAGAACTCAACTTCTTTTTAGTGTCCTATAAGTAAGATTAATCCTGCATCTGACGTTTTACCTGATAAGGCAAATACAAGATTTGTAAGACCAGTGCAGCTCAAGCAGGGCTAGAAGGGCTGTTTTTCTGGAGGGTAATCAAACCAACTATCAGTTGAACCATTAAAAACAAAACCTGATCAATCCTCGGATAACTTCCTGTAGTCCCTTCTCTTTTTCACCCTTTTCTAAAGGAAAGAGATGGGTCAAAGTACTGGTAGTCAAAAAGTACGATAGAGAGCCAGCAACTGGAAGAGCATAAGGGTAATTAAACAGGGCAACTACTGCTGTCGCAATCCAAGACTGCTCGATAAAGATTTCAGCTAACAAGGATAAGAACAAGAGGCGGAGACTGAGGGCAAAGAGGTCTCCATTTCGCAGATAAGAACGAAGATAGAGGTTTTGCCATATCTTGCCAGGCACCTTTTGAACAGTCTTTAGGATGAAATCCAGATAAGCGCGACGCTTGACACTGTTTGAAACGCCCTTGACCTGAGTAAAGAGCAAAGAAAAGAAACGAAGACTTGCTTGCGCTTGCTTTCTTGGGCAATGATATAATCCCAGTCCAGTCCAGTTCAGTGAAAAATTTGCTGGCTTTTTGACGAAAGAGGAGGTATTTCCCAGCTCCTAATAAAAGCACATAGACAAGAAAGACTGGCAAGCTTTCATAGCCCATGGCTAAAAACAAAGGCGCAAAACAAGAGTAAAAAGAGTCTGTACACTAACCCAAAAAGATGAAAAGAAACTAGACTTTTGCTTCTGGATGTGTTCTCTCACTTCTTCTTCAGCTACTAAGAGAAAGAGCTTGTCAGGCACTTCTATGTAGGTCGCGATTCCTCCCAAGCCAAAAAGTAAGGCAGATACAATTCCCAAAAACAAGAGGATAGGCCAATTATTTTCAGGAAAAATCTTGCAAGAGTTGACTGTACTGGTAGGCTAGAAAACCGATGAGAACCAGCAGGAATAAGACAAAGTGGTCATTGAGGACATAACGCAGATAACTGACACACTCCTTACGAAAAAGCCTGCTTTCTCCCTTAAAAAACAAGTCTTTCATCGGTCCTCTCTTTGGTCAGAGCCAAGCAATGTCGTTCAAGCTAGCCTCGGGCATGTCAAAGGCCTCGCTGGAGTTGCTGGAGGTTGCCCTGAGCCCGCACCTCTCCCTTGTGGAGGATAACAAAGGCGTCACACATCTTTTTCCGCCGAATCCAGTACGTGGGTACTCATGAGGATGGACTTGCCTTTTTGCTTTTTCCACTTCAAAAGCTGAATCAGTCAGCAATCGCTAAGGGATCGAGACCAAGAAAAGGCTCATCCACGATAAAGAGGCTCGGATCACCACAAAAGCACAGATAATCATAACCTTCTGCTTCATCCCTTTTGGAGAAATGGACCGGAAAACCAGTCTAATTTTTGTCCAGACGAAACATTTTTCAAATAAAGGTTCTACTCGCTCAAAAGCTAGATTTTGTTCAATACCATAAGCCATTGCCACTGTTTCGATATAGCCTCTGAGAGTCAATTCCTCATACAAGCTAGGCGTTTCTGGGATGTAGCCAATCTGCTTGCGGTAGTTGGTCGCATCTTCTCGCAGGGTTAGGCCATTAATCTTGATTTCCCACTATAAGGTGTCAAAAGACCGATAATTTCATTAATCGTCGTTGATTTCCCCAGCACCGTTGAGACCAATCAAACCGACCAACTGCCCACTTTCAACTGTAAAGGACACATCTTTCAAAACAGGGACATGAACATAGCCACCTGTCAGGTTTTTAATTTCTAACATATTTTCTCCGAATCTGGTATAATGTAGCTATATTATATCAAAATTCAATACAGTAGAGGTGGATTTTTATGTCAGATTGCATTTTTGTAAGATTATCGCATGGGGAGATTCCTGCTTCAAAAGTATACGAAGATGAGCAGATCCTTGCCTTTCTTGATATCTCTCAAGTAACGCCTGGACACACCCTCATTGTACCAAAAGAACATTATCGCAATCTTTGGAGATGGACGCTATTAGCGCCAGCCAACTATTTGCCCAAGTGCCAACAGTGGCTCAAAAAGTTATGAAAGCTACCAAGACTGCTGGTATGAATATCATCGCCAACTGCGAGGAAGTTGCTGGTCAAACGGTCTTTCATACTCACGCACCTCGTACCTCGCTACGGTGCAGAAGATGACCTTAAGATTGACTTTATCGCCCACGAACCAGACTCTTGACAAACTTGCCCAAGTCGCTGAAACCATTAGAAACACCTAAGGAGTTGCCATGAAACTATCAAATCTACTGCTATTTGCAGGAGCTGCAGCTGAAGTTATTTTTGTTGTGAAAAATCGCTAGCCATTCAGGATGAAGTGCTAGATACAACTCAACCGCATCGAAGCTATCAAGGATGATTTGGATATCATCCAAAAACAGCCTACAAATCATCGACCAACAAAAAAAGCTCTTATCAAGGAATACCAAAAAGATTTAACCTATAAATTCAAAGTCTTGGAAAAAGATTTCCAAACCAGAATGGCGATCCTCCAAGAAGAAAAACAAGAATAAGAAATCCTCCGACTTTCCTTAAATCCATTTTGTATTACTAGATTCGAACAGAAAAAGGGAGGGAGGGAGGGAAAATGAAACAGTCTTTAAAAAGTTCTAGCGAAGGTCATCGCGATCCCTTGTGGCTGTCTCTGCCTTCTTGCGGCCCTAGCATTTCTACTAGTGGCCAATCTTTTCAAGGCCTCACCGAGTGACATCCGAAAAGGGAATGAAGCCTTAAAACAAATCTTTATCTCCTTGACCTGCATCCTAAGAAAGTAGAATCAAATGGACACTACCAATTGAGGGTGGAGGCTTAAATTTTATGTTACTTTCTCAGATGAGGTCATCAATAGCCACCCTGTCCTAAAAAAGAAAGTTCAAAACTCACCAAAAATCGACTCGAAGTCTATGTCCTCCAGACAGGAGAGATTTCTACTATAAAGTAGGGGATAACTTGTTCAATCATGGTTTATTGCAGTTTTTAGAGAAAGAAAGCGAGAAGTATCTCCAAGAAATCGGAAAGAAATTTAATCCCAATTACTCAATTCTCTTTTGGAATGATCAGGAAAGTCTAAAAAAGGGAATTGCATTCTATGAAAAAGCTTTGACCTTAGTAGATATTCAGGATAATTCGGCAATCAAACACATTGATACTATCACAGTTAAGCCTGGCAAAGAAGCAGAAATCAAGCAACTCATTCAGGACATGGATGCAGCCGGCTTGCTCACTCAAAAGTATAAATAGTAGACCAGCTGGAAAATGATTTCTCGACGCTAATTTTTCCAGATTAACACAAAAAGAGCCAATCGGCTCTTTTTTTGTTTTATTCTCCTTCAAAGGCATCTTTTATATGGTCAGAAGCTTTTTCTTTGGATTGACTTTTCAAGTCACCTGCAGCTGCGAATTCCTTCAAGGCTGCTTTTTTTGACGGTCGTTCAAACCTATCGGAGTCACGACATTGACAGTAACGTATTGGTCACCAACAGCACCGCCACGAAGGCTCGGTGCTCCCTTTCCACGTAGACGGAATTTCTTGCCAGTCTGAGTTCCTTCTGGGATGACCAATTCAACATCGCCATGCACGGTTGGAATTTCCACAGTATCTCCAAGGGCTGCTTGGACAAAGTTGAGGTTCAGATTGTAGAAGATAGTCGTTCCTTCACGTTCAAACTTATCACTAGCTTCAACTGAAACCACCACGTACAAGTCACCATAAGGACCACCGTTAAAGCCTGCTTCACCTTGACCCGCTAGGCGGATTTGTTGGCCTGTTTCCACACCAGCAGGAATCTTCACATGTACGCTATGAGCTTGTTTTTCATGACCTGTTCCGTGACAAGTTGTACATGGATCTTTGATTTCCTTTCCGCGACCATGACAGACATCACAGGTTACTTGGCGGCGCATCATACCAAGCGGAGTTTGCGTATCGACGTTAATGACACCAGCGCCATGACAGCGTCCACAAGTGACTGGACTTGTCCCTGGCTTAGCACCAGAGCCATTACATGTACGACAGCTGGCTTCACGATTGTATTTAACTTCTTTTTCCGTTCCAAAGATAGCTTCTTCAAAAGTCAAATTCACACGATACTGGAGGTCGTCTCCTTGACGAGGAGCGTTTGATTGCGCGAAGCTCCGCCTCCACCAAAGAAACTTGAGAAAAATATCCTCAAAACCACCGAAGCCACTTGCTCCGTCAGCCACCGAAACCGCCAGCACCACCAAAGCTCACCGTTGGCACCTGCAGCCCCATATTGGTCGTAGGCTGCACGTTTTTGGTCGTCACTCAAAGTCTCATAGGCCTCTTGAACTTCCTTGTATTTTTTTCCTCAGCACCAGGCTCCTTGTTGATATCTGGGTGATATTTTTGAAAGCTTACGATAAGCCTTTTTGATCTCGTCTGCCGAAGCGTTTTTTTGACACCCCAGACGATCATAAAATTCAGTATTGTTCATACAAGATACTAAGAGCGAACAGAAAGGACTGAAATTTAGGAAACCGACAAGAAATCCTGATTTCTTAGGAGGTTTATCTAATTTCCAAGCTTTCCGCTCGGGTTCAATTACGAACACCCTTATTCCTTTTCTGTTAATATTACGGAACGAAACCACGATTTAGGGTCGGGTTCAATTCCTTTCTTTCATTTTGAGTAAGAATTTTATGGAACCCGTGTTCAGTTAGCGAACACTCTTTGTTCCTTTCTATAATTTTCATGTAATCTTTAGAGGATATTTTCATACTTTGCTTCACTTCATCAAACTCTTTGTCCGATAGAGTAAAAATCAAGTCCTCTTCTGAATATTCGTTCTGTTCTTTAAAATAGTTGTCAGTATTTTCTGCCAAACCTAGACCAAGAATCACTTTTCTTGCAAACTCTTGATGTGCAAAGCCAATAGCAGTAATGATATTTTTATCTTGCAGGACAGCTTTTGCTTCGAAATTTTCCCGAGGAAGAAATTCAAAATAGTCAAAGAAGTTTTGCCAAATTCCACCTGTAAATTTCGTGTCGTTCAACAAACCTGCTTTCGCCAATAAAAGTGGCGCTGAAGAAACGGCTGCAATTAGGATATCTTGCTCATCGAGACTTCTCAAAAACGAGATCAATTTCTCATCTTGTAGAGCAGGACCTATATTTACCATTCCTGGCAAAATCACACAAGAATAATCTTCTATACGGATTTGATCCAATGTTTTCGTCGGTCGACAAGGCAAGCCATCCTCAGAGACCACCATTGAATGATCAGAAGCTACATAATCAATCATGATATCAAAAGACAGAGCTAAAGTACTCGTTAAAGTGGTTATCTCATAAAGAGAAAAATTAGGATAAATGATACAAAGTACTTTTTCATACGTAACATCCTCTATTTTACTCGAAAAACAGAGGCTGGGTTGCAACCTCTGGATTTCTTCTTATACTTACTAGTTCGAGTTTTAAAAATCAAACTAGCACTGCTTAACTGAGTTTCGGCTAAAAACTTCGGAAAAAAGATAAGCCATCTTTTGTGCATCGCACAAGGCGATGGCTTCCTATTTTTCTTTCGTTTTCTTAACGCCTCAACATCTTACCGAATTGAGCACGCCCTAACTTCTTGGTGAAAAAGACAAATCTTTCTAGAAACCAAAGTTTCGCGTCAGATTTCCTATTTTCACTGTGAGGTTTTAACGGGCTTTGCATCTTACTTCTCCGTAAACTCTCCGTCTACAACGTCATCGCCTGCGTTTCCTGTTGCTTGCGCTCCTTCTGCTCCTGCTTGAGCTTGTTGGGCTGCTGCGGCTTGTTCGTAGAGTTTAACAGCAAGTCCTTGAGCTTTTTCGTTCAAAGCTTCAAGTTTTGCTTTCATTTCGTCCAAGTTGTTGTCTTCTTGCGCTTTTTTAAGGTCATCAAGGGCAGCTTGGGCAGCGTCGCGTTCTGCGTCGAAGCCTTTGCCTTCAGTTTCCTTGATGGTCTTTTCAGTCGCAAAGATAGCTTGGTCTACTTCGTTACGAAGGTCTACTTCTTCTTTACGTTTCTTATCGGCTTCAGCGTTTGCTTCCGCATCTTTCATCATGCGGTCGATTTCTTCGTCTGTCAAACCTGAGTTGGATTGGATGACAATGGTTTGTTCTTTTTGAGTTCCAAGATCTTTGGCCTTAACAGACACGATACCGTTCTTATCGATGTCAAATGTCACTTCGATTTGAGGAATTCCACGTGGTGCAGCTGGGATATCTGTCAATTGGAAGCGTCCAAGAGTCTTGTTATCTGCTGCCATAGGGCGTTCACCTTGAAGAACATGGATATCAACGGCTGGTTGGTTGTCTGCTGCTGTTGAGAAGACTTGTGATTTAGATGTTGGAATAGTCGTGTTACGGTCGATGAGTTTTGTAAATACTCCACCCATTGTTTCGATACCAAGTGACAATGGCGTTACGTCAAGAAGGACAACGTCTTTGACATCACCAGTAATCACACCACCTTGAATCGCAGCACCCATAGCAACTACTTCGTCAGGGTTTACTGATTTGTTTGGTTCTTTACCAGTTTCAACTTTCACAGCTTCTACAACGGCTGGGATACGAGTTGAACCACCAACAAGGATCACTTGTCAATTTCTGACAAGCTCAAACCCTGCATCTGAAAAGAGCTTGACGAACTGGAACTTTTGTACGTTCTACAAGGTCACGAGTCAAATCGTCAAATTTCGCACGAGTCAAGGTCATTTCAAGTGAAGAGGTCCAGCTTCACCAGCAGTGATAAATGGCAAGCTGATTTGAGTTGAAGTTACACCAGAAAGGTCTTTCTTCGCCTTTTCAGCTGCATCTTTCAAACGTTGCATTGCCATCTTGTCATTAGACAAGTCAATACCGTTTTCTTTCTTGAATTCTGCTACCAAGTGGTCGATGATTTTTGGTCAAAGTCGTCACCACTCAAGTTTGTTGTCCCCTGCAGTTGACAATACGTCGAAGACACTGTCACCGAGTTCAAGGATAGATACGTCGAATGTACCACCACCAAGGTCAAATACCAAGATTTTTCTTCTTTGTCAGTCTTGTCCAAACCGTAAGCAAGAGCTGCTGCAGTTGGTTCATTGACGATACGTTCTACTTCAAGACCAGCGATTTTACCAGCATCTTTTGTCGCTTGACGTTGCGCATCATTAAAAGTAAGCTGGAACTGTGATAACTGCCTTGGTTACTTTTTTCCCCAAGGTATTCTTCAGCGTAACCTTTCAAGTATTGAAGAATCATAGCTGAGATTTCTTGTGGAGTGTATTCTTTTCCGTTAGCAGAAACCTTTTCAGAAGTACCCATCTTAGATTTGATAGAGATCACTGTATCTGGGTTTGTTACTGCTTGGCGTTTTGCAGCGTCACCAACGATGATTTCACCATTTTTGAATGACACTACAGATGGAGTTGTGCGGTTTCCTTCTGGGTTTGTAATGATTTTTGCTTTCAGTTCCTTCAAGAACTGCAACTGCTGAGTTTGTTGTACCTAAGTCAATACCGATAATTTTAGACATGTGTTTTTTTCTCCTTGTTAGTTAATTTTTCTATTTTTGATATTTCCTTTAGTGGTGGGGACGTGAGCAACTCCTTCGGGATTTCATCACTTATTTTTTTGAGCCCATTGTCTCAAATCTCTGTTTCAGTAGCAAAAGCTACTGAAACTTTCACCACGGTGGAAATATCTTCCTGTAAAGCCTCCGGCTTGCCTCTTACTCTTTCTTCATAGTTTAGTGTCATTTCGGACAAGGTTTTTAAGTGCTCTAGCCTAGTTATACACTACCACCATTGCTGGGCGTAGGATACGGTCATGGAGCTTGTAGCCTTTTTGAAAGACTTGGGCAATGGTATCTGCTGGGTGTTCATCGTCTGCTGGGAGAGTTTGGATGGCCATATGATAGTTATGGTCAAATTCGCCGTCAGCTGCGATTTCTTCGATTCCTTCTTCTTTCAAAGCATGAATCAAGCTTTCTTGCACCATCTCCAATCCTTTTTTGACGTCGTCTGTCAAACCTTCAACGGCAAGGGCGCGTTCAAGATTATCCAAAGAAGGGAGAATTGCTTTCGCCAAGTCTTGACTACGATAGCGTTGCAAGTTTTGACGTTCTTCATTGGCACGGCGTTGGATGTTTTGTATTTCTGCATGAGCGCGAAGGTATTTGTTTTCGAACTCGTCCGCACGTTCATTTGCCAAGTCCAACTCAGACTTCTCAGGAGTTGTTTCTTCAGCTGTTTCCACAACTTCCTCTTTCTTTACTTCTTCGTTTTTTTATTTCCTCAGACATTTTTCGCCTCCTTTTTAGGAATTTATGTAATTTCATGTTCAACTCACCTCATAATGATTACTACTCAAATAGCGGTAGAAATCTGTGAGTTTCATAGTTAAAACTCGATTGACAACATTGACTTGATTGACCAATTGCTGGTAATCCAGATTGACTGGGCCGATAATCGCCAGAATTCCAAAACCACGATAAGGGATAAGGAATTTACTGCTAATCACTGCTAGATCAGCTAGACAGGATTCTTGACTATCTGCAACACGGACATTTTGCATCTGATCTTCATGCAGACCTTCACGAATCTCCAGAGCCACCTTTTGCGGTTGGTCAAAGAACTGATAGGCTGCTAGATTGGCAAAATTCAAGAGATTGACCTTGCCCGCCACCACAATGTTTTCATTGAACATTTCCTTAAAAATGTGTTCAAAGAGATCCATAACATTGTCCGTTGTTGTAAAGTAACGCTGGATAATCTGCGGAATCTCCGTCCGAATCTTGTAGTGAATATCCAGAACGGTGTGACCGAGGAAACGTTCCTGAATGATGCTCTTCAGTTTCAGCAGATCTTCCTGCAAGAAATTCCTTGGGATCAAAAACTGACTGGTAACCGTTCGCGATTCGTCTAAGGTAAATACTGCCAAGGCTGTATGTTGTCCTAAAATAACGATATCAAAGGCTGTCAACCGTTGTCTGCTGGGCTCAACATCCAGTGCTACTACCGTACAGCCACTTAGGTCTGTTAGTAGATTAGCAGCCTCTTGCAGAATATCCTCCAATTTGAAGAATTCCTGATCAAAGGCTTTGACAATCTCATAAACCTCATTTTCAGCTAGTCTGTCGAAATCCAGTGAGTGTTTCACATAGTACTGAAAACCAGCAACACTTGGCATCCGACCACTTGAAGTATGAGCTTTCTCAAGCAAACCTTGCTTTTCTAAAGCCGCCATATCATTACGAATGGTTGCACTGCTAGAGTTAACAGACTCTTGCAAGGCTTTGGATCCGACAGGTTCGTGCGTTTTGGTAAAGATGTCAATAATCAGATTTAAAATATCCTGCTGACGCTCTGTAACCATTTTCATCACTCCTCTCCGTCCGATCGATTAGCACTCAATACACTCAAGTGCTAACTCATGATTCTATTATACACCCTTAGAAGAGAATGTCAAGACAAAAACTCAAAAAATTAGCACTCTTTTATTAAGAGTGCTAAAAATCAGTCTGAGGACCTAGAAAAAAGACCGCCCTCAGGCAATCTTTCTTCTATATTAGTAAAGATCAAGATAATTATCAACTTCCCATTGTGACACAAAGGTCGCATAACTAGCCCACTCGATACGTTTGGCTTCAAGGAAGCTAGTGTAGATGTGGTCTCCGAGGGCAGCCTTAACCACTTCATCTTCAGTCAAAGCTTTCAAAGCGTTGTGAAGAGTTGATGGAAGGTCTGTTATTCCAGCTTCCTTACGCTCTTCAGCTGTCATGATGTAGATATTTTCTTCAATAGGAGCTGGTGCTTCGATTTTATTTTCAATACCATGCAAACCAACTTCCAAAAGAACTGCCATCGCGATGTATGGGTTTGCCATTGGATCCACTGAACGCAACTCAAGACGAGTTCCCATACCACGTGAAGCAGGCACGCGCACAAGTGGCGAACGGTTACGACCAGCCCAAGCAATGTAAACAGGCGCTTCATAACCTGGAACCAAACGTTTGTATGAGTTAACTGTTGGGTTCATGATGGCAGTATAGTTGTAAGCATGCTTAATCAAACCACCAAGAAAATGATAGGCTGTTTCAGACAACTGCATTCCTTTTGGATCGTTTGGATCAAAGAAGGCGTTATTTCCGTTCTCATCAAACAAGGACATATTACAGTGCATACCTGACCCAGCAATACCAAATTTTGGTTTTGCCATAAAGGTTGCGTAAAGACCGTGTTTACGAGCAATGGTTTTTACAACGAGCTTAAAGATTTGAATCTTATCACAGGCACGGAGGACTTCATCATACTTGAAGTCAATCTCATGCTGCCCAACCGCAACCTCATGGTGACTTGCTTCTACTTCAAATCCCATTTTAGTCAAGACATTCACAATCTCACGACGCGTATTGTCCGCAAGGTCAGTAGGCGCCAAATCAAAGTAGCCACCCTTGTCATTTACCTCAAGAGTTGGGTCTCCATTTTCATCCAACTTAAATAGGAAGAATTCTGGTTCTGGTCCAAGGTTGAAGGATTTGAATCCTACTTCCTCCATGTGACGAAGAGCACGTTTGAGATTACCACGAGGGTCACCTGCAAATGGTTCACCTTCTGTTGTATAGACATCACAGATCAAACCTGCAACACTTCCGTTTTCATCTCCCCAAGGGAAGACTGTCCATGTATCCAAGTCTGGGTACAAGTACATATCTGACTCATTGATACGTACAAAACCTTCAATAGAAGATCCATCAAACATGGCTTTGTTTGACAAGACCTTGTCTAACTGTTCATCTGTAGCAGGAATTTCGACGTTTTTCATAGTTCCCAGAATATCTGAAAACATGAGACGGATAAAGGTAACATTTTTTTCCTTGACTTCACGACGAATATCTGCAGCTGTGATTGGCATGAGTTTTCTCCTTAATGTATGACTACTTGCGATTACCTAACCGCGACCAAAAGGCGACTGTGCTGAAGCAAAGCGTCCCTGTTGGAGGAGCTCATTATGAAGCGCACGACGCACCTCCGTTGGGCTCACTGCTTTCTTGGATTTCGCCTCACGTTCAGCATATTTTTTCTTAATAGCAGCAATATTGAAACCTTCAGAGATATAATCTTTGATTTCAAGCAAACGATCCATGTCATTCAAAGAATACATGCGACGGTTCCCTTCGTTTCGATCAGGCTTTATCAACTCTTGATCTTCATAATAACGAATCTGACGCGCCGAGAGATCGGTCAATTTCATAACACTGCCGATAGGAAAAACAGCCATATTTCGGCGAAATTCTCTTTCCTTCATTTACAATTTCCTTCTTTCTATCTATTATAGTCTAAAAAAGCACATGCGTCAATTGATAATGTCACAAAATGTAACATTATTTTCTTTTTTTCTCCAAAAGATTTCTGAAACGGTCAATATCATAATTCACGAGTATAGCCACAAAAACACCCATAAATGTTTCAAATACACGCGCAAACACGTACAAAAATGTTTCTCCGCTTGGTATTGATAGGGTAATGATCAACATAGCTGCTACACCACCGATAACTCCTGCCTTGTTGTTCATGGCAACATTTGTCATAATGGTTAACATGGTGCAAATCGGAACAACCAGCAAGGTTACCCAAAAGGCTTCTTGAAATAGAGTGTTTAAGAGGAAGAAAACAAGAGCGTAGAAACCACCGATACTGTTTCCTAGAATGCGTGATGTTCCAAAATGAACACTCTTATCAAAACTCTCTCTCAAACTAAAGACTGCTGTCAAAGCCCCAATTTGAAGTCCCTTCCAACCAAAAACACCAAAAATCAAGAGAACTAAAAAAACAGCAATACCGGTTTTAAAGGTTCGCAGACCAAGCTTGAACTGTGACTTATCAAATTTATATTTTTTTAAAATAACCCATAATCTCAACTTTCTATTTCCATTTTATCATAAATTAGTTGATTTTATGAGCCAAAAATCAATCGGAAACGTTTTTAATTCAAACAACAAGAAAAAGAGGAAACAAAGTTCCTCTTTTCATCATTTCATTTACGAAAGCTTATTTTTTTCTGTCAAGGCCGCAAGTCCTGGCAATACTTTACCTTCAAGAAGTTCCATTGATGCTCCACCACCAGTAGAGATCCATGAGAACTTGTCTGCGCGACCAAGGTTGATAGCTGCGGCAGCTGAGTCACCACCACCGATGATTGATTTCACGCCTGGTTGTTTCACGATAGCGTCCATGACACCGATTGTACCAGCTTGGAAGTCAGGGTTTTCAAAGACACCCATTGGTCCGTTCCATACAACTGTTTTGGCACCAGTCAAAGCTTCGTCAAATTTAGCGATTGATTTTGGACCGATATCAAGACCAAGGAAACCTAGATCTACTGCTTCACCTTCAGTATCTTTCACTTCAGTGTAGTCAGCAAATGCGTTTGCTTCTTTTGAGTCAACTGGCAAGATCAATTTACCGTTTGCTTTTTCAAGAAGAGCTTTCGCAACATCCAATTTGTCTTCTTCAACAAGTGAGTTACCGATTTCGATACCTTGTGCTTTGTAGAATGTGTAAGTCATCCCACCACCGATAAGGACTTTATCAGCTTTTTCAAGCAAGTTTTCGATAACACCGATCTTGTCTGAAACTTTTGAACCACCAAGGATCGCTACGAATGGGCGTTCTGGAGCTTCAACTGCTTCTTGGATGTAGGCAATTTCGTTTTCAAGAAGGAATCCAGCAACTGCTTTTTCAACGTTTGCTGAGATACCAACGTTAGATGCGTGTGCACGGTGAGCTGTACCGAATGCATCGTTTACGAAGATGCCATCTCCAAGTGATGCCCAATATTTACCAAGTTCAGGATCGTTTTTAGATTCTTTCTTGCCGTCAACATCTTCAAAACGAGTGTTTTCAACCAAGAGAACTTGTCCATCTTCAAGAGCGTTGATTGCTGCTTCCAATTCAGCACCACGAGTGACACCTGGAAGGAAAGCAACGTCTTGACCCAATTTAGCTGCCAAATCAGCAGCTACAGAGCAAGTGATTTACCAGCTTTGTCTGCTTCTTCTTTTACACGGCCAAGGTGAGAGAAGAGGATAGCACGCCCACCTTGTTCAAGGATGTACTTGATAGTTGGAAGAGCTGCAGTGATACGGTTGTCGTTGGTAATCACGCCATCTTTTACAGGTACGTTGAAGTCAACACGAACGAGAACTTTTTTCCCTTTCAATTCAACGTCTTTAACAGTCAATTTTGCCATTAGATATGACTCCTTCTTTTTTTATACGTGTTAATTATATCACAAAATCAGCAAAAGAGATAGAAAAAGCCTAAACTTTTCGAGTTCTTTATTTCTGTAAAAATTGCTTCACCTATCTATAGACTTTATTTTAACAAGCTTTTATTTCTATTCCTAAAAAAATAGTAGAAAAAGTAGAGACTATGGTAATATTTAGAATTGTAAAATTTACTTAATCAAACCTAGTATCTAATTTAAAAAAATATTGTTTTAGCTATACAAAAGACTAGCATCTAATTCATTTTCAGACTACTTTCTTGAACTTTTAAAGAGTCGTTTCGTTTAAATTTTCTTAAATACATCATTCCTTATTCTCCCATTTCTTACTATCTCTCCTTAATTTAAAAAGATCAGATCCTTTCAATTCTATCTTCTTGTTTTCAAGGTTAATAAAAAAACTAAAAAGAAATAATATTTTTTTATCCAGGTTCATAAACTGAAAAAGAGGTAATTTACACCTTTTTCAGTTTAATATATTTCTAAAAATATGCTCTACTTTTTCTCTATTTTCAGCTAGCATCAAATCATTCCAAATATCTAATCGTTTTACATCATCATTAACATTTAATCTCAAGTGGATTTCAAAAAAATATTTGTCCAAAATCTAGTTTTATTATCACGATTCGAACTTAAATCAAATTTCTTGATCTTTCCAATATTAATTAACTTAGTAATATTATGAGCTATATATTTGTCGATAGATAAATTTGATGTGAAAAAAATTCATCGATTTTTGAAGCAAAATTCCTTAAATTTGTCATCATTGATAAAGTCTCTTTGAAAGTTGGAACATCATGAGCTTCATAATGATTTATTAACTTTTCAATATCCAAATTACAGTATGAGGTTAGGAAATCTTGACTATATTTCCTCAATTCACCTTTCAAAGCACCAGATAATGATTCCTTAGAATTATGAATTAATTTATTTCGCTAAAATATTGACACAATAAAGAGAAAAATACTCTTTATTTTTTTAAGGTCAGGAAAGTGTTCAATTAAAACCTCAATTTTTCCTAAACAAAGACTTACCAGAATACACTTCACTCAAATTACTAACAGGCTCACTCTGAAGTGGTAGAACTTGATCTAATATAAAAATCAGATAAATAGGCTTCAAATGCCGAAATAGAATAAACTAATGACGATTTCTGAATAAAAAAATTTCGATTCTATTTTAGTACTATCGATGCTTTTTTTGGATTCCACGACGTACTCAAATCTTCTGGCTTGTCATCAGTTGACTTAATTAAACTTATCCCAACGTAAGCAGTGATAAAAAAACTGATTTTCTCTACCATGATTTTTGTACTTTTTATAATTTATTGATTCGAACTTCATATTGATTACGACTTTCTATAAGCATCCCTGAGACTCGAACTCGGATTCCAGGCTTTAAGATTCAATAAATGAACAGTTAAATGCCCATGGGTTACCTATTACCCCAGATGCTTATACATATTCTAGCATTTTTCAACAATTAATTACAAGAATAAAAATAAGTAAAAGCAAACAAATCTTTTTGGGTAATTTATTTTAGCGCATGCCATATATTATAAAAAAACAGTTCTAATATAAATTTTTGTTAGTTTCTTAATAGTTCCTGAAATACGTACCTTTTTATTTATAATTTAGATATAAGTAAAAAGCCAAAAATATTTCAATTCCCAATTTGTAAAAATTAAGTGCACAATTTTACTGAAATTTCATGGTATCAAATAAACTGATTAAAGTCCAGAAATATGACCGGACTAAATTTGGAGGTTATGTTACTAAAAAACACTTTATGATGGCTTACAAGCTATTCAGTCTAAATTCAGAAAACATTGGGATGAAAGGATGCAAAAAGCAACAACTATTTTTTTAGCTGTTGCTTCTTGAAACGATTTCTTTCTAATCTCAGCTTAAGAAATACTATCTATTCTTAATCTTCTCTCTTTTTCAAAGCTACAAGTCCATAGCTACCCATCACTCCGAGAAGTCCCAGCGCTACTAGACTAGCATCTGTTTCTACTCCTGTATTTGGCAGTTGTTTGCTTGTTGCTTCACCTTTGATAGGCACTTCTGCAGTTGGAGCATTTGTACTTGGTGTAGCTGGAAGTCCCTTTTGCTCTTTAGAGAGGGTAGCATCATGAGGTTTATCTGGTCTTGGCGCCACTTCTTTTGTTCCAACTTCTGTGATTTCTGGGATAGCTTCTTTGAGAACTTCTGTTGAGCGAAGAGTGCGATTGCCTTGGGCATCTACTTCTACCAATTGACGAGCTTGACCCTCCACACCTGCTTGAACTAGCTGGCGTTGACCTTTAAGAAGGGCTGGTTTTTCACGTTCTTGACGCTCAAAGGCAACTGTCTCCTCTTCAATTTCAAGAGTTGGTTTTTCGTGAACTAAATCTCTCACACCCTCAGCTGGTTGGTTACTTGACAGAACTTTTGTTCCAATTTCAACAATTTCTGGAAGAGCTTCTTTCAGGACTTCAGTCGAACGAAGGGTGCGTTTGCCTTGGGCATCTACTTCTACTAGACGACGAATTTGCCCTTCTTCTCCTTTTTTTGGACAAGTTGACGTTGTCCTTTTAGAAAGGCTTGCATTTGGTCGTTCTTGACGTTCAAAGGCTGTTGTTTCAGTTTCAACAACTAGTTCAGGGAGGGCTTCAACAGTTGGCGTCACTTCATTTGGATCCATGCTACCAACGTGGTGACTTTCTTCTGCAGGAGCTAGTTTCTTATTCAGCTTTTCTTTCATGTCCGCAAAAGCTTGTGGAGTTGGTGTTTGTGAAGATAATAAAGCTTCAGCTTGGGCAATCAATTCAGCTTGAGAATCTTTCACGGACAGATTCGAGCAAGCCTTCCAATTCTTCTCTAGCAGTTTGATACCGTTGATTGCCATCCAAGTCCGCACCTGCTTGTTTCAACTCATTCAAAGCCCGGTTGACTTCTTCTTGGCTAGCATTGTGGTTTTCTGCTACAGCTTTCGCAGCATTGAGCTTCTCTACTAACGCTCCTTGTTTGTCCTCACTTGAGAAGGTATAGGCAAGGGTTGACTGACGACCTTGGGCAGCAGTAATTTCTTGTTTGAGGTACTCATCATTGACTGCAGCCTTTGGAGAAACAAAGACATCGAACTCAGCTGTGTGCCCTTTGTAATGCAGAGTCAAGGTCTGGCGTCCAGTCTTCTGAGCATCGTAGCCTGTAATTTCAACACCTTTATCAGTAAAGCTGTGAGCCTCTTCTGTCTCATCATCATAGAGAACTCCAAAGCGACCTTCTGCAAGATCCAGTTGATCTCCAACTAGATAGTCTGTTTTTGGTTTCTTAGTAATATACAAGCCTGCTACTTCTTTTGGTTTTCCTTCATCTTGGCCAGTCACTTGTACGTTTAAATCACCAGTAACTGGAAGTCCAAGGTAGCTGACTGTGAGCTTCTGTTCCCCTTTTTGATGAGCGTCGTATCCAGATACAGTCACACCTGAGTGGGTGAGGTTAATCAGCTCGTCGGCTTGTCCCCTTCATATTGAACACGGAGTGTTCCGCCTCTGAGGTCGAGTTTTTTTCTCCTCTTTATAAACCGCCTTCTTAGGTCCTTTTTCAAGGCTGACAGATTTAATTTTTCTTTCATCCTGTGGAATCGCTACAGCCAAAGTGTTACTGATTTCTTTGCCAGGTAGTTGGGTACGATAGTAGAGGAGATTTGGTTGCTTGTTAAAGGCTAATGGTGCTGTTGCCAGGTCCCCACCAGTTTCAGACTTCAAGGTCGCAATCGGTGTTTGTGAATCCGCCTTGTCGTAAACGGTGATGGTTGCGCCTGCCGGAACATCAGAGAAGCCTAGTTGAACTTGATGGTTTCCAAGTGAACGAGCCGCTACCTTAGCCATTGGAATATTTTGACTTTCTGTGTCCAAGGTTTCGTACATCTTCCAGTTGTAGATACGAATGGCCTTCCAAGGTGTTCCGTTATCAGATGTAATGACATGCAAACGCCAGTCTTGGGCGGTGATTGGTTTATCAAGAGTGATATCCGTAACGTGCGCTTTATTACCACGGACTTCCTTAGCTAGTTTCCACTCGCCATCAGTATCCTTGTAATAAAGATCAAAGTCCTTGGTGTTCATCAAACCATCGTTAACAGACTCACCGCCAGCTCCCGCATGATCCATGACCCATCTAACAACACGACGTGGTTGGGTCAAACGAATATCGACACTACCGCTCAATTGTCCTGAAGACCACTTGTCTGATAGACTGGTAATGGTACCGTTCAACATGCCTTCGATACCTTCTCCACCTTCAGTATTTGGGAAAGTGCTACCGATTACCTTTGCACCTGGAACAATATTTTCAGCCAAAGGTCTTGGGAGAGTTGTATCCTGAACAGTCATCCCCCAGTTAAAAAATGTCGTCGCAGCTTCAGAACGAAGTCCATTTTTACCAACTGCAACGACTTTCAATTCTTGAGTCGTACCAGTCGCATTAGCAGAACGGCTAACTTTTGGCAAGTAGATGGTGGAAGCAGATGATCCTGTCAACAAACGCCAGTTATCTCCATCTTTTTCGTAGACTTCATAGAAATCTGCATCTTGGTTACCCGCAAACTGGACCACTGCTTCAGCTTCTTGGGCGTTCTTAAGAGATTGTTTCACTACAGAGAGTCCTGTCGGTGCTTGTGGTGCTTGGTCATTGTCTGAAATTGTTAATTGACCTAGGTTGAACTGATAATCTTTTTACAGCACCTTCATGTTCGAAGAAGAGTTTAACCGCATAGATAGTTTTACCTGCTAGTGAGCTAAGGTCAAATTCTTCATTTGTCCAGTTGTCAGAAAGGGTCAGTTCTTTCCATGCATCTGCATCCTCAAATTTGTAGTCTGGAGTCGTAGAGAAGGCCATATAAACTTTCGAGCCTTTTCCTCCCTTATGGGCAACCCGAAGTTTGGTCTTCTCCGTTACTTCTAGTTTAGTAGAATACAAATTCACATCTTGGTCTGTCTTACCAGCTACATCACCTGAGAATTTAAGGGGAATTTCCGCCATTGTAGGCATCTGTAAAGTCATATTCTGCACGAAGTTTTTCCCCCGTTGAAGTCTGCCACCAGCGCCATGTTGGCAAGACTCCTGAAACAGAACGGTAGTTCCACTCAGAATCCTTAGAAACTTTGCCGTCTACAAACCACTTTCTACCATGGCCTGTATTGAAAGAGGTAGTGAAGGTGCGTCCTACTGCTGGTGTGCGGTCCGCAACTAAATTAGCAATCCCATACCACTCTTTGTCCGCTGGTTTTTGAGCCGTTGGATCTCCTTGGTAGCCTGTGAAGAAGATATCTTCGTTCTTATGGTAGTCTTCGCCTGTTTTTCCTAGACTGGTAATCGTATCTGGTGCAAAGAGTCCAAGTGACAAACGCAACTTGCCTTTTTCATCTAAGAGGGCATCCCATTTGACTTTGGTCTTATAAGAACCACCTTGTTGCAATTCTAAGCCTGCAAAGATATCATATTGGCTACGTTCTAGCCATTTAGCCATCTCTACAGAATGGTCATTCTTTTCCTTATTCCAGTTGAAGTTGGCAAAGAATTGATCGGCAGGGACTTTGTCACCTTCTTTTTGCATAAACTGGTAGTTGTAATCACCAAGACCATCTTCGTGGTAACGCCCGTATTTATAGGTCATGGCATCGTACCAAGCATACTTGATTGGGTGGTTGACTTTGGCTGCGTATTCTTTTGTATAGAGCATGAATTGGCGCATTTTTCACCAAGAGGTTCTACCAATTCACCCGTTGTTTCCTGGTTGATGAAATAGCCATCAAATCCGTAGTACTTAGCAAGATCGACGAGTTTTCGTGCGATAGGGAAGGTACCATCTGCGTCTTGTTTCAAGGCAGCGGCAAATTTCTCTTGGTCGGCAATGCTGTTTGACCAGTTGAAAAAGAGTGTTCCATAAACGGGAACTCCGTTGCGGTGCCCTGCATCAATGACATCTGGAGTTGGAACTAGGCCTTCCCAGAAGACCATTGAATCCAAGTATTGCCAGTAGTCAAAAGCGTAGGCCTTGAATTCTTCTCCACCGACAGAAGCGTGGTCTTTGGCCTTTGAATTGGTATTTGCTAGTGCTTGAACTTTAGCTCTTCTGCTTGCTTTTTCATTGACCAGCTGACCTCTATGGCGCTTGGCAAGCTCAACTGAGGAACGGTTAACGGGATCGTCCTCACGCGCACCCGGTTCCCATTTCAACAAATCTTCCCAAGTATCAAATTTGATTTCTTTTGGTCGGAGACTCTTTTCTTCATTTTTAGGAACGTCTGCAAGAGTCGGTTTGTCGGCTTTCTTCTCAGCTACTTGAGGAGCTTCCTCTGGTTTGACTTCTTCTTTTTCAGTTGGTTGAATAGGTTTTTCAGTTTTATCTGTCAGAGCTGGCTTCGCTTCTTCTTTTTCATTAACCAAATCCGTTATTGCTGGAGTGTTTTCTGAAATTGGTTGCTCAGCTACTTTATTCTCTGTTTCCGATAATTGTTTTTCGATAGCTGCGGTGTCTGGTTTAGCTGTTTCAGGGACAGCGACCTGTTCGGCAAGAGCTGGACTCGCAAATAGAGCTGAACCAATCATCAAGGAACAAGCCCCGATCGACAACTTACGAATACTGTAACGGCAACGTTTTTCAAAAAATAGATCTTTCATCTTATCCTCCTAATAGAACAAAAAAGTAACTGTTCCCACAATCAATCATCAGAACAGGATTATCTTCATTCTATCTTATATGAAAGCGTTGTCAATCCGTTTGATAAAAAAACTATAACTAGGATAAGAAACAGTTTAATTTGGATATAATCCTTGCAGACATTTATACTTGAGGTAAGAACTCTATTTAAGGAAAAAAATTAAAAAAGTTAGCGATTTCTTACTAAAATAACAGAAAAAAACACTTGTGGGATTTCCTATTATCCTTTAAAATAGAATAGGAGAAATTCCGTTATTATTTTTCGGAGGAAAAAGAAATGTCCATTAATTGGCAGGAAATTTTATTTCACTTTTTAGGAGGTCTAGGACTGTTTTTATACAGTATCAAGACCATGGGGACAGTTTTGCAACAAGCTGCTGGAGATCGCCTTCGTTTTTACATTGACAAGTACACCAGCAATCCCTTTTTAGGTGTTCTAGTTGGGATTGTCGTGACCGCCCTGATTCAGTCAAGTACAGGGGTTACAGTTATTACGGTTGGGCTGGTCAGCGCTAGTCTTCTAACTCTTAGACAGGCTATCGGAATTATCATGGGAGCCAACATCGGAACCACTGTTACTTCCTTTATCATCGGTTTCAAACTAGGCGAGTATGCTTTACCCTTGATTTTCCTTGGAACCATGTTCCTCTTCTTTACAAAAAACAGAACAGCAAACAATATCGGGCGCATACTGTTTGGTGTCGGGGGAATCTTCTACGCCCTTAACCTCATCAGTGCCGGTATGAGCCCACTTAAAGATTTACCACAATTCAAGGAATATATGGTAACCTTGGGACAAAATCCTATTTTAGGAGTAGTAGCTGGTGCAGTGATTACCGTCCTCATTCAGGCCTCTTCGGCTACAATCGGGATTTTGCAAGGCCTCTATGCAGGTGGCTTCCTCGACCTTAAAGGTTCACTACCAGTTCTCTTCGGGGATAATATCGGGACAACCCTAACCGTTATCATCGCGGCAGCTGGAGCCAATGTCTCTGCAAAACGCGTTGCAGCAACCCACGTTACCTTTAACGTTCTAGGGACTATTCTTTGCTTAATCTTATTAGGCCCCTTCACTGCTATGATCGAGTACTTCCAGGCACTTCTTCACCTCTCACCTGAGATGACGATCGCCTTCTCTCACGGTGCCTTTAACGTAAGTAACACCATTGTACAATTTCCATTCATCGGAGCCTTGGCCTACTTTTGTAACCAAGCTCATCCCTGGTGAAGACGAGGTTGTCAAGTACGAGCCCCTTTATCTCGACGAACAACTTATCCAACAATCTCCTTCTATCGCTCTAGGAAATGCCAAAAAAAGAACTTTTTGCACTTGGGGAACTATGCAGCAAAAAGCTTTTGACCTTTCTTATAACTATATCATCGGTTTGGATGAAAAGGTAGCTGAAAAAGGGCACAAGACAGAGGAAGCCATCAACACCATTGATGAAAAACTCACTCGTTACCTCATCAGGCTCTCAAGCGAATCCTTGAGCCAAAAGGAAAGCGAAGTGTTGACTAACATCCTTGATTCATCTCGTGATTTGGAACGGATTGGGGACCACGCAGAAGGGTTGCTCAACCTAACAGACTACCTCCAACGCAAAGATGTTCATTTCTCTGAAGCTGCTTTGGAGGAATTGGCTGATATCTATCAAAAAACCACTGACTTTATCAAGGATGCCCTTGATAGTGTGGAAAACAATGATATTGAAAAAGCTCAAAGTCTGATTGAACGCCATAAAGAAATCAACAATATGGAACGCATTCTCAGAAAAACCCACATCAAACGCCTTAACAAGGGTGAGTGTTCAACACAAGCTGGGGTCAACTTTATCGACATCATTTCTCACTACACTCGTGTATCTGACCACGCTATGAACCTAGCTGAAAAGGTCATCACTGAACAAATCTAATAACCAAAAAGCTATCCTGAATGGGGTGACTTTTTTCTTCTCCTCATCAATAACTTCGTTAATCATAACCACCCGTCTAACGGGTGGTTTGCACCAGGGCTATAAGCCCAAATTACCAGCCAGCGCCTAAAGACGCTGGCTTTCACGTTGTTCAAGCCTCATTGCTCTTGACTCTTCACAAACCTCTCAAAGAGGTGTTCGCATTACTTACCACTATCCCTAAAGGGATCCTCATATTCTTTTACACTTAATTTATCCAATGATATATCATGCTTTTCCTGCTCTTGAATATATTTCTTAATTGTGGCTTCATTAAGTCCCACTGTACTCACATAATAACCTTCTGCCCAGAAATGCCGATTTCCAAACTTGTACTTGAGATTAGCGTGTTTATCAAACATCATGAGTGCACTTTTACCTTTTAAATACCCCATGAAACTTGAAACACTTATCCTCGGTGGAATACTGACTAACATATGTACATGATCAGGCATTAAGTGACCTTCGATGATCTCAACACCTTTATAACTACATAATCGGTGGAATATTTCTCCCAAACTACTTCGATATTGATTATAAATGACTTTTCGTCTATACTTAGGGCAGAACACAATGTGATATTTACACATCCACTTTGTGTGTGATAAACTATGTGCCTTTTGTGCCGTATTTTTCTCCTTTCGCTTTACAATTGGCTTGAACTCCTTTATTGTATCGCGTTTGGAGTTTTTTGGTATAACCTTCGACGCGCACCAGCATAGCGGGTGGTTTATTTGTCTCGCACCTTACGGAGCGAGACGGACTAAAAGTCACATAATAAAAAAACGCTTTGATTCACAATGGAATCAAAGCATTTTAAAGAGCTCTCCAAACATAATAGCAGAAACTGCAGTGCCTCTGTACTTGGCTTCTTCTCTTTTGATAAAGCGAGCCAAATTGATCAATTCAGGTGCTGGGTGTTTAGGATTGGTGAGCAATTCACGGGTGACCAGTCCTGAAAGTCGGACTGCTAGTAATTGCTCATTTGTAGTAGGTAGTTTTTTAGCAGTCTCTAGGAGAGCAGCAACTAAATCTTCACTCAAGCCCTGACGAGCATGGTTATAGAGATCTTTTATAAGGCTTTCTAGGTTTGGTTCTGCCATCCTGACCACCTCCCTTATGTTTAATAATTTTTAATCAAATCAACCGTTGAACGATCTAATTTTTTCACCAAGGCTTGTAAGAAAGCTTGGGCTTCTAAGAAGTCATCCATCGCGTAGAGAGTTTGGTGAGAATGGATATAACGGGCACAAACACCGATAGTTGTAGATGGGACACCACCATTTTTCAGATGAGCTGCTCCAGCGTCTGTTCCACCTTTTCCACAGTAGTATTGGTACTTAATACCAGCTTCTTCAGCCGTTGTCAAAAGGAAATCCTTCATACCTGGGAGGAGCAAGTGGCCTGGATCGTAGAAGCGAATCAATGTTCCATCCCCAATCTTGCCTTGGCCACCATAAACATCACCAGCAGGTGAACAGTCAACTGCCAGAAAAACTTCTGGGTCAAACTTAGTTGTAGAAGTATGAGCCCCACGAAGTCCAACTTCTTCTTGGACGTTTGAGCCAAGATAGAGTTCATTTCCGAGCTTTGACCTGATAAAGCTTCAGCTAGCTCGCTTACCATGAGAACACCGTAGCGATTATCCCAAGCTTTTGAGATGATATTTTTTTCATTGGCTGTCAAGATAGCGGAACTATCAGGGACAATGGTGTCACCCGGACGGATGCCAAAACTTTCTGCTTCAGCCTTGTCTGCAAACCCACCATCAAAAATGATATCTGAAATAGCTGGCATAGTTGGCCCACCTGTTCCACGTGTCAAATGTGGAGGGACAGATCCTGAAATCACTGGGATTTCACGACCGTCGCGAGTAAAGAGTTTAAAGCGTTGGCTGCTGACCACCATAGGGTTCCAGCCACCGATTTCAACGACACGGAAAGTACCATCTGGCTTAATCTCGCTGACCATAAAACCAACTTCATCCATGTGAGAAGCGACTAAGACGCGTGGTGCATCCGCAGCTTCTGAATGTTTAATTCCGAAAAATACCACCCAAGCCATCTGTCACCACTTCATCCACATGCGGTGTCAACTTTTCACGAAGATAAGCACGGACAGGCGCTTCATGACCTGAGATCGCAGCAAGTTCTGTTACTTCTTTGATTTTTGAAAATAATGTTGTCATATCAGTTCCTTCTTTCTGTCCTCCATTTTACCACTTTTTATAGGAGAAGGATAGTGGGAAGGTAGATTGGTTTTTACTAGTTTATCCTATAAAAATAGAGGGGCAGATATTATTTCAGGAATTTCCTATTTTTTTACATTAAATTGTCAGAAAAATTTATTGACAGATTAAAAAAATCGTGTTACATTATCTCCAAGGGTATTTTTTTATACCAAATCTACATGAAAGGATGGGGTATGAAACTCTCTCATATTTTAACAGGCTTACTTCTACTCCTGGTCTTTCTCTCCATTAGTATTGGAACCAGTGATTTTTCTTGGGAAAAATTCTTTGCTTTTGACCAACAGACTTGGCTTCTCTTTCAAGAGTCGCGTCTTCCAAGAACCATTAGCATTCTCCTTGCAGCCTCCAGTATGAGCATGGCAGGACTCCTCATGCAGACCATTACTCAAAATCAGTTTGCTGCTCCGAGTACAGTCGGAACGACAGAAGCCGCTAAACTGGGAATGGTGTTAAGCCTCTTTGTCTTTCCGTCTGCGAGTCTGACCCAAAAGATGCTCTTTGCTTTTGGCTCATCCATTTTATTTACCCTCTTCTTCCTTTCCTTTATGACTCTTTTTTCTATAAAGGAAAGGTGGATGTTGCCTCTGATTGGGATCATTTATAGCGGGATTATCGGTTCTATCACAGAAGTTATCGCCTATCGTTTCAATCTGGTTCAGAGTATGACGGCTTGGACCCAGGGTTCCTTCTACATGATTCAGACCCATCAGTATGAGTGGCTCTTCTTAAGCCTACTTATCCTAATTGCCGTTTGGAAATTGTCCCAAACCTTTACCATCATGAATCTAGGAAAAGAAACCAGCGAGAGTTTGGGGATTTCCTACTCCCTACTTGAAAAGCTAGCCCTCTTTCTGGTGGCGCTAACGACAAGTGTCACCATGATTACCGTGGGTGGCTTGCCCTTTCTCGGGGTCATCGTTCCCAATCTTGTTCGCAAGCGCTATGGAGATAATCTAAGTCAAACCAAACTGATCGTCGCACTGGTCGGCGCCAATCTGGTTCTGGTCTGCGATATCCTATCCCGAGTTCTGATTCATCCCTACGAGCTATCTGTCAGTCTCCTACTAGGAATCATCGGCAGCCTCGTCTTTATCCTGCTTCTATGGAGAGGGGGACAAAAGGATGCAGTCTAAAAGCAAACATACCAAGCTCTTCTGGCTTCTCATTATTCTGGCCATCGGAGCTTGTATCCTCTACTTTTGGCCTATCACTAACCTGTCTGCCTTTGCCTGGAAGCTGCGTTCCCAGAAAATCATCGTTTATCTCTTGGTAGCCATCGCGACAGGGATTTCGACCATTAGTTTTCAAACCCTGACGGAAAATCGCTTTCTGACGCCAAGTATTTTGGGTATCGAATCCTTCTATGTCCTGCTGCAGACCCTACTACTGATATTTGAAAGCAAATTTCTTCAGCTTGGGAAGTCTCCTGTCTTAGAATTTCTAGTCTTGCTTCTGCTTCAATCCCTCTTCTTTCTCGCCTTACAAGGCTACTTGAAGACGCTGATGAAGCAAGATCTGGTCTTCATTCTGCTAATCTGTCTAGCTCTCGGAAGTCTCTTTCGAAATATCAGTACCTTCCTCCAAGTCCTGATGGATCCAAATGAATACGATAAACTGCAGAACAGTCTCTTTGCCTCCTTTCAACATCTCAACACTTCCATCCTAGCCGTCGGTTCTTTGATCATCCTCGCTTTGACAATCTTTTTCTTTCGAAAAGCAGTCATTCTGGATGTCTTGCACCTGCAAAGAGAAACGGCTCAGATACTGGGACTCGATGTTGAAAAAGAACAGAGAGAACTCCTCTGGGGCATCGTGCTTTTGACCTCAACAGCGACTGCCTTGGTAGGGCCTATGGCCTTCTTCGGCTTTATGCTGGCCAATCTCACTTACCTGATTGTCAAAGATTATCGACACAAGTTGCTCTTTATCGTAGCCATTCTGATTGGATTTATTAGTTTGACCTTGGGGCAAGCCCTGATCGAACGAGTCTTTGCACTAGAAATTCGCATCAGCATGATTATCGAGAGTGTTGGAGGTATCTTATTCTTTATCTTACTTTACAGGAGGGCACGTCGGTGAAACTGGAAAGCATTGACAAATCCATTCAAAAACAGGATATTTTGCAAGACATTTCGCTTGAAGTCAGTCCTCAGAAACTGACAGCCTTCATTGGTCCAAATGGTGCTGGAAAATCAACTCTCCTCTCCATTATGAGCAGACTGACCAAGAAGGATCAAGGAATCCTCAGTATCAAAGGCCGTGAAATCGAGAGTTGGAATTCGCAAGAACTGGCCAAAGAGCTCACTATCCTAAAGCAGAAGATCAATTACCAAGCCAAATTGACTGTAGAAGAACTGGTCAGTTTTGGACGTTTTCCCTACAGCCGAGGACGTCTGAGAGCAGAAGACTGGGAAAAATCCGAGAAACTCTGGACTATTTGGAACTGACCAACTTAAAAGACCGCTACATCGATAGCCTGTCTGGTGGACAGCTCCAACGTGTCTTTATCGCTATGGTACTGGCTCAGGATACGGACTTTATCTTGCTGGACGAACCGCTCAATAATCTCGATATTAAGCAAAGTGTCAGCATGATGCAGATCCTTCGGCGACTGGTGGAGGAACTTGGCAAAACCATTATCATCGTCCTCCACGATATCAACATGGCTAGCCAGTATGCGGATGAAATCGTTGCCTTTAAAGACGGTCAAGTCTTTTGCAAGGGAACGACTGCTCAAATCATGCAGGCTGACCTGCTCAGTCAACTTTATGAGATTCCCATCACGCTGGCTGATATCAATGGCAAAAAGATCTGTATCTATAGCTAGCTATTTTGAACTCATGTTAGAGAACCCTCTGTCTCTTAGCTAACAAGCCTATCTAAGAGCCTCCCTACATCGTTATCACATTTTAAAAAGGAGAAATTATGAAAACATCCCTTAAACTCTATCTCACTGCCCTAGTGACTAGCTTCTTGCTCCTACTTGGTGCATGTAGTACAACTAAAACTACGAAGCAGACAGAGACAAGTAGCTCTGCTCCAACAGAAGTGACTATTAAAAGTTCACTAGATGAGGTCAAACTTTCAAAGGTTCCTGAAAAAGATTGTGACCTTTGACCTCGGTGCTGCGGATACTATTCGCGCTTTTAGGTTTTGAAAAGAATATCGTCGGAATGCCTACAAAAAAACTGTTCCAACCTATCTCAAAAAGCCTAGCTGAAAAAAAGTTAAAAATGTTGGTTCTATGGTTGAGCCAGACCTAGAAGCCATCGCTACTCTTGAACCGGATTTGATCATTGCTTCTCCACGTACCCAAAAAAATTCGTAGACAAGTTCAAAGAAATCGCGCCAACCGTCCTCTTTGAAACAGGAAAAGAAGACTACTGGACTTCAACTAAAACCAACATCCAATCATTAGCTGCTGCCTTTGGCGAAACTGGTACACAGAAAGCCAAGGAAGAATTAGCTAATCTAGACAAGAGCATCCAAGAAGTCGCAACTAAAAACGAAAGTTCTGACAAAAAAGCCCTTGCTATCCTCCTCAATGAAGGAAAAATGGCTGCCTTTGGTGCCCAATCTCGTTTCTCTTTCTTGTACCAAACCTTGAAATTCAAGCCAACAGACACTCAATTTGAAGACTCTCGCCACGGACAGGAAGTCAGCTTTGAAAGTGTCAAAGAAATCAATCCTGACATCCTCTTTGTCATCAACCGTACCCTTGCCATCGGCGGTGACAACTCAAGCAACGACGGCGTCCTAGAAAATGCCCTCATCGCTGAAACTCCTGCTGCTAAAAATGGTAAAATCATCCAACTAACACCAGACCTCTGGTATCTAAGCGGAGGCGGTCTTGAATCAACTAAACTTATGATTGAAGACGCTCAAAAAGCTTTGAAATAAACAAGAAAACCCAACAGCAAATGATGTTGGGCTTATTTTTCTTCTTGATTTCGTTTGAGGGAAAAGTGGTCTGGCACAGGATCTTTACCTGTTTTTCGACCAGGGGTGACAACGGAAAAATTCGAGCCAAGCCCATCAAAACACCCTTAAAGCTATGTTTTTCAATAGCCTGGATCATGTAGTTGGAACAAGTCGGCTCAAAACGACAAGAGGGTGGAAAAGGCTGGCGAGATAAAACGTTGGTAAAAAGCGTACTGGTGCTATTAAGATTCGTTTCATTATTTCTTGGTTACAGCCATAGTGTGTAGTTGGCTGATTTCTTTTTTTATTAAGGCGACGGGATTCTCCTGGACGAAGACCCTGTCAAGTCTAAGTGTCCAAAACGTGTCCGAGACAACTTATCCACTTGAAGACCGACGGCTTCAAACATCTTTTTAACCTGATGGTTGCGTCCTTCATGGATAGTCAACTGCACTACTGAGCGATTTTTTACTGGATCCACTTTGAGAATCTCATATACAGCTGGCTTGGTTTTCTTGCCATCAATCTCGAGTCCACGGGTCAAGGGACGGAGATTGTCCTTATTAGCCACACCTTTAACACGCGCGACATAGACCTTGTCAATCTCATTACGGGGGTGAATCATTTCATCCGTAAAGTCCCCATCATTGGTCAAAATCAAGACACCTGATGTATCCCAGTCCAAACGTCCCACAGGGTAAATGCGTTCTTTGACATTGGGCAAGAGATCCACAACAGTCTTGCGGCCCTTGTCATCTGTCACACTGGAAATCACTCCACGTGGTTTATTAAGCAGATAGTAGACCTTTTCTTCGTTGTAGATAGGTTGACCTTCAACTTCGACCTTATCACCAGCCTTGATGGTGGTTGCTAGTTCACGCACCACTTGGCCGTTGACGGTCACCAAGCCTTGCTTGATCAACTCTTCTGCTTTTCTCCTACTGGCCACACCTGCGTGGGCAATATATTTATTGATTCTCATCTTCTTCTATCCTTTCATCAAATAATTGGCTTTCTTGGGCTTGAATCTCAAGCTCATCAATCACTGGCAGTTCTTCCAAATGGTTAATCCCCATGTAATCTAGGAAATAATCCGTAGTCACATAGAGATTGGGGCGGCCCAACACTTCTTTTTTCCCATCTTCTCGTATCAAGTCAAAGGCCTGCAACTTTGCCAAGGCCCCACTCGAGTTAACCCCACGGATAGAATCAATTTCTATCCGCGTGATAGGCTGCTTGTAGGCAATGATGGACAAGGTTTCAAGAGCAGCCCGAGACAAACTTTGGTTGATGGGTGCCTTGGAGTATTCCTTCAAAATCGCTGCAAATTGAGGCTTGGTGACCAATCTGTATGCACCACCTGTCTCGATCAGGGACAAGCTCGAATCTTGGTCTTTTTCATACTTCTGGGCTAATTTTTCTAAACTCTGTTGGATGCCTGTCGGTGGCAGAGAGAGGAGTTCAGCCAACTGACGGACTCGAATCCCATCTTCACCTGCTACAAACAAGAGCGCTTCTATTTCTGCTAAAGTACTCATCTTTCCTCTCTATCAAGTCTAGCTTTGTGCCTCTTGACTTTCTTCCTTCTTTTCCATGAGATAGATATCTCCAAAACTCTCCTCTTGCATGAGAATCAGTTCCTGGGTTTTGATTAACTCTAGGGTTGCCAAAAAGAGGGTAATAACCTCTTGAACATTCTGGGCTTCCTTGAACAAATCCTGCAAACGCAACTGGTCTCGTCCTGACAAGGACTCTTTTACGATGACCATCATGTCCTCAATCTTATACTCATCCCGCAGGATGGTCGTGTGATTCTGTGCGAACTCCTCTTTTTTCTTGGCTAGGATATTTGAAAAAGCCAAAAAGAGGTCAATGGTCGTCTTGTCATGTACAAGCTCTGCATCTTCGTAAATCAACTCTGTCGGCGCTTTGGAATAGTACTGAGCCCGATCTTGGTGCTTAGCCTCCAAGCGCTCACCCAAGAGCTTGAACTTGCGGTATTCTTCGATTTGAGAGAGAAGGTCTTGCTCCAGGTCATCCTCTAAGTCTGTCACTTCTCTGCTACCTTTGGCAAGAGCTTGCGGCTCTTGATCAGCATGAGCTGACTGGCCATAACCATATACTCGCCCGTTACTTCCAGACGCATGGCCTGCAAGGTTGAGACATAGGCTAGATACTGTTCGATAACTTCTGTAATGGGCACATCGTAGATATCCATCTGGTACTTAGAAACCAAGTGCAAGAGCAGGTCCAGGGGCCCTTCAAAATCTTTTAATTTAATATCCATTATCTATATTTTTCTAAGGTCAGGACTGTTTTTAATCCTAATTTTTTTGCTATTTCGTACAAATCAACCTTGTTTTCTATTTGTCTTAGAATGAATTGTTCCCGCAAGGCTTGGGCTGATAAGGCTGGGAATCCTTTCTCCTTGACAAAGGACTCTAGCTGACGAAAGGCCCACTGACGAGAATAGGCTTTCCTTCCCCTTTCAAAAAGATAGGTCTGCCCCATCAAGGGTTCTAGCTCTGGAATCAAGGTCGTGGGTATGGTGACAATCCTCTGTTGGGAAGCCTTGTTAATTCGCAGCACCTGAAAATCCAGATTGATATCCGCAACCTTGAGAGCTAAAATCTCACTAGGCAAGAGCCCCATTTCTAGGATTAAGAGTGCCAGCAAGCGCCCTTCTAGATAGTCACTTTCCTGCCAAAAAGACTCCAGGTCTAACAGTTCTGGCTTTTCGGTCTTCTTTTCAGCTTGTTTGGCTAATCCCAGACGGTAAAAACTGTCCACTTCTCCTCTTTGATAGAGAAAGTAGAGAAATTGGTTACAGGCCGAAAGTTTTCGCTTCTGGGCGCTGATTTTTAGATTGGCTAGCTGGGCTTGGTAAATCTTGAGACTGGTCTCAGAGATCCGTTCCCCTACCATGTCTAAAAACTGCTCCAAATCATACTTATAAGACTGCTTTGAATTGGCAGACAAGCCCTGCTTTTTTTCTAAAAAGGCTGAAATGCTATCTCTCATTTGCATCGAATATCATATTCCTTACTAAAGTCATGCAAGAGGGCATTCACTGCCTTGAGGATGGACTTGCGCGTGATGATTCCTTGGAAAATTCCTTCATCATCTACGACTGGCAAGAAGGGTTCATCTACCAGTTTATGGAGGACTTCAGTGATGTTATAGTCTGGGGCGACGACTGCTACATCCGTCTTGGTCATATTGACGATATCTGTCGTTGCCATCTGCTCATCTGTCAAACCTTGCTCCATTTGATAAGCCAAAATATCTCTCAGGCCAATGGTTCCGACAAAGCGTTTATCAAAGGTCACAACAGGGATACGGGTATAGGTAATTTGGCTCAGCACCAAAATTGCATGATCAGCATTATGGGTATCAATCAAGGCTGCTAGATTCTCAGCAGGGGTAAGAAAAGTCTCTTCCTGCTCCAATAAAAATGCTTCAAATTCCTTGGCAATCATCGAGTAAACTCCTTGGACAAGCCTGGATAAACCTCATGGTCACGTGTCAAAAAGTCTACTTTGAAATAGCTGTCATCAATCTCTACACGCGCATAGAGGCATTCTCTAATGGTTCCTCGTGGTTGGCTGATGGAACCTGGATTTAAAAAGAGTGTTTTGCCTTCCATCCAAGCATTTGGGACATGCAAGTGACCATAGAGACAGATGTCTGCTTCTTCTTCCTGAGCCCAGTAGTCCAACTTTTGAAAGTTGAAATTGATATCAAATAAGTGCCCGTGAGTCTGAATGATCTTGGTCGGACCAAGTTGAGTCACCAAACGTTCTGGGTAGCCAGCATAAAAGTCCATGTTGCCTTTGACGACATGAATGCCCTCCCAGAGCGGAGAATCGGGACGGAGTTCTGAGTCACCATCGTGAAAAATGGCATCGACTTTCCCCAGATAGCGGTCACGAATTTCTTCCACAATCAAGCTATCTCCGTGGGAGTCACTCATTACAATGATGGTTTGCTTGCCATGATGGAAATACCTCCAAAAGTTTCTTAACGGCTAAGGCACGGTGGGATTGGCTATTTTTTTCTTCAAGGGTTAATTCGGCTGATGATTTACCTGTCTCTCCTACCAGGAAGAGAGGGTCATAGCCAAAGCCATTTTCACCCTTGGGTTCAAAGTTGATATAACCTGGCCAGTCAGCTTCGACAACCAAGCTTTCCTTACCTGGGCTAGCAACGACCAAGGTTGTGTGAAATTGAGCTGAGCGGTCCTTGAGGTCAAAGACCATGGCCAATTCGTGCAAGAGTTTGGCGTTGTTTTCACGATCAGTCGCTCCCACTCCTGCAAAACGGGCTGACCAAACACCTGGCAAGCCACCAAGGACATCGACTTTGAGACCTGAGTCATCTGCTAGCACCATCTTGCCTGTTAATTGGGAAATCGTTTCTGCCTTGAGGCGAGCATTTTCTTCAAAAGTCATGCCTGTTTCAGCTACTTCAGGTAGATCTGGATAGTCATTGAGATTTTCCACATCATAGCCTAGTTTGTCAAAGATAGCACGAAATTCCTTGGTCTTGCCTTCGTTACGAGTCGCAATCAATAAAGTTTCTCTGACCTTGTTAGTCTCAAAGAAGTCTTCTACATCGACTCCTTCTTTAGGTAATTCGACATGCAAAAGCTGCCCATTTTCAACCAAGAGCAGGGCTCCCTGACGTTGGATGACTTCTAGATTGCGACCTGCTTCAGCATTTAAAATCTCAACGATAAAGGAGAGCAGACGGAAGTTAGAAGACCAGCGCATCACCGTTATCGTAATCGGAAAGCCATTTTCTTCGTCACGAAAAATCCGCGCCAAATCCATAAAATCAAGATCAAGCGGATCTTTGATGAGGCTGTAGATACCTCCATAGACATCCCAGACACCGACATACCAGTCCTGGTCATCCTTGTATTCATAAATTTTGTTTGTCATAAAGTTACATGCTCCACATGAATCTCTTTTTCCAGCCATTCTTCCCCAATTTGGGCAAAACTTTTGCTATTGGCGGTTGTATAAAAACGATGTTGAAGAAGTCCCACATCTCGGCTACGATTGATTTCAAAATAGTTAAGCAAAACCGAGATATCCCGTACACACTCTGCCCCACTATCGATCAGCTGAACCTTCGGTCCCATGACATTCTGAATGATGGGGCGAAGGAGTGGGTAATGGGTGCAACCCAAATCAGGCTATCCACCTTTCCAACCAAGGGACGCAGGGTTTCATAAACTACTTTCTTGGTGACACTGGTTGACAGGGCACCAGACTCCACCAAGGGAGCAAACTTGGGACAGGCCAAACTCTCCACCTGTAAATCCGGATCCAGATCATGGATTTTCTGACGGTAGATGTCTGATTGGACCGTCATGGGGGTTCCAATCACCCCGATTTTCCCACCTTGACTGGACTTGATAGCTGCCGAAGCTCCCGGCAAAATCACACCTAGGACAGGAATATCTAGTTGGGCCTTGATTTCTTCCCAGACGACCGCAGTCGCAGTGTTACAAGCAATGACAATCATCTTGACATCCTTGGTCAAGAGAAAGTTGACCAACTGCCAAGTATATTCACGAATTTGCTCAGCAGGACGGGGGCCATAGGGCGCCCGTGCCGAATCTCCAATATAGACGATTTCTTCATGGGGAAGCTGGCGCATGAGCTCACGTACAACGGTCAAGCCCCCGACACCCGAATCCAAAAAACCAATTGGTCGATTATCCATACAGTCTTCTTTCTAGTCTTTTTCTGATTGATAGTTCATCATAATTACTCGTCCTAAATGAACGGATAGACAGCTTGATAGAATGGCAACTGCCTCTCTCTTAATCATAATCAAATATCAATAGAATGCAAGGAAAAAGTCTTATCCTTGAGAACTATTGAACATAGTGAGAAGTCTGGAACTTTCATCCCAGACTTTTCCTATTTATTTCTTTTTATTGTTAGCAAGAGCTGCTTTTTGTTGGCGGATAATTTGGTGGTAGACTTGTTGTACCTTGGCTTCGCTTGGTTTTTGACCATTTGCACTCAAGAGAGCACGAACTGCCTCAGCGTTCAAACGTGGGTTGTCCGCAAATTCTTTTTCGATTTGCTTACGAACCAAGTACATGCCTCCAAGAGCTCCCCCTAGAAAAGCTAGCACAATCAAGACAATTGCTAAAAGTAAATCCATTCTTTTTCTCCTGTTTCTTTTTGAGTCTTCTATATTATACCATAAAGTGACTTTCCTGACTAGTTTGTTTTACGCTTTCAGGGAGGAGGGAAACTAATTCTAAGCTAGTCTTACAATCAGAATGAACTATGAAATTACGAATAATTCTCCCCCTTCCTCTCTTTTCTCTACTATTTTAAGAAAAAGCAATATCAAATATGTTTTTCACCAAAAACCTCTTGACAAATGCTAGATGACCAGTAGAATGGGAGGTGAGGAGATAAATAGAAACAAATTAAACGAAACTGCTTCATGTAATGTAAGCGATTTCAGATAAACAAAGGAGAGTTTTATGAAAAAACACTTTTGGGAGAAATCCTGTCGCTATAGCATCCGCAAGCTGACGGTTGGGACTGCTTCTGTTTTACTGGGAGCTGTTTTTCTAGTCAACCACACTGTAGCCGCAGACAGTGTTGAGGTTAAGCAAACTGAACCAACCTCTGTCGAAGCTATCACTAAGCCTGATAGCGAACCCAAAGCAGCTGAAGCTACTGAAACTACAAATACGTCTCTAGCCGAGAGTCCAGTAGTTTCCGGAAGCAAGCCAGCTAACGAGACTCAGACGACAAATAGTCAAGCTAGTGAAGAAGCCATTGTAGAAGCTAAAGAAAATAAGGAACCTGAAAAAGCAGATCAGCCAGTGACAAAGCAAGAAAACTATCAACTCAACTACGATCAGCCAACAGCTCCCTCCTATGATGGATGGGAAAAACAAGCCCTTCCTGTCGGAAATGGAGAAATGGGAGCCAAGGTATTTGGCCTAATTGGCGAAGAAAGAATCCAGTATAACGAAAAAACCCTCTGGTCAGGAGGTCCTCAACCTGATAGCACCGATTATAACGGAGGGAACTATCAGGAGCGCTACAAGGTCTTGGCGGAGATTCGTAAAGCCCTCGAAGTTGGAGACCGCCAAAAAGCAAAACAGCTAGCTGAACAAAATCTAGTTGGACCAAACAACGCCCAGTATGGACGTTACCTTGCCTTTGGTGATATCTTCATGGTCTTCAATAACCAGAAAAAAGGACTAGATACTGTAACAGATTATCATCGTGGTTTGGATATCACAGAAGCCACAACTACAACTTCTTACACCCAAGATGGGACCACCTTCAAACGCGAAACTTTCTCCAGCTATCCTGATGATGTCACTGTGACCCACTTGACCAAAAAAGGAAACAAGACACTTGACTTTACCCTTTGGAACAGTTTGACAGAAGACTTGCTTGCTAATGGCAACTACTCTTGGGAATATTCCAACTATAAGAACGGACATGTTACTACAGATGAAAATGGAATCCTTCTAAAAGGAACTGTCAAAGATAACGGCCTCAAATTTGCATCCTACCTAGGAATTAAAACGGACGGAAAGGTGACTGTTCAGGATGAGACTCTGACCGTTACAGGCGCAAGTTATGCGACCCTCTATCTCAGCGCCAAGACTAACTTTGCTCAAAATCCTAAAACCAACTATCGAAAAGACATTGACCTCGAAAAAACAGTTAAAGGGATTGTCGAAGCAGCTAAGGCCAAAGACTACGAGACACTTAAAAAGGCCCATATCAAGGACTATCAAAGTCTCTTTAACCGCGTTAAACTAAATCTAGGCGGAAACAAGACTGATCAAACGACTAAAGAGGCCCTTCAAGGCTATAACCCAGATAAAGGGCAAAAATTGGAAGAACTCTTCTTCCAATACGGACGTTATTTATTGATTAGTTCATCTCGTGATCGGACAGATGCCCTTCCTGCCAACCTACAAGGAGTCTGGAATGCTGTAGACAATCCACCTTGGAACGCTGACTACCACCTCAATGTCAACTGCAAATGAACTATTGGCCAGCTTATATGAGCAACCTTGCTGAAACAGCCAAGCCAATGATCAATTACATTGACGACATGCGCTATTATGGCCGCGTCGCTGCCAAGGAATATGCAGGTATCGAATCCAAAGACGGACAAGAAAATGGTTGGCTGGTCCACACCCAGGCGACACCATTTGGCTGGACTACTCCAGGTTGGAATTACTATTGGGGTTGGTCTCCAGCTGCTAATGCCTGGATGATGCAGAACGTCTATGACTATTATAAATTCACCAAGGATGAGACCTATCTCAAAGAAAAGATTTATCCAATGCTCAAGGAAACCGCTAAGTTCTGGAACTCCTTCTTGCACTATGACCAGGCCAGTGACCGTTGGGTATCTTCTCCATCCTACTCACCTGAACACGGGACCATTACCATCGGAAATACCTTTGACCAGTCGCTAGTCTGGCAGCTATTCCACGACTACATGGAAGTCGCCAACCATCTGAATGTCGACCAAGACTTAGTCACAGAGGTCAAGGCTAAATTTGACAAACTCAAACCACTTCACATCAATAAAGAGGGGCGCATCAAGGAATGGTACGAGGAGGACAGCCCCCAATTCACAAATGAAGGGATTGAAAATCATCACCGTCACGTTTCCCATCTAGTTGGTCTCTTCCCAGGTACGCTCTTTAGCAAGGACCAGGCTGAATACCTAGAGGCTGCTCGTGCTACTTTAAACCACCGTGGAGATGGTGGTACAGGTTGGTCTAAGGCCAATAAAATCAACCTCTGGGCTCGTCTGCTGGACGGTAACCGTGCTCATCGCTTGCTCGCTGAACAGCTCAAGTATTCAACCCTAGAAAACCTTTGGGATACCCACGCGCCTTTCCAAATCGATGGCAACTTCGGAGCAACCAGTGGAATGGCAGAAATGCTTCTCCAATCACACACTGGCTATATTGCGCCATTGCCTGCCCTTCCTGATGCTTGGAAAGACGGTCAGGTTTCTGGCTTGGTTGCTCGAGGAAACTTTGAAGTCAGCATGAAGTGGAAAGATAAAAACTTGCAAAGCTTGTCCTTCCTTTCAAATGTCGGTGGAGACCTAGTTGTAGACTATCCAAATATCGAATCCAGTCAGATCAAGGTCAATGGCAAACCAGTCAAGGCAACGATCCTTAAAGATAATCGTATCCAGCTTGCAACACAAAAAGGTGATGTCATTACCTTTGAACACTTCTCTGGTCGTGTAACCAGTCTAACAGCAGTTCGACAAAATGGTGTCACTGCCGAACTCACCTTTAACCAAGTAGAAGGCGCTACCCACTATGTCATCCAAAGACAAGTGAAAGACGAAACTGGCCAAACCTCTGCGACCAGAGAATTTGTAACCAATCAAACCCACTTTATTGACCGATCACTCAATCCTCAACATGCCTACACCTATACTGTCAAGGCTATGCTGGGCGAGCTTGCCACACAAGTTTCTGAACAGGCCACTGTCGAAACCTATAGCGAGTTGATGGACGACCGAGACGGCCGTATCCAGTACGGAGCTGCCTTTGGAAACTGGGCAGACTCAGAATTATTTGGAGGAACAGAGAAATTTGCTGACCTTTCAAAAGGAGACTACACAGACGAAGACATCACTGCCACCATTCCTTTCACTGGCGTTGGTATCGAAATCTATGGACTGAAATCGTCTGAACTAGGTCTTGCCACTGCTAAAATTGATGGCAAAGAAGTCAACGAACTTGACTTCCATACTGCTGGAGCAACTGAAAAAGGCAGTCTCATCGGTCGCTTCACAGGATTGTCTGACGGACCTCACACATTGACTCTTCGTGTTAAACGTGAGCACAAAGGGCGTGGTAGTGAGCGCTCGAAAATTTCATTAGATTATTTCAAAATCCTAGCAGGAACGGGCAATACGATTGAAAAAATGGATGATCGTGATTCGCGTATCCAGTATGGTTCCCAGTTTAAGGACTGGTCTGACCCTGAACTCTACGAAGGCACGGAAAAATACGCTGACATCAACAACAGCGACCCAAGTACTGCTTCAGAAGCTCAGGCAACCATTTCCTTTACAGGGACAGGTATTCGTATCTTTGGCTTGAAGAGCCTTGCCCTTGGACGAGCACGTGTTACACTAGATGGCAAAGAAATGACAAGTCTAGACTTCTACACTTCAGGTGCAACCGAAAAGAGGGCCTTTATTGGCGAATTTACAAATCTTACTGACGGTCCGCACACCCTGACATTACAAGTTGCCCCAGATTCGCCAGAAGGTCGCAAGAAAATCTCTCTAGACTCCTTTGATATCATCAAAGCCCCTGCTGTTGGTATAGATAGCCCGAGCATCGCGCCTCTTAAGGAAAATGACAAAACCATTTCCTTAACTCTACCAGCTGGGGAATGGGAAGCCATCGCTGTGACCTTCCCGGGTGTCAAAGATCCTCTAGTCTTACGCAAGGTGAATGAAACGCATCTGGTTACAAGTAGAGATCAGACTATCCTATCAGTCCAAGACAATCAAGTTCAAATCCCAATCCCTGACGAAACCAATCGCAAAGCTGGAAATGCCATTGAAGCTTATACCATCCAAGGAAATACCACAAGCAGCCCTATCGTAGCCGTCTTTACTAAAAAGGATGAAAAGAAAGTTGATGAGAAGCAACCAACTACAAGCAAGGGAGAGGAACCAGCTCCTACTGTTGAAAAAACTGAGCACACTGATCCTATCGGGACTGCAGGGCAAGAAGTGCCACCTATTGTTGAAAAACCTGAATACACCGAACCCATCGGAACGGCGGGGCAAGAGGAAGCGCCTACTGTTGAAATTCCTGAATACACTGGGCCTGTCGGGACTGCAGGGCAAGAAGTACCGCCCACTGTAGAAAAGCCTGAATACACCCAACCTATCGGAACGGCGGAGCAAGAGGAGGCCCCTACTGTTGAAAAACCTGAATACACCGAACCTATTGGAACCGCAGGTCAAGAAGATCCGCCTACTGTTGAAAAGCCTGAATACACCCAACCTATCGGGACTGTTGGGCAAGAGGAAGCCCCTACTGTTGAAAAACCTGAGTACACTGGCGCTATCGAAACTAGTGGAGATCAGGCTACTCCAACCCTCACCCGACCTGAGTATCAGTTGCGCACCTTGAAAGATAAAAAGACAGGAGTCGAAATCATTGGTGGAGTCACTGACTTAGAAGGAATTTCTCACATTTCTAGCCGACGTGTCCTAGCTCAGGAACTCTTTGGCAAGACCTATGATGCTTACGACCTACAATTGAAAAATCCAACAGATCATAGCTTGCAGCCAAAAGGCTCTGTCTTGGTTCGATTGCCTATTTCAGCTAGCGTGGAAAAGGTCTACTATATTACTCCGACCAAGGAGTTGCAAGCCCTTGATTTCGACGTTCGAGAAGGAAAGGCAGAATTCATCACTAGTCATTTCAGTACCTATGCTGTCGTCTATCAAGCTGCTGGAACAATCCCTAGTACAGATGAAAAACCAAGTTCTTCAGATGCAGAAACCTTGGCACACGAGGCTGAACAACTTTCAGCTAGCCCTAGCCCTGCTAAAGCTGGAAATCATTCTCCTAAAGAACAACTTCCAGCAACAGGGGAAGCATCCAACCCACTACTCTTCTTAGCAGGCCTTAGCCTAGCCCTTACAGCTACTTTTATGCTCAAAGGAAGAAAGGATGAATCCAACTAACTTTTAACATCACAAAAACAGGATGAAGTTGTTCTTCATCCTGTTTTATTTTTTAATCAAAGGTCATTTTTACAGCAGGTATAAAAAGGCTAGGGTCAAGAGACTTGCTAGAAGTCCAACTCCCCAAAAGAAGAAGTCAACCTTCCACTCGCTCCAAGGATTGCCCTTGCCTGAGAAGCCTCCAAGCTCAAAATGATGATGCACAGGTGTCATACGGAAAATACGCTTCCCGCCACTAAGTTTGAAGTAGGTAACCTGCATCATAACAGAGCTTGTCTCAAAGACATAGATAATCCCAATCAACAAAAGGGTCCATTCTTGGTGGAGGGCCATAGAAATAGCTGCCAACATCCCACCAAGAGCCAAACTTCCCACATCTCCCATGAAAACCTTGGCAGGCTTGTGATTAAAGACGAAGAAGCCTAGCAAACCACCAATCATGGCAAGAATCACAAGAAGGATATCCAGTTGATTTTGCATATAAGCAATCACACCGTAGGCCGATAAGCTAACCACTACGGAAATACTTGCTAAGCCGTCGATCCCGTCAGTCAGATTCACCGCATTTGAAAAAGCCAACTAGCCAGAAAAGAGCAAAGAAAAATATAGAAAAATACCCAGGTGCACTTGGTAGCCAAAGACTGAAAGCATGTCGCCACCACGCTCATAAAAGAGGTAGAAAATCACTCCTCCAAGGAGCTGGAGAGCAAGTTTTTGCTTGGGATTTAAGCCTTCGTTAATCTTACGAAAGACCTTGAGGAAATCATCCAAAAAACCTACCAAACCATACAAAACCAAGATAAACAAAATCATGCCTACATTGTTGGTCAATTGTTGGGTAAAGAGAGCGACAAGGAAGCTCACAACAACTGCAACAATAAGGAAGACAAGACCTCCCATGGTTGGAGTTCCCAGCTTTAGCTTGGTGTTGTTTGACATCCTCGTGCATCTGCTGACCCGTAATCTGTGCTTTTCGATAAAATCGGATAAAGGCTGGAATACCTATCAAGGTCAATAGAAAAGCCAGAATTCCAGCACTAATGGAACTAATCATCTTAATCTCCTAAAGTTATTTTCATTTTTTTAATGTCTTTGAGGGCTGTGTTAGCACGGACACTTTGTTTCTTGACCGTTTTGCCACTACCTTCCCACTCGACTTCTATATTCAGCCATTTGGCAAATGTTTGCACATTTTCATCTGTCCAGCCGTACATATCAGGCATTTCTTCGACCTTATCTGACAGAATCAAGATCTGCTGATTGGCTTCCAAATTATCTCCTTCAGAAACCGAGAGATTCTTGATCTTGGTTCCTGTTCCGATAACGATTGGTTGGACAAGGTTACGACGCAATTCCTCTGCTAGGTCGCCCGGCGTAAAGTCCTTGGTAGCTGGCATGGCATAGCTTGTCGTCTTGCTGACCTGATCCAAGCTCTTGGCAGTTGACTGAAGATTGAGGGATTCTTTCATAGCAGAAGCTCGCTCAAGGATTGGATTAGCAAACTCTCCCAGCTGAACACCCGAATAATGCTCCGGCTGTTGCACCGTCACATAGAGGATAAAGTCAGGATTTTCTGCAGGATGCATCGACACAACAGAGAAGATATAGTTGGTTTCACCTGTTAGGTAGCCACCATTCTTCTCATCGGCAATCTGAGCAGTTCCTGATTTTAGGGCAACATTCTGACCTGGGACATTGACAGTTGGCTTTCCAGTACTGTGGTTGTACATGGTACCATAGACAGGATCTGTTCCGACCATGACCATGTGCTCCCGAGTAGAGGACGCTGCTGCTTTTGACACAGGATTTCCGACAATTTCCTTTTGAGACTTACGAACAGACTGGTCATTTGGATCATAGAGGGCACTGATAAATTTCGGCTCCAACATAACCCCATCATTAGCAATAGCTGTAAAGGCACGAAGCATCTGGGTCTGGGTAACAGAAATCCCTTGTCCAAATGAACTCATGGCGATATTGACAATGTTATCCGCAGGTAATTGACCTGTGTACTCATCTGCCAGACCAAAACGGGTCGGCACCCCAAACTTAAAGCGGTTAAGATAGTCCAGCCATGTCGCATCGCCCATCTTTTGCTCGAGCAAGGTCATCCCAATATTACTTGAGTGGGCAAAACCTTGAGAGAAGGTCATGGTGCCACCACTAGTCAATCCTTCATTGACATCCCAGTCTCGAATGGTCGCATCTGCTATTTTCAATTCACTACTGTTAAAGTATTCGCCACCAGGGAAGGTGTTGTTATCAATAGCCGAGGCCAACATCATCACCTTCATAGTTGATCCTGGCTCATAGTTACTTTGGTAGAGGATATCACGCCAGACAAAGTCTTTTGTGATGCCATCCTTGGTATCGGCATTGAAGGTCGGCCGTTGAGTCGTAGCCAGAATTTCCCCTGTCTTAGCGCTGACCAAGGTAGCCGTCATATACTTGCCCTTTACCTTTTCCTGAAAGGCATCCATCTGGGTTTCCATAAAGGACTGCAAGGGACTAGAAAGGGTTGTGTACACATCCTTTCCATCTACTGTTTGTTGGGAAGCCTGCTCCGTACCCGGAACAATATTTCCCAGACGATCCTTCTCATAGGTGATGATCCCATCTGTACCCGCCAGAATGCTATTTAAAGAACTCTCCAAACCAGATGTCCCAATCAAACGTTTGGTGCCATCCTCATTTTCATGGAGTTGCGCTAAACCGATAAAGGATGAAGCAAACTGTCCATTGGGATAATTACGGTTAGGGCTTGTTGTAAAGTCAACTCCCTCAATGCCAGCAGTTTTTAGGTCATTTTTAATAGCCATCATATTGGCATAGGTGATCCCATTTCCCTTGGTACCAAAGGATACCTGTTTCAGATCTCGTTGAGAAAGCTGTTCTTTGACATAGGACTCCTCCATATCCAGATACTTATGGAAAATTTCAGCTACCTTATTAAATTGAGAATCCTCTACATAGAGAATTTTGCCTGTTGCTGACTTGTAGGTCTTGTCAATAACGGCATAAATATTGTAAGAAGTCGCATCTTCTGCAATAGGCGTTCCATTACGATCGTAGATGGTTCCCCGTTTTGCAGGAATCGTCTTGGTTGTTTGGTGAACCTTTTTAGCCTCTTTGACCAAGTCCTTGCCAAATTTGCTACCCGTTCCGATAATGACCGCAAAGTTGACCAAAAAGACAGCGAAGAGTATGACAGCCAATAAACTCAGGCTTTTTCCTACTCTTCTGCGGTTTTCTTCTGGAGATTTGCGATTACGAACGGCATAACGGATGATTTTTTCTTTCCACTGTTTCATTTCTTACTCCGCTGCTCGGATATTTTCGTTATTCAGCTGCAAATCCTTAGAGTTTGCAATCTCTTTCAAACGTTCTGAACGAATTAATTCATTGACCTCTTGCTTGGCATCGTCTAGCTCGGTTTTCTTTCTTCGATTTGAGCATTGACCTTAGTCAATTCATTCTGAACTTGTAATAGCTTGGTCTGCATAAACACAACGCTAATTGCCAGGATAATCATTGTTGCAGCAATCGAAACATAGAAGGCCTTTTCCACACGTGAAAAACCCTTAAACTTCGTTTGCAATAACTGGCTTGTTTTTTCGATTCTTTCTGCCATGTTTTTCCTCTTACTTGTGAATTTTTCTGGCCACGCGCAACTTGGCTGAATGCGAACGGTTGTTGGCTTCTAGCTCTTCTGCACTTGGCAAGATTGGCTTACGGGATACCAATTCCATCTTAGGCTTAAGATCATCTGGGATGAAAGGCAAACCTTTGGGAACTTCCACTGTTGAAGCTTCCTTAAACAACTGCTTTGTCAAGCGGTCTTCCAAGGAATGGAAAGTAATGACTGAGATTCTACCATCCAGAGCCAGCATGTCCATGGCCTGCTGGATAGATTCATCTGCCGCCCCTAGCTCATCATTGACTTCGATTCGAATGGCCTGGAAAATCTGCTTGGCAGGGTGCCCCTTTTTCTTGAGTTCCTTGGCAGGCTTGGCAGACTTGATAATCTCTGCCAACTCAGTCGTTGTCTCGATTGGTTTCACCTCACGCGCTTGCTCAATCTTTGCGGGCAATCTGTTTAGAAAACTTATCCTCACCATACTTGAAAAAAAGATCCGAACCAAGTCATGATAGTCATAATGATTAACCACCTCATAGGCTGTCAGACTAGCTCCCTGATTCATCCGCATATCCAGTGGCGCATCCTTTTTATAAGAAAAACCACGCTCACGCTGATCCAATTGAGGACTGGACACTCCCAAGTCATAACAAATTCCATCAATTTCTTGGACACCAGCATCCTGCAAACGTGCCTGCAAATGACGGAAGTTATCCTTGATAAAGGTTACCATCCCCTTTTCGATATAGGGTGCCAAACGTTTTTGCGCATTGTCAATGGCATTCTGGTCCTGGTCAAAGGCATAGAGATGCCCTTTTTCACTTAATTTACTTAATAAATATTCGCTATGGCCCGCTCCACCCAAAGTCGCATCAACGTAGATACCGTCAGGCTTTACGTCGAGCATATCTATCGTTTCATGAAGCAAGACCGTTACATGATGAAATTCTTTTGTCATATCTTATCTATTTTACCACAAATCTGACCAGCTTGCACTTGTCAGATAAATAGGTCAAAAAAAGTAAGATTTCTTTAAGAAATATGTCAAATATGCTTGACATCTATTTCATAGAAGAATATAATGTAGTCAAATATATACGACACAAAGCAGAAAGGAGAATAGATGAATCGTGTGAAAGAATTTCGCAAGGAACTGGGTATTTCCCAGCTTGAGCTAGCCAAGGATATCGGTGTCTCGAGACAGACCATCAACATGATTGAAAATGACAAGTACAATCCAACTCTGGAACTCTGTCTCAATCTCGCCCGCAGCCTCCAAACTGACCTCAACAGTCTTTTTTGGGAGGATAATTTTTAAAAAAGGAGCAAACTCATGAAAAAAGAAACCTTCACTGAAAAACTGATCAAACGCATTTATGGCATTTCAGGACCACTTGATGAACACAAACGACGCGAAGCTGACCGCATCGGAAATAAAATCTTTGTGATTCTCTTTTACCTCATGACTTTAGGTAATCTTATTCCCTTTGTCCTCGCTTATAAATATCCGCAAATTGTCGCTATCGGCTATCCTCTTGTGGTATTCGGCATTTCGATGATTTCTGCTCTCTATGTGGTCTCCCAAACCAGAAAAACAGGCATCACAGCCATTGATCTAGATATGTTGAGCCAAAAAGAAAGCAAGCAACTACATTTACCTGGTCTGAAAGCAGGTCTGTTCTTTGGCATAGCGATATTTTTTATAATGCCACTCATCGATACTCTAACAAGTGAAAATCCCAATTTCATCAGTTCTCTTCTGAATTCAAAACATATTTTAAAAACTATACTGGGAGCGTTCTTTTTTGGACTGATTATACAAATTATCATCTCCCGTCGCATTGAAAAAGCCAAGAAAGAGCAAGAAGACGACTAGGAGGTGCCTTATGAAATCACTAGCGAGACTGCTGATCAGTCATGTTTTTATCAGTATCTTTATTACCTTTTTCCTACTTTCTGGACATATTGAGCATCCTTTCTTGATTATCTTTCTTTTATTCCTTCCTGTATTGAACAAGGGACAGAGATTCCAGAAAATCCAATCAAAAAAAATACGTCTTCTAAACGCATCTCTGTTTTATCCTCGTATCCTTTCCACAACTTTTAACAAATCCTATGGATTGGAGATATCTGGTATTTCTAATAATCTGTATCATTTTTAGTTTGGTTTACTTCTATACTCTCTGTCAACTCTTTAAAGAAGTCAATCAAAAATCGGTCATTTAGGAGAACACTCCCATGAAAAAAGAAGATTTCACCACTCGCTTACTCAAACTATTCTTTCACATACAAGGGCCATTTGATGAATGCCGTCAAGAGATGATTTACAAGGCTTGTGCCCGTGCCTTGATCCAAATCGTTTACTCCTCCCTCCTACTCTTCTTGTTCTATCTCCTATTTGGACGCTTCATAGAGTTGGTTCGAGATGCCATGCCCTACCTCTATTTTGGACTTATCTTCGTCCTCTCATCTAGGGCGAGACTAGCAGTTCGCGACTTACATTTGGACAAGGATGACCAGTCCGAAATTCATCACAAAAGCCACAGCAAAAGCCAGATCAAAGTTCGTAGTTGGAGTGTATTCATCAGCATTCCAATTGGCTTGTTTGTCTTATCAGCCTTTCACAAACTCTTTGTTCAGCATCTTCCCTTCGATACCTTTTGGGACAACCTCTTCCACTTCGATAAAATGCTCCCTTTACTAGTCTTGGGTTTGGGAATTGGAGCCATCTTTGGAACCATGACCTACGCCTTTTTATCAGAACACGAGGTAAAACACTCTGAACCAGTAACGCATAAGGAAAATATAGAAAAATGACCAGTATATATGATTTTTCCGTTTTAAACCAAAGCAACCAAGCAACTTCCCTAGAGAGTTATCGTGGTAACGTTCTCTTGATTGTCAACACTGCTACTGGATGTGGTTTAACGCCCCAGTACCAGGGACTTCAAGAACTCTATGAACGCTATCAAGATCAGGGTTTTGAAATCTTGGATTTCCCCTTGCAATCAATTTATGGGACAAGCACCCGGCAGCGCAGAGGAAATCAATAGCTTCTGCAGCCTACACTATCAGACTACTTTCCCTCGATTTGCCAAGGTCAAGGTCAACGGCAAGGAAGCAGATCCTCTCTATGTTTGGTTGAAAGACCAAAAAGCTGGTCCGCTAGGAAAACGAATCGAATGGAATTTTGCTAAGTTTCTCATTGGCCGAGATGGGCAAGTCCTTGAGCGCTTCTCTTCCAAAAACAGACCCCAAAACCATCCAAGAGTTTCTCCAAAAAAATACTCTAATTTCTTTTTAAAATGTATCCTTTCATTTAGTTTGAGCCTTGAAAGGATGCGTTTTTTTCTTTAAAAAGTAACTTATTTTCTTTAATTTATATTTATTTTTTTTCTTTTTTTGCTATTGCAATTCTTTTTATTAATTTAGTATATTTGTTATATTAAAAGTTTCCAGTCATTTTAAGGGAGAAATGACCTTTTAAATTTTTTTATCTTAAAATGAAAGCGCTTTATGCACAGGAGGTAAGGTGGCTTACAAATTATCAAAGAGTTTTTATCCTTAAATCAAGTTGTAACCAAGTCAGACTTGGGCTCGGGCAGTAGCTGACTGCCTTTCTAAAAACTAGGAGTATATTATGAATCGATACCTTTTTGAAAAAGGGCAAACGTTTAGCATTCGGAAGTTGACTGTAGGTGTGGCCTCTGTCATGGTCGGACTAGCATTTTTTGCTTCAGGAACCGTGCGTGCAGACGAAACATCTCCTGCCACGACATCCAATTTAGATCAGCAAATTAAACAAGTCGCAGATATAGAAGAGACCAAGGCTGAACCAGCTAAAGAAGAAGGTCGTGTAGAAGCTGAAAAACAAGAAACACCTGTTGCAGATACCAACAGTGCTGACTTGCTCCCTGAAGACATTCAGGACCGTGCCTATCCCGACACACCTGTCAAAGAACTCGATACGACTACTATCGTTGACCAAAAAGCTAGTCCAAAAGTAGAAACTAAGAGCATTCTAAAGGATAAGGAAGAAGCTCCAAAGGAAGCTGAGAAAGGAAACCGTGCCATCATTAACGGTGGACAAGACCTCAAACATATCAATTACGAGGGACAACCCGCAACTGCTGCAACTATGGTCTACAGCATTTATAATGGTGGAGCTCAACGATACATTGTTTCTGGGTCTGGTATTTTTGTCGCGCCTAACGTTTTCTTGACAGTTGCTCATAACTTTTTAGATAAAGAAGGCCATATTCGTGGCGGAGATTCTGCGCGCTTCTATTACAATCTAGGATCCAACGCTCCTGTTAAGAATTCTCAGCCAAATTCAGGAAATACCACGCTCTTTCAAGAGAAAGATATCCACTTCTGGAACAAAGAAGAGTTTAGCAAGGGATATCAGAATGACTTGGCAGCAGTTGTAGCGCCTGTCCCTGTACAAATTGCAAGCCCAAATAAAGCAGCAACTTTTGTGCCACTCGCTGAGCATAAGACTTACAAAGCAGGGGACCCTGTCAGCACGATTGGTTATCCAACTGACTCAAGCTCAAAAGAACTCAAACAGCCTATCGTAGCTGGACAACTCTATAAAGCTGACGGCAAGGTAAAATCCGTCGATCCTTATGATGACAAGGGAGCTACTGGCATCACTTACCAAACAACTTCTGTATCTGGTTTGTCTGGTGGCGGAATTATCAATGGTGATGGGAAAGTCATCGGCGTACACCAACACGGAACGGTTGACAACGGTGTGCCTGAGAAAGACCGCTTCGGTGGCGGACTTGTCCTCTCTCCTGAACAACTCAAATGGGTCAAAGATATCATTGACAAATATGGTGTCAAGGGCTGGTATCAAGGGGATAATGGCAAACGTTACTACTTTACACCCGAAGGTGAAATGCTTAGAAATAAGACAGCTGTCATCGGAGAAAATCAGTACTCCTTTGATGAGAGCGGTGTCGCTACTCTAGTCAAGGGAATTGATTACGGACGCGTCCTTATCCAGCACGTGGACGAAGCAGGAAATCCTGTCAAAGAAAATGATACCTTCTTAGACAAAACAGAAGTGGGAACTGGCTTTGACTATGATTTCAAGAAAGCAATCACTCCAACCGAATTCTACAAGCAAAACCTAGAGAAATACCAGATTGTTTCCATTGATGGGGTCGAGATTCAGAAGCAACTAAAAGACGAGTGGAACCACAATGTCGTTAGCAAAACAGCTCCTGGAACACGTGTCATCAAGGTGGTTTATAAAGTCAACAAAGGCTCTTTCAAAGTTTACTACCGTCAAAGGAACAAGTACTGAACTAGCGGAAGCGACAGTTGATAACAATGAAGGTCAAGAGTATGAGGTTTCCTTTGTCAACACCTTCCATGCAAAAGACATTGCTGGCTACCGTCCAGTTAAGGCTAGCTTGGAAGCGAAGATCCAGCAAAAAGGTGTTAATGAGATCGTCTTTGAATACGAGCCAATCGCTGATACAGCCAATCCAACAACTCCGACTCCTCCAGTCGCTCATCCAGAAGACAAAGAAACTGAGATTGGCAATCATGGACCTCTTCCAAGCAAGGCCCAACTCGATTACCACAAGGAAGAATTGGCAGCCTTCATCCACTACGGAATGAACACTTATACCAATTCTGAATGGGGAAATGGGAAAGAAGACCCTCGATACTTCAATCCAACCAACTTGGATACCGATCAGTGGATTCGTACTCTGAAGGAAACTGGCTTCAAACGAACCATTATGGTTGTTAAACACCACGACGGTTTCGTTGCTTACCCTTCTAAGTATACGAATCATACCGTAGCTGCCAGCCCATGGAAAGATGGTAAGGGTGACCTTCTCGAAGAAGTTTCCAAGTCTGCTAGCAAGTATGACATGAATATGGGTGTTTACTTGTCACCATGGGATGCCAACCATCCTAAATACCATGTCGCAACCGAAAAAGAATACAACCAATACTATCTCAACCAACTGAAAGAAATCCTTGGTAATCCGAAATACGGTAATAAAGGGAAGTTTATCGAGGTTTGGATGGACGGTGCGCGTGGTAGCGGTGCCCAAAAAGTAACCTATACCTTTGATGAATGGTTCAAATACATCAAAGAAGCTGAAGGAGATATTGCTATCTTCTCTGCTCAACCGACAAGCGTTCGCTGGATCGGAAATGAACGGGGAATCGCAGGGGACCCTGTCTGGCATAAAGTCAAAAGGGCCAACATCACAGACGATGTGAAAAACGAATACCTCAACCATGGTGACCCTGATGGTGATATGTACTCTGTAGGGGAAGCCGATGTTTCGATCCGTTCGGGCTGGTTCTATCACGACAATCAACAGCCGAAATCACTCAAAGAGTTGATGGACATCTACTTCAAGTCCGTTGGTCGTGGAACCCCACTCCTTCTCAATATTCCACCAAATAAAGAAGGAAAATTTGCAGATGCGGATGTGGCTCGCTTGAAGGAATTCAAGGCAACCCTAGACCAAATGTATGCCACTGACTTTGCCAAAGGCGCGACTGTAACAGCAAGTTCTACTCGTCAAAACCACCTTTACAAAGAAAGCCACCTGACAGACGGTAAAGATGACACCAGCTGGGCGCTCTCAAATGATGCCACAACCGGTAGCTTTACAGTCGATTTGGGGCAAAAGAGACGCTTCGATGTCGTTGAACTCAAAGAAGACATCGCCAAAGGGCAACGTATCTCTGGTTTCAAGATTGAAGTCGAAATCAACGGACGTTGGGTGACTTACGGCGAAGGTTCGACCGTTGGTTACCGTCGCTTGGTTCAAGGAAAGCCTGTAGAAGCACAAAAAATCCGTGTAACCATCACTGGTGCTCAAGCAACTCCAATCTTGAACAACTTCTCAGTCTATAAGACACCAAGTAGCATTGAAAAGACAGATGGCTACCCTCTTGGACTGGAATACCACTCAAATACAACAGCGGATACAGCCGGAACAACTTGGTACAATGAATCTGAAGGTGTTCGTGGCACTTCTATGTGGACCAACAAAAAAGATGCCAAAGTAAGCTATACCTTCACAGGAACCAAGGCCTATGTCGTCTCTACAGTCGACCCAGGTCATGGAGAAATGTCCGTCTACGTTGATGGTCAAAAGGTTGCAGATGTTCAAACTAAGAATGCTAGCCGTAAACGTAGCCAAAAAGTCTTTGAGACAGGCGATTTAGCACCAGGCCAACACACTATTACCCTCGTGAACAAAACAGGTGAACCAATTGCTACAGAAGGGATCTACACCCTAAACAATGATAGCAAAGGAATGTTTGAACTTGAGTCTACTAACTACGAAGTCGAAAAAGGAAAACCAGTCACTGTTAAAATTAAACGTGTTGGTGGAAGCAAGGGAACTGCTACTGTTCGCTTCATCACAGAACCTGGAACTGGGGTTCACGGTAAAGTTTACCAAGATACAACTCAAGATGTGACTTTTGAAGATGGAGAAACAGAAAAGACTGTTACCATCCCAACGATTGACTTTACAGAACAAGCCGACTCTATCTTTGACTTCAAAGCCAAGCTCACTTCTGTCACTGATGGTGCCCTGCTCGGTTTTGCTACCGATGCAACCATCCAAGTGATGAAAGCTGAATTGCTGATCAAGGATCAAACAAGTTATGATGACCAAGCTAGTCAGTTGGATTACAGTCCTGGCTGGCACCATGAAACCAATTCGGCAGACAAGTACCAAAAGACTGAGTCTTGGGCTTCCTTTGGCCGCTTAACTGATGAGCAAAAGAAAAAGACAACTGTCACAGCCTACTTCTACGGTACTGGACTTGATATCAAGGGCTATGTTGATCCAAATCATGGTATCTACAAAGTCTTCCTAGACGGCAAAGAAGTTCCTTACCAAGATGGAATGGGAAATGCTTCAACTATTGATGGTAAGAAATACTTTAGCGGTCGCGCAGCCCAACGCCAAGGCAATCAAACTCTAGTTAGCCTAAAAGGTCTGGACGAAAACTTGCACGTAGTCACCCTTCAACTCGATCCTGATCGAAACGATTTATCTCGAAATATCGGTATCCAGGTAGACCAATTCATCACTCGTGGCGAAGGTAGCGAACTCTACAGCAAGGCAGATATCATCCAGTCTATCTCTAAATGGAAAGATGATCTTTCAAACTTTGATCCAGCAGGCTTGAAAAATACGGCTACTGCACGCCAAGCTTTCCAAGCAAATCTAGAAATTGAGAAACCAACTCAGTGCTGATGCAGTGGATGTTCAAGAAGTCATGTTGACAGTCAGTGCCCTACAAGATATCCTATCCAAGGATGATAACTATCAAAGAGGCCAAGAGGAGCCTAGTCCAGAGCAACCGGAACATCCAGAAGAACCTTCTAAACCTGAGCAACCCGCTGAACCAAAACAACCGGAAATCGAATACAATAAGGCCATGGCTAGCTTGACAGAAGCCATCGAGAAAAAAGTCGGTGAGCTTGGTTCTAACAATGAAGCTAAGAAGAAATTAATTGAACTAGCAAATCAAGCAATCGCTGCTATTCAAGAGGCCAAGACTCAAGAAGAAGTTAATAAAGCGCTAGAATCCGCTCTTGAACAAATTAGCAAGCTTGAAGCAGCTCAAGTTCAGCCTGAGAAACCTGCTGAGCCGAAAAATCCGACTCAACCTGAGAATCCAGTGCAGCCTGAAAAACCGGCTCAACCGGAAAAACCGATTACTTCTTCATCTCCTGAAGAAGGAGTTAAGAACCTTGTCTTTACACTTCCAAGTTTGGAAATTGTCAATAAACCAGTACCGTTCAAGACTATCCGTCGCGAAAATGCCCTACTAGACAAAGGAAAAGAAAAAGTTCTATCAGAAGGGAAGGACGGTCTCCTAGTCGAGTATGTTGAAGTAGACGGTGACAATCGCAAGGTTGTCCAAACGGAAACAACTCCAGCTCAAGATCGAGTGATTGAGGTGGGCACTAAACAAAGTTCAGTAGGAACAGAGGAACCTCCTGTTGTGACCCTTCCTGAGCACCCTCTACCAGCTCAACCGGAAAAACCGATTACTTCTTCATCTCCTGAAGAAGGAGTTAAGAACCTTGTCTTTACACTTCCAAGTTTGGAAATTGTCAATAAGGTAGTGCCGTTCAAGACTATCCGTCGCGAAAATGCCCTACTAGACAAAGGAAAAGAGCAAATCCTATCAGAAGGTAAAAACGGTCTTCTTGTTGAGTATGTTGAAGTAGATGGCAGCAATCGCAAGGTTGTCAAAACGGAAACAACTCCAGCTCAAGAGCGAGTGATTGAGGTGGGCACTAAACAAAGTTCAGTAGGAACAGAGGCACCTCCTGTTGTGACCCTTCCTGAGCACCCTCTACCAGCTCAACCTGAAAAACCAATTACTTCTTCAAGTCCTGAAGAAGGAGTTAAGGATCTTGTCTTTACACTTCCAAGTTTGGAAATTGTCAATAAGGTCGTACCATTCAAGACTATCCGTCGCGAAAATGCCCTACTAGATAAAGGTAAAAGAGCAAATCCTATCAGAAGGTAAAAACGGTCTTCTTGTTGAGTATGTTGAAGTAGATGGCAGCAATCGCAAAGTTGTCCAAACGGAAACAACTCCAGCTCAAGAGCGAGTGATTGAGGTGGGTATCAAGCAAAGCTCAGTAGGAACAGAGGCACCACCTGTTGTGACCCTTCCTGAGTATGTTGTCCCAAGAGAGACCGAAAAACCAGCTCCAGTCGTAATAGACAATTCATCAGCAAAAGATGAAAAAGTTCCTGTTGCAACTACAGTCAAACAAGACAAGGAAAAACAACTCCCAGCAACTGGGGAACAAGAAGCGAATGCTTTCCTATTCTTGGCAGCTATTACTTCTATCTTGTCTCTCCTTATCTTCCAAAAGAATTTCAAAGACTAAAAAAATCTTTGATTGATTCTTTTCCATCATTCTAGTTCCCCCGTAGAGAAGACCATCTGGTCTTCTCTTTTTCTATCTGTAAAATTTTAAAAAAACACCCTTCAATGAATGACCCCTCACTATCGTCTCCGAAAAATAATCTCTTTCGTTTGATGAGGATTTTTTTATATTCATCCATAGCAATATAAACCTTGCTCATCTCCTCTTCAAAAAAATGTAGCATAACTGATAAATTGTTAGATATTTTGTCTCACAATCCAGTCTTATTTCACAAAAATTTTTTTCTGTTTTGTCGAACCACTCAGTCCGTAGAATTATATTATCCAATCCATTTCCTTCATTCATTCTCCCCTACCCCAACTCCTTAGCTATCCTGCTCTTTTTCAAGTTTCCCTTGGTAATTCGTTTCCATAAAACAAGAGGGTTCAGACTATAAGATAGGCGTACAAGGAAATAATTAATCCATTCGATAAGGGAAAAAAAGCTGTATCAGTGTGGCTAAGATAGCCACTTGGACACTCTGTGTATTCCAGAAAATAAAAAGGAAAGCCTGAAATAAGTAAAAACAAGGTCTAGTATCCTGAAACCACTATAAAGTTTGGGAACACTTCCACTTCCACTTCCAAACCGAGGATTCGACAGTCTTCTAATCAAAATCGCCCAATAGATTGAACCTTGAAGCAAAATAAATGTCAGTAAAGACAAAGGATAGAGAATGGTTACTAGACTATTCACATCAGCAAGCCGATTTTTCAAAAGGAAAAAAACAAAAACCAAAAAGGTTAGGACGGCTGTGAACTCTCCCAAACAGAGGGACACCAACTCTTTTCTAACTTTCTCTTTTTCTATGTTCATCATCTCACCCATCTATCTATCATCCTATATCAGAAAAAAAGCCATTCGAACCAGTTTCTAGTCAACATTTATCAGAATCAAAGGCATTCTAAGTATCGAACAGCTTGCTTCCTTTAATATCAATGCAATTCTAAACTTAGAATTACATTGAAATAAATGTTTTAGAGCTATTCTAAGTCTATGACAGCTTTTAAATTTTAATTTTTAAAAGGATTCTAAAAGCTAGAAGAACTTAAAAAAATCACGAGAATGAAGCCATTCAAAACTTAGAAGAACCTTTGGTGAATTTCAATAGCACTTCAACTAGCTATTCTTACAATTTCTCTGATGAGCTTTGAGTTTTTTCAGAGCCCAATCATAATGACTGGATGTGCTACTGACAAAGTAGGAGCCCAGACTTGTCCTGCTTGTCCACTGTGAGGCTAGTATAAAAAATAAACTAGGGAAAAATTTCCCTAGTTAGTAATTGAACTGAGTCACAAATTGTCTTTGTGAAAGTAATTTATAATTTCCAATCATCTAAACTCAAAACTTTACTTATTCTAGAGTTTCATTATCCTGCCAAAAGAATTGAGCATCCTTTAAAGCAAGATGTTCTATCTGAATATCACGACAAACAATTGTTATATCCGTAATACCTAGATCAATTCTGCACTCAACAAAATTTTTTTCCCTCCTTAGTCACTGTAAGCAACTGATCCTTTAAGTCATAGATGTAACATAAAAACTCTCGAAGAAATCCTTCCTCGAGAGTCTTTGCATGTTTCTATCACAACAGAAGAGGTTAATTTAAAAGAATTAGTACGATTCTAGTTAAGATAATCATGTAATTTAATTTCTCTTTTTAAGTTTTTTTCAAAAAAACATTCTAAGCAATTATTTCTGAGAACTTTTCAATTTATTAACTTAAATAAATAATTAAATTCCTATAGTCTCAGATACTAAATAACAATCACTTTTTCCAACTTGAAAATAAGAGGAAGTTTCTCAGAAATTACATCTATCCCAAAAATTAATACCAATTACTTGATAATGATGAAAAGTTTTGAAATATACTTGTTGTAATTTTTCTCTTAACCTAGTATTCTCATCTAGCCTTTATCACTGTGCAATATCGGACCAAAAAGGAATTTGGGGTAAATTAGATAGATTTGTCTCTCTGCTTACTGTGATTCCATGAAAAATAATCAGTTAGGCTTTTTTTGAATAATAAATGATATCTGAACCAACAATTGAAAAATACAGGCGAAATTGGAGTATTACATGATGCAATATACCTATGACCAAAAAAATGGGCAATAATGTTGGGGAATTCATTAAACGACTTAGTATTTCTCCTTTTTGTAAGTTCTAAATTACTTGGAGCTTCTCCCCAATTATCGCTCCAATCAACATATTCTATTTCTTCTGCTATATTTTCTTTTTATTACTTGTATATAATTACTCAACACCTTAACATTCTGAGGTGAAAAAAATCACTCCAATCATACCAGTTTTCAGGAAGTTCCTCCATATTTCCATAAACTTTTTTTAAATTCGTCAGGTAAATAAACGCTATAAATTTCTTCTATCTTTCTAAATGTTCTATTATTAAATTTCTTTGACATTATATTCCCCTTTATTTTATTCTTATAAAAAGTTTGATAGTGATCTTGAGTATACCATATGGATCCATCTTCACCTATAACAATTCTTTCCGTTCCTCTTGGCACTCCTTTTTGATATGGATGAACATCGTACTCTTTATAAGTAATTCCATCGGGAAGGAGTTCTTCACCATTTAAAGGCTCATTTTTATAAACTTTTCCTCCTTTAAATCCATCTGGTGGATTACCCTTATTGTTTTTAATCTATGAAATAGTATCTTCAACATATTGAGGAATTTTATTAACATCTTTGACATCATCCACTTTATCCGCCACACGGGCAGCATCTTTAGCTTTATCAGCTGCCTTTGTAGCTTTTGAAGCATCATTGACTGCGTCTACTGCATCGAGTGCTTTTTCAAGTTTCCTTAATTTGCCAGCCTTAGCTATAGGAAAGAAATTACTTGCAATATCAACAGCTAACTCTGCACCTGCCGCCCAACGATTTGCGTCTTCGCCCGTTAGTGGATCTTTCCCTGTAACTAAACGTTCTCCATTATTCCAGCCTATGAATTCAGCTGCTAAAGTTGGAAGTTTAGCTTTATTTTCTTGGTTAAACTTCGCAAATTTTACATTAGAGGCATAGGCATTTTCCTCAGGAGTCATTGGGGGAGCCTTTAGATACTCCTCTAATGTCATCCTATCAATTCGCTCTTTCTGATCCAATCTGAGTCCATGTCTTGCCGCATCTTCATACTTTCTAAAGTCTGCGACAGATGGAACTTTATTTTCTCCCTTATCGGAGGCACCAGTTGTTTTTGGATCACAGACATGTTTCAAGGTATTCTGCAAGGCTGTACCCCAGTTTCGAAGAAGATTCATACCTTCTCGGATGGTTGGGGAAGAGCTCAAGCCTGTTGCCAGGGCATAGGCAGACCGAACCACTTGTTGGCGCTTGGCCTCTATCTGTGCTGCTGCTTGCTGGTATTTCGTTTGTACATAGTCACTGGCACTATTGTAGGCCGTTTGAACCTTATTCCACTGTCTGCCAACCCAATTCGATGCGCGATTGAATTGGGTGCTGACCCAGTTAGTCGCGTGGTTGAAGGCACTCTTGGTCGCATTCCAAGCCTTGGAGGCGAAACTCTTCACACCATTCCATGTGTTTGAGGCCACTCTTTTCACCGTATTCCAGGTATTAGAGGCAACTCGTTTTACACCATTCCAAGCATTAGAGGCCGTCTTTTTAACATAGTTCCAGCCTTTTTTGATACTGTTCCAGAAGTGTCCACTCGGGTCTGTATAGTTGACGGGGTTGTTCTGCACATAGCTGTAGCGGTTCTGACTGAGAGGATCTGTGTCCTCACCTGGGTAGCTATCCTCGGTTAAAGAAAGTACCTCCCTGACTATCATAATACCTTGCTCGTAAATAGTCAAGTCCAGTATCGTCACGGGCTTCACCGTTATAGGCAAATGGCTGACCTGTTGTGTCTGTGCTTGTCTTTCTTACCCCATAGAGATGATAGCGACTGGATGCGACGGCTTGTCCATCCTTGGTCAAGCCTGTCACAGAACCTGATTGGTTGGTCAAGTAGTTGTAGCTGTCACCTGTTTGGTTGTTGAGGTAGCTGGTTCGACCCTGACCATAGCTATAGGTCTCACGAGCCTTGCCATCATGGTCATAGGTTTCGAGGACTTCTGTATGTTCACGATTGACATCATTGACATAGTTATGTTCTTCGTAGTAGTTGTAGGTGTCCTCTCGTGTGGTGTAAGGGATCAGGACATCCTGAATCTGACTGGCATAGGTCACTTCTCCCTGACCCGGTAAGTTCCCAAGTTCTGGTGGGGTGACGACGATTCCCTCCTTGGTCGCTCGGTCCTTAGCCACTTTCTGGCGGTAGGCTGTCGACACATCATCAAAGATACTGTGCCAGATGCTTCCTACACCATCATAAGTGTAGCTATAAGTTCCACCTTCTTCATTCGAAGTACCGATTTTATGGCCGAATCCATCATACTTTTATAAAAACGTTTGGTGGGAATCCTACAAAGCAGGTCAGACTACTTCTACTGCTAAACCACCAAGCAGGTCAACAATTGCAAATACCAAAACCTATTTTGAAAAACATATACTACCACTTCTTGGAAACTATACGATACAGTTTCTAAATCAAAATAGCAAGTTATCCTAAATCTAATGACATCTAAGGCTAATGAATATGCGAACTTCAAATCTTTACGTAGCTATGTGATTTCCATTTTTGATTGGGCAGAAGAACTTGAGTATATAGAAGCTAATAAAGTTGCAAAAATATTAAGAAGAATAAAAGCCACTAAAAAAATTCAACTTGCAGAGGCAAAGAGAGGAAGATTTATATCTAACTCATGAACAACTCCAAGAATGGTTCTCAGCATTTCAAGAAGATTTAGAGAATGATAAAAATAACCCTTAAAGATTATATCCTATTTTATCTCACTTTTTTTTCCTTGGAGATAGAAAATCAGAAACCTATGCTCTTCAATGGAAATATATCGATCTTTCAAAAAAACAGATTCAGCTAATTCAAGCTTTTAGATAGATATGGACAAGTAAAAATCTACAAAAGGGAACAAGAAAAACAACTTTTCAAATCCCTATTGAACTAACTGAATTGCTCCAATCTTGGAAAAAGCAACAAAAAAACTGAGCTGGCAAAATTTGGTATTATCCAATCCGATGAACAATATGTCTTTTACTTATATCGATATGAAGGGTAATATTAATAGCCCTCTACACTCTGATTATCTTAATAATAAAATGAAATCTGTCAAACACCGTCATAAGGAACTGGCACATGCTACACCTCACAAATTACGCCACACAGGCGCCACTCTAGCTAAACAAGCAGGAACTTCACTTGAAGCTATTTCAGAGGCACTTACGCATAGTGATACCCTTACAACAAAGACTTATGTCAATACTTTCGAATGTTATTCCAATGGCTATCGGAAAGATTGCATTTCGTAGTCTAAAAAAATGATGGGGTGAATTTGGGGTGAATTTTGATAAAAAATCATCAAAAAAGCACTCCATGGTATGAACCATGAAGTGCTTTGAAACGTTGATATAATCGTATTGATTAACGTTTTGAGAATTGTGATGCTTTACGAGCTTTCTTAAGACCTGGTTGGGGCACCACTTATTTCATCTAATTTCAAAGTGCTTTAAAATCAACGTTTTCATAAATTTTTCAAAAAAACAAAAATTTCAACTAATTTCAATCAGTTTCATTAAAATAAGGTAAACTTTCATAAAAAAATAAGCAAAAAATCGAACCAGAATATCAAAAAGCTTACCTTATATAAAATTTTTTTACATGTATACTAATTTGTTTCCATTAGAAAAGAGAGCCACCGCTCTCTTTCTTTTTATCTATTATATTTTCGTTTTTCCTGCTAAAAGCTAGTAGTCCAACACTTGCTCCAAGCAATGCTAAAAAGTCCTGAATCCTTAGTTCCTGTATTTGGAAGTTGTTTCTTCAGTTCTGCTTTTGCATTTGTAGTTTTTGCAGGAGCTTGATATGTTTTATCGTCTTTAGTTCCCACTGTAGCCACGTTTACAGTCTTGTTTTGAGCCTTCCCATCCACAACATCAACTACTTTACCGTCAGCATCAAGGACAGGTTTAACTTCTCCACCTGCTTTACGGATTGCATCTGCTTTGTCTTTCAAAGCTTGCAAGCGTTGTTCTTCTGCAACTTGTGCATCATGGTCGGCTTTGAGTTGCTTAAAGTTCTCATACCCACGAGCCTTAGCTTCTGCGATACCCTCTAGGCGAGCCAACTCTTCCTTAGCAGTCTCCAACTCAGCACGAAGTACACCAAGTTTAGCATTAGCATCAGTAAGCTCTTTTTCCAAAGTCTTAAGGACTTCATTACGTTTAGTAAGGGCGAGTTCAAGTACTGTATAAGTATCAGTAGCTTCTTTAGATGCTTCACGTTTACGAGCAAGGTCTTCTCCAGCTGACTTACGAGCCAAGACTGCTACATCATGAGCCTTAGTAAGGACTTCCAACTCACCTTTAGCAGTTTCAAGAGCCTTGTCTGCGTTTGATTGTTTAGTCTTAGCATTGGCAAGAGCTGTTTTAGCTTCAGCAAGAGCCTTAGACTTGTCAGTAGCATTTGATTTAGCTAATTCAAGAACTTCTTCGGCAATTTTTAGGGCTTGTTTGTCTTCAGCCAACTGAGCTTTAGCTTCTTCGAGAGCTTTTTCAAGAGCTGGGACGTCAATCTTGTTCATTCGGATGTTAGATAGGTGTGAACGAGCAGAGTCAAGAGCAAGGTCAGCTTGACTGTACTTAGTCTTAGCGAGATATACTGCATTTTCAGCATCTTTTACCTCTTGATAAGCATTGACATACGCTTTTTGAGCTGCTTTAACTGCCTTTTCGTCTACTTTCTGAGTAGTTGTAGTAGTTGACTGAGGAGCTGACAAAGTGATAGATGCTTCGTAGCCTGTAGATAGTTGGCTATTCATAACACCAATACCCACTCCAAGGTTGGTTTTATCATCGTCACGCAATCCGAGAAGAGAAAGTGCACTACTGTAACGCTCTTCGCTTGAGGTGTTTTCATTAACTCCCATCAAAGCATTTACGATACCCTGATACATAACCTGCTTAACGTGAGCCATAGTAGTTACTTTTGAACTAGAACCCAAGAAGTGAGGAATCATTTTAGAACGAATTGCAAGGGATGGTACAGTTACATTAGTATCTTTCTTAGCAATCTCATGCTTTTCTTTGATACTCTTAAGATTGTATTCAGAGTAACCTCCACCATTTGCAGTCTTATAGGCATTTGCGTTGTTGTTAAAAGCTTCAGCCAATTTAAGAGAACTGTCACTTACTTTAACAGGTTGAGTACCAAACTTAGCACGCAACTCGTTGATAATTGACGCTGCATAGGTAGCTAACTGGATTTGTTGCTCTTTAGTTAGGTGTTGGAAATCAACAATCTCAGTTGCGTCTTTGTCTTCTGAGCCGTAAGGAATTTCTTGACCTTTATAGTAACGTGTACCTGTAGAGTTGAAATCACTTAAGGAATCCGCACTTGCACCGTATTTAGGGTCAGAATAAGGAACTTCATATACAGCAGTGTCTACTTTATCTGCAGTACCTGTACCGTTGGCAAGAGCCTTAATTGCATCGATATACCCTTGAGAAAGCGCTGGAGAATAGCCTACCTTATAAGGAGTCTTCTTATCAGCAGAGAGTAAGCGATACTCTGTTTCACTAACAGTAGTTGTTTCGGTAACACCTTGTTTAGCTACGTCAAGAGCTGATTTAGCTTTTTTGAGGGCATCTTCTTTTTCAGATAGGGTAGATTCAGCATTATTACGGTCAATAGTAGCTTGTTTGAATTTAGCTTCTGCAGAGGTTACCAAACTTTGAGTGTCTTTGATGGCTTGGTCTCTGTTTGCAATAGCTTTCTTACCGTCGTCAAGTTTCTTCTGAGCTTCATCTACCTTTCTTTCGTCAACTCTAATTTGGACAGTAAGGGAATATACGTCCTTTTCAAGCTCATGAGTATCTTTAGTAGATGATGAAAGGGAATCTACTTTCTTTTGAGCGCTATCAACCTTGTTAGCTGTAGCTGTGGCAGTTTTTTCAGCATTTTCTACTACTTTTGTTTGGTCAGAAACCTTTTCAGCAGTAGTTGAAACAGACTTATCAGCATCAGCTACAGTCTTCTCAGCTGTAGCAAGCTCGCTGGCTTTCTTGTCAGCGTTAGCCTTAGCCTCAGCTACCTTTTCAGGTGTAACAGTCTTAGCTTCTTCTACCTTTTTAGTAGTGTCAGTGATAGTCTTTTCAGTGTCAGCAATCTTAGTTTCAATAGTTGAAACAACTTCTTTTTGCTTAGCTACATCCTGATTAGCCTTATCTGATTCAGCCTTAGCCTTATCAACATCTGATTGACTAGGAACTTTAGGGACAACCTCGTCCTTAGCAACTACCCTAGTTGCAGGCTCATTAACCGCTACCTCAGTTTCACTAGCCGATACCCCAGTAGATACCCCAAAAGCTGTAAGTGCTAAAGTAGAAACGACTGCGCCTGTACGCAATTTCTTGATGGTTCCGTGACCTTGAGTATTTGATTCCATCGTATAAACTCCTTTATGTCTTAAAAGACTGTTTTATGAATAATATTATACCATATTTTACAGTCTTTTGAATATTATTTTTTTAAAAAATTTCAGTCTTTTAATAACGATTTATTCAATGAGATAAACTTGTATGATAGTTATGAGGTACTATCATGACTGAAAAAAATAAATTTAAGAGAATTTGTTGCAAAAACAAATCAGACTTCTAAGACTGAAAAGTGGGATGACACAAGAATATCTAGCAGAAAAAAAGCTGATCTGGGATTCAACTATATCTATAGGTTAGAGAATAAACAGTTAAATGTTAAGCTTGAGACCATTGAAAAAAATCATACAAGCGCTTGAAGTTGATATGAATACTTTTTAATATTGAAAATCAAAAATCAAAGCGGAGAGTTTTCACAACTTATTGAAGATATTAGAAACCTACCAACAGAAAAAAAGAGAACCTACTATAAAAAGCTCTCCGAGATATATTAAAACAAATAAATTAAGCCAAGTATTTTTTTGAACTTGGCTTTTTTTAATTTACTAATTTAGTTTTTAGTTGCTCCCTTTATATCATGCCTTGTTTTTAGTCTGACTATAAATAAATTTAGGTATGTCTTCACCATTCAATGCTTTCTTAGCATTATTGAATAACCAATCTAGTAAAAACAGATTTATCATAAGTTTTTTTCCAAATTTAATGTTAAATTCATTCATCCCAGCTAGTCCATTAGTTGCTTTTTTTCAATGCAGTCCAATAAACCTAACTCTTCTAGACGTTCAGCTAACCTAAACGAATCTTCTTTTAAATAGTCGTTATATATCTCCCTTTGATATAAATCATTAGTAACAGAAAATCTTCGAATAATGTTAAAAAAATTTCGCTACTTTTTTTGAGGCTTAATAGTGGAAGATTTTTTTCTCGATAATTTTTCTCATATCTTTTTTTAACTGCGAGAGCGATAAAGACCCTGCTATTTTTTTATAAATATTGTATTCAAAAATATTTTTTTCTAAAAAAACGTTCTTGTGATAATTTATCTTTTTTTCTTTGTCTGTACAATATTTCAGAAATATTAGAAGAAATAAACTCATCTTGTATTTCTAACTTTAAATCTTCAAAATTAATCATATCTTACCTCCTTTTTAAAAAAACATTATAGCACCTTTTCAATAATAGTGTCAAAAAAAGAATTCTAACCATAAAATTAGAATCCTTTTTTTAGTTATAAAAATATATAAAAATAGTATCAAAAGTTAGATAGAAACTTTTAAATGATAAGTTGTTCAATTATTAATATCCAAATCACTTATTAGAAACAATATACATGAAAAAAACCTATTTTTAATCGAAAAACATTAATCATAATTTATATATTTTTACATAAAGAAGATTCTTTAAAGAATGGTGTCAAAAAGAGACACCAACTATATTAATCCCTCATATTGCTCATGTAAGCAAAAAAATATATACTAGTGTCATAAGTTAGCTAACTAATTCAAATATAGACCGTCCTATCATTCAAAGTTAAAATTGCTAGTCAGACGGAAGATTAGCAAAGGAGGCATTCATATGTCAAAAGAGAAAAAATTAATCGTAGGAAACTACGAAAACGCAAGAGCATTTTTAGATGCTTTATCAACTTCTGTTGATATCCCAGCAGAGATCAAAGTAATTGATACAAATAGCGGAATCATCAATGACGGTCAAGAAAATCAACGTCCGTGGGCATCTCTTACATGCGTAGATGTCGAACTCTATGAACAGTTCGCTAGCATTTCTCAAGAAGCTTACTGCCCTTCGTTCAAAATCAAGTTAAAGAACTATCAAAACGAGAGTTTAGATGGCTTGGTCAATACTGACATCATACTTAACAAGTATGACTTGTCATTTGTTCTTGACAAGTTGAAGCAACCAATTGGTTTAGCTCTAGTCACTGAGCTTGCAGATATTTCATTAAAATAAGTGATAAAAATAGTGAGTTATCATCTGCATTGTGTAGATGATAACTACTCACTATATGACGAGGTAACATATATGTTGATAAAAATATTCTTTTCTCTTATTATTGCATTATTGGTATGGCAAGGTCTTAATATTTTACACATTTTTCTAAAACGACAGTTTCTCATTGTGTCAGATGAGGTTGTTAAGAGAAATGAAAAATTATGGGAACAATGCCTCTTGTTAACAGGCAAGCAAGTTAAGATTATAACCACATTGATCCGAAATGTCGCTCTTTGGTGGTTCAAGAAGAAAGCTGATGAACAACTACAAGTTAGAAAAAGGTACTGTCTTACAAAATGTAGTTAATCATCTCAATCAAAACTTATCTCATGATTTACAGTTAAAAACTATAAATCCTGCTACAACAGGAGGCATAGATATTTGGGTTTATCTAGCAAACAACTTAAACGATGATGAACAATTATCATTAGAGAACTACTTTACAGGCGTTCTTTCTAAATACACTAGAGAGTTTGCATTAGATGTACTAACTGTTGAACTGGTATCAGGAGCTGGTTGGGTTGCTAAATTCGATGTCAAAACGATTGAAGAGGCTACATACAATCGAATGACAAGACAGACGAAATTCAGTTACGAGGAGGACTTTTAGTATGATCAAAAACGTTTTTGACGTCAACGTCAGGGGGCATCCTTACCCTGTAGCCATTAACATAAACCGATTTTTCGCTTGGATAATCGCAGGCCCGTCGGGTTCAGGAAAATCCACTTTTTTGAGGAGAATTCTAGGCCTTATTTCATTTTATGATACAGATGCTGAAGCTTACTTTTTGGATTTCAAAGCTGATGAAGAAATGTTTTCAATGACTGGCGACCATGTCGCAAGAGGGTTTGACTGTTTAGAACTATTCGAAACAGTCTACCGACGTTTTGAATCTAGACTTAAAAAGCAAGAAGAAAGTTCTCATAATCTTTACTTGATTTTTGATGAATGGCAAGCCTTTCTTGCATATCTGGAACAAACAGATAAGAAAAAGCATAAAGAGGTTTTATCAAAAATGTTGATGATGAATAGTATGGGTAGAAGTCTAGGATGTAGAATTTTGCTATCTAGTCAGCGATTTCTTTTATCAGAACTGCCAGGACGATATAACTTTAACTGTATTATATCCTTGTCTACTAGCTTTCTACTAGCAGCAAACAACAGACAACTCCTTTTTCCTGATATGGAAAAAGATGAAGTTGTAGTAAAACCGCGAGGATATGGCTATTTTCAGCTAGAAGGGGAACCTGTTAAGATGTTTCGCACTATTCAAGTAAGAGACGAAGAACGGTTAAACCAGCGGATACAAGAGCTATTTTCAAGATATAGCTAGCGTTTTTCTGCTACACTTGTTTGATGCGACACTGACCTTACCTAGGGGTTTCATCGGTATAGGTGTCGGCACAATCTCATTAGCAGGAAAATGCCTATTCGCAAGGGCTTGAGGGGTGGAGATTTTTAAGCGTAACGATGCCAACGGCAGGAAGTGAAGCGCCAAAAATACTACCCCGTCCCTTGTTGAATTGGCAAGCGTTCTCGGTTCGATGGGGTTTCATCGGGCAGGAGAGGCTGGGGTTTGGGGAAAGCCCCAAGAGAAGATTTATTGGGGTTACTACGACCCCCAATAAATCAATAATCAATAATCATAGAAAGAAAACAAAATGGCTAAAGAAAAACGTTCAAATAAATGGGCATTCCTATTCTATAAGGAAAGTGCCCCAGAAAATTATTTAGAAATTCTCGAAGAGTTACACATTCCATTTGTTCTTAGCCCTTGGCATGATAAGGACATTAACAGGGAAACTGGGGAATTTAAAAAATCGCACAAGCACGGAGTCTTATTTTTTTGAATCGCTAAAAAGTTATTCCCAAGTATCAGAGCTTCTTACTGAGAAACTCAATACACCTTCCCACGTTGAAGTTGTCATGTCACCAAAAGGTATGTACGATTATTTCATACATGCAGAAAAACCCTGAAAAAAACTTTATACAATATAGAAGATATTGAATCAGGTTGCGGATTCGAACTTGATAAGTTCTTGATAGAGCAAAATTCAAATTTATTTTCTAGAAACTGTTATCGATGTAATCACCGATAACGATTTTACCGAGTTCGAAGACTTAGTTCACTACGCTAGAAATAAAGATATTTCACTACTGGGATTAATAATTGAACGAACCTACTTTTTTACAAAATTTTTAGATTCTAGACGTTATAATCCCCAAAAACAACAAAAAAACCTCCTCAGAAGATACTTTTGGTGAGCAATACTGATGAGGCAAATACAGATGATTAAAAATCAACTGATACTTCAATTATAGCACAATAGGGAGAAATAACTTATGCAAGTAATTCTACCAGATGAACAAGTTAAACAAATTCAGCTCCTACTTGCTGAACTTATCACAAAAGAAATTGAAAAGAAACTGCACCATAGTAACATTGAAAGCCCATTTTTAAACAAACAGCAGGCTTGTCACTATCTAGGCATCTCAAACAATACTCTAGATAGTTGGATCAAGAAAGGACTGCCTACAATAAAAATAGGCAAGACTATACGATTTAATAAAGAAGCCATTAATTCATGGCTTTACTCACAAAACTAGAAATATCTATATTTTTGTTTTATAATAGTCATGATATTTTCTGGTTCGATACACAAGGAGGATATCATGCCTATCAGTAAGACAAAGAACGGTACTTTTCGTTTAAAAATCTATATCCCAATAGAAGCACGAATGCCACTTGGTATTGTTAATAGCAACTATTACGATAAGCGATTTAAAAACAAGGAAGGAGGCAAGACAAGCTGAGATAGATTTGCTTACTAAATTAAATCAAATAGAGGATAATGAATCTTCAGGACTAGTAAAAGGAGATATTCTTTTCTCAGACTTCTATAACAATATCTGGTGGAAATCTTATAAAGAAGGACAAACTACATCTACTTCTAAACCACCAAGTAGGTCAACAGTTGCTAATACCAAAACCTGTTTTGAAAAACATATACTACCACTTCTTGGAAACTATACGATACAGTTTCTAAATCAAAACAAACAGGTTATCCTAAATCTAATGACGTCTAAAAGCTAATGAATATGCAAACTTCAAATCTTTACGTAGCTATGTGATTTCTATTTTTGACTGGGCAGAAGAACTTGAATATATAGAAGCTAATAAGGTTGCAAAAATATTAAGAAGAATAAAAGCCACTAAAAAGATTCAACTTGCAGAGTCAAAGAGAGAGGAAGATTTATATCTAACTCATGAACAACTCCAAGAGTGGTTCTCAGCATTTCAAGAAGATTTAGAGAATGATAAAAATAACCCTTAAAGATTATGTCCTATTTTATCTCACTTTTTTTCTTAGGCGATAGAAAATCTGAAACCTATGCTCTTCAATGGAAACATATCGATTTTTCAAAATCACAGATTCAGCTAATTCAAGCTTTAGATAGATATGGACAAGTGAAATCTACTAAGGGAAATAAGAAAACTATTTTCTCTATTTCTAATGACTTACTTCAACTCCTTACCTCTTGGAAAGAACAACAAAAATATGAACTGGCAAAATTTGGCATCATCAGTAATCCAGAACAATTTATTTTTACATATATCGACACAAAAGGAAACATCAATAAGCCTTTACATGCTGACTATCTAAACAACAAAATGAAAAGTATTAGAAAGCGACATAAAGAGCTGACACATGCTACACCTCATAAACTGCGACATACAGGAGCAACACTTGCTAAACAAGCAGGAATGAGCTTAGAAGCTATTTCTGAAGCTCTAACACATAGCGACACAGGTACAACACAGATTTATGTCAATACTTCTAATGTAGTTCCTATGGCAGTTGGTGAATTTGCTTTAAAGTCTCTAAAGCAATAAGGTGAAAATAAGGTAAACTTTGAGGTGAACTTTTCAAAAAAACACGAAAAAAGCACCCATAAGGTAAACTTTTGAGTGCTTTGAAACGTTGATATAATCGTATTGATTAACGTTTTGAGAATTGTGATGCTTTACGAGCTTTCTTAAGACCTGGTTTCTTACGTTCAACTTTACGTGAGTCACGTGTAAGAAGTCCTGCGCGTTTCAATGAATCGCGGAAGTCTGGGTCTACTTGAAGAAGGGCACGAGCGATACCGTGACGGATAGCTCCTGCTTGACCAGCGTAACCACCACCTACAACGTTAACGAAAACGTCGTATGAACCTACAGTTGAAGTAACTGCGAATGGTTGGTTGATAACGAGACGAAGGTCAGCGTGTGGGATGTACTCTTCAACATCTTTTTTGTTAACAGTGATTTTACCAGTTCCTGGAACAAGGCGAACGCGTGCAACAGCGTTTTTACGACGTCCAGTACCTGCATATTGTGCTTGTGACATACTTTATTGTTCCTTTCCTTAGATAAGTCCTGAAATATCAAGAACTTCTGGTTGTTGTGCAGCGTGAGTGTGCTCAGCTCCAACGAATACTTTCAATTTCATACCTTGAGCGCGGCCAAAGAGTATTGTGTGGGAGCATACCTTTAACTGATTTTTTTCGATCAAACGTACTGCATTTTTTTAGAACGAAGTTCACCAGCAGAGATTTGTTTCAATCCACCTGGGTGGTTTGAGTGAGTGTAGTAGATCTTATCAGTTGCTTTTTTACCAGTCAATTTAACTTTTTCAGCATTGATAACGATTACGAAGTCACCTGTATCAGTGTGTGGTGTGAATGTTGGTTTGTTTTTTTCCGCGAAGTACGCTAGCAACAACTGCTGAAAAGGCGTCCAAGAGGTACATCAGTTGCGTCAACAACGTACCATTTGCGTTCTACTTGGCCTGGTTTAGCCATGAATGTAGTTTTGTTCATGATTTCTCCTATATGAATATCGTTTTTTTGTTTACAGGGCGGATGTTCCGGTCCGCAGGGTATTTGAAAGGTTCGGGGCCTTACAAA
>BNJU01000317.1_pt1 | contig 166585 bp, 236 predicted proteins | sample 8539281 | NCBI WGS metagenome assembly BNJU01 (sample SAMD00202456, study PRJDB9452) | human saliva metagenome | isolation source: human saliva | place: Japan | reverse complement strand
CACACACCACACAAGTGTGGCATTTCCTCACATGGCCCAACAAAAACCTGCACCCAAGGACTCTGCAACAAAACTCAGGGCCTGGGTCTGTCACATCCTCCAAGCGCCAGCGCGCCGCTGCCCACGCCGCCAAACAAGTGCGGCATGTAAGAACAGGCCAAGGCAGAACTGGACAGTCTCCATACCAAATGAACAAAATACCGCCTGGCTGGTAACATTACGTCTCCAAGCGGTTCTTAGCAACTTCTGTGGCTCACCCTTTGCCAGGCCCTGGTGCCTCAGGATGTCCGCAAACCACTAATACTTTACTGCTACTTTTTATAGCGTTCCCACCTCTTCATGTTTATCATAACCTCTTGGGTCATTTGATACTCTACCTTTTCTACTGTCACACTGCACCCTTTTTAGTCTACCTTTATTATATCGTTTTTAATTATTTTGCTAGTAGGGATTTAATGCTATCAAAATTCATCGTAACGGGTCATCGCTATATCCTCCATCAGGAATAGCCACAATATCCGGCGCATTGCGTTTGTTGGTATGTATATACTCTTTTCATGCATCGGTCTCAACAGAAAGCAGATATTGACTTCAACAAACGATTCAACAGTTCTTCCACGTCTACCATTACACTATCACGCAATCAATCTTCGTATACGCAACACTTGCGTATCAACAAAACTCTAATATCCATGTCTCTCAAGTTTTCAGAGTATAGACCCCACCATACGCCCATAATAATTACACTCACGACTTTTGATGTCATCGCTACGCGTATGGTTGACATATAGTCAAGTGGAAACCGGTGTAGTTCTACCGCTTGCCCATCGATAAGTTCTAACAAATGACGACATAACAATCTAATATCGCTGCGGCACTCGGATGACTTACAAATTAGTTTAACTACTTTCTAATCCATAGTCATATGACTTCTGATCGCTTATAATAATAATCTGGTTCGATTAGCGCCACTTTATCAATAGTTAATCCATCGATAATTCTTTTTGTAACAGAAGTTTCTTTCACGCTACCACTACCAATTGGACACCACCGAATACACCTAGGCCTGTTGTCGCTAGCGTCCCATTTCTCCCATCAGCATGTTACTCTTAAACACTTCTAGACTATTTTTGTCTCTCACTACTGAAGCGTGGATGTCTTGCTGCACTAGCAGTTCCCCATCTTCACTAATATAAATCTCTCCGATAACCTACGTTCAAATGGTACTAACCTCGGTCCAAAGGAATTCTACCTCCGGCTCCAGCCTTTGAAAAAGTTACGCTGTTGATGATAGCTGCAATTTGTGTTTCTTCACTATAGTGCACACTGACCAACAGGAAGCTCGCATCTGTCTTTCTACCACCTTTCACACAAACATTTGGTCTCAGAAATATTTCCGGTATTTCGTGCAGTAGCTGACATTGCTGTACCTCGCTGACTGGTGCACATTTGATGAAAGTTCTAATTTATACCTTCTGGGTGTCATCTCAAAGGTATCTCGATCAGCACCACAATCATCGATTAATTTATGAAAACACGCGCCAGTATGCCACATGACACTGATTTCACATCGCACCATTTACCTTTAAAATCAACTTTGGTCTCTACACCATACCCTGGAACAGCCTCAATAAGAGTCAGCTAGGATTCATCGCATAAGGATTAGCTCATCAAATAGTTTTGATCTTTCTTCAAGTGCTCTTCATAAAGCTGTCTACATTCCCAACGTACTACGATTTGGCAACAACCTCCACAGTTACTTATCCCTTGCTGTCATATAGCTACCGCAATGTAACAACGTCCAGAATATGCTATACACATCGCACCGCTGAGACAAACATTTCAATTTCAACACTAGTTTTCTCACGGATTTCTTTGAATCTTCTTCTATTATATCCAGCTCACGTGCAAGAACAACACGCTTGAACTCCTTCACTCTTCCCAATAACGAACCACTTTTATGAAGTTTGATATTGATTGCTGGAGGTCACTATGCACTCAGCCATGGGAGCAACCGTGTCGACATCTTTGACACATATGATCAGCAATCGATAATCCCTCGAACACCCAGCATCTTGCAAACCTACTGCAAAAATCTCAGGCCTAAACCTTTCAAAATCTCACTCGCGAGGCCATACATTATGCTGTTACATAACATTCATTCATGCTCTATATTTGCTGCAACCATGCCTTTCTTTTATTTCTTCTATTGTGAAGTTATTCATACTGCTACATGGACGCTCAGAACTCCTGTCCGCTCTAAAATAGCAATTGGGCATCTGCTCCATAGTGCGAACTGCTGCACTTTTAATTTTCTGAAATCTCCGCTGGGCCAAAGAAGTAATCGTTTCTGTGTAATCACTTCTCCATCAATAATTTCTGGATCACACTTTGCATCGCCATGTCACGCACAGTATCCAAGTATCACTCCCATCCTCCCTTGCTCATAAATTTAGGTTTTATTATAGGAACTCACCCTTTTAATACATAGTATAGAAGAACCCCAACCCACTCTCACGATATTTAGGTTTAATTCTTTCTATATCATTATATCTTGCTTTTCATCCTTCATATGCTTCTATCTTCATAATACAGATCAATGGCATCAGCCGATAAACTGTTGCTACTCTGTAATATAGGCTCTTCATTCTTTTGAAACACCACTTTCGACGGAAATGCAGGCTATTCCTGCCTCTATAAGACGATCTAACTTCTCATCGCACAAATATCACTTTGCACTCATAGCATGCAGTCCCATCTGAGTCTCTCAAAACCTCGATAATGCTCGTTTCGCTTTATCTTGACTGTACAGATAACCTTTTGGAATTACTATATCTTCTATACACTCCTTATTACTATGCGTTATAAAATAAATTCATCGAACTAATCCTTTTCGCCGGATCAAAACATGCACACATACCTGTACTGAACCTCTAACCTGCAATTACTTTTGGCTCAGTAATTTCTAAAATTTCCATCAATTGCAAGTCTTTTGAAAGACATGTTCTTGTATGCGCCACGTGCTCCTCCCATAGAAGTTGCATTGAGAACGAGTTTGTACGCTGTATGTGCGGATCCCATGAAGCTTTAAAGTCTCAACCTTTCTTCTCTAAAACCGGTAATAATAGTTTGTTCTCCAAAGATTAAAGCATTTCACAGATCTAGTGCTGTAAGATAATGAAGATAATTTACTCAAATCAATCAAGATGCTCCACGTGATTGCATTTACTACTACACATGCTCCTCAGTTGGTGAATGATTTTCACCGCTAATTCATCTTTTAAATTCTCCTGCAAAGTCTCAAAAACATATTTTTCTTTCACCGATGACTGAAGCTTTTCATCAGTCTCAACATTTATGGAAGTCTCCAACATGGTCTACACTCGGAAAGTTACTAACAACTCTACAGTCATTTTAAATCCTCCTCGTTACATTAAATTTTATGAGAATAACTCTTTTCTTCATAATGCAAATAAATTATGTCTTCATCATGGATAAACCGTTGTCAAGCTGCAAGAACCCTCTTTCATTACTATACACCTCGGGCCCTGTTTAACTCGATTAGAAGGAAGCATGAGGCTTGCATATCTCCAAATTTCCTCATATTTTTCAGCGTATGCAGAGCTTTCAAGCATCCCAAATAAAACAATCCACAAATATCCAAAGTGTAACAAATATATTCTACACCTAATAATATAAAAGTTTACCGAATACTGAAGCCACGAATTATTACCAACAGCATCCATTACCCTTTCCAAGCATTCTCCCATCCTTTTATAACAACCACAATGCAGCACATAATATAAGTATGGAGCATATATCATTATCACGCATACCTGTACTAGCTTCTAACATAGCATTTATAATAAATAATAAAATTAAGAAAGATAGTAAGTATGCGCTAAGTAAAAATATTAAATCATAACATACACCTTTATACTACTTTTATCCATTTAAGCAATCTTTCTTTTCACCTTTCTTAGGAGGATTTCTTTTCATCACTCAATCTACATAACTCCAACTCTTTTCCATTAAAATTCTATCTCTATGCATAATATCGTAGAGATCTCAACTACAAAAGCTCCCTCTTTCTCGAACTACCACACTAGCACAGTAATATTACAGCCTCTAAACATACTATCTTCTCTATATGCAGGGAAAACAGCTGTTAATAAAACCAACAAATATTAAGCAGATGACTACACCCTTCCTTATAAATATACTTTCCATGGTTGAATTATCCTCATTAGACAAAAGGAATAACACGAACTATAACTCGTTACCACGGTGCACTCAATTACCAAATATCATCAGTATATGTAGATGCACAGGAAATCGCAGTGAATCCGTCTTTTAGATTCTCTATTATTGAATTCATACTATTATTAGCATTAAAGAGTCGTTAGACAATAACTAACTACATATTAAATTTTCATTAACACATACTCCTCATTTTCTAGCTGTTAGCCATCCCATCTCCTTAAATGGTGAAATGACACCTCTCTCAATTTTCATGGACTTCATAACTCAAGTGTATTGTACTATTTATTTTTCTGAAAAGTTGCTCACTTTACATGCGCCCACAATACTAGAGGATCTCGCCACCATTATCTTTTAGAGACACATTATCAGTAATCACTACAACACTCATCAGCAAATATGGTTCATATAATTCAAAACTTTTCACTTTTTGACCTCTGCACCATCAATCAAAGACCAGCATCACATGATGCATTTCTCATTACTTCATCTTTGAAGTTCGAAAGCATCAGCGTGAAGTAGTCAGTCATTTTATCAGTGATTTCTTTTCTATATCGCTCTCATTATACATCTTGTCGTCACGTTCTATAGTTGTAACATTACATCCAATTTTTCTAGCAAGCTGGATTGATGGTACAGCCAATAGCAGTCCCTATTTCTAATAAATTTTGCTTTGTTTTGATTTTCAACATTTGAATTAGCAATCTAATTCCACTTTTGTCGTACATTGGCACTCTTACCTTTCTTCTGCAAAATGTTCTAGTTCTAACAAATTCACTGCAAAGTCTTCTAATAAATCTATTACATATAAACTCGCCTTTGATCTCTTATCGCAACCATAAGTTTACTCTCCATATTTATACATCATTTATATAATAACATATATCAACTTGTAGAATGTGCAATTTGTAAAGACTACAAAGTCTTTCACATTAATATAGTTTATCGTTATAGAGTCAAGAATAAAATTATTTTATACCATTATCTCAGTAATAATAAAAATCACCAAGACTTTCTGAAAAAGGAAATTTTGATGACTCTTTTAATAATATATATTTTATCTCAGCCACCGATTGAGGCAGCTCGTAATTAATGCAAGTTTATAAACATCTCTCAGCGTTACATCCATTTTGAGCACAACCGTTAACTCGCAGAATAAGCCCTGTAAGATCGTCCAACTGCTCTAAACTACCCAAGACGTTAGAGCAACTTTTATAACCAATCATTTCCTGCTTCAGGCTTGTGTAATGCACAGCATCGCGGCATCACCTGAACCTTAGAATTCAGGCGACTTAGTTTGCAGGCAACAGGACGGTACCACAGCTGCACCAACTGCACCCCTTCCACAGCTAATTACGAGGTGCGATACTTTCTAACTCAATTTAGTAGCTTCCTGCAACTTTGTTGTACTTCAGCTACCGCTGAACCTTAATGTAGTGCTTTAACATCGCCACCTTTAGGATCCACATCGAAGTTTTCTGCCGTTTTAGCACTTTCATTGCGATTTCCAGCCAATCCTCCAGAACGCTAATGCTGATTACTGCGACAGCCATGTGAAGATATAACAGTTTGTCATCTCCTCATCTCGCAATAAATGCGCCACTAGCATTGTTTTAGTTCCTGGTTTTGTTTTAATAATTTGAAGAGCTGGACGAGTCAGTGTCTCCTTGTTGGAGTGATCGCACCGATACCAATCCGCAATTCTCCTCCCATATATACTAGCATTGTTCCAAAATAGCTAACATCCTTAGTAGCAGCGCGAGCTCTTTCTTCGGTTACTTTTCCTGCACGACGTTCAACAAACTTTTAGCTAGCATTCTCATCATATTTCTCTCAGCGTTCTTCGGCGGTCGATAACCAATCACCTCAGCTATCTTAAGGACAATGGCTGGGAGCTATCAACTCTCTTTTTCCTTAATAAGTACCGCTTATGTAGCTGTACCACCAAGTTTTCTCTTTCCTACCGCCGCTTCTAAATACGCTCATCGTGGAAGGCTTTCTGGGACACTATACGAACATTCTTTCCTTCTAATTTTCTCTCTTGAAGTTCCACAACTGGAATTGTTTGTCATCTTCACATCCTCTAATTGTATATATAATATCTTTTATCATTATGTTTTTATTGATTTCCCGAAACTAATAGCACCACCTAAACTTCCTTTCTCACATATAACCCAATATTGTTCCTGGTGATACATAGGAATTATTGCCATGTTACGCAAATACCGGTAAAACTTATACTCTACTCTTACATGAGTCAGCCCACTTCATCTTATCTCTCGAATAATCTGCACCCTAAGCTTTTCATATTTTCTTCTGCACGTCTACATAACCTCGTATCAATCATGATAAACATCACTAACTTTTGTAGTTCCTAGAAGCCATCAGCACCACGATAATTGAAGCTGTCGGTAGAGCCAAGGATCCGTTGCTCTTACAGGCGCTCCCTCTGCCAAGGGAGAGCTGGGCCCTTCAATACAGTGCTACTCTGGTCCTCCATGGCCTCACTGCATCTCATTCTTCTATTCTTCTACATGTACAACTCCGGCTTTTCAAAACTGTTTCTGTAATAGTACTGTCCTTTTGGGTGAAAGTAGCGGCACGCTCATAATAGATCGTGTGCATATCCGTTAAAATCCTGGACGGGTAATGTTTTAACATCAACTGGCTTTTAACGTATCCAATCGATGACTAGCATGCCATGCATAGGTGTCTTCATCTACTACTCTCGATATTTCATACACCCATTTCATGCGCATTTTGCCCACTAGCAACATTTATCTTGTGGCAGGCCCTTTACTCAAAACGTCTCTCTTTAGTTGCTGCTGCCAGAATCATGTAAGTAGCCGCTTCTACCTCTATCTGGTGCAATTGTATTCAGCAATCACTAGTTCTTTCAACACCTCTCATTTTCTAAATAGGATGTTCTCCCAGAAATTTTCAGCTCCCATTTTTATTAGGAAATTAATCATCTTCCTTTCCATTTCAGGTCCTTGCGCTGCATCTCACTATAGTTGCTTTTTCCTTTGCTAAAACAGCCTTGCCAATATAACAGTCCTGCGTCAACACCAGGGGAAGCCAAAGAAGGCATATGGTTAGAACCTTCTCATCTTTCTTTTTCAGCACGCGCTTCCAACGAATCCAGCATCCTCGAATGAATTGTCGCCCTAAAAGCCTGTAAACCTTTCGCGTGCTGGTCTCATCGGTCTCACTTCCTATTGAACAACCACCTGGTATAGCAACAGCGCCTCTTTCTGGCAAGCCAGCTTAACATTGGTCCCAATACCAAAAATGAAGCTCATACCTGTTAACACAACTGAATGATGCTCTCAGCACCAACGGTTTTTGTTGCATCCATCTCTAATGGCTCTTCTGCTTGGCACCCATTTACTCCTCCAATGACTCAAAGCCAATATACTGATAGCTTTTATATCAGAAAGTCTTTTGGAACATTATAAAATTTATACTGCAGTACCTCTTCATGTTACATAATCCTGCTGCCAGTATTGCAGGCAACGCAGCATGCTCCAGACACTTGTATCGCACAAGGTTTCCCCACCTTTAACTACAATCTCTTTCCTGTGTTGTTTCCCTCCGTATCTTTTATTCACATTTACATTTCTACATCGACTGTAAGCACTACACTAATAAATAAACAGCTTTTATTTTATATTTATAGGAGTGTACAGAGAAAATATATTTATACTTTATTAACATTATTTACAATCTCTACTAAAGCAATCTTTGCTTTGGTAACTCTCTCTTATGCAATTATAAATTTATAAACACTATATTTTTATTTATAATCCATCAAAACATGATAATTGCGCCTTTTCTGGTAATCCCTTGAAGGTCTCCCGATTTCTCTTTAAATACTCACCAACTGCGAAGATACACTCACCTCGTTTAGAAAAGTCTCTAAGGATAAAATTGCGTCTCAAGAGTTTGAATTATATCAGGACGTTGTCACCAAGTCCTGGTACTATTGGAGAATGGAGGAAATCAACATATTACTCTATTGCGTAATCATGACTAGCTGATTTTTCGAATCAACCTTTTGAAAACATAACTGCTGTTCCATCATCCTCACTTTTCCATATCTCTATAGCTGACTTTGCCATCCTCATCTTTCGCCAGTTGTTACCATTCATTTATCCGTGTGTTTTATTTCTTCGTATTTAGCGTTTTCAGTTCTTTCACCCTACAACCGTGATGATATCGTACTGGCAAATCGTCGTCCTTACGCCATAGTACGCACAGTACACAGTTAGTGGTTGACGAACCTTAAAACCATGCAACACGCGCAATGCTTATGGGTACACACAGCAAGTCATGCGAGCTTTTAGGAAACATGTATTTGACTACAAGAATCTAGCATACTAGGTATGTACATTATTTTCTTCTATTGCTGCTACCAAAATCTTCTGTAAGACCCTACCTTTTGGCTGAAGCACCCTTCTATTATCGCAGCTTAGTCCTTCTTCCAAGCTCTGTACATGAATCGAGAAACTTATAATATCATCGCCCACATCCGATAACATCTTTTTACCTACATGTCCTATTACGACACTTGGTATTTTCTAACCAAACATCCGTCCTGCGTGAGATAATCCCGGAAATTTGGATTCTCAGCTCTGAGCACAGTTGTTGGCTTTGGTATCATTATCTAACATTTGAACATGTTTGTTCCAAATTCTGGAATACCAAAAGTTCCACTCGCTGAGTTAACTTGTTCTCTCAGGACACCCAACGTTTCTACTCCAGAAAATATTCCCATAACCTCTGGATCTCGATACGTCAATTCGTTTTTAGTGTACACCCGATATGTAACTCTTGAAGCTTTCTAATCATCGGTATGTCGGATCATCGTGACCAAGTATATCAAAACTCTCAAAATGTTATCATGAATTGAATTGGAAGTCAAAGAGAGAAGTCTCCTCCACGAACTTGTTCTCATCATCTGCAGGATATTGATAAGGTGGAAACTGTGCAAAAGTATCCATACTCATTAGGCACAATCTAAGATCGTGCTGGACTCGGTAGTTCTCTTAGCTCCCTCACATCCCGCCGCACGTTCTAGCTATATCATCTATCTCATATCTTTTCAGAGCTGTCACGTTGCAAATGAGTATGCTGTCAGCGATAGTAGCAAATTGTTCTGCATCATATGTGTGGAATCTTCAATAGCACCCTTGTGAAATTATGTGTTGTTGTTTGACATTCTCCAGAGAAGTTAAGATCAATATCCGAACTTTTATCACCGTTAAACCTCAAGAAAGTTTCAGTTCTGGAATATCTTGTCCATCTTTTGTCAATCTTTAACATCACAGAGTGGACAATTTTATTAGGAAGGTCAAATCCCGAGAAGCATATTCTGACATTTAAGAAAATTCACGTAAGCACACCCTTAGGACAAACATATAGTGTGAGCTTTGACTGGAATTCACTTCCTGTACTTCCATCATTGTTGCTGGTACTACGAAGACCTGACAGATCTTTGAACCTACTTGTGTCAACAAATGTACATCAAGAGGACTTTTTCGCGAGCTTATGGAAATACGTAAACAAACCGGAAAATCCACTACCTATTATTGAAGTCACTCTTTCTCTAGACGTTTTCAACGATTTCCGCGTAACTCTTTCTCACATATTTTGGGTAGCAGCATACTATAACTTTAGATTTCTAACTTCATCAGCAGGCCCTTTCTGTATTTGGAGTATAAAGTTTATTTCTTTAAGTGGCACAACCCAATCTCTATTTTATCAGATATTTTGCGAGTATTTTCTACTACAACCTCTTTCACGAAGTTCTTTCCTTCCTTATCTAAAATGAAAATTCTTCCACATTCTTCTGTGCATGTCGCTATCGGCTCTAATATCACGCGTTACCTGGATTATTCTAACAGTGAAAGCCATGTAAAATCTGGACGACAAGTCACGTCGATATTCATCTAACACAACAATCACCATCCGCCGCTACCACTTCTAATACCTTACCTTTCTGGAAAGACTCTACAGCTCTTTTCTCAGCAGCCATACTTCTCAACTCAGTCTCACTCGTGTCATTCTTTCATCTGCTATACCAAAACTTTCATAGTGATCTCATAGGCCGTGATTTCCATAGCAACTGCAGAAGTCTCATAACACTTTCCTACTTTGTCTCTTTTGAATTTAATACCCTCTTCGGAGAACTTTACACATTTCGCTATTACCACTCCCGATTAGTGCAAATCTGACGATACTCGTTCACAGAAGACCGCGCGAACTGTCGGCATCTTCCTGGATGATAAATATTCTGTACAACCATACGAAACTAACCTAAAATAAATCTTTAACCCTTTGCATCTTTTCACCAAAATAGAACAAGGTGGAATGTCTCGTGATCTTTAAGGTGCAAAATTTTAAATCTATTTTGTTATCAATCTCACATGATGTCCAACACCCAACGCATAAAAGCTTGATCTCAGCATTTTATATTCTCAGCGTGCTGCTTAGCATCAAACTCGCCAGGTGCGCTGAACGAAGTTGCACTTTATACATGATTTTGGCCAAATTACTAAGTCCATGTCGTTTTAGCTTTCTCTGTATTTTCCATGCTCTTTGGAAATAACAGTGATCAATGGCCTAGCATTTGAGTTTTTATTTTCTAAAACCCAAGCGTTCAAAACTCTGTACCTATAAACCCTAAGTCAAATTTTGCATGTGGGCAACAAGAATATCATCTTCTCGTCCAACCAATTATAAAACCGGTCATTACTTCTCAACAGGAGAGCATCTCGTACATCATCATCTGTGATACTCTGTAAGTCGTAATTAATTCTGAAATTGGTCGTTCGGGATTACATAACTGTAACCTCTTAAAACTGCATCAATCTCCTTGTTCCATTTTTACTTACAGTGCGCAATCGCTAGAGTCTATCGCCTCCAAGTGTCTTATTGATAATCCCGTTGTCTCAACGTCAAATATCAAGTACATAAGTAGCATCTTTAGTCCAGAATTTTTAGGACTATGCTGTTGCTGTACATTACTCTTCGTATCCATTATGGAATGCATTAGCCCATAAATAGTTCTTTTCATATCCTTTCCTCGAACCCAAACATGTGTCTCTGGACATAGCCTTGAACACCATAAGCATCTCAGAGCAGCCAGCATGCCCCCAAGCGTTTAGAGCACGAGCCAAACACTTTGCATGTAGATATCTCCTTCCAACTGACCTGCATTTTGTACGAGTATTTATGCCTCTCATTCTTTCCTTTCTCCAGAATAATTATCCTTTTCCTCCTCTTTAGCTACACAACCTCGATAGTCAATGGTCTAATAATTGTATCTCTAAGACAAGGATCATTACCACTGTTCCATGAACTCTTATCCATCGACCTAAGAGCTCTAACAAGCCTCTATATTAATCCATTACGCGTATGCTTTATTTCTTTTGAAATTTAGCATCTGGACTATTTCCAACAATCTCAAGTAGTTGATGGTAACTCACTCATAATCTGTAAGTTTTAAATCGATATTTGAGTGAAACCGTTTCTATGAACTATTTTCTTCTTGTTCCAAAATACATGTGCCATTATTACGTCGACATCACGCTACATATCCCACACATCTATATTCCACTATATCTTCAGTCTCTGCATTTTCTTTTCCCATAACGATCGCCGCCACTCTTAAATGGCTACTCTCTATTTCTTAATATGGTTCTCCGCTTCTTTCTAATCTCTTTGTTATTTCTTTGTTTATTTCTCTCTTCCCGATTTTCAAGAACAGCATCTAGCATCTGTCTTTGAAAAGATTGGTCTCAATATCTTTTAAAGTAATCCCTGACCAGCATAGCTACTAGAATCTGGTGATTTTCTCATTTATAAAATTATTCCAAATAGATGCCACAATACTACAGAGATAAAATATTATCCTCAACATCAATCTTACTGAACAAAATACTCTCCAATAATACTGGAGCTAGCTCAGAAAATTTTCTAACATTACAACTCACACTCATTTCCTCACAGAAACTTCTTCTCTCAATATTTAAACAATATTTGTCAAGGCACCTCCTTGATCCTCTCTCTAATTTTGAATAATACAAATCTTTTCTGAAGATAGGCAGCTGTACCACTTACCAGTAAAAGTCCACATTTTATTTTATTATCTTTTCAATATGTGTCAAAAGAAAGTACCCAGGTAAAATTTCTATCTGCCAATCTCTAATTCAAGTGTTTCTCACCAACAGAGAAAAATGTTCCTTTACTCCAGCACTCTCCCAAATCTACTCTTAATTTCCATTGGCAAAATACATCTCCTATTATATTTATGCATTACCAACTAAAAATAGGTTTTGAATTAAACTTACTAGCTCTTGGCATACCTTTATTATATATACGAGCAAAATTGTTCTGCACCCTGGACAATACTCTGTTATTGATGTATCAACTTTTCAAAGTTTCTCTTCCTCACTCAACACCTCAGTAGCTTTTCTTTACTCTACAACAAACTCTGGAAGTGGATAATACCAATTAAATCAGCATCGTTGAATCTCTAACCTCGTGCACGTCTCCGCACGATCATCATAAAAGAATCACTGCATATCCGAAGTGAAGTCAATTCAGTGCATAAAGCTCACTGAGTTCTAATTGTTCTTGCGTCACATCAACGCAAACTAAGTGCACTTTCGAAATGTGGAGCTACTTTTTGGCCAAATAACACCTCTATCATTATGTTGTTGTCAGATAATTGCAGAAATGCTACGGCTAACAATTTCGCATACCATAACATCCCATGTAGAAACAATGATTAGCGACGTCCATTTGCATCTAACATGTGCTATCTCATCGCCTCCAGAATATCCTTTTCCAAGCTCTCAAAACTGACCTACTTCAATACCCTTTTAGCTGAACTTAATTTTTCCTTGACAACCTCCGCAACATCTCCTTTCAACTCATACCGAAGACTGCATGGCTACATCGGGATCATAGTCACCAGGATTTCATACTAATGTAGTGGTATCCTTTTTGTTAGCTCCCATAACTGTGATTATGCTATATTTAATCGCATTATCACCACCATTACTTTACAATAATACCAAATGGTCCGCAGTAACCTACACATACTTCCCATAACTCTCTTCTAATTTCTTGCTCAGTTGCCATTTCAACTTCAGAAGTTCCAGTTGCTTCAAGGAATTTAATATCATTGCTGGTCGCACCACGCATAAGAATCTACAGATAAAATTTCTCCATCAGCTTTTAGCCAGCTAAGTCATTTTCATCGCACGACTAACTCTTAAACTCCACAGTATGCCGCAACATCACCAATTGCTCGCTGGATCGAGCTCTGGCAGCAGCCCAAGTTCTCTCTCAGCAAATCCTGAAAGCACTGTGTAGTTTTGTCTCACCACCGCAGCTCGTTTCTATGTTAGTCATGTACAACCTTCAGTATAAGCACTGTGGTCTCTCTCCACTTTGCCAAAGCCTCAAAACGCTGAGTATAACTCCTCCACATTCCTCAACCAGCCTTACTGCACGATATTTCGTGTCTTCAAAACGAGTCAAATATATTGCTACATACGCACTATAATAATCTAAATATGTTTCTACGTAAAGATCTCTGGTGAATGCATGGAAAACGAATATCCATCCTTCATAATAAATCCTTTACCACTTTGAAGCTAACTCCTAAACGTGGACGCATTTCATCATACGGAATCAGTAGTTTCTGAATTTGATATAAATCATTAGCAGCCGTCTATACGAAGTCAGTACATATTTATAGTTTGACAGATAATTTCTTCAGCTGTTGTTAAGTATATCCTGCCCTTTTCATCTTTTGAAGATGTATGTTTCATCGCCCATCTTTGTACCAGCCACCAGATTCTTTCCTAATAATTCCTGACGGCATGATGGCATTAACAGTCTTACCTGCAACGCCAATTTTGTCATGGTCTTCTTAGTACTCTTTGAATATTTTGGAATTACGTTTTGCATAGATGGTAAACTCCCGCAGATACCTGCACTTTCACCATCCCCGCTCATCAAGACAACTTATGACTGATTGCCTTGCAGAGGATGGTACTTGTTGTTAGTCAACGTTCTGATTGTTCCCATAACAATGCTCACTCCTCATTTTGCAAATTACTTTTATTATAGCTATAAAATATAGTATACATAAAACGACTCTTTATTGCTCATGTTCAAAATAATTATTTATTTCACACAATAACTATTTTTAAATCTAGGTCTCATAATATAGTATAATATATAAGATAATTTCTTAAAATTTGAGGGGATATATGTTTAATTATCCTAATAAAAATACATTTGTTCACAAACTAACTGCTAATCGAGGGATGGAGCTTGAGGATGACATAAATTCTCATGAATATTACTTAAATAATAATATTGCAGTATTCATAAAAACCTATTCCAATTCAACAGTAGCAGGAATTATCCAAAATAGAAAAAGTGCTAGGATTACTAAAGCATTTTATAAAATTCTTCTACAACAGAGACTATAACGGCCGTGGCTTTGGGAAATATATTGATTTTGGAGGTTAAAAGAAACTAATTCCACTACTTCATTTTCTCTTATAATATCCATAAACATACAAATCATCATATGGATAAAATCTTAAGACAAGGTGAACACATTTATAATTGTTCGTTTTGATAATCGTACCTTTATTTTTCGTCTTCACAAGTTTTTGTATTATCAAACAAGAGCCGAAAAATGGCGGACGAAATCAATTAAACTTATGAGTTCGAAGATACTGCATCTCGAACTACCATTTCTACCTATAAAATAAGATTAGATTATTTTAGATGTTATAAAAACTAATGAAAGTGCAGTTTATAATATGAAAACTCGTTTTAAATATATGTTCACTATTTTTCACGATATGTTTCATTTTTGTGTAGTATTTAGGCTTTTTAGCAATCCAGCCAAGATATACCCTGATATTACAAAAGCAACACCCAAGATCCATTATCGTCAGAAATATATGATACTTTCAAACTTACTAGCAACTGTTGAGCTGAAAACGTGACTATGTATCTATCAGATGTTCTAGAGAATATTAAAGATGCTGTTTGTATCAGTTGAGGATTCAAGATTTTATTCACATATTGGTATTGATCCAAACGTCTCACAAAGCTGTCTCTTGTCTCAGCATTTACGTTCTAATTCTGCTCGTGAAGGAGCTAGTACAATAACCAACAAGTTATTAAACACTCTCTGACTTCAGAAAAACGATGGAAAGAAAAATCTAGGCAGCATGTATTATTAAAATTAGAAAATAAATATCTAAAGATGATATTTTAGAAATGTATTTAAATAAAATTTATTACTCAGACGGTCATTACGGGTATAAAACTGCTTCTAAATACTTTTTATAATAAGGAGTTTAATGAACTTATACTGTTCCTCAATTAGCTCTTCTTGCTGGTATACCTCAACAACCAAACATCAATATAATCCTTTATGGATTATCCCTGAACAAGCTAAAATCATGACACGGTTTTATAGCTATGTCATAATGATAAAATTACAGAAGATCAATATAACGAATATATTAAGACTCTATTACTGATGGATTAGTTAAAAGAAATCAAAAGAAGATAGAGCAAAATCAGCACACTTATAATCCCAAGTATGCTGCTTATATTGACGAAATAACAAAAAGAATCCAAAACAAAATAAAACTTTGAAAATGTAAGTGATCCTTATCACTTAAGTTAAAATTTATACAAATTTGAATTTCTGGAACTACAAATTTCATGTTCAAGATATGCTTTGATAACCAACGCCTCCTATGAAACCTCATGCTTTTCAAGCAGCAATACAGTTTCTTATTACTAAAAACTGGTCTTATTGAAGCATTATGGAGGAAAAATAAAGCTGGGGGCCACAATTACGCTGTTGATGCAAAGTACAACCAGGTCGGCTATTAAACCTTTGATTGACTACGCTCCCTGGAATAGAGTATTATGGGTGGGACCTCAAACAACATTTTTCTGATAGCCCTTTATCAAATTACTGGAACCAATTTCTTTATTCAAAACTGATAGATTATACCATTAACGTGCCTATGAGTAGAGTTTTAGCTTGGTCATATAGTGTTCCAGCTGTTCGTGTCTTTGAAAACAGTAGGATATGAGCGTGCTGGCCATTTTGATGATAGGAATTCTGTTTGGCAAGATGAACCAACTACTGCAATCGGTGGTAATGTTGATGGTTCTCCATTGCAAATGATTGCGGCTCAAGTTTTTGGAAATAAAGGTTATTACAATAAACCTCTACTATTGTTAAAGTATTTTAATGCTAATGGGAAAGAACTTCCTAGTATGCGTGATAAGGTTACAAAAGCTCGTCAGAAGAAAACAGCTTATCTTATGACTAATCTCTGAAGGGTACTTAATCAGCAATGGTACTTCTCCCAATGGTAAAGTAGCAACCTTTGATATGGCTGGTAAAGCTCTGGTCAATCACCTTTGACGAAAGTGCAAAAGAACTCTCGATACGATGTCGTTTAACTCAACAAAAGACAGTGTGATGATGGATTGGTTACACATCTGAATATACAGTTTCTGCATGGCAAGGAGCAGACGTAGTTGATTCTCTGCAGCAAAAGCATCTTTCTTTCTGAATCAAACGCAAACAACTGTTATAATGGCAGATGTTATGAAAGAGATCCGATTAACAAAGCACGGTGCCTTTCGAAAAACCTCAAGGAATAGTCAAACAAAAATGGTGTAGAGTATGCCAAAGATAGAAATACAGAGATCATCATGCATGCTGGAACTGATAAAAGATGCTGTTTATCGGGCCAGCTAGCTACTCTCAGTCAGCGTGATAGTCGTTCTGCACAACTACAATATTTGATTCATTAGCAAGCTCTACTCAGATCTACGAAAATACGTAACAATAATAGTAATTCTGCAACTACCAAATAGAAATTCAAATTCCCAGCAGAATCTACTAACAAATAGGAATACTTTGGTGATGATAGATAAGAAAAGACCATGGAACATCGAAGCTCTATGGTCTTTTCATCTATTCGCTTTTAAAGTCATTACATATCTCATTTCTTCTAATAAATTATTTTCTTTTTGTTCTAGTTTCGGGAAAACGCAAATAAAAAATTATATAAATAACACTTCCTACTAAATAAAAATGAAATTGATGATACATACCCAAAATGATTTAAAAATTAAACTCCATATAAAATTAAATAACGTGTAAATAACATATCCAAACGCCCAAAACATTCCAAACATAATAGTTAATTTTTGAGAATTCATTTTTGGAAGTTCGTAAGGTAATTTAGATAAACCGGATACTGAGAATACATCACTAAAATCCTGATATGTACAAACATGATGTAAGACAGTATAGCATTAGTTGATACAACATATAACCCAGTAGCCATAAATCCTATCATCAGAACACCATGTAAAAACTAAAATGGCTTCCTTCTGAAATCAAATTTTCTAGTAATTAGTATATTTGATAATGTTCCTACTATCCCCTAGTAGTCACCATTAAAAATCATAAATTCTGGCTTGAAATTCGCATTATGAGAATGTTCTACACTACTCTTAGTAATGATACCAGAGGCATTACATATAAAAATAGAAATCCTCCAAAACCCAAGAGAAAAAGTAGAATAAATTTATCTCTAAAACCATCAGCATATGTGTATTCTTTTAATTCTTCATCTTCCGCTATTTCTTTTTGATTCTATTAATAATTTATAAACAAAAATAGTTAGGGGTGTTTCCAAGTTATTGTTGGCTCAAAATCTTTTGCAACTGCTAACCACATATAAATATAATAATACTAAAATACTAAATCCAATCATAGTGTAGCGCCAATCATCTATAAAATGTTCTTTAAAAACTAAAAATAAAATCCGCAACAACCGCTGCTCCAAAAATTATATGATGCTGTTATAATCGCGCTTGTTAATATATATCAGTAGGTATAAACTTGTAACATAAGTGTATGATAAATACTATAATCATCGTATCCACTGAGCGCCTAATCATCCTCGAAATAGTATATAGCCAATAATTATGACTAAAATCTGCAAAAATGAAAAACATAAACAGAATAAGGCAAATATCACTGCCTTCCTCTTTTATCATCTTCTTTTTAAATTGCTGTTAACAAAATTATACAATATTATGTTATACTATATGAGAAAATTTAAACTATAAAAAGGAGTTCTTTTATGGAAATTTTATTTACTATAGCCATATTTATCGTTCTAGTTATTACTGGATCATTGTATTAACAGGTATATCCGCGTATTCCAGCAGCTCTTTTTCAAGTCATGCTATGGTTTTATAACTTATTTACCTATACCCTTCATTTTGAATTTGAATCTGAGCATTTATACTCTTGTTATTGCTCATTATTGTTTCACTCGATGCATATGAAAGCATCACGTAGTGAACTTTGGCTCTATAAACGTCCCTATTGTCTCATATGTCTGTTGGTCTTGTTATCGCAGCTGTTTTTAGTTGTTGGATCGTTTATTAACCTTTATAATTCCATCTATTTCACTTTTGGAGCATCATTTGCTCTTGCTGCAATTCTTTCACCCTACCGATGCTGTTGCGGTTAAATCTATTACAAAAGTGTAGAAGCTACAAAAGGTCTTATGGCAATCTTAGAAGGTGAATCACTTCTTAATGATGCTGCTGGAATTGTTTCTACTTTTAAAATCGCTCTTGCCGCAATTATTACGGGACATTTTCTTTCGCCAATGCTTCAAAAGAACTTATAGCAGCTATTGGTGGAATGTTTCTTGGTATTATTTTAGGTCTGAGTTACTATTTCTTTAAAATCATTAAAACTAGAAAATTTTTGAATTCTGAACCTACAATTCTAGTTATTACTCGAAGTAATATTGCCTATATTAGTTTATTTCGCTGCTGAAAAATTCCACTTTCATCTGGGATTATAGCTGTTGTATTTACTGGTATTCTTCTTAACTTTGAAAAATATTTATTCCAAGGAGAATCACTTAATAATCAAGGAGTAGTATCAATAAATTACAACCAAGATACTGTAAGTTATATCTCTTAATGGTTTTTGTATTTGTATTTTTAGGATATTTATTACCTGACATCTTCTCAATATGATGAAATTCCTGACTTGGACATTAAAACTGGTTTTACTTTATGTAGCACTTTATAACTATTGCACTGATTATATCAAGATTTATCTTTGTTTATCTATTTTACGTAAGTTTTCAACCACATACATTCAACACTTCAATAAAATATAGAATTTTTAAAAACGAAAAATTAGATGTTGGAAACTATGGGTAGATTTGAATATGCCTTATAAGCTCTTTTATGTGGTATTCATGGTACTGTTACACTAGCCACAGCCCTTATGATACCATTAACACTGGAAAGTACAGGCCAACCCTTTTCACTGCGTGACGCTATTTTATTTATTGCAAGTCGAGTTGTTCTTTAAGCATGATTATTGGGACTATTTTCCTTCCTATCACCATAAAAAGAAGAGAAGAAATTTTCCTAAATAATGCTCGCAGCAAAATCCTTGGTGAAGTTATTGACGAATTACAAACCAAATACTACAATAATCTAGATACTACACCTGATCAGTATGGCTATGCTATTGCAATAAAACTACAAGAACAACAAATTTATTTTGTAATAATGAAAAAGATTAGTTCATTATAGTAAAAACTTGTTGCTCTTATTGAGAAGGAAGAACAGAAGAAAATTAATGAAATATTAATTGAATATGAAAATAATCGCCATTTGCGGCATATCTAGAGGTAAGAAAATGGAGGTTAAAAACTTCTTACTCTACTCTGTCTTTCTAAACAATTATCATTACACTAAAACTAAGTATATTAGAAGGAAAATTCAGACGTCTTCTTGTTCTTTTGAACTTAGCAACCGATGATATGTCGCTTCACTGCTAATCAACATAGGGATTGAAAAATACCTAAGAAATAGATTAAAAACTCAATGTAGAGCTAAGACAACAAATTAAGGAGTTTAGACATAGTATCCCTGATATAATTGATTCCCTAACCCTATAATGCTATTGATATTATTGAAAATCAAAAACAAAAAGAAAAATACCCTTGTTATAGATTTTTTAAAAAATATTTATGATAACTTTGATTATACACTATATAATGCCCCGTCTAATTCGTGTATGTAGAAGAAAGTAGAAAATTTGAAACTGAGGCAATAGCTATGCAAAAGAAAAATTAATAACTTAAAAATACAGAAAAAGATCTCACATCATGAAGCTGATACTCTACTCGTGATTTAAACTACAATGAAGCACTGTTGTATGCAACATATAGAAGAATAAAAATTGGTTAAGCCATGATTTTTATCATGAAGCTTAACCAATTTTTATTTATTCTTCTAAATAATTTTTCAATGAGAACAGTGGTTTGTTACGTACTATATTGTCATTCCCGACAAAGTTCTCATCTCTTTTAAGCATTTACCTGCATTTTTGACAATAAAATTAAAAACTTCCCGAATTTTTGTATCAATAAAAATCTCTCATATACCTATCTCTAAAAACATTTGTGCACGAACACGCTCAATTTCCTTCCATGGAATTTGGATATAGTCTCTGGTTTCTATGATTATAAAATTCAAAGCTTTTATCTCCAACCATAATATCTCCATGTTTATTACCCAATAGAACCTGTCATCTATTTGCCTTTGTAGTATAAAATCACTTTAGTATTCATTGATTTTACCACTATAACACCTCCTGTGCTAATTGCTTTTTCATGGTTTATTATACTATATATTTTTAATTAAAAAGTAAGCTGGGAACTTTTGCTCCAGCTTACAAAGATTATTACATTATTCCTGCTACACGAGCTAAAAATACCTAGTGCAAATAATCCAAAGATAATAGTAGCCGGCTTACTTTTTACGTTTTAATAACCACTACATACAGAATGTTAATAGTAACGCTGCAAAACCAGGAATAAGTTGGTTTAAGTTATCTTGTAATAGTTGTAACTTTTTTGCTGACAATGAGAAATTTACCACTTTGCTGCTTTTGTTACAATATCTTGTAATACTCCACCTGTAACGTGTTCTTTTTCGCTCTGGGAAGTGAATATATGCTTTCATCAGCTAATTGAACCTTTAGAGATTACCATTGGGAAGCTAATATTAGTCCAACGTTGAACTAAAATACCCATTACGAACATGCTCAAGGATTGAAGCACCTTTAGTAATTTTTGTAAGATACCACCTGAAAGGTCGCTTGTAATTTCTGCTCCTTTTTGTATCCAAGTTCTTGTGTATACCATAAGAATCCTATACGGATTGCGTTCCATGCGATAAAGAAGAATAATGGTGCAATAATAGAACCACCTGTTGCAAGTGATGCTGCGATAGCTCCTAAGATTGACGTACTGTGAACCAGAATACTGGATCCCTCAATACCTGCTAAAGGTCCCATCATACCAACTTTAACCCCTTGGATTGCTGAATCATCGATATCAGCTCCATTTGCTTTTATCTTCCTCAAGAGCAAGTGTTACCCCTAAGATTGGTGCTGCAATATATGGGTGTGTGTTGAAGAACCTATGACGTTTTTAGAGCTTCTGTTGCATCTTTCTTTTATTTGATATAGTTTTTCAATGCTGGGATTAAAGAATAAGCTCCAACCACCATTTTTGCATACGCTCATAGTTCCATGAACCTTGAAGGAACTGAACGTAACATAACGCTACGACGATCTTTTTACTTAATGTAATTTTTTCTCTGACATTTCTAGTTCCTCCTTATTAATAGTTGTTTAAGATGTCCCCTAGTGGGTCACCTGATGAAGAGTTTCCACTTCCTCCACCTTTGTTGTTATCTGAAAGGTTTAAGCATACAGTGCAATTACTAATCCAATGGATACCTGTTGCAATTAATGTAAGTTCTTTTAATGGTGCTAATGCAAATCCTAAGAAGAAGAAAGGGCCATACTTCTTTAGTTGCCATTAAGTTGATTACCATTGCGAAACCTACCGCAACTACCATTCCATCACCAACGTCATGTACCACCAGTAAACCATGCTGGTAATGATCCTAATCCTTTTGGAACTGCTTTCTGAAGGAATAACATTAATAATCCTGATGGATAGCGATGCGTAACCCTTGAGCTGCAGTGCACATAGTGCCAGAATTCAACTCCACGGAAGTTTCCGTTTTCTGCTGCACGGTCAGCTTGGTGAACGATAACTACTGATAACGTACGAACTATCATAGTAGTACTAATCCTACTGTTGCAAGTGTAATAGCTGCTGCAATCAGCGATATTACGTCCTTCTAAAGAGAAGTCTCCTGCTTTTACGAAAATGATAGCTGATGCTACTGATGCAAGTGCTGTGTCAGAGCAACGGCTGCCCCAATATTAGCCCATCCAAGTGCTACAATTGTAGAGCCCCCACCTAAAATAATACATTCTGTTAAATGTCCTGTTGCTAATCCAACTAATGAACATGCAATAATTGCTGAGTGGAATTGGAATTGGTCTAGACATACTTCCATCCCCTGCTAAGAAAGCAACAACAAGGACTAAAACGACTGATAGAATACTAAAATCCATTGTGTCCTCTAATTTAAATACTATATAATTATAATTTTAAACCTTCGCTAGCTTTAGCTTCAATAAGTTTAAATAAATCTGATGGTGAGTCGTTAGATACTTTTTCTTACATCAAATTTGACACCCAACTCACGAAGTTTTTATATGTTTCAACGTCATCTTGATCTACTGATAACACATTGTTGATTTGAACTTTACCAACAGAGTGTGCCATAGATCCTAGCATGTTTAATTCAGGAATTTACTCTCTTTTCAATAACTGCAGAGCATCTTGTAGTGTTTCAAATAATAATAATGCTTTTGTATCACCAAAAACGTGGATCATTATAAACTTCTACAAGTTTATTTAATGGAATTACGTGAGCACGTACTCTGGAGGAGCTGCTTGCTCAATAAGTTTTTACGTAGTTCATCTTTTGATACTGTATCAGAAACTACAATAATTTTCTGTTTGGCTGTGTTGCTTTTGTCCAGTTAGTAGCAACTTGTCCCATGTAATAAACGTGTATCAATACGTGCTAATACAAATTTAATTTCTTCCATCTCCTAAAACTGTTCCTTCCAGGATAGTTCCTGAGGTGCAGCTTGCGTCTACTACTGGAGCAGCTGCTTCTGGCTGAGTTCTTCTGGACGAACTTTCACCCCATCGATAGCTGTTGCAGTAATTGCCTTAGCTATTTTCCATGTGCAGTTGTCATAGTGAAACGACTTGTGTACGCTTCCAATTAACATTGGTAAAGTTGCCTACAATAGCTCTTTTCTCTGGAGCTTCTGAATAATTTATTCAGTTTGGTTGAATGGACTTCCACCCCAAAGATCTACAAGGAAAAAGAATTTCTTCAGATTCCTACTTTAGCAATAGCTTCTGAAGTTTTCTTTACGAATCTTCTGGTCCCTCACTCGGCATAAATACTAAACTGATTCTACTTTTCTTGTTCTCCAAAAATCATAGTTCCAGACTGTTTTAATACCAGCTGCAAATTCACTCGTGACTTACGATGATAAATTCCTACCATCTTAGTACCTCCTTTATAATAATAAAATATTTACTATGACGTGATACCTTTTTGCATACTACTGATTATATCATTTAATACTACGTTTGTAAATGTTTGTATTTTTAAATAGAAAACATTGAATACGATTTCTTATGTTGTTTTTAGATTTAAAAATATATTTATACTTGTTCCTTTACGTAAAAAGCCTTATATTATGATGTCTTTGTTTTTCTTATAACTACTTTTTATTGTTCATTCGACTTCTTTTATATTTCATAATTTTTCTTAAGAAAATAATATTACATTTTTCAAAATATAAAAATTCAGATATGAGTTTTTCTACCCATATCTGAATATAATAGTACTATTTGATATAGATAATTATAATTTTTAAAAATTTTTCAGGAAAAAGTATTTTTAATATATCCAATGATAATCTTCTACTTTTTCCTTGATGTGGATAAATATGCATCATCATCATAGGATTAAAGTTTGCTTTATTACTCCCATAGTTTTCTCTAGTTACCTCTTTCTTTAACGTCAGGAATTATTAAAGTCAACTCTACAAACTTTCCCTGCCATCATGCATCTGTTGATCTAACAGCAAGTTCTTTCATAGCTTAGTGAACCTCCATCATGTCAATAGATCTCCTCCCAGTACTTTATATTATGAGTCTGAAGATATGCTATCTCCATTTTCTAGAACTGTCTCAAAACTAAAAACCTTGCTCTTTTAATTGCAATCTTTCTATCTCACCTAATTCTATAATGGTGTCTTCTTTAGCATCACCACGAAGAGGGTTTTCCATTTTTATCTCAACCAATTCTCTAATTGTATGTTGTCCATCCCTTCTACATTAGCTGGAACTCTTAACAGAACTGCTATGAGTTTTTCCTTTCTATAACAACAACTCTATACCGGTTCCTTCTATAAATTCTTCAATTAATACGTATTCATCTATCTTTAAAGCAAATTTAATAGCTGTTAGAATAATCATCCAAAGATGAAGTTCCATGTTTAAAGATAGAAATACCTCAAACCAAAATTTGTGCTCTTTTAGGTTTATCACTATCGGTTTATTTTTCACATAATTAACATTTTGTACAGCCTCTGCCAACTTTGAAAACTTTCGTAGCCTCTCGGAACTCTAAAACCTTGCTCACTCAATATTTTGTAACAATCTTATTTTCCATTATTAATGGAGAAATATAACTATCTTTACTTGTCATGTTTCCATTTTTACATATTCTATCTTATCTTTGTATTTCTATACGAAGAAATTGATCATTCTCACTCATTACTTGAACTTTAACTCAATTTATCGCATCTTCTATTACAGCTTGTGTAGAAAGTTCCATATTAGCATAGGCATTTAACGAATAATTTCTTTTTTAATGCTTCTATATTGTTTTGGCTAACCCTATACCTTACATAACACTATCAGTTTCTTGTGATATCTTTTTATTAATTTGAGCTGCAATGGTCATCGATGGATCATCTAAGCCTTTCATCTTCTTTTTCTTTCGATATAGTCAATCTGATCTCTGTCAAACAAATGTAGCACTCTGCTAACTCTTTCATTTGTTTAAGAACCACAATCCTTCTTCTAAATATTCTGACAGCTGATAAATGGATGAGATAATGCTGTTTTCTTCACTATATTCTATAACTCCATCTTTTGAGAATTATTTTATCAGCTTCTTCTATCCAAACCAAAGTTTTAAAAATAAATGGATAAATCTCAGCATCTTTTTCTAAAATACCAATGGCGCAAAAGGATTTAAGTCAGATAGCCTAAACTTGATATATTTAATTCCTCTAGGAATTTTCGCTGCTATCCCTCACCTCTGAATCTTACACTAGAGTAAAACTCTTTTTCAGCAATGAGTATTCTTTTAGCATATCCTGTTAAATCTTTTTATATAATTCTTCCAAAACTATTATACGAGACACAATCACTTGTTCATTTTATAGTAACTATATGACTGGTTCTTAGACTCACGAAAGCCATCTGGTTTATTATTATCTGAGTACTTAGACTCTGCCATGGAGAAGCTCCATATAAATAGACTACAGCCATTGATGAAGTGGAGAAATTGTCTTGCAAGTTCTCTATATAAAACACTATTTCTTTCACCTCAACTAAAAGATATACTAGTTGTTTCAGAGCTTTTGATAAGTCCATCGTCCAATTGAAAAATTGTAGTAATTCCTGAAACCATTTGCTTTATATTTCCCATATTTTCACAAGATATTCCTCATATTCATGCATCCCATTCATTAACAAACTGAGCTACTTGTGATATCTTCTTCATTTCGGCAAAAATATTTGTATACTTAGTGGCCAAATATTCATCTGGTAAATTTTTAATACCACTTCAAGAATTATGTCTCTAAAATTCTTTATAACGTCTTTTCGCATATCTTCTGGTGGCTGGTAATTAATTTCCCCACTGTGGATTCTGCAACTCAGTTTGAATATTATGGATGTCTCATGTCTATGTCCAAAAACCTCTTGGATGAGGAGTTTTCGATATAGTTCTGTCTTTAAGAAATTTCTTTTGTCCTCTTTTCCGTAAAGACTGATTTTCACTTTAGAAAATAATTACATCTAAATCTCACACTTTTTATTTTCATACTGCATCACTTTCTATAACAATTTAGTTACACTCTTATATTATCATAAAATAAACAATTATAACACATTTATTTCTTTTCAAGCACATTATAAATATATCAAATTAAGAAGAATAATTAGTACTACAAAACAACTACTAATTATCCTTCTTAATTTTTACATATTATTTTCTGTTAACTGATTTATTTCTCTTGAGATATCAATAATACCTTTAGCAGAATTTTAAGATTATTTGTATATTAACAACATATAATCTTGGTTACCAAAGACAATAGCTGTATCGTGCATATTAGCATCTATTCCACCGTATTTGCTTGCAATTTTTATCTGGAACTCTTGTTTTATCCATTCATTATCGCTAGAAGCTTCCAAATATTTTATTAAATCTTGATACTTGTCTCTTTCATTATATAATTTTGTCCATACAGCTTCCATCATTCTTGGAGTTATCCTATTTTGGGCAGCCTGCTGGAGGTAGTGTTATTCTAACTTAGCAAAATACTTTTACAAGAATATCCGTTGCAGTCGCAGTATTTCCTATTAACATTTTAGTTGCGGTATTATCAGAATACTGAATCATATTTTGAATAACATAATCAAGTTTATAAATCTATCTTTTTCTCTTGATTAGTTATTTCTCCAGCTCCCTCTTCTAAATATTTAGGGATCGTATTTAATATCATCATCTTTGCGTATTTCTCCTGAATTTATTCGATCATATATTTTTCATCGCATAGACAACCTTAATAGTACTTGCTGCTGCAAAATAACGTTCATCATCTTCTGAAAACCTATATCCCGTTGAAAAGTTTTTATAAACTATTCCTATCTCATTATTTGCTTTATATTGAGATATAATATTCTTCATCGCCTTATCTAACTCAATTGTGTCTAACTTTTTCTTCTCTCTGGTTTTTGGTTTCTTTATTTTGGTTATTTTCTGCCTGTTGTGTTGTTTCTGATTTTTCGCATCTTTTTCGCTTTAAAATATCCACCTGCTGAAAACTCCATAAATAATTAAAACCACTGCTAGTGATTCAATAAAAACTTTAATATTCTTTTCATTAATCTTTTTCAACTTTCTTATTCACATCCTTTTCATGAACATCCTCATACTTTAGTTTACTACACATCTTATAATTCATCAATATATTTAGCATTAATATATAAACTTTATAATTAAAACAGAAAAGAGCAAATTTCTCTTTCTGTTTAATTTATCTAAAGTTTTTGTTTTTAAATAAAAATCTTGTTCAGAAATTTTCTTAAATCCAATTTTTCATACATATATTTTTGGAGTATCATTAGCATCAGCAACTAATAAAACATCTGTTCATTTTACAGCAAAATTAATCAGATGCATAGTAAACTCCTTTTCGCCTGTATTCATGTGATACATATAGATTGTCTATTTCGATCAGCCTTTTACGATAATATTTTCATGTCCCAATAATTTTATCTCCATCTTTGGCTATTAATTGTTTTATATTATCAGATCTAATATCTTCATAAAGAAGATCTTGATTATGTTCTCGCCCACTCCTCATCACTAGATTCCAAGTCTATTTTATATTGGAACTCCAAATAATTATTCAGATCTGTTACAATAACTTATATCATAACTCGCTATCTTCTTTGTTCTACAAAATTATCAGTATCTAAATAATACAAATCTAAGTTTATCTCTGTATAATTCTCTAAGTGTTTTTCAACTTTTTAGAGAGTGTTATATTCTCTTGAGAGGCCAAATGACAAAATTTACACCTTTATCTCTCATTTCTACACGCAGAAATGTAGTAATCTAATTCTTCTATTGTCTCTGGTGTTTTTCATAAGTAGGTACTTTCCACTAAAATACAGTTTTGATTTTATATGTTTTGTATACTACATACTTATCTGTTTCTGTTGCACACGAGCTCTCGAATGAATATCTTTAAAACTGTAATTCAATATACCTACCTCCTTTTTATGATTTAAATTTTTAGTGACTATGTCCGTGAGGTCCATGATGGTGTTCAAAGTGTTGAATTATCTCAACACTCTCTTACTAGCTGTTAAGTCATAGACATTTCTTAGCGTCTCCAAATATGTAGGTTCGTCATGAAGAACATTAAAGTAAGTTACAACCTCTTCTTCAACAAAATCAATGTAATCTTCTTCCTCAGATAATGCATTCAACGCTGCACCTAAAAAGAATAGGATCATCTTTAATTAATGAATGCTCATTGTATAGTTCATAAATTTTGTCATACTCATACAATGCTTTTTAGTGCATTTATTGTAATAAAACAATGTTTTTTCTGAAAGACCTAGAGTTGTTAAAATATTTTGCATCATAACGCGAATTTTTATCATACTCTTGGTCATCTTTATAAAGAGAAATAAGATGTAAGTAGGCGCTCATAGCCACTCCTTGAAGCTCTAAATATTTCTCAAGATAATTTTTGCTTCCTCACCTTTTGACATATGCCCTAGGTGTAAATAAGCTCTCCGTAAAATCAGCATCTAGTGCAATAGTTTTTAATAAATGCATTGATTTTTCTAAATCTTGTATTTGATTATACGCAAAGGCTAATGAGAATAATATACCAGCATCTTCATAACCTTTACCATGTTGATTATAAAATCAATAGCATCATCAAAACGTCCTAAAGCAAATAAATTATCAAAAGCTATTTTGAAGTTTTCTAGCGTTTGTTCTTCATGGAAAATTCTTTCACTTAACTCTTTTGCCTTTTCTTCTTGACCTGTTGTTAAATAAATTGCAACAAGTTCCTTATCGATAGCGCGAATTGCTTCATCAAAATCAGTACCGCGACGTGCTTGAAGAAATTTTTCTTCGGCTATCTCATACAATCCATCTTCCATATAGATTAGCCCTTCTTGGTATAAAATAGATGGTGTTTTAGGTGCATTATACAGCACAACTAAGGCATCATCTTTTTCTATCTAAATATTGTAAATTATGTACATACCCTTCTATTGCATCATCATCTTCTTTATTTTGTTCATAAATTATTTTTAGACAACCCAAGCACTCTTCAAATAATCCATTGTCAAATCAAAATCGAACGGAAGTTCTCCTGCTGTCTCTCTATCTAAGACAGTAAAATCTATCTTTTTAATTCTTCTAAAAATTGTTCAATATCCATTTAATTTTTCTCCTTGCTAGCTTATCCATAACGAATACTAATTCTTCTTTTACATTGTCATTTCCTAAATTTTCTATATTAAGCAATGCTTTTTCTAAATAACGTTGACTTATCGCTAAGTTTCATTCAAAAATACTTCCAGTATTTTTTATAAATTTAATTATATTTTGTTTTTCTTCTAAACTAGAATCTTTCGAAAAATTCTTAAACAAAGCTGAGTTATGTCTCTTGCGATAATTGCTGGTAAAGTTATATTTCCGTTTATTAAATCTTGACCTATTTCTTTACCTAAAGTTTCACTTCCTCCAGCAAAATCTAAATAATCATCAATTATTTGATAGCTCATACCTAAAATAATAACCAAAAAGCATAACTACGTTGAATATTTTTCATTAGATGCACAAGAAACTATACTACCTGCACTTGTAGCAAAAAGCAATAAGAATAGCTGTTTTCCTTTTTATCTTCTTCAAGTAATCTATTCTTCTTGTTCTTATATTATATAACCCTTCTTCTTGAATAATCTCTCCTATACAAAGCTCTTTCAAAGTATTAGATAAATACATATGCAGTCTTTCATCCTTAAATTCTGCAATCTCTCTTAGCACCGTTGCAAATAGATAATCACCTACGTAAAGAGCATATTCTTCTCCATAAGCCCTACTCATAGTTGTCTGTCCACGACGAGTTTTCGCTTTATCAATAATATCATCATGTATAAGACTAGCTGTATGAATAATCTCAACTATGCTTGCTATTCTTATAATATATATCAAAATCACCTAGATTTTGCACATATCAAAAGTAGTAATACACGTACTCTCTCACCACCATTTAAAAATATTCTTAATTATTGTATTTAGTTTCTATCATCACTACGAGTGATTTCGAAAAATATCTTCTAGTACCTCTTGTACTAAAGTATCATATTGTTTTTAACATTTTTCACCATCACAAACTTATAAGAGCTTGGCTATCTTTTTCATCAAAAGTTGTTATAAAAATCAAACCATTGACTTATAATAGTTCTATTAAAAGAGTTTATATCCATAGTTAATTTTGCCAATCCTAGGTAGCCTGTTTTCATCACATCTGTTAACAATATTAATTTATCCAAATCATACTTTAATAAACTATAATAAACAAAGCTATAATAATCACCAAAAAGAAGATTTTTAGTAGGTATCTTTTGCTCTTTTCTACAATGATGCTCATAAACAGAGCTGAGCGCATAAAAATTGCCAAATTATACTTCTCATTGTTTAAAATTATACTTTTCAATAAAGTATTTTATATTCAATTTTTTTCTATTAACTCTTTATTATAAGTATATCTTTCCATAGCATATCCTTTGCAAATTGTCTGTTACAATTATACCACATTATGAAAAATTTATAAAATCTTCTCACCTTGCTTTCACATAAATTATTTTAAAAGAAAAATGAAGTTAATTAATTTTTGCTACTTAATTAACCTCATTTTATAAATAATTTTATAGATAACTTATTGTTTCTTGTTGTTCCTGTTGTTCTGGAAACTCTGTTGTTGGTTCTTTTCTAACAAATAACATAATTGCTACAATTAAGTGCAATAGGTATATAGGTATTAACAATCCTACAGAAGTCACCCCAACAGCTATTGCAGCTAGTAAGAAAAAAATACTCCTGATAAGACAGGCTTCTTCATTAAAAATGCCCTAAAATAGTTAATATTGTCACAATAATATAAATAACATAAGTTATAAATGATGCTATCATTAAATCCATGCGTTGTTCTGGTGTTAAATTTGCTGTTTTCGGATTACTAGCAAAAATTTGTTCTGCTTGCTGGATTATATCTGGATTATTTCTTATTAACTCTGTTTTATACAATATACACTAGAGCTCCTGTTAAAAAGTATTAATAACACATTAGCAATCCACGCTAAAACTTTCTCTACCGTTCTACTAAATGGCTTCATAAATAACTCCTCCTAATTTCATAATAAAAGACAAGATAAAAATTTATCTTGTCACTATTATATCATAAGTTTGTCTTTTTATAAATTTTTAATTAATCTCGTACTATCTCTTCGCTAGCTACTTCTTCTCATCTAGCGTAAAAACGCATTTCTATACTGAAAATTCCATCTTTAGGAGCATGCGCTTTTATTACTTCTTTATGTTTTTCAGCAATTACTTGAGCCATAGATAAACCAATACCGTATCCTTTAACGTGGCTATTTCTTGATTCATCTAAACGATAAAAATCTATCGAATACTTTTCGTAAATCTCCTTTTTTACATTAGCTTTATTTGAAATTTTTCATAGTTGCATAGCGGCGATAAGACTAATATTTATATCACTATTTTGCGGTGCATATTTTTATCGCATTTTCCAATAAAATATCCATTAGTTGAATTATTGTTTGTTGATCTCCGTTATAATAAAGATTACTGTCAATATCTGTAGCAATGAATTTTCTTTTGAGTAGCTAATTCATTAAAAATCATTTATACGAGATTTTTAACGTATTTGTCAGGGTCGAACTTCACTCTTTTCTACTGTATCTTTTTCTTCCATTCTACTAAAAGCAACTAAACTATTAACAAGACTAGTTAAACGTCTCTACTTGATTTTGAATATTTTTAGTCCATTTAGAATCGTTATGCTCAAGTTCTAATACATCGGTATTAGAACCAATAATAGCTAATGGTGTTTTTAATTCATGACTAGCATCCGTAATAAATTGTTTTTGCTTTACATAACTCTGTTGGATTGGCGCTATTACTTTTGATACCATTACAATAATTATAAGTACAGATAAGATAACTATAGAAGATATGATTATTGTATTTCTAACAAATGAATAATAAGACTCTAAGTCTCGTTGACAATTTAAAACAATATAACATTTCCAGTCTTAGTTTCTGCTTTTTAAAATATCGATAACTTCCCTATAAAACCACTCTCTTGTCCATTAGTATATATTTTTATCAATATAACTTTTGCAAATCTTTCTCGTGACGAAATCAAAGCATCATCTCGATAAGATTTTTCGATCTTCCTTCCAGAATTTACTTTTCGCCACAGAAAAACCCTGTTGAATCAGTAGCACTAGATGTATTTTTAGTTATCACTAAATCATTTTCTGCACCTTCTTTGAACAGGGCAACTAATGTTTGTGATTTTGCTGTTTCATGTAGTGTTTCATCTATTCGTTGCTCCAACTTATAATAGTTAATAAAATTTAGAGTTACTGCCATTAGGTTATAACTACTGCAACACTAACTACTGCCGAAGCAACAAATTTTCTTCTAAGACTCTTTGAACATCGACTATCTCCAATGTATATCCAACTATTTCTAGTTGCTTTTAATTTGAATATTAGCATCTAATGCTTTTCAGTCTATAAGAAAATGTTAACCCAAACTACATTAATCTCTGAATCACTATCATAACCCCAAATTCTTTCTAGGAATTGTTCTGTTTGAATAACATTCCTGGATTACGCATTAGCATTTCCATCATTTGATATTCTTTATTTGATAGTCTTACTTTATCTTTTATCAGTAGACAACTCAAAAGTATATTTACTCAAACTAACATTTCCTAATTCAAGAACATTACTCGTAAATGTTGCCTGTCTTCTTGTCATAGATCTTACACGTGCTAGTAATTCTTTAATAACAAAATGGTTTTGTTAAAATAATCGTCAGCCCCTGCTGTCAAGACCATATACTTTATCTTCTACTTCTGATTTCGCCGTTATTAGTAGTACAGGTGTATATTTTTCTCAATTTTTAACTACTGTTACTCCATCCATCTTCGGCATCATAACATCCAATATAGTTCCATCATAGTCATCAAGCATCAGATAATCTAATGCATCCTGACCATTATCAACTGTATCTACCGAATAATTATTATGCTTTTAACATTGCTTCTAGAGCATCTGCTAAGTCTCTTTCATCTTCTGCTAGTAATAGTCTCATTTCTCAACACTCTTACTTTTAGTTTATTTCATCATTAATTATATAAAAAAGTAACTAAAATCTAGTTTAAACATAGACTTTAGCTACTTTTTATTTTTGACATTATCTAATTTATATTGCTTTATAAAAACTTTTTAAAAGTTGGTTTATTATTTAGATACTGCTTTATATTATTTTTCACCTATTAATAACCCGCTTTGTATATAGTCTTTCATTCCTTACCATAACCCCATTTTTCAGCATATTCTTCTGTAACATCTAAATTAATAATCTGGAATTTTGTAAAGCCTGCTATAATATCGACCATCTCTTCTTCCAGAAGAGCCCCGGCCACTCAAGTACAATATAGTTTTTCAGAATTTTTCCACTTTTTCTGGTAAGCTTTGTTTTAAAAATTATATCAGAAATAACAAACATACCATCATCTTTTTAATACACGATAGATTTCATTGTAAACTTGTTGTTTATCTGGTTCAAGGTTAATAACACAGTTACTAATAACTCTATCCACCGATTTCTCCTCTCAAAGGAATATCGATTAGTTCACCCTTTAATAAATTCTATATTATCAAAGTTCTTGGCTTTCTACTACTTTTACGAGCTTTTTCCAACATAGAATCTAATCTATCTAAACCATAAAGCATTCTGACTTCTTGGATTTTTCATCTTTGTAACGAAAAATATCCATACCTGCACCACAACCCAAATCAATTAGAGTTTGTCCTTCTTTAATTTTTAAGTGGTTAATTGATTCTCACAAGAAAAGTCTCCCATATTAATCTCATCAGGAAATTCGTTGATAATATCTTCATCATAACCTAATGACATACTAAGTGCTTTAGAGTCTACTTTTTTGTTTTCTTTTATTTTTGATATGTCATCATAAAACTTCCCTCACAGAAACTCTTATTTTTAATATTATTTTGTGACATCCTACTCTCTCCTTTTCATAACTTTTCTAAAGATCTCTAGTTGCTTGAATTTTACAACTCAAGCAACTAAGTTTCATATTTATTTTATCATAGATTAATAATTTTTACTAAAATTATAGTTTTACACTTTCTCTATATCTAAATGTTGATTTGGTCTTCCTGAATTAAAGCATTTAATTTTTCTTCTTTATATCCAACTTCTTTTAAATACTCTATCAATTCTCTTCTTTAATAATTGCAGTAAGGTTATCTGGTGTACTTCACACGAGCATTTACAGTTAAGAATACTCCATCCTCTCCATCATTTAATTTTCTTAATGCGGGACTGTTTCTTTTTCCTACAATATTTCCAACTAAACCAATACTTTCCCTTGTAGTAAGAATTTAACGTGCCCTACGTTTTAAGTTTTCAGAATCAAATCTTTGAGCTAAGTTAGCTAAAAAATGCAGTAGCAAGTTCTTCAAAATTTTGTTCTTTTTCTACACTATAAGTTCCATTTAACCAACCGAATAATGCTTCACCATCTGCATAAATATCATAGTCAACTTCATCAATTTTAGTGACCAACTCTTTTTCACTAGTGATAATTTGCTAAACCATTCATCTAGACCTTCCTCCAGTTTTCACACTAGTAGTTAGTACATTTTCATTGTTAAATTCTTCTTAGTAGCTTCTACTAATTCTAGCTAATTCTTTTTCAGATAATAATTCAACTTTATTGATTAAGATTACATCAGCTTCTTCAAATTGTTTATAAATAATATAATCTCCAGGATTTGAATGATCTTTAAGAACCGCTTTTTAATCTTGTTGGATCAGCTAATACTGTAAGTTGTTTTAGATTTAAGCTGTCACTGTACTTTTCTTTTACTGGTTGCATAATTGTCGCTGAAAGGTCAGTACAGCTACCTACCGGCTCAGCAAAAATTATATCACTATTATTTTGTTCTTGAAGATGTTTAATAGCATCTGCAAAAACCGTTAAAGTTACAGCAGAAACAGCTCTCCGCTTACTTCTTCTACAATATCGTCATTAGTTTTCTAAAAATGATGTATCTACAAGTTCTGCTAGCTTGGTCATTCGTAATTAATCCAACTTTTTCCCTTGTTTATTTAATCTTTTGCCATTTCAAAAGTAAGCTAGTTTTCCCTGCTCCTAAAAAATCCACCGACTAATACTAAATCTATTTTTCTTTGTCATAACAAATTCCTCCTTATTCTTTTAAATTATATTATTTAGTTAATTCTGTTTGTTTTTCATAGCTGGTTCTAATACTAATGTAAAGAAATATCCAGCAACTATTCCACCAACAATAGGTGCAAGTATAAAACAGAAGAAGCCTCCACTACTATCTGGGAATGCTGCTCACCCCAACCAAAACATCCATGCAACTAGACGTGGTGCAAAGTCACGCGTTGGATTCTATTCCAGCTTTGTGTAATTGATGCTATTAGACATAATAATGAACCTACTGTTAACCCGATTAAAATGAGTAGTATTATCATTAGGTCTTCCAACATTAGCACCTTTCAGTAAATAAAAATAATAAGTACTAATAAAAACGTTCCTAACGCTTCGACTGCATATAGCAAGTGGCATAGATAAACTATATCCTCCAGGTTGGTTGTAATATTCACCAAACATTTTTGCTGTTGTAACAGATTCGAAAATTCCTCTTAGAATATCGCTTCATATTGAGCTATAGAAGAACCATAAACTCCATAAACCGTTAACCCTCCTAAAAAGGCTCCAATAAACTGTCCTAAAATATAAGTGAGAAGTCTTTTAGCTGACATTCTACCTGTTAAGACCATAGCAACACTAACCGCTGGATTAAAGTGCGCATTACTTTGGGTTACGTGTCATATAAATACCAAATGTTACCGCAAATGCCCAAAGCATACCAATTTGGAATAAACTTTGATGCGCATCATAAAGTACCGCTGCAGCAACTGCCCTCAGTCCCAAATAACACAAGGATATATGAACCAATTAACTCCCTAAGAAATCATTTTTTAAAGAATAATCTTCATTAAATTGTTTCTCCTTTTTCATAAAATTCATATGACAGCAGTATATCATAAAAAGTATAATATTTGAATAATTATTTTTGATATATATAGCATTACCAAGTAATTTTTCTAACTTTTTGTTTTTATATTTATTATATTCTAAAAATATAATTATTAAAGCGAAAATAGATATCCTCTCATTTAACTTTTTCAGTATAAAATAAAAAAAGTAATTTCTAGACCTGCTAAAATTACTTTTTATGAGAAATTATATTAAAGCTTTATACTCTTCTTCTGTAAGATAACCAGAAATAGCTCTGTTTTTGTAGTTGTAAGACTTGTATAGTTTTGTTGCAACATTGCCATCTCTGACAGTTCTTTCAGTTGATATATCATTAATATGATTTAATAACTTAGATAAGAATGAGCCTGCAAAAGCATCTCCTGCTCCAGTTGTATCTACTGCTTTTATATCAGGAATTGTTGTTACTACTTTTTTTATCTTTGTAGTAAACTTCGCCCCATGCTCACCTTTTAGTATAAAAGAACAACTTTAAGTGTTTAAAATCTTTTTCTAAAGCAACATTAATATCTGTTGTCCCCTGTTAAAAACCTCAAAGCTCATTATCCGCTACTTTGATAACATCTACATAAGGAAGAAATTTTTTATAGTTTCTAACAAACTTTGTGGTCATCCCAAAGGTTAAAGCGCAGATTTACATCAAAACGATATTAAAACTCCTGCTTCTTTTGCTTTCTTCAAAAGAAGATGATGACTATCTTTTGATTCTTCTTTGAATAGCGATACTTGCAAAGTGAATAGCATTAATCTCTGATAAACCTACCTTTTCTACATCTTCTTTACTGATCTGTAGTGCTGATGACCCCTAAAGTAAAAACTAAAATGAACGGTTCCAGTTTTCATCCTAAAGAAACAAATGCTAATGGTAAAAACTGTCTCCTTTTCGTGACACATATTTACAATCTACATCTTCTTTTTCAAAGTATTTTCTAGGAAAATCTCCAAAACCATCTTGTCCTAATGAAGTAAGCAAATAACTTTTATGTCCTAATTTTTGTGTAACACAAGTTACATTAGCAACGCATCCTCCTGCTTCTTTTTAAAATGATTTTACTGTGTCAATTGTTCCAACACCTTCTCCGATAAAATCTATTAGCATTTCTCCCTATACATAAAACTGCCATTTTAGTTCTCCTCTCTTACATTAATTACTCCTAATCACAACAAACTTATTCGCTGAAATTTTAACACTGTGATTATTTGGGTAAAACCTATTAGAAATAATAAAACTACCATCATTCGCAAATAGTTCTACTGATGAACTATCAAAAACTATTTCAACATTTTCTAAATCTAATTTGTACTTTCTATTGTCTCTACCATAACCAGTTGTGCCATAATCAACTTTAAGTTCACCTTCTAAATAGCTTTTAGTCTGAAATCATCTACAATGATTTCAAAACTTTCACCATCTTCTTGTTTGTAGTACCACGTTTTTCATTAAATTCACTTGTTTTTTATCTTCTCCAAGTAATGATTGAACGGACTTTATGCAGTGTTTGACATAACCTTTCCATCACGATAATTTACAACACGTGGGATAGTTAAACAATTTTGTAAACCGAAGTTCGTAGTTGGGTTTGTAGCAACCATCTGGCACCGCCATCCAAACCGATTAGCACACGCTCACCATCTTCATCAACAAAAAGTTTGAGCTGCATAAAATCATGACCATAGTCTAATAGACTATAATTATTTATCTTTTTCTACATTCTCTATTCCTTCTTCAACAAACTGAATACACTATTTGATACATATTTTGTAAATTAGCGTACATTCTTGATACATACCTTTGTGGAGAGAATATAAATATTTTCTTTACCATCTACTTCAAAATAATCTGGACATTCCCACATAAAACCTAGATTTTTCAGAGTAGATTGTTTTATAGTGATTGAGCGTGTCTTTATCATAGACGACTAGACAACCATAATCATTCTTATCACGAGCACCTAAAACTAAGTAACTCTTTCCATCAAATACTTTTGGATCTCTAACATGATTTGACATATTAGGATACCTCATCTGTTGTTAGTAGACATTTCTCTCAGTAAAGTTGATTCCATCCTCGTCGAGAATAAAGTAGTATTATGCCCACGTCCAGCATGAACGTGAGTCATAATCTTCCTTTATATTTTCACATTTCCTGTATAGTAGAAAACTAATTTTCCGTTTTCATATTGTGCCTCCTGAGTAAAACACTCATGCGTTTCTTCCGCAATTGTTGGTGATACGAAAACATCTTTATCTTCATAGTTTACCAAATCACTACTAGTATAATAATACCAATGTTTTAAACCACCGTTTACTTGTAGTGAATATTGATGAAAAATATGATATTTCCCATTAAAGTAAGCTAACTCATTTGGATCATTTAACCAACCATGTCTAGGTTCTAAATGAAGATTTTGTTTCAGTTATTAGCTAGCATTGACTAATTCCTCCTTAGTTTTGAAGAAGTATGCTGTTACTGAGAATGCTATGATGAATGATAGCACTAAACCAATCGCAATGTTGACCAATGATTTGCAGGAATTGATATAAATCCTGAATACCTGCTGCACCTAGTGCTGATGCAAATACTTTGTTAAGACCAATCCCTATGCACTTCCAACCCCACTTCCTGCAATTGTCTCCGAAAATGGATATTTAAGTCTTGGTTAACCTCGAACATCGCCGGTTCTGTAATACCTAGTAATGCAGAAATACCTGATGCTGAAGAAATTGATTTCATTTTTGTATTTTTAGAGAATACTAATACTGCAAGAACAGCTGCACCTTGAGCTACGTTTGACATGGATGCTATTGGGAAGAAATAAAGCAAGACCTGTTGCTGCAAGTAATTGAGTTTCGATAGCTCAGTCGAAGCTTTGGTGAAGACCAGTAATAACGATTGGTGCATATATTAGACCAAAAATACCAGCTCCTACAAATCCACCATCATTAGTGTATAACCACTGTAATCCTTCTCCAAGAAGAGTACCAGCTTCTACGAAGCACGTGGTCCCATCCAAGCGAATGTTACAAATCCTGTTACAAATAACGATACTAATGGTGTAGTTAAGTTATCTAACCATGATGGAGTAACACGACGTAAGAATTTTTCAATAGTCGCAAGAACCCAAGCTGCTACAAAATCGGTAAACAGTACCTTTTGGTACCCTACTTTAGCAATTTTAAACCAAATACATCCCAGTATCCAAGAGATGTTACTCGTTGCAGACCATCTACAGCTTGACCACTTTGATTAACGATGTCCAAAGCAGGTGCTAACAATTGGTTAGTAGCTGGATCTAATTTACCAAATACATAGAAGTTCATTACATCTGGGTGAACCATTAACATTGCAAGAGCTGCCCTCAAGATATGGATTACCACCAAAACGCTTTAGTAGCTGAGAATCCAATATACTGGTAAGAATACGAACGGCATTGGCAAACACGGTTAACCATATCAGCTAAGCCAGCGATACTTGGATTCGCCTCACTAACTGATTTTCCAGCATAAAATAAATCTTTTGCTGTAAGAACTGTTGATACCCATTAATAGCCCCTCCAGCAACAATTGCCGGAATAATTGGTACGAAGATATCACTTAGCATTTTTACAAAACGTTGAAGTGGATTTCCTTTTGGTTTTTTAAATTCATCTTTTTCGAAGATTCAGTCGAAGTCTCCTTTGTAAACTTCATATAAGCTGCAAATACTTGTTGAACAAGTCCGCTTCAAAGATCAATTGAAGCTGTCCGTTATTAAAAATACACCTTTAACTCCATCAATATCTTCTAACCTATCTTTATCATATTTTTCTCATCATTTAATTCCAAACGAAGACGCGTAGCACAGTGGACAACACTGCGAATATTATCGATACCACCGCTATGTTCCAAACTTCATTAACAACTTTTTAAATCCATAGTCATTTCTCCTTTTTATTTTTAATTTATACGACGACATTTAACAATTACCAAATTTTAATGGTAACGTTACTTTTTATTGTAACCCGCTTTAGAAAAGTTTGTCAAGTAAAAAGTAACGTTACCTTTTTACTTGATTTTTACTTTTCTGCTCACAGTAATATTTTTGATATAATCTAAGAACATGAAAATACTGTAGAAAGCGAGGTTAGTATGGATTTTAAGATATATAATTTAATACATCTCGTCTAGTTACCAATTTACCAAAACTCCTGTTGTAAAAATACTTTTCATAATCAATCTTATCCTCATCAGCCAGTACTAATCTCCAAAAAGTTCTTTAGTATTGTGTAATTTCTACCTTCTTTTTCCTTTTGCTTCTGTAAATATTCATTAGTCTTACTCTTTCTTTATTTAACTCTCTGTTTATATTTTGAATGATATGAAATCTATCAATTATTATACGGGTATTTGGGAAGTGTATTATATCAATATATGGTGGATATATCTATACAGATTGTTTTTAACCTTTGTTTTTGTTTTTCTTTTAAATCTAAGGAAGTAAATTATTTAGGATATATTTCTGTTCTACCTTCTACTATATCTATAAAAATCATGTGTTTTGACATCCAGAAATACAAAGCTCATTGAATGTTTACTATCTTTTGTTGATTTTTATTTCATCAAAGCATAAGTGTTACGGGAAGGCTTTTTATAACAATTTACTTCTACTTGTTGTCTACAAGATTTTAGTATTCTTATTGTTGTATTTTCTGATACGTTATGTCTCTTTTTAGATATTTGTTTAAATGATAATGTAGCTGTTAAAGCTTTTAAGATTGATAGTTTTACATTTTTGGAGATGTGACAATGTTTAAGCACAAGAGATGTTCTAGCTACAAACTTTTTATTGCATTGTTTACATTTAAATCTTTGTTTTTAGAGTTAATCGAGGGTATGCTCGATAGTTTCAGTAGGTTTATATGATAGAACACCTTTGAATATAAAGTGTGTTTGTCCTTTTTATCTTTTTGAAGGTAGGATCTATTATTATATTTTTATCTTTTATTTGTAGTAATTTATGATACATTTATTCATGACAAATATCCTTTCTTAGTATTTAGGCTCACACTTTTATATTTTATTGGATATTTGTCTTTTTGCATATAGAATAAGGACTACCCCTGAAAAGGGGTGGTTTTTCTCTAGGGTATAACCTTGTTACTAACACGCGCTCATAGTGCTGGCTTTTCACATCCGTTCAAGCCTATTGTCATTTTGACGCCCGCCACCCGTTAAACGGGTTTATTTTATTTTTCTTATTTCCGAATGGATTTGTATATTCTTTGTTGTGAGTTTATCCACTGCACATCATGCGATTCTTGTTCTCTCGATATATTTTCTTATTGTACTTTCTATTCAATCCTCACTGTACTCATGTAATATCCTTCTGCCCAAAACTTTCTATTTCCATACCTTATATTTCAAGTTTGAATTCATATCGAATATCATCAACGAATTTTTCCTTTCAAATATCCCATTATACTTGATACACTATATTTTGGTGGTATTGACAACAGCAAGTGTATATGATCTGGCATTATATGTCCTTCATTATTTCTACTCCTTTTATACTTACATAACCTTTTGTATTATATTTACTATATCTCGTTTATATTGATTAAATTCGATTTTTCGTCTCATATTTTAGGGGTAAATACAATCTGGTATTTATACACAACCATTTGGTATGCGATAAACTACTAGTTTATTGACTTATTATAAAATCATCCTTTCTGTTTTAGAGCTTGAACTACTTTATTTTACTCAAGAAAGGATGATTTTTCAATTGTTTAACTTTTTATCTCGCACCCGCATAGCAGGTGGGAGCTGTTTCGGAGACTTCTGCCTCAACTGGCTTATGACATTTCACTCGAGCATGTTTTTCCATGCCCCGGATTTATTATACAGTTTTGAGTAAATATCTCACTGTTAAAATTACTTTAACACAGATTTTTCATATTTGCCTTTCAATTCATATGTCACAATCTCAATGTATCTATCCACTAATTTCGGTATAACTATTTTCTTAGAGTCACATTTTTACTATTTTTAGAAAGCCAGATTTTAAAATAACCCCCATTTATCTCTCACAAAATGCTCTTCATCCTTGAAAAATTTTAGGTTAGTGACTATATATCGCAGTTAATAAATCCCAAATTACGTTATGTAATCATTTATAACTCTACTATGGTATTCTATCCACTGTTTACATTCTTCATATACCCTACACTGTATCCTTTAAAAGATGAAATTATACCCTTAACTTCATCTAAAAATACTTTAGACTCTAAACAAGTATTCCCTGTTAAGATAACTGGACTCTTCACATTTGAAAGAACTCTCAAATGAACTATTATGAGCTACAGACAATTTAATTCATTCATTACCTTTTTCATTTATTATCAATGGTTCAGTACTACCTCCCATAATCACAATATTTTTATTCTCTCTCAAACACTTTATTATCTCAGAAGATGCACATCGGCAATATTTTAAAGATCCAGCTGCCAAAATTGTAATTTCATTTGATGTGTTTCTTCTACAAGAAACTGCTGCAGAATTTTCTAAAAACCTCCTCATTTTTATTCCCAAAATAAACTGGAATATCTATATTAAACTTGGAAACTAATACCTTTTGTACTTTCGATTACTTTTTCTAAAATATCATTACTAAACGTTAGTGAAAACTCCTAATAAACCAACATGAGGATTTTTATAAAGACATAACAGTTAATCCATCATCAATATCTCTATAGTTAATTCCCATGGTGTTATCACAATCATAAATTACTTTTTCATTAAAGACTCTCCCTTTTTAAAACTCAACACATTTCGCTTCTAAGTATTCCGCTTTCCAGATAAACTCATGAGTAACAAAGATTATTGATGTATTATATTTCTCTTATAATCCTCACTAAATTCATTATCTCTAATTTAATCTCTTTATCTAATCCAGTAAAAGGTTCATCTAGCAACAATACTTTGGTTTTTGATATAACCGCTCGTGCTAAAGCAACTCTCCTTTGTTGTCCTCCTGATAATTCCTCAGGATACTTATTAATTTATCTTGTAATGAATATCCTTGGCAACTCTGTCTACCATGTTTTTATTTTTATGTTTAGATACTTTTTTCATTTTAAGTGAGAATTCAATATTTTTCAAAAAATTGTCATATGTGGAAATAATAAATTATCTTGGAACATTAAAACAATATCCTTTGTTTACAGGAATATTATTCACATTAACTCCATCCAAAAAGCACATCTCCACTAGTATTCAGTCTCTAATCCATTTATTATTTTTAGCAAGGTTGATTTCACAGCCTGATGGGACCAATTATAGCTATAATCTCTTTAGTAATCATCAAAATTGTAGTATCAAAATCAACTTATCTTTATATGAAAAACTTATATTTTAGAGTTAAAATTTCCATTTTCTCCTTATATATCCAACTTATCATAAATCTAAAACACCATAATTACAATCACGCATGTTACTAAAAACTATCCTATAAACAGACTGAAATATGTCTGTCTTTAGCATAGATATAAGGGAACATAATTAAAGCATATGTTTTTACACTCACCCCGCCTATTAAAAGATACTACAAAAATACTGGCTGAATAGATACTAAAATAATCAGCAGACGTTGTACCAGTCCGTGATATAAGTGGAAGTGTAATTTTTCTAAATGTAATGAAAAGTATTAGCACTCTAGGCTTCTTGCTTGTTTTTCTATATCATCCCTACAATTTTTATTATAGGTTCAAGTCCTAAAACTGCATAAGTAGTACATACAAATAATTCGTAACAAAATTCATCCTATTACATTGTTTGCTATACCTAACTTAATAAATGATAAATGAATACCCATGATATAGAAGTCATAGGAATTAAAAATGTATTATCAATATAAACCTATAATCCTCTTTATATTTAATCTCGTACAACGCTAAAGCCTTTGCTATTGATAAGCAATAATTACACTAAGAAATGTTACTGTCACCGAAAGCACATACACTAAATCCAAGAGTAGATAATTCTACTAATGCCGTCATCCCACATCCCTAAAATGAAATTTCACTAGGAAAAATATTTGCACTCCAATTTTCAACAAATGCCCATAAATAAATTGTATCAATAAAATTGAAAAATATAATCATGCTACCTTCTAAAAATCTTTTAATCATTTATTTCACCAACTTTAACCATTTTTTAAATATAAATATCATAACGATTGTTAGAAATAATACAATACCAAAAATAAACATATTATATGCCATTGCTTCTGGTCTATCGCTGTAACATCGGATTAGTATATGCATTATAACTTAGTGTCGCTAGTGACTTAGGGAGAACTAGGGGTCATAATTGAGGTACTTCATAATCACCAAAGTGCATATATAAGGCAATAATGAACATATATAAAATATTTTGGTAACATTAATGGTACGTTATCTTCTTTACATATTAAATCTTAGATGCACCTAGACTTCTGCTCTGTTTATAGTAATCTCATTTGGATTCTTCTTAGTACAGCAACTAATGTTACCGTAACTAAACGGTATTTCTTTTATCAAATAACATATTATTATCCAATAGAATTTTCAGAAAATAATAACATGGAAATCTCTCTGATTGTTCAATAATCCTATACTATACACTCAGTCTCAGAAACTAATCCTGTCTGATGATAATAATTGAACAACTAATGCAAATATCATATGTGCTAACAACTGCGGGATATTCATTATTCTTTCAGCCATTTTTACTGTTATATTTATTAATAATTATTGATAGTAATATTCCTATTATTATAGATAAAATAGCTGATACAAAAGAATATATAAAAGTAAATTTAATACTTAATAAAAATGTTTTTGAATGTAGTATTTTTATAAAAATCTAACGTTATATCCGTCATACCTATTTGTCGGGAAAATACCTAAACTTTGACTTATTCCTGTATACAACGATAATAATATATATGGATAAAATTATAGTTATGGCATGAACTACCATAACTATAATTTTTATTTTTATTTAGCATTTAAAAACTTCTTCTTTCCCAAATTTTTCAAAGATTGGAACTAGTTTTGCTGGCATTTCTGGAATACGTTTTTAACTAATTCACTTGTGGTAAAAGTAAGCAACACCCAGTTTAATTCCATCTAATTGACTCTTTTCTGCACTGCTTAATTTATTAATATCGAATACAGGCATATTCTCCCCATACTGATGGATTGTATTTAGATACTGTGTTTCAGCAGAAATAATTTGGTTTGCAACTCAGTACTGCCCCAGCTTTATTCTTGTATAGCTATTGCAACAAAGTGCGTGTTCCAATAAGTTCCTTTATCAAATAGAATGTTTTAGCTGACTTAGAAAAAGTTCCTTTTTCATCGTTTGCAGACGCTGAGTTAGGATTATAACTCATCGTAAAATCGACTCTCTCCATCTTTAGACATATTATCTAAGCAGGAGTATCAGCTGATAAGTTTTACCTGATTCCATAAATATGGTTTGATTTCTTTTAAATAATCCATTGCTGGTTTAACAGCTAACTGTTTCATAATCAGCTTCCATTGTCATAAATTGTTCATAACCTACCGTATTTGAGATCACGTTTCCTACAAATGCTGAAGATGGAAATCAGGCATATAGCTGCATATGTAAATCTTCCTGGATGAGCTTTTAACATACTCTTTTAATTTTTCTAAACTTGTAGGCGCTTCTTTCACTTTTATCTGAATTATAAATCATGACAACTGGCTTTTACCGCAAGGAACTTCGTAAAATTCTGTTGGATAACTAAAATCGCTTTTAACATCATTTGAATTTGTGCACTCAATATATTTTTCGAAGTTAGGTAGTTTATTGAGCGAATGGTCCAAATAATAAATTATTCTTTCTTTAGCAGTATAGAAGTTTCTCCGTTAATCCAAATTAAATCAACACTTCCATCATCTCCTGCTTTATCTTCATTAATCATAAGATTCAACACTTCATCGATGTCTCATTCCAACACGATTAACCTTAATATCATAATCTCTTTTGCACCATTGAGCGAGTTCTTTGTCTACCCAATTATTAGTTAGTTTCGCTTCTCCATATCCATAGAAATTTACCGTAGTTCCTTTAGACTTTTCTTTAATTGATCAAAGCTTAAATCTTGAATCTGAGTAGATTCTGTACTTTGTTTACTAGTTAGCGAACAAGTAGTTATCCCTAGAACTACTAATACTGACTGTTAGCAATATAGAAACATACTTAAGTATTCTTTCATAATATATTAATCCTTTTCTTATTTAGTTGAGAAAACATTTTTCTTTTCTCATACAATTATATGATACAAGAAATAATCTAATTTTATAATATGTAAATAAAGTAACTATAAAGAATTAACTGTATATATTTTTCACTTTTTCAGTTCTTTCTATGATTTTTATTATTCTTTCTCAGTAATATTTCACATTATTATTTATATATTTTAGAATATAAATAATTTTTCTGAAAATCCTCTGATTAAGTACCTATAATAGTATTATTTTTATTTAATTATCATTGATTAAAAGCGTTTACTTAACTTACTCTATTTTCTATAAAAATATTTAATTTATAAATTCTTTTAAAAATAATTTCATATTGAATTTTATATATTTATATCTTATACTTGTATATGTAGATAACAAAAGGAGCTATATATATTATGAAAAATAAAAACTTGTTATGTCTATTTCTTCAGTATTAGCTACAGTTGTTCTGCAACTGGATGCACAAAAACTGAAAGAGAAGAAAAATAAGAGTGAGATAATAAAATAACTCTTACTTTCATGATCAACTTAGATCAAGAGAAAATACAATGGGAGCACTATGGTATCAAAATGCTGTTGAAGTAGATGCATTATACCAACAAGGTTATAACGTTGCTACTAATAAATTAAAAAGAATTATTAAAACAGCCTACGGATAAACCTTATTCTATCGTATTAGATATTGATGAAACAGTATTACAATATTCCATTCCAAGTAAAAATGTAAAAGATGGAACAGCATTTAATCCCAAATTATGGGATGAATGGGTTCAAAAAGCAGAAGCAAAACCTGTAGCTGGAGCTAAAGAATTCCTACACTGCAGATAAAACAAAGTTCAAATCTACTACATCTCAGATAGAACAGATGCTCAAGTAGATGCAACTATTAAAAACCTTGAAGCACAAGGACTACCTGTTCAAGGTCGTGATCACCTAATGTTCAAAAAGAAGGTGATAAATCTAAAGAAGACGTCGTCAAGAAGTTTTTAAAACATACTAACCTTTGTTATGTTATTTGGTGATAACTAGTCGACTTCATGAATTCTCTACTAAATCTGAGAAGCTGATAGAGATAAAATGTTTGAACAATTAAAAAGCTGAATTTGGTGATAAATTCATCATCTTCCCCTAACCCTATGTACGGATCTATGGGAATCTGCAGTATACCAAGGTGAGAGAGATGGTAAAGGGCAATCTGAAGCTCGTTTGAACGCCTTAAAAGGATACTAACTTTAAGAACAATAAAAATTAATTTAAATAAAAAGGCTCTTTGTCAAATTCGGGGCATGGAGAAAAATAGAAAAATAAGATCTAGGCGCATTTTGCTGCTTAGTCATTTTCTTTAAGTCTGATACTATTTTTATACTCAGAAACAAATAATCTAGACATAATTAAAAATACGTAGTCTAAAATGACTAAAGCTAGAATATCCATAAGATACTCTCTTTAGTAGTTTTATTTTATTATTAAATCCTTCTAATGGGCCATTAGAATACTCTATTTAACTAGCGTTAAGTATATACTCTTGTGCTTTTTCATAGTATTTATAGCTTTTCAGATACACCTTTAGATAATCTCTCCAGTATCCATATCTATATATTTCTCTAATTCTACAGAGTCTTTAGCCTTAATAGCCTCTCTTATCTCATGTACTCTCATAGCTAACTGTAAAATTCAGCATTTATATCTCAAATATATAATCTAATACTTCTTTTCTAGTTACATAGTGTTTAAAACTTTAGAATAGAATGTTTTTGTTGAATTTACTTTATCTCTATCTTCTAATATTACTTTCAGAAGTTCTTTAAAATAGTGTAAGTAGAACCTTTTTATTCTTATATTGATTCATTAATCTCACTCTAGCTTTTATTTAATTCTCTATTAATATTTTTGAACCATATGGAATCTATCTATTATTATCTCAGCGTTAGGAAACATCTCTCTAATCATATTCATATAAGGAGGGTAAATATCTATCAGACTCGTTTTTTTACTTTCTTCCTTACTTTTCTTGGATATCTCATAGTCATGTTTTAATATGTTGTGTTCTTCCATCTACAATATCTATAAAGTCATGTGTTTTTAGCATCTAAGAATACAAAGCTCATACCATTTTACTATCTTTAGTTGACTTTATCTCATCAAAACATAGGTGTTCTGGTAAGTTTGAATGAGTTCAACTTCTGCAGCCTCTCTACATGATTTCATTACTCTTACTACTGTAGATACTGATACATTACTTAATTCAGCCATATCTTTAAAAAGATAATGTTTTAGATAGATTCTTCATCTCGTGGATAGGTCATCAACATACTGCTTCCTATAAGAATAGATGCTGTTCTACACTAAACTTTCTTATAGAAAATCTTTTTTCTCAAATTATTCATAATATCTCCTTAATAAGTTTTCTTTTTAAAAATTTAGTGGGACGACTCTAGAAAATAACTTCAACAATATTTTCTGATTCAATCCTCACTATTTATTACTTATTACGCTATTTTAAAATTAATAGCTCCATTTGCTTTTTATCGTTTGATTTTTATATTTTGCTGAAATTTTTATATGTAGCCGTTGAATTTCTTTAACTCTCTGGAACAAATAAACTCTAAAAACAATTTTGTTAGAATCTTCACTGATTACTTTCAAGTAACATCTTTCCAAGAGTTACCATCATGGAATCTAAAGCTTTAAATCACTAGCTTTTAGATTTTTCCCATTAACTATCACCAATAGTTTTCCATCTACTTTTGAGATTACAGCTTTATCTCCCAGTATAACTTGTGACTTCTGATACTTTTTTTCTTCTTGTGCTGGTGATTCTGGTGTTGTATTTGGTTTATCAGCTTTGTCATTAGGGCAAGTTTATTTTTCTTCTTCAAAAGTTTCTAATGCTCTAGCAAGTTTCCAACTTGTTCTTCTAGAACTTCTACAGTAGCCCTCGTCTTGTAATAATGCTTGTGCTTTTGCTCTAGCTGCTTTTCCCATGCTTTTTCTTGAAGGCTATCTTTTTAATTTATAGTTATCTTCTTTGTTGGATCTTGTTCTACCAACTTTTTGTAGTTCTGTTTTCAACCTCGTCTCACACTTTTTGTTGGTTTGTTGTATTTCCTGCGTTACCTTCTTCTTTAGGTTTTTCTTCACTTGGTTCGAAGCTTCTGTAGAATCTTCTATCGCAGCAATCACTTTTTAAGAGCTACAATTTGATTATCTACCTCTTCTTTATTATTACTTTCCGCTAGTACACGATCTGCTAATGCTCTTGCTTTTCTCCAGTTTGTTTGTAGTTCTGAACCAGCTTTTTATAACTATCTTCTAGTTTTAAATCTCTATCTGCTAATTCTTTTTAACTTAGCTTTTTGAAGTTGCTAAAGTATCTTCTTGCGGAGCAGGTTTTTCAGTTTCTGAAGGTTGAGCCACTTCTTTGTTTGTATAAACAAGAACTATTTCTTGATCCTTGTTCCAAATTTTCCTGATAATGCCTTATTGTCTTTAACAATGACATTTTTGTAACCATCTATTGTATCTTTTTCTACACTATAGTTAAAACCATGAATAACCCGTCAATACTTTATCATCTTTTAATGTTTTTACCATTTTCATCTTGATATTTCACAGTAATAGTTCGTTTAACTGCTGGTCTTACGTTAGTAGTTTTTTTCTACCACCGCAGTTACTTTATGTGCTTCATCAAAGTTTACACCATCTGAGCAAATACATATGTAAGGTCATATCTGTATCTAAATGGTTAGGTAAAAACTATCTCAGCTTCTTGGTAAGTACCATTTCCAGAAATACCATTTCCTAATTTTCCGATAACCACTCATTGGACAATCAGATGCTTCTATATTACTCTGTAGTGTGAATTAGCCACTCTACACCATTTTGACTCAATAATTTTAACTTTTGTAATATTTGCTTTTTAAATTAGCTCCATATAAATGAGCAACTGTTTTACTAACATTTCCTTTGTCAGTTGTTGTAGTTGTTAAATCAGTGCTATGATGTGCTTGATAAGAGCTTATTGTCACAAAAACTCAATACTGAATCTTGTTTAGTTTTTCCTGCTGGTAAAACTGTTATTATACGACCATTTTCTCCACGCTCTTCTGTGTACGTTACTTTAGCTTTCATACCTAATGCATCGGTAAATACTAAATTAAATGATTTTTGCTGTTGAAGTTGTATTAGCTGGTAGTTTTAATAGTTGCTACTACATCATCGCCTACTTTTTTTGTATGTAATTGAATTTGATAATTCTTCCTCTTTTGCTGCTGTAAAAGGATTTAAAACTTTAATCTTAACATTGTCAGCAGTTAAGTTTTCCCTTTTATAGTAACATTAACTTCTCCTCCGGTTGATTCTACCACTTTATCATCAAAAACTATAACTATTAATTACTGGCTTTGCTGATGGTAGTAGCTTATTTCATTTTCATCATTTCCTGGTTTTTCTGGAGTTGTTCCTGGTGTCCTCCAGGTGTCCCCTCTGGTTTACCTGGTTTTTCCTCCTGGTTTATTAGGGTCCTTCAGGAGTTGCTTCATCTTCTGTTTAACTAATTTTTAATTCTAAAACTGCTTCTAAAGTTTTTTGCTTTTTCTTTAACTTAGGAATCAAGTCTAATCTGTTTTCTGCTCTTATAAGTTTTTCAACTTTACTTTTTTTCTACCTCCTAAAACAGCTCTCATATATTTTTTCTTCCAAGTTTTTAATAGCTGCTTCTAATTTCTTCTTTTTGTTGCCGAATCGTTTTTAATACTTTTTCAGCTTCTGTTTTTGCGTTTATCCATGCATTATTAGCTATTTGATTCCTTTGGTTTGCTATATATCCAGCTTCTGTCCTTAATTCTCTTTTTAACTAATTCTTCTAACTCGTACGTAAAGCTTGATTTGATAATCCTTCTGGCTTCACATCTGGTTTTGATGGTCCTTCGCTTCACATCTGGTTTATTAGAGCCATCGTTCCTTCTTCTATATCATACGAAACTACAACTTTAGATTACTTTTTATCTAACCTGAATGTTTGCTCAACATTTTTTTCTCACTCACCGCCGTATTTGGTAATGTTTTTATAGCTAGACTTTCTTTTACTTTATCTAGTTGCGCTTTTGTTAGTTCTTTTTGTTATGCTTTCCCTGCTTTTTAATTTATCTCACATGATATGTTGCTACTTTTTGTCCTTCTAATGTAATTTTTATATCAACATTACTTATATCTTTTGTAGCAATTATTTCTATTAACGCTCCACCTTCATGTTCTACTAGTTTTATTTCTACATCTTTAGTTGCTTCTACTTCTATTTTATCTTTTGCTTGTACTTCCATTTTCCCTAATCGGTTGTACTCCACTCAACATACTAGCTCCTATCATTACTGAAGCTACTCCCTACACTTATTTTTCTTATTGAAAATAATTCTTTTTGTTTTAACATATTTCTTTCTTCTCCATTTATGTTTTATAAAAACTATTTTTATTAAATACCTATGCCTTAGAAATAATTCCTTCACCCTTTGTCAGACCTGTATCTCATAGTTATCCCCTTAAAATTGTTATAATACATATCTATAATACTATAAAAATATATTGTTTACAATAAAGCTGTATAAAGCTTTACTTTGATTGGTATAAATAATTTTCCTATTAAATTTTTATTAAACTGATATACTTGATATCTATTCCAAATATAATTTTATTATCCATATATTTCAAAAATAATAATTTTTGAGATAAAAATAAATCTGACGCTTATTTCTAAAATAAACGTCAGATTCTTATATTTATAATTCTATTTAACTAGTTTTTACAAAGTATTTTAGTGTTTTGATTAATTGAGCTGTATACGACATTTCATTATCATACCATGCCACAACTTTCACCATTTGTTTTTCACCTTTTTCCTATAACTTTAGTTTGAGTGGCATCAAACAATGAACCAAAACTCATTCCAATAATATCAGATGATACTATCGGATCTTCTGTATATCCATATGAATCATTTGCCGCTTTTTCATCACAGCATTGATTTCTTCTACTGTTGTAGTTTTTCAATATTTACATATAACTCTGTAAGTGAACCTGTAGGAACTGAACCCTATGCAGCTCCATCTAATTTTCCGTTTAATTCTGGTATAACAAGTCCAATAGCTTTTAGCTGCCCCTGTGGTATTTGGAACAATATTTTCTGCCGTGCTCTTCCTCGTCTAAAATCACCTTTTTATGAGAACCATCTAATGTATGTTGGTCTGCTGTATAACCACATGAATTGTAGTCATAATGTGTTATTCCAAAATTATCATGAAGAACTTTAGCCATAGGTGCCAAACAGTTAGTTGTACAAGATGCTCCAGAAATAACAGTCTCCTCTCCTGTTAATATCTCGTGATTTACATTATAAACTATTGTTTTTACATCTGTTCCACCTGGTGCAGATAACAACACTTTTTTCGCCCCAGCTCTTATATGAGCTTCAGCTTTTTCTTTGCTGTTAAATCTACCACTACATTCTAATACAATGTCAACACCTAATTCTTTCCATGGTAATTTTTCTGGTTCTGGTTCTCCAAATACCTTTATTTCTTTACCATTAACGATAAACGCTCCTTCTCCTTCTTCTACTGTTCCAGGAAAAGGTCCTTGCGTAGTATCATATTTTAACAGATATACTATTTGATCAATAGGTCGCATTCTTGATCTATTAACAGCAACAACCTCAATATCATCTACATGCTGAGCTTGAATTTGTCTTGAGACTCAATCTCCCAATACGTCCGAAAACCATTAATAGCAACTTTTATTGTCATGTGTTTTTCCCCTGATAATTATTTTTACTTCTACAAGACAACATATAAAATTATCCCAAAAATAAAATTTATGACAAATATAACTTTTTAATTCTTTAATTTTATATTTAATTTTTAATAATCTACAAGCAGCCTTGTAGTGAAGCGTTTTAAACACTCTACTTTGAGTATATCACAATTATGTAAAAACTAATAATATTTAGTTCCTAAAAATAGATAAAAATAAAATTTCATTTATTTTTATCTCTAATTTTTATTTATATTAATATAATATATACTAATATAACATATACTCATCTTTATTTTTATTATTACGTCCACTCAATTTTTACTATATTATTCTTTAAAAATTTAAAAATAATCTTTTTATATTTTCCTATAAGCTTTATAACTTTAAAATAACGAACTAACGATGTATAATTATTATCAGTAATTATTTTATAAAAACTTAAAGGAGTCAACATGAAAAACTAATTTGTAAAATATGTCCTTATCCCTGCATTTGCAGCGATTTGCATTTTTGCCTCATTTTAGATAATTCTAATTCTGCAAAAGCAAATGAAGAAATTGCAGCTGAACCAACTTCTCAAAATGCAAATACCACAAAAATAGATAACCCTTCTTCGATTAATAATAAAGAGTTACCTAACAAATTACCATTATCTTTAGTTGAATATAAGCAAAAAGTGCTTTTAGAATTAGCAAAACTTATCCGTGAGAAAAAGTAACTAGCACAGAATTAGTTAATTTAGCTTATAAAGTTATAGAAGAGGAAAATAAAAATTAAATGCTGTTTTTAACTACAGAAAATGGAAAAACTCTCATATGCCATAGTTGATGAAGCTTTATAAAGAAGCTAAAGAAATTGATAATAGAATTACTGCTGGTATTTGCATCTGCTAATCCTATTAATTGGGATGAATAACCTTTTAGGTGTTCCTACATTAATTAAAGGATTAGATCAAATATGGTGATGCTTTCTAATGGAGTTTATTTTAATAAAAATAAAGTTTCTAAAAGTGATTTAATGGTCGTAAAGAATTTAAAAACTAGGGTTTGTTATTCTTGGGCAAACAAACTACCCTGAATTCTGGTACTAGAACATACCGACTCAAAACTATTTGGTCCTGCTGGAAACTCTGGGATTCTACTCGTAACGCAGGTGGTTCGTCAGGAGGATCTGCTAGTGCTGTTTCTAGTGGTATGGTCGCTATTGCAGGCGAGTGATGCTGGTGGTTCTATCTGTATCCCAGCTTCTTGGACAGGGTTTAATAGGCTTAAAACCTACAGGCCATGTTGTAAAATTCCATTGGTAAAAGATATTAATGACGCAAAAGTTTATTTTGATAAAACAAAAATCAATAAACCAAAAACACTTATTGATGTTCCTAAAAATCTAAAAACTCTAAAAATTGCATACTCATTGAAAACTCCGCTTAAAGATGTGGAATTGAGTGAAGATGGAGCTGTTTTAAAGCAGTTGCTTTTCTAAGAGAACAAGGCTACTGTTGAAGAAGTTAATGAATTTCCTATAGATGGTTGATGAAGGAATTCGTACTTACACAGTAGGTGTCTATAGGCGGTGCTTATGCTCAAGCTGCCAAATTAGCAGACGAAAATACTAAATACAATCTAGATCCTGCTACTTACGCATTAGGAACTTCTGTAACTAGAAGGGCCAAACGCTAACACAGATATTTCGACGTAAAACCCTGCGTCTGTCTATAAAAACAAATGGATGAATTTTATAAAAATATGATTTATTCTTAATGTCGACTACGCCGTTACCGCTCCTTCCAAATGATAAGAAAGTCGACCCCTTATGTTGATCCAGAACAGAGAAGAAAACTTATAATATTAACGACATTAAAGATCCTAAAGAAAGATTTAATCTTCTTGTTAAACAATGGGAGCCTATGATGAAGAGAACTCCATATACATGGCTATGTAACTTAACTGAAATCCAGCAATCACTCTTCCTGTTTATAAAAGTGCAAAATAATTTACCTTTTAGGAGTAATGTTTTTGCTGCTCAAGATAACTCTGATTCTTTTGGAGATGGGGAAACTTTTCCAAGACAATAACCAATTCGTAATGCATGAAAATATAAAAATTCTGCATCAACTATTAATGGAAAATAAAATTGCAGAAAAATACGCTATGGTACTAAGTTTGAATACAATGTACCCTAGCGGAAGCACCTAGTGTACCAACCCTACCTGAATTAGAACTAAATGATTCTAGGAATACTGTTACTATTAAATTAGCTAATGGCACAAGTGTCGAACCTGATAATAAACTAGCAAACGGTTTGAATTTTTAGAAGCAAAAAGATATTACTAACAATCTTAATTTAGACGAGATAATAAATAAAATTTTTAGAGGATAAAAACGGCCGTATTATAAAGTGAAATTTCTACTATTCGTGTATTAGATTTGAACTTAACTCAAACATAATAAAGAATTTATTTCAGATACCAGCGTATCGTCCATATAAAAACTCTTGAAAAATGAAAAGAATAAAGATATTTTAGTCTATCACATAAAAGATGATAATTCTCTAGAGTTAATCAAATCAACTGTTTCAAATGGTATATTAATACATACTATTAATCATTTTAGTAAATTCGTCATTATCGGTAAAAACAAAATATCTCATCAAATCGATTCTACTGATAAAGATAATGATAAAAATTCTCAGTATTAGATAACAAAAGGTGCTAAAAAGTAATTCAAAAAAATAATATTTTACCTAAAACTGGTATAACATCTGGTAGCAATGTTTCATTAGGTCTAATTTTTATTTTTAATAATTTCTGCCTTTTAAGATTTAAAAAGTATTAAAAATAATATGAAAGTAAAAGCCATGTAGAATTAGCAATCTTCAACTCTACATAGCTTTATTTTTTATTTCTCTGCAACTCTTCAAGCGAGCTAGCGCTCTGCTACAGCTAGTTGAGCACGACGAATCATCAAGAGAATCTCTCTCTGAAGATCGTTCCTTCTGCACGCTGCTTTGCTCTTTAGCACGCCTCTACATCTATATCTTTATCTAGCCTCAGCAGTTTGAACTATTACAGTGATTTTTATCTTTATGCGTTTCTACAAAACCTTTCACTTACTAGCTAGATCTTTCTTCTCGACCATCTGGAAAAACCACTTTTCAATGGACCTATTTTTCAATGATGCAACCATAGGTACGTGATTTGCCATTATCCCTAGTTGATCCACCTGTAGTCCCTAGATACAACCATAGAAGCTTCCTCAGCTCTGTAAGCTTCTCCATTAGGGAGTAACAATACTTACATTTAAAAGTATTCATTTATTTACCTCCTGTTGTATTATACTTCTACCCCTAGTTTACGAGCTTTTTCTAATACATCTTCAATTCCACCTACAAGACGGAAGCAGTCTTCAGGAATATTATCATATTTACCATCTAAAGATACCTTTAAATGCTCTGAACTGATTCAGAAACTGGTACATATGATCCTAGGTTGCCCTGTAAACTGTTCAGCAACGTGGAAGTTTTGTGATAAGAAGAATTGAACACGACGTGCTCTATCAACTGTTTTTCTTATCTTCATCACTAAGTTCATCCATACCTAAGATAGCAATGATATCTTGTAATTCACGATATTTTTTTGAAGAGTTCTTTGAATTCTTGTCGCAACTTTGGTAGTGTTCTTCTCCTACGATTTCAGGAGCTAAAGCTCTTGATGTAGAAGCTAGTGGGTCAACCGCTGGGTAAATACCCATCTCTGTTAACGCACGTTCAAGGTTTGTTGTAGCATCTAAGTGAGCGAACGTTGTAGCTGGTGCCGGGTCAGTATAGTCATCGGCTGGGTACATAAATCGCTTGGATAGATGTAACAGATCCTTTTTTTAGTTGATGTAATACGTTCTTGTAAACGTCCCATCTCTGTAGCAAGAGTTGGTTGGTAACCAACGGCTGATGGCATACGCCCTAATAATGCAGAAACCTCAGACCCTGCTTGTGTGAAAACGGAAGATGTTATCGATGAATAAATAGAACGTCTTGTCCTTCTTCATCACGGAAGTATTCTGCCATTGTTAATCCTGTTAATGCAACACGCATACGTGCACCCAGGTGGCTCATTCATTTGATCCGAAAATACCATGGCAGTTTTGTTTTATAACTCCAGAGTCTTTCATTTCATAGTACAAGTCATTACCTTCACGAGTACGCTCTCCTACTCCCAGTGAAATACTGAAAGTCCACCGTGTTGTTGAGCAACGTTGTTGATAAGTTCTTGGATAAGAACTGTTTTACCCAACTCCAGCACCACCGAATAGACCGATCTTTACCACCTTTAATATATGGAGCAAGTAAGGTCAATAACTTTAATACCTGTTTCTAATACTTCAACGTGTGTAGATAATTGTTCAAATGTTGGAGCTTCTTTATGAATTGACTCTTTTTGTACTTCTGCTCCAGGTTCTTCACCGTGGTCAACTGCTTCTCCTAGCACGTTGAAACACACGTCCTAATGTATAATTTCCTACAGGAACAGTAATTGGAGCTCCTGTATCTACTACCTCAGCCCTCTATTTAATCCATCAGTAGATGACATTGCAATAGTTCTTACAACGTTATCACCAATTTCTAAAGAAACTTCAAGTACTAATTTTTTTCTTTTTTTCCATCACCTTTATCTACAAATACTTCAAAGTGCATTTAATAGATTAGGCATATGCCCTGATTCGAATTTTACGTCTACTACAGGTCCCATAACTTGGAGAATATAACCTTTATTCATATGTTGTTTGCTAACTTAATAGCTTCTCCTTTCTCATTACTATTTTGTAGCTGCTGCTCACTTACAATTTCAGTGATTTCTTGAGTAATTGCAGCTTGTCTTGCACGATTGTATTTAATCGTAAGTGTATCAATAATATTTCCTGCATTATCAGTTGAGTTTTTCATTGCTGTTTTTCTTGCAGAATGTTCACTAGCTTTACTATCTAATATACTTCCGTAAATCATACTTTCTGCATATTGAGGTAGCAAGACATCTAGTACAGCTGTTTCACCAGGTTCAAAACTCATAAGCACCAGTTACTTTTGTTTCTAGAATCCTGTAAATTCATTTTCTGTGTTCTCAACTGGAAGAACTTGGCTTTCTGTAACAACTTGTTGAATCATACTAACAAAGTGATTGTAGTGGATATAAATTTTATCGTATTCTTTATCTATATAAAGTATACCTACTATCTTGTTAGTTATTTCTTTAACCTGCGTGAAACTTGGCTCATCTGGTATATCTCTATAAACTATCAATTACGTTATAGCCATTTTTCTAAAGAACTCTGCACCGTAATTACCAATAGCTAACTATACCATAATCACCTTCATCTTTATGACGAGTACTAACAGTGTTGACAAAATTTCTAATAATATTAGAATTAAAACCTCCACACAATCCACTATCACTAGTAATTACTACATAAAGAGTTTTCTTAGCTTCTCTTTTTCTAACATAGGATGTTTTATATTAGCATTACCACCAAAAATAGTTCCCCATAACCTCTTGCATTTTTATTCATGTATGGACTAAATTTTCTGAGTATTAGTCTGTGCTTTTAACAAAAGTTTTTGATGTTGATACCATCTCCATCGCTTTAGTTATATGACTAGTTTTTTTCGTAGAATTGATTTTTATTTTTAATATCTCTAAGTGACGCCAATTAGTTCACCACCTTTTCTCTACTTTATGCATACTAGGCAAAAAGTTTTTTTGAATGCAGCTATTACTCCATCCATAACTTCTGTCGTCTGGTAAAGTCTTTTGTTTCAATTATATGTTTAACTGCTTCTGTTTCATGTGCATCTAAATATGCGTATAATTCTTGTTCAAATCTATGAATATCTTTCACTTCAACGTCATCTAAGAATCCCATGAGTTAAAGCATAAAGAATCATTACTTGTTTTTCTACGGAATTGGTTTATGTAAGTCTTGTTTTTAGAACTTCAACTGTACGTTTACCACGTTCTAATTTTTCACGTGTTGCTGGATCTAAGTCTGATCCGAATTGTGCAAAAGCTTTCTAACTCACGGTAGATGCCAAGTCAAGACGAAGTGTCCCTGAAACTTTTTCATAGCTTTAATTTGTGCAGATCCCCCTACCCTAGATACTGAAAAGCCCTACGTTAATTGCTGGTCTAATACCTGAGAAGAATAAATCTGATTGTGAGAAGATTTGTCCATCTGTAATTGAGTACGTTTGTTGGAATATGCTGAAATATCTCCGGCTTGTGTTTCACGAATGGTAATGCCGTGATACTTCCTCCTCCAAAAATCTTCATTAACACGAGCTGCACGTTCTAATAAACGACTGTGCAGATAGAATACATCCCCTGGATATGCTTCACGACCTGGCGGACGTTTAAGTAGTAATGATAACTCACGATAAGCTGCTTGTTTTGATAAGTCATCATAAACGATTACTACATCTTTGCCATTAAACATGAATTCCTCTGCCATAGCAACCCCTGCATAAGGTGCAATATAAAAAAGTGGAGCTGGTTGAGACGCTGATGCAGCTCACGATTGTATAATCTAATGCACCATGTTCTTTTAATGTTTCTACAACACTACGTACTGTAGATTCTTTTTGTCCTATTGCCACATAAATACAAATTACATCTTGTCCTTTTTGTGCTAAAATCGAGTCAATAGCAACAGCTGTTTTACCAGTTTGTCTATCTCCGATGATAAGCTCACGTTGACCACGCCCGATTGGTACTAAAGCATCAATTGCTTTAATCCCTGTTTGGAATGGAACAGATACTGATTTACGTCCCATAACCCCAACTGCAGGAGATTCGATTGGACGACGTTTTGTAGTATTAATTGGTCCGCGACCATCTACAGGTTGTCCTAATGGATCAACTACACGTCCAATTAATTCTTCTCCAACAGGAACGTCCATAACGCGTCCTGTACGGCGCACTTCGTCGCCTTCTTTAATATCAGTAGTTGGACCTAAAATTACGATACCAACATTAGTGTCTTCAAGGTTTTGAGCAAGTCCCATAACCCCTGTTTTAGTGAACTCAACTAACTCACCACTCATTATTTCATTAAGACCGTATACACGAGCAATACCGTCCCCTACTTCTATAACTATACCGACATCTGTTGACAACTTCAAACTGATAATTTTTCTATTTGTGATTTTTAGTAATGAACTAATTTCTTCAGCTTTAATAGCCATTTATGTCCCTCCTTGTTTCAACTTCTTCTAGATTGTAGAAATTTTTGCCTTTATAGCATTTAATTTTGCCTTAATGCTTGCATCAACTACCTTATTATTATAAGTTAGTTTGAGCCACCAAGAAGACTTTCATCTACAAAGTTATTAAGTTCTACTTTTTCTAGTTGTAACTCATTCTTAGTTTTTCTTTTAGATTTTCTAACTGTAATTCAGTTAATGGCAAGCTGATTCAACTTTTACAACAACGCTATTTGAATATCTATTAAATAATTCAGTAAATTGCTCTAAAACAAAAATTTATTAATGAGATTTGCAGATTACCTGCTAATATCTTTACTACATTAACAACGTATTTATTAACACCTGAAAATGAAGCATCAATCAAGTTAATTTTTAATTTTTCTATATTAGGGTTGTTCATCAATGTAACAAAATCAGAGTTTTCATTAATTACTTTTGCAACTTCATTCAACTCGTAAGAAACTTGTTTCCAAAGATTTACTTTCTTTTTGCAACTTCAAATAATGAATATCCAATTTTATTAGCTAATACTGATTTACTCATTATTTCACCCCTACCTCTTCGATAACTTTATCCACATATTCACTATGTGCTGAGCCATCTAATTCTTTTTCTAAAATTTTCAAGCTTCAAGCACTGATAATTCAGCAATTTGTTTGTTGATTTCTTCAAGTGCTTTTTTCTTCTCATCCTCAATATCTCTTTGAGCATTTACTTTTAATTGTTCTGCTTGTTTGCGAGCTTCATCAAGAATAGCTTGTTTTTCAATTTTCGATTGTTCACGAGCATCTTCCATCATAACTTTAATTTCTTTTTGAGCATTTTTAATTTTTCTTGATTTTCTTCAAGTAAAACTAATGCTTCTTTTTGATTTTAGCAGCATCATCAAGTTGTCCTTCGACTAACCTTTGACGCTCATCTAACATATCAATAAGTTTATCCCAAGCAAATTTTTCAGTAATACTAATAAGATTATTACAGCTATTAAGTTAATAGCCATATTTCCTAGATTAAAACCTTGATGAGAAGCGTGTTCAGTAGCTAAAAAATACTAAATTTCCATTTACTAACTGCTCCTATTCTTCTTAGTTATTTTATTACAGTATTAAACTAAATTATTTTGCTAAAATAATGAATGCTATAACTATCGCTAAGATAGGCACTGCTTCAACAAGCGCAGAACATTACGAATGCATTAGATTTTTAGTTTAGGGTTCAACTTCTGGTTGGCGAGATACACCTTCCATAAATTTACCGAATAAATATCCGTTACCGATACCAGCTCAATCGCTGCTAATCCTGCTGCTAATCCTGCTCAATTAATTCTACCATAATTATATTTTTCCTCCTTAGGTAATAAATAGAATTTTATTAATTTTTAATTTACACTTAATAAAGTGTGTTGTTTGTATAAATTAATGTTCATCATTAATTTTATGTGATAAATAAATAAATGATAATATTGTAAAGATGTACGCTTGGATAAACCCTATAAATAATGAGAATCCTTTCCATACTACTAAACCTGTAATACCTGTAATAGCACCAAAGACACCTGCTGTAGCTAGTGTTGCTAAAAGTGCTAACAGTACTTCACCTGCATAAATATTACCGAATAAACGCATTGATAGTGTCAACAGGTTTGTAAACTCTTCAATAATTTTAAACGGTGCAATACCTATACCCGAAGAAGTATAAGTTCCTACATAATGCTTAGGCCCTTTATACTTAAGCCCAGCATAGTGAGTAAATACAATAACTAAAACTGCTAGCGTGAAAGTAAACGTTGGATCTGCCGTTATAGAGTTTACATAAACCACTCCATCATAACTTACTTCTATAAGTACACCTATAGTATTTGCAATAGCTATAAAATGATATAAAGTGTTAAAAGCAGTAGCCCATAATCCTTTCCCGTATTTTTCCAGTCAACATTACCTTTTATAATATTGTCACTAACAAAAACGCGAGCAATTCTGCCATATTTTGTCGTTTACTATCTGGTCTTAGTTTTTATTCTACTAGTAATAAACATAACAAAAATAAAGGTTAAAAACAACCGTTATTAGTGTTGTTATTGCACTAGGAATATTTACTGTTATATCATATCCAAATAGTTTGGAAATCAGATATGTATGATTTTCCATGTGAGTTTCTCACCTCTTCTCATAAGATAGTGTCTATAAATACTTCAAAAATCTGTATTAGTGCAAAAATTAAGAAATATCTATTTAACATTATATTACTTTTTAGTGATTTTCTAGTTATTTCTAAGATTTTCTACAAATTTATGAAAGTGCTTTTTATATTATTTAGTTCCGAAGATTCGATCTCCAGCATCCCCTAATCCTGGCACAATATAACCATGATCATTAAGTCTTTCATCTAAGCCTGCAATATAAATATCCACATCTGGGTGAGCTGTGTGTAATGCTTCAACCCCTTCTGGAGCTGCTATTAAACACATAAATTTAATTTCTGTTACTCCTCGTTGTTTTAATGAATCTATCGCAGCGATTGCCGATCCTCCTGTTGCTAACATCGGATCCACAACAATAAATAATCTTTCTTCTGGATTGCTAGGTATCTTCACGAAATACTCATGTGGTTGAAGAGTTTCAGGATCACGATATAATCCTACATGCCCAACTCTTGCTGATGGTATTAAATTCATTAATCCATCTACCATTCCTAGTCCAGCTCTTAAAATAGGAACAAACACAACTTTTTTCCCAGCAAGACGTTTACAAGTAGTTGTTTGTATTGGTGTTTCTACTTGAATATCTTCTAATGGTAAGTCTCTTGTGATTTCATAAGCCATAAGAGATCCTACTCATTAGTTAGCTGTCTAAAGTCTTTTTGAACCTGTATTTTTATCTCTTATAAAAGATAATTTATGTTGAATCAATGGATGATCAAATACATGAACTTTTGACATAATTTTATAGTCTCCTTCTTTATTTTGTTATATTTATTTTTACTCTAATTATTTCATTTTAACAAGCGTTATCTAAAAATATTTTTAGGATTTAAAAATATTTTTATAATTTTCTATATTACTAGACTTACTAATGAGAAAATATTACAATAGATATCATACTATATTTACAGGTCGTTACTATGAATAAAAAGTCTACTTGCTACATTTATTTTTAACAAGTATTTTGTACTATATTATCCTTTAATCTTTCTGAAATTTTTATTCAGGAAGCTCTGATAAAGCAGGATTTATTTTAATATTATTTTATATTTGTTCTGCTTTTTCAATTACTATGTTAATATCCTATTTTTATAGAAAAGAAAAAGTATATATTCCTTTGTTTAGTATTATTTTATCAATACCACTTATTTATGTTTTAATTCAAGTGCTTTTGTTATAATAATTCTAATCGCCATTTTTCTTTCTTATCTTGTGACTTATCAGCTATACTAAAAATAAAAATTTAAGAGAAATATATGTCTATATTAAAAAGAAATTTTTAATTGCTAGTGTTATCTATGTACTATTTTATTTAGGGTCCTATTTTAGTAAATCCTCTTGCTATGTTAAACTTAGCAGAAGCAGGCACTGTTGGCCTTTTAGTCTTCGGTGGTTTCTATCTTAGTTATATCTTTTTATATACAAATAAAACTAAACTTAGAGAACAAACGAAAAAAATACTATTATAACTCTTATCGTTATGCTTATTGCACTATTTATTTATTATAATCCAATAACATTTCCTAATTCATTAAATGTTGTTGTTAATAAATATTTAGCTATTGTTCTTTTTAATTGGAATTTTAATAGGATTAATGCTTATTGTAAAAAAATATGAAAAATTCTATTATATTTATTATCTTATTTGCTCCATCAATTGTTCAAGGTATATTAATGCGTATTTCTTATAAAAGCTATGCTTTTTATCTAGCTAATCCTAACGTTACACTTTATATTATCCTTGGAGGATTTGCTGTATATTATATTTATAACCAAAAATAAATAACAAAAAGATCTATTGAATTTTTCTTCAATAGACCTTTTTATTAAAAATATTAACTATCAATTTTCACTTTCAAAACTTTCCTGTTACAGCATCTATTTCGATATCATATTCTAACCCATTTGCACGGACTTCTATATCATAAATAAGTAATGGTGCTCCATTATTTTGATATGCATAATCATCTTCATATTCTGTATGCATTTTTAAAATAAATATCTCCTCCGGTGTCGAAATAGCTTGCGCCACAATTCTTTGAATCTCTTCTTGCGACTTTTTATGTTTTGAGCAGGATTTTGTTTAGCGTTGTTTTTCTTGTTGGATATTATTTGTGTTACTTTGTTGAGTAGAATTATCAACATTTTTTTGATTTGAACTTTGATTGCTTTGGTCTCCCTACATTCATTTTAACTTTAGAATATGCTTCTTGAATCTTAGCCCTTTTTCCCTGCTCATATTTATTATACGCATATGAACCTGCTCCACCTGTTACTACCACAGCTAATGCACCTATAATAAGTGGTTTCAAAAATTTCTCTTTGGCTTATTCGGTTGAGAATAATTTTCTTCTTGTTGCTGTTCATCGATAGTTTGTGTATAAACTCCTTCCATTGTTTCAATTTCGTTATTATTAATATTTTTTTGTCATCTTAATTACCTCTCTTACTTTTATATTTTTCATTATACTTAAGTTTTAATGAATATTAGATGAAAAATTTTTTATCTCTCCATCTGTTCTTTTGTACTTTTATTATATCTATGTTTTATGAATGTTAAATGAAGATTAAAAAATTGAAGATAAATTTTATAAAAAATGTTACCTTCAATTTTTTTCTTTATAAGTTAATTACAAACTTTTGCGCCTTGCGGTTTATTATCTAAAGGCTACTATTTTCCCACCATGTAATTCAACTATTTTTAGAAATAGGTAACCCTAATCCTGAAGAATTATCTTCTGATATACTTCTTGATTTGTCCACTTTGTAGAATCTATCCCAAATATATGCTTTCATCATCAGCTATTCCTCTACCATCATCACTAACTTCAATAATTATATTATTTCTTTTGGCTATAGAAATCCATATCTTAGAATTAGCATATTTTAAGGCATTAGATACTAAATTATCTATTAAACGTATTAGTAATACTTGATTCCCAAATAATGTTATATTATCTTCTATATTAGTTATCAATTGAATATCTTTAGTCTCAAATAACTTCTTATAATCTTCTAATGTCTCTTCTAAGCAGCTGGATAAATCAAAAAATTCTTTAGGAATTTCTAATCTATTGTCTAATCTTGCCATTTCCAAAATCTGATTTATCATAATTGTCATTCTCTTACTTTGGCGCTTAATTACCGCAAATGATTCCTTTGCCTCACCAACTGTATCTATATATTTCGTACCATATTCACTCTCAGCAACAATAACCGATATTGGTGTTCGCAATTCATGGGATACATCCGAACTAAACTGGCGTTCTCTCATAGAGGCACGCTCTAACGATTCTAACATTTCATTGAAAACTAGAGCTAGTTTATGAACTTCATCTTTTCCATCTTCTATCGTTATTCTTTTACTTAAATCTGCACTATTACTTATTGTTTCTGCCGTTTCTATCATTTCACGTACAGGTTTTAAAGAACTTCTAATTATCAAATAACCCCCATACGTTATGATTAAAATAATTATTGGACTCCCTGCAATTATAGCAAAAGGAAGATACCAACTTGTTTGACCACTCGATATTTGAACAATACCACGAACATACTTACCATTGGCAAATTTTTCCGAATTCGTTTCTATGTCATAATACATATATTTATTATTGTTAGAATCTGTATAATATGTAACAACACCTAAACTAAAATCTCGAACATCAAAAATTTTTCGGTATACTACCCGCAATTAAATTTCCATCTTTATCGTATAATGACAAAAGTTACGCCATCTTCAAATGCTGTAAAATTTTCTTTCCCATTAGAAATCTCCTAACTTCTTCTATTAACTTCTTTTTACCTGAACTTTCTACAACACTATCACTAACAAAAAAATGTCCCTAAAATAATAGAGGTTAATAATATTACTATAAAAATTGTATACCATAGAGTAATTTTAAACGTTAAAGTAATTCTCCTAAACGGCTTAAATATAATTTCTTTAATCTTCTTTAACAAAATAACCTAACCCTCTCTTCGTGTGAATAATCGGTTTTTCGAACCTACATCTAACTTTTTCTAATATTTTTTTACAATAACATCGATTATATTGGATGCCCCTTCGTAATCATAGTCCCACACATGATTTAAAATTTGTTCCCGACTGATAATCCCCGTCTTATTTTTTTAAATAAATATTCCAATACTTCGTATTCTTTTCCTGTTAAAACTATACTTTCACCAGATCGCGTTACCTGCTTTTTAGAAATATCTAAAACAACATCATCTACTTGAATAATATTTGTTGCAAACCCATAATTTCTACGCATAAGTACTCTTATACGTGCTAAAAAGCTCATCAAATTCAAAATGGTTTTACAATATAATCATCAGCTCCACTATCTAAACCTAAAATTTTATCATCCAAACTATCTTTGGCTGTAAGCATTATTACAGGAGTAGAATTCTTGTCATTTCGTAACTGTTTTATAAATCCATAACCATCTATCTTTGGCATCATAATATCAGTTATAATCAGATCATATTCCCCATATAAAACATAATCTAGTGCTTGCTCCCCGTCAAAAACAACTATCAACGCTATAATTATTCTTTTTCAAATGTTTTGTTATTACTCTATTCAAATCTTTTTCATCTTCAACAACAAGTATTTTCATAATTCTCTCCTAACACTAAAATTCTACTTTATTTTTACTCAAGATATATATAAATGTAAAATGTTTTTATAATAAATTATATTGGCTATAAATGAATATAAAATGAACAATCTTTTTCCTAAAAGAAAAAAATCAGCTTTGACTTGCATCAAAACTGATCTTTAGTTTATTCACTTTCTTCTAGATTATACAATAACTCGTATAATTCTTTAGCATTTAACTTTTTCTTTTCCTCACGATTTATATCACGAACTAACTGTCCTCTATGAAGAATAATAATTCTATTACCATATTTCACAGCATCTTGAATATTATGAGTAATCATTAATGCGGTTAAATTCTTCTCTTCAATTTTTTTGCGTGTTAATTCCATAATTTTTTTCTGTGTTTTTGGATCTAACGCTGCTGTATGTTCATCAAGAAGTAGAAGTTTTGGCGTAGTCATCGTTGCCATAAGAAGCGCAATTGCTTGGCGCTGTCCACCTGATAATAGTCCCATCTCGCTATCAAGTCTATCCTCAAGTCCCAAATCTAATGTCGCAAGTAATTCTTTAAAAAGTTTTCTATCTTCTTTTGTAGTTCCTAATTTAAATCCACGGTTTTACCACGTCGCAATGCCAATGACATATTCTGAGCAACAGTCATACGCGGAGCAGTCCCATCCAAAGGATTTTGAAAGACGCGACTTATGAACTCTGCTCTCTTATGTTCAACGATATTGCTAATATCTCGGCCTTCTATTAAAATCTCACCGTTATCCAAAGAAAAAAGAGCCAGCAAGTGCATTTAAAAAGTAGATTTACCTGCTCCATTTCCTCCTAAAATCGTAATAAAATCTCCATCCTTAATATCCAAACTTACATTTTTTTAAAAGCATATTGTTCTCTATTTGTTCCAGGGAAAAAAGTTTTATCTAAATTTTTTTATTTCTATAAATGACATCTACTTCACGCCCTTTCTTTTAGTACTAAGTTTCAGTTGAGGGTAAAGTTAAGAATAACGCAATAACTAAAGCTGATACCAATTTGAAATCATTTGCCCTATAATATTTAACTTTAACACGCCTACTAATAATAAACGATATATAATCGCACCAAAAATTACACAAACTAGACGCTGGGTAAAACTCATATCTTTGAAAATAACTCTCCTATAATAATTGCTGCAAGTGCAACTACAATAACACCTATACCACTATTTACATCAGAATATCCATTATTTTGTGCCAAAAATAGCTCCAGCAAGAGCAATAATTCCATTTGCAAGCATAAGTCCTAAAATAGTCATAGCCTTTGTAGAAATACCAAGTGCTGTTGCCATTTTCACATTATCTCCTGTCGCAATCAAGCTTTGACCAAGCTCAGTTGAGAAGAATAGTGACATCATCCCAATAATTATTACTGAAAGAATAAATCCTAATAATACAGTATCATAATGAGTGGGTAAATTTAAACTTTGGAATTTACTAAAAATAGTTTCTTTTGTTTAACAAACTCAAATTAGGTCTTCCCATTATTCTTAAATTTACTGATAGTAGTGCTGTCATTGTCAAAATTCCTGCTAATAAACTTGGAATTTTACAAATTGTAATCAAAAACCCTGTGACTAAACCTGCCAGCATTCCAGCAACGATAGCAATTACAGTTGCAAGAACTGGATTAACTCCATTATGAATGCAAAATAACACAAACACCTGCACCCTAATGGATAAGCACCTTCTGTCGTCATATCTGCTATATTTAGTACTCTAAAACTTATAAATAATCCTAGTGACAATAATCCCCAAAAGCGCGCCTTGAGCTATTGCCGAAATAATTAAATCCATCAAAAACACCTCTTTCATTATATTTCAAATTATTAATGAATAACATTTTTAATTATTATCCATATAATATCAATAAAAGTTATTTTTTTATCTACAACTTTTTGCCTTATTTTTTTAATATCTTGCGGAATTTCTATTCCTAACTGTTTTGCTTTTGCTTCATTTAGATAAATAACTCCTTCATTAGCAAGAACGATAGGCATTGTCTTAGTATCTGCTCCTTTTTAAAACTTTTTGCTATAACTTTTGCAGTCTCAACTCCTATTTTGTATTGATCTACTCCTATTCCAAGCAATCCTCCATCAGCAACCATTGTGTCAGAAGAAGGAATACTGGAACTTTCTTCGCATCAGTTACTTTTACGACTGTAGCCATTGCACTGGCAATTGTGTTATCAATTGGAATAAATATAGCATCAGTCTCTGCTGCAAAGAGCCTCTGTTACCTGTTGGATATCATTTGTATTCGCAACTGTTGATACTTTTACTTCCAAACCTAATTCTTTTGCTAATTTCTCAGCTTCTTGTGCTTGTTTTACAGAATTATCTTCACTTGCTGTGTAAAGAATACCTACTTTTTTCATTTTCGGTAAAATTTGTTTCATAGCCTCTAGTTGTTGCTTAATTGAGTGTTCTATCGCTCACACCTGTAATGTTATTTCCTGGGTTATTTTCACTCTTAATCAATCCTGCTTCTACTGGATAAGTAATACCAGCCATAATTATTGGCTTATCCTTTGTTGCATTTGACAATGCTAACGTTGCTGGTGTCGTAATTCCGACTAAAATATCATTATTATCGCTTACTAACTTTTGTCCCATGCTTACAAGATTACTCTGATCACCTTGGGCATTTTTGAAGGTCTATTTTTATATCCTTGCCTATTTGATAGCCTTCTTTAGCTAATCCTTCTTCTATTCCTTTATAGATTTGATCTAGTGCGGGATGACTCAATAATTGAAGAACACCCACTCTAACTTCTTTGGTCTCTACTTTTTCAGCTATATTTTTTTTACCTTCATAATACCCATAACCTAAAACACTCGTTAATAACACTGCAAATCCTACAAAAAAATCTTATTAATTTTCATCTTCAAATCTCCTTATGTATTTTCTATCTAGTTAAATAACAGTCACTAATAATTCTAGAAGCGTATCTATACAAAAAGACCACTAGCTTTTATCCCTAGTGGTCTCTAATTTTTAAATTTAAATTATACTAAAATAAATATAAAAGACCACCTAGATAACTCCATGTGGTCATTTTTAATCATCACAAATAATCCACATAGATACTAACTTCTCGAAGTCGTATCTATGTTAAAAAGAACAAGATCGACCCCGTATCTAGTGGCTTTTGCCAACGAATATTCAGTTGTAAAGTTTCTACTTGATACAGTTTCATAAATTTGTTCTCCTTTTACTTTTATTACTTGGCTACAATTATATCAACTATTTTTACTGTCAAGATATTTTTTTACAAAAGAAAGGAAAAATTCTGACAATTCTTTTGTTGTCTAGCGTAGTTAATTGTATTATAAGCTTTATACAGTAAAAATAATTAAAAATATATTAGGTTCTTTCTTATTTTTATAATCGATATTTATTAATCATTATCTTATATTTTTAATTTCTGAAAATAATTCGTTTTCATTTTTTTAAAATAAAACTTTCCTAAAAATCATTCTTTCGATATGTAATGAGAATACTATCAATTAAACCTTTTCCAAAGGTACAATTATTTCACTTTATTTTTGAAAATAAAATTGAATATATATTATTTATTGAAAAAAATTTTCACTTGAAAATATGTTTTTCTGAGGAGTATCATATTATATATATTTTAAATTTATGTTAGGAGATTTTCATGGATAGTCATTCAGACATCAAAAAAGAAGAAAAATTATTTAACTCAGGTTTTTATTACAATAACTACAATTAACTTTATAGTATTTTTAATATACTATTGCTTTGTTGTTATTACAGCAAAATTTGCAACAAGTGAGCTTGGCGCTACTGCTGCACAAGCCGGATTTGCTGCAGGTATTTTATATTATCGGTACACTTGTCGCTCGTCTTTATATCGGAAAAAATTAGAATTAATTGGACGTAAACAAATTTTACGTTTTGGAGCAGTAATTTATTTACTTACAACAGCTGCATATTTAATTTCAGCTAATATTATTATTTTAGACACTGTTAGATTTTTAAATGGTTTTGCATACGGAACTATTTCTACTGCAGCAAACGCAATTGTAACAACTTATATTCCAAAAATCACGCAATGGTGAAGGAATTAACTATTACGGTTTAAGTACAAGTTTAGCTGCTGCTATGGGTCCATTTATCGGGATGTTACTTCTTCCTATTACTGGATTTAACGTAGTAATTATTTTTAGCAATAGTGTTATCAATTGCTGTAGCCATAGCTTGTTTCTTATTCCCTGTTCAAAATATCAGATTAACTGACAAACAAAAACAACTTCTAAATAGTTGGTCATTGAATACATTTTATTGAATACAAAGTTTTATTTATTTCAACAGTAGCTTTCCTTATTGGTCTTGCATATTCTAGTGTTCTTGGATTCTTATCTATTTACGCATGACAGCCTAGGCCTTGCTACAGCGGGAGCATTCTTCTTTGTAGTATATGCTCTTATTATTACAGTAACTCGTCCTTTTGCTGGACGTATATTTGATGCACATGGAGAAAATGCCGTAATGTATCCTAGTTTTATATTTTTAACTTTAGGTCTGCTAATGTTAAGTTTCACTAACGGTAGACTTCATGTTATTATTCTCTGGTGCCTTAATCGGTCTTGGTTATGGTACATTTATGTCAAATGGTCAAGCTGTTTGTTTAAAAACTTGTAGAGCCTGAAAAAGTAGGTATCGCACTATCTACCTACTTTATCGGACTTGATTTAGGCTTAGGATTTGGTCCTTATGCATTAGGAACCTTACACGGCATTTTATCTTATAGCGGAATTTATATTCTTTGTGCTGTTTTAACAGTCAGTGTTACAGATGCTTTATGCAATGTTTTATAAAGGAAAAAAATATTAAAAGTATTAAAACCAAAAACTACTAGATAATATAAAAAAATCTTAACAAATAAGATTTCCTTTTTATATTATCTTTTCTGGATAACGACGAGCAACGTCTTTTAGCTTTTCTTTATAATTTCTTTAGGGTCTTCTCCAAGATGATAACACATTGCTAATGAATAAATCAGCACATCTGCAAGCTCATCTTTTATCTCCTGCATATTATCTCCGCTTTCATCCCATTGAAAATGTTCTAATAATTCTGCCGCTTCTATTGAGATGCTTTTAGAAAATCTTTCCAAAGTATCGTACTCTCCCCAATCACGTTTAGCTCTGAATTCTGTTATTATTCTTTTTAATTCTTCCATGATTTTCCCTTTTACTAAATTAAATTATTATTCTTTAGATTATTATACAAATTATAAAACTCTGTTAATGTTAAAGTTTCACTTCTACGTGTAGCTTCTATTTCACTATCAAAAACACGACGCTTGAAGATCTTGCTTTTATCTTTTCCATAGCTTGAGATAAGATTATTAAGTAAAGTTTTTCTTCTTTTGAACAAAACATGATCGAACAAATTTAAAGAATTTTTGATCTACTTCAAATTCTTTTTCTCCTTTGTCATAATTTTTCACAACAGCACTTTTCTACATTCGGTGCTGAGTACAAAAACTTTTTGGTACAGTAAATAAATATTCTACATCCGTATAATAATTTAATAAAAATAGTCAATGAATTGTAGTCTTTTGTTCCTACTTTTGCATTTTAACCTATTAGCTACTTCTCGTTTGCATCATTACAACATAACCGTCTATTTTCTCAGTATTCTCTATCAAATGAGTAAGTATCGGTGTCGTAATATAATATGGCAAGTTAGCCACTACCATAATTTTGTCGCAATCACTCATTTTTCAGCAATAATATTATCTACATCAGCCTTTAATATATCGTTATTAATAATTTTCAACATTATTATAATCCGCTAGTGTTTCTGATAAAATTGGTAACAATCTGCCGTCTATTTCAAACGAAATAACTTTCTTAGCCTTTTTAGCTATAGCTTCTGTCAGAGGAACCAATACCTGGTCCAATTTCTATAACACCAACTGTTTTCATTTATGCCAGCTCCATCTACTATTCTATTCAAAAATATTTGAGTCTATTAAAAGTTTTGTCCTAAACTTTTCTTAAAAAGTAAATCCATGTTTTTTTAGTATTTCAAAAGTTTTTTAGGTGTTCCTATCATCTCTTATATCCTTTATTTATTTTATTCATTTCATCTAATAAGCGTTCACGGCTTTATATTGTACATATTCAATTTATTTAGCAACTGTTTAGCATTAGTATAGCCTATATTTAATCTTTCACAAAGCTCTTCTCTTAAAATTTTTGAAGTATTGCCACCGACTAAACCTAACTCTAACAATAAGTCATTAGTTATATCATTTTTAACCTCTATCATTGGAGTATAATAATTTTCTAATGCTTTTAATAATGTCTTCTTTACTAGCTGCTTCAATCCCGATTTTCCCTTTACTATCGACAGCTTTTTTTATTAGAAATATAAGCATGTTTTGCAGTCAGGGATATTTTTCAATAATATTTCTTATTCTTTTCCCAGCATAATCAGGATCTGTTAAAAACAATTATCCCTCGTGTCTTTTTCTAAATAAATTAATCTTTCAATTTTTCTTTGTTAAAAGCAGAACCATTAGTTTCAAATGTATCACAATCAACGGCTTCTTTAACCCTATTCGTATCATCGCGTCCTTCACGACGATTATTTCTTTAATCTTCATTTTGTATCCTTTTTAAAAATTCATCAGTCTATTATAACATATTTAAAAATTTTTTTGCTTATACTAGCATGAATATATTAAATAATCTAGTAAATTGTAGGTGATTTCTTGGTAAAAGTCTATATGATGTCCATCACACACAAATTTATTTTTCAGCTCAAATTTATCTTTAAGTTTTATTAATTCTTCTATAATTTGTCAGTCCCTTTATTATCTTAATATCACAAAAAAACCTCGTAGAATAATTCTGTGAGGATATTTTTTTAGTGAATATCTTTCTTCTTAAAGTTTCCACCACTAACTTCACTAACTGTTTCCAATTGATAAAAAGGCACTTTTATCATTTTTAAATACTATTTTCTTTAATTTTGATTCTTCTATACGCGTAATAACACAAAAATTATTTTTAGTTTCATGTCCTGAATACCCCTTCTCCATGAAGAAGTGTTAGCCCCTCTTCCTAACCTATCTTGAATTTCTTGACTTATTACTTGGTAATTATTTGAAATAATCATTACAGATTTAGAGTCATTAGTCCTTCGATAACAATATCCATTACTTTAGAAGCAATAAAATAACTTATCATAGAATAAAGCGCTGCTTCCCATGTGAAAACAAACCCAGATACAATAAAAATTACAACATTTATCCCAAGAACCATCTCACCTACTGAGATTGGTAGTTTTTTTCGTTGCATAAATAGAAAAAGCTTCACTTCCATCAAGTGTTCCACCATTTCTTATAACAAGACCTACTCCAACTCCTAAAAATAATCCCACCGAAAATACACGCTAAAAACGGATCAGTTACAAGTGGTGTACTATCATGAAGCCATACTGTAGCAGAGATAATACCGAAAATACCAAATATAGAAGCAACAGCAAATCCCCTACCTATTTGCTTATATCCTAAATATAAAAATGGAATATTTAGAATAAAGATAAATATCCCTAATGGCAATCCTAAATAATGGCGAGCTATAATAGAAATACCGATTACCCCACCATCAAGAATATTGTTTGGAATTAGGAAAAACTCTAATCCCGCAGCAAAAATTAACGATCCTATAATTATGCTTATATACTTTTTCAAAAAATTCAATTGTATTTTTCCATATAATCCCCCTTCTTATCTTATTTTCTCTTTTTGACAAATCGGACAAAAATGACTAGCACGTGTTTTTTTATAACAACGTTATCGGTCTTATGCCCCAAAGGACAAGTTTTTTTTCCATAGATTTTGTGAAAATTTTGCATATTTCCTTCTCCACCATCAGAATGAACAAAGTCTGAAATAGTAGAGCCACCTTGCTCTATCGCAAAAGTTAATATATTTACCAGCTCATCAAAAAGGTTTTCTTTTTGTTTTTTTCGTAAGCTCGAAGCCTTAGTTAACGGATGAATCTTTTTGACGATATAAAAACTTCACAATCATAAATATTGCCACAACCACAAAATACATTTCCTTCTAGTAACAATGCCTTTATAGGTTGATTTTTATACTTTAGGCAATTCTAATTTTTTTCTAAAAAAATAACTCTTTGCAGTCTGTGAAAAAGGTTCTGAGTGCCAAGTCAATAAATGGCTTAAAACTTATTTATTTCATCTGTATATCGTAATTCTCCAAAACGGCGTATATCACTGTAAACCAATTTTTTTCTTTAGTATCTAATTCAAAAAAATAATATGGCGATGATTATAGTAGTTTTTATTTGTAATTTCCGCAATATCTTTTACTACAAAAAATGCTCCAGTCATACCGAAATGCGTAATAATATAACCATTATTTAACGTAAAAATATAGATATTTTCCTCTACGAGTTAATCCTCTATATTTTTATTTATAACATTATTAGCAAAATAGTCTAAGTCTTGCTTTACTATAGTCATTTTATTTTTGACTATGGCCTAATTTTACTATTTCTGAGTAACTTACTCCTACTATTTTTGTTTAAAACTTGGTCTACAAGCCCTAATTTTATATTTTCAACCTCTGGTAATTCTGGCATAATATACTCCTATTTTTAACAGCTATTAATTATATTTTTAATATATATGTATGAAAATTTCAAAAATTTTTCTTTATTCTCCTCTAATTTCCATTAAATTTCATTTTATTATTAATGTTTTTCTAGCATAAAAAGAAAAATATATAGTATAATGGAAAAAGTTAAATGTTTTTACAAACGAGGTTTAAAATATTATGGACGAAAAAAATGTCAAGAAGAAACAGAGTAAAGCCGCTCTCGACATCCTCATAGCGGTCGCTCTCAACGAAATAACAACAATAATAAAAAAATAGAAGCACATTTAAAACTATTCTGTTATCAATTTTAGGATTTGTTCTTTTTGGGAACTGTCGCTTTTTGCAGGATATACAATATATAATTTTTCATCTTCTGCTAAAAGGATACAAAGAAACTGATTTCCTTAAAAAGTAGATCCTAATTTCAAAAATTCTCTATCTTAATTCTGGGGAATTGACGAAAATGATCAACGTAAAAGCCGAGGGACAAACGCGTCAAGATAGTCGAACAGACTCGATTATTCTTGCGACTATTAATAAAGATAAGAAACGTATGGATATGGTTAGTATTCCTCGTGATTCACTTACACTTATGCGTGAAAAAAAGCTGATGATAACAAAAATAATGCTTATTTCTACGATAAGATTACCCACGCTCATTCTTATAATGACGTAAAAGGTACTGTTAATGCTGTAGAAAATCTACTTAATACGCCGATTAACTTCTATGTATTAATAAACTTTAAAGCATTTGAACAAACTGTTGATGCTTTTGGTGGTATTGACCTTTATGTTCCTTTGATATGAATGAACAAAATGCCAACGGTGAGCTACATACTGTAAAACTTACTAAAGGTTGGCATACATTAAATGGAGAGCAAGCTTTTAGCCTTTTGCTCGTAGTAGATATTACGATAGCGATATAGAACGTGGTCAACGTCAACTGCAAGTTATTCATGCTCTTATCGATAAAGCTAAAAGTTTAAACGCCTTATCAAAAATCAATGATGTTATAAATATTGCTGGAGATAATGTAGAGCATAATCTTACTACTACAAATCTCTACTGCAATAAAAATGTTTATTAATGATGATATTGAAATAGTATCACATCGAATTAATGGATATGATGTTATGTGTGGTGGTGTTTACTACTACTACCCTAAACCATTATCACTTCTGTATGTATCTTCTGCATTGAAGTAACCTAGACTTAGACTTACCTAAGGCGACAGATTTGCTTAATATTTACTATCAAGGACATATTAATATGGGACTGAAAACATATAGAATAAATAATCTTCTACCTGCAACAAGATTCTCAGCTGTTAATCTCGCTGCCATGGAACCTGCAGACTTATTGGTTAACACCTGAACAGTTAACAAAAGAAGATTTGAAAAAAATGACATCACAGTAAGTAATGAAAATCGTCCAACGGACAATTCTTCAAATAACAAACAACAATAATATAACTTAACTCAGAGAAATAAACTTTTCTCTGAGTTTAGTAATTATTGACTTTTTATAAATCATATATAATAATTATAACTGAAAATAAAAATCCAAGGAGGTTTTATAATGAAAAAAATTTATCACTATAAAAAGAAAAATAGTTATGATGAATTTGTTGAAAAGAAATCTACTTTTATAACACATCTTGTCAGAGTAACTAGTGAAGAAGAAGCTAGAAATTTATACAAAAAAATGAAAAAGAAACATTATGACGCTACTCATGTTTGCTCTTGTTATGTTGTTGGTGACAATAACGAAATAACACGTGCTAATGACGACAGCGAACCTAGCGGAACTGCAGGAGCTCCCATGCTCGATGTTCTTGTTAAAAATGAAATAAAAAAATGTCTGTGCAACTGTTATTAGATATTTTGGTGGTACTAAGCTTGGAACAGGAGGATTAGTTCGTGCCTACGGTGGTGGCGTAATCAATGCCTTAAAAATGCAACCTTAGTAGAACGCAAGGACGCTCTTGAAATAAGATTAGAATTAGACTATAGCCTTAACGGAAAAATAGAGTATGAAATAGAAAAAACAAATTTTTATCGTAAATAATTTTAGAATATACTGACAAAAATAATTTATACTATTTATGTTATGGAAGAAGACTATGACTCTTTCCAAAGTTGGATTGCAAATCTGACTAACGGACAATTTAAGATACTATCAACACATGAAAAACAACTCGAGTTTGACATAAAAGACTAAGCAAAAACACTCTTTTCTCCTTTTATAAAGAAAGAATGTTTTTATTTTATTATATACTATATTCTTATGTTTTAAAAACGCTCAAACTCTTCTTTACTCATACCTAAAAGCTGCAATTCCATATACCTACCATATCTGAAAGTACAGAATCACAAATATATTCATCCTCGTCATCTGCATATTTGCAAGAAAAAAATTGGTTCTCTACTTGCAGATTTATAAAACATCATTGCTAACCTACTCAACTTATCTGGCTCAAAAAGAAAGTCCTAATTTATTTGCAATATCTCCACAGATTTTTATCCCAATCCTCATTTTTATCTTTATAACTGTATGAACTCTTGAAAGATAGCCATTGCAATAAACTTCTAATAACTCTTCTTTTTTTATAAATATATTTACAACTAAAATCAGAAATACATCCTACGTGTATTAAAAAAAGTTAATAAATCCTCCAAAGCTCTCTGCTACTCTTCCTACTTCACCCTCACTACTTATAAAGCCGATACTGCCATCTTCAAGAAAAACATACTCGCTTCCAGTTTCATCTTGAGCAAATGCCATACACCCAAGAGAATACACTTCATTATTACCTGAAAACTCAATCTCTTGTTCTTCCTTGTAAAAATAAATATCACATTCTCTCATAAGAAGTTCATTTAATTCTTTATTTGCTCTAATATTCTCCAGTAAATTCATCTTATCTACCCTCCATAACTACTAGACTAGTTAACGATTAATTACATTTTTAAAACATAATTACCATTCATTAATAGAATATAAAAATTGCTAAGCGAATATTTTTTTAATAGTTCATCAGATAAAATATCATATTCTTCCCCTAGTCCTTTATCCTGAGCCATATATGGTGGACTGTCATTCCAAGATCCCATAGCGCCAAAAACATCTGCTCGACTCGCAGCTTCAAAAAGTTTTAGATTTTGTGATGGGATTTGGGGTAATTCCAAACCATACTCCTTATCTATTCCTTCATTTTTCCCCATCCAAACTTTGTATTGCAAATTCAAAAATATTAGCAAAATTTTCACAATCTATTTTTGCAGCTAAATCTTTAATCTGAAGTAACACCTTTCTAAACAAATCACTGTTATCGTCATAACGGGGTTTACCTTCTGGTGGATTAGTCCACTCGTACTCCTATACATAATATTCCATTGTTGATGTTTATTATCAAATTCCCAATTCGGTATAAAATACGTTACCTTCCCATTTTTCAAAAAAGCAAAAGAATTGAGCTCTGCGTAGTATTAGAAAAAACCTAAAATACTTCTATCTTTTTACAGAAATTGGACAAAAGTAATTTTATGTCTACTAAACCAAATTCTTTTAATTTTTCAAACCACTCCGATGAATTATATGCAATATAATCTTCTGTTCCTAAAATTAAAAATCTGAAGCTAATGCTATTTACATATTTTTCTGGATTATATTTAATTTGGTTATTACTTTTGCAGTGCATTCTTAGCTGCTGCCACTAGTCCTGCAATTTGAAACATTTGTCCGTTCACTATTATTCCTCCCTTACAAATTAAATCTAATTATTTTTCTTTGAAAATTCAGCTATCCAAGATTTTAGTTCTTCTTTTGATTTCTCTACTATTGAATCTTTTGTTATTATGAGCTAAGTCCAGACCTTGAACACGAATTAACTTCATTTTTCAATACCTAAAAGACTTAATATTCCACGAACATATTGAACTGTAAAATCTAGATTAACATATTGTATATGACTATCAAACTCTCCTCCACTAGTTAAAACAAACGTCACCTGCTTATCAGGATTATCCAGACCTAACATCGTTTCTATTTCGCATTTAAAAGTTTCATTAACTATCATAATATTATCAATATAATCTTTAAATTTTGACACTACATTAAAGTTATGAAGCGGCATATAAATAAAAAAATAAGCTTCTGCATTTTTCCACTGTTTAAGCAGTTCCTTTTGACGAAGTTTATCTTTTTGCTCGCCTTTAGTTAGCTCCTTGCCATCATAATTAAACATATTTTTATCCATTATAGGAATATAGCATTCTGGATCGTATAAGTTTAAAGTCTCAATATCTGTAAAATTATTTTTTTCTAAGTTCTTCATCTCCAAGATTTGCTAATAAATTAGCTATTCTATTGTTATTATCATAATCCGGATGACAAAGTATTTGTAATATTTTCATAAAATCTTCCTCATAAAGTTCAATAATTTTTAATAATCTCTACTTTTTCATTATATCACGTTCAAAAACTTTAACTAAATCTAGTTAGGAAGTCTGAAACTTTATTTAAATTCTTGATATATAGTATTTATTGTTTTTTTCATAGTCACTATTATGAACACCGACAATAATATTAATCTCATCGTTAGTTTGTGAAATTAGTGCGATATTTACACCCGCTTCTCCTAATGCTTTAAATAAACGCCCTCAGATAATCCTTTAGAGTTTTTCATATTTTCCCCTACTGTCGCAATTAACGAAATATCATGGGTAACATTTTATTTCATCAGGTTTTATAATACTTTTTATTTTTGCAACAAGCTCATAGATAAACGGACGTATATTACTAGTCTCTACTACAACCGAGAATGAATCTATTCCACTTGGAATATGCTCAATACTAACATTAAAGTCTTCAAAGATTTTCAACGTTCTCGCAATTAAAGCCCACTTCATTAGCCATATGATGTTTTTAATTGTTATAATTGAAAAATCTTTTTCCCTGCAATTCCCGTAACAATCTGTTTATCTCCGATTTGTTTATTGTCACTAATAATTGTCCCTTCAACATGAGGGGCATTTGTATTTTTAATTTGGATAGAATATCTTTATCACGAACCGGGAAAATTGCTTCTTCATGTAGCACGCTTGCTCCCATATATGATAATTCGCGAAGTTCTGAATAACTAATCACCTTGATTTCATGTGGATTAGAAATAATACGAGGATCTGCCATCAAAAATACCAGAAACATCTGTCCAGTTTTTCATAAACTTTTTGCATTGGCAATATTTGCTATAATAGCTCACTAACATCTCCCCGCCACGTGTCATTATCTTCACTTCTCCATTTGGAAGACTACCATAAAACCCTGGAATAAGAACTCTGTCGTACTCCCTAACAATTTTATCAAACGCCTCTTGTGTTTTTGGAAAATCAATCTCACCTTGATAATTGTAGAAAATTAAATCTTTTGCGTCAACAAAATGATAATCCAAGTATTCAGCCATTAAAAAGCCCTGTCAAATACTCTCCACGGCTAACCAAATACTCTTCATCAATACCTTTACCAATTTCTGATTTTAACTTCGCTAGTTCTCCTTCTATATCAAAATTAAGTCTAGCTCTTCTTTAATGCCTATAAACTATCTTCTATCATCTTGAAAATATTATCGAAGTTAATATTATATTTTGTATGTGCATAGCAAAGATATAATAAATCTGTAACTTTATTATCCTCTTTATTTGCTTTTTCTACCGCACTAACTACTACAAAACAGCGTGCATCATCTAATCCTACTATATTTTTACCTTTTTAAACTGTTCAGCACTAGCTACTGAACTACCACCAAATTCGCTACTTTTACCATCTTATCTCCTCTTCAAAGTTATCACTTATCGCATATTCCTCATAAACTATCTTTAATTTAAACAATTATTAGTGGAATTTTGCTACTAAATATTTTTCATCCTTGGCTTCTACTGCTCTACTAAAGATTTAAGTTGTTTTAATGTAATTTCTTTAGTTTCCATATAGAAGTTTTCCTTCATGTTGTTCTCTTTTTCTATTAATTCATTATTAAGCTGAACTTCTGATCTAATTAGATATTTTTCTTAGTAAGTTCATCTGAATAACTCAATTCATTTTTATAACCATATCTCTTCTTGGCACATCTAAATAAATATCTACTATATCTTGTACAATCGCATTACCAGTTGGAAGTTTGCCGGCACCTTGTCCAAAGAACTTCAATTCACCAATAAATGAACCGTCTAACGTTATAATATTATTATTAGCAGCACAGCTGCTTCTTGAGAATCTTTGCCGAAAATAGATAGCATAACAGAAGTTTCATATTTATTGTCTTCTACATTAGTCTCACCGATATACTTAACCGCATAATCATATTTTTTTCAAGTAATCTATGTCATTTTTCACAATATTTCTCATAGAATATGTTGGAAAAATTATTATCTATATGGATATCAAAAGCCAAAGCGTTGCTTAAAAATTATTTTGTTAACAACATCCCCACCATCAATATCAGCACTTGGATCAGCTTCTGCGTAACCTAATTCTTGCGCAGTTTTTAGTGTAGAAGCAAATTCTGCATTATTTCTATACATATTATCTAAAATGTAATTGCTAGTTCCGTTAAAAATTCCATAAACACGTTTGATTACATCAACACGACGTGTTCTTTCTAGATTAACTAACCATGAATACCACCACCACACTTGCTTCAAAAATAAATTTCACATTATTTTCTTCTGCTAATGTTAAAAAAACTCATCCAAATACTTCGCAGCTACTGCTTTATTTGCTGTAACGACATGCTTTTTATTTTCTAATGCTTTTTAATAAACTCATAAGCTGGGTTAATTCCACCTAAGCACTCAACAACAACGGAAATTTCATTATCTTCTATAATTTCATTGTAATCATCTGTTGCTAAATGCATCTTATCACGACTTCTCGCAAAGACACTTTTTACTTCAATATTTTTAATTCCGCTGTTTTACCGTTAGTAATAATATCATACACCACTACCAACTGTTCCGTATCCTAATATCGCTATTTTCATAATATTCTTCCTCTCTTCCCAAAAATTTTCTAACTAAATTTTTAAGCAGCATTAATTAAAACTCTACTCCATTTTTAAAGAAAAATTATTTACCTATAATTATATAGTTTTTATACAATAAAAACTATAGCATTTTACAACTTTCTGCTGTTTTTATTATAAAATTTAGTGTAAAATTAATGTTATATAATTTTTATGTTCTTTTTAAAAAAACACTTGTATTTTTACAAAAGAACATTGTATCATATATACAACGATAAAAGCAAGGAGATTTTTATATGTTTTACGAAAGTACGAGAAATAGAAATAGGAAAATAAATCCTAGTGAAGCCATTCTTCAAGGACTTAGTGAAGAAGGTGGTTTATTCGTTTTAAGAGATTTAGGGATTAAATTTAAACAACTTAATAGATAAAAATTACTATCAAGTAGCAGAAGCTGTGTTAAAAGCTTTTTGTCGATTTTACCGAAGAAGAAATTAAAAATTGTGTAGAGAATGCCTACCGTGGAAAAATTTTTCTCATGAAAAAAATTACACCATTAGTAGAACTAAGTGATGGATATGTCCTTGAGTTATTCAAAGGACCAACAAGTGCTTTTCAAAGATGTTGGATTATCACTTTTACCACAACTTACTAAAACAGCCTTAACAAAAGTTAACGATAAAAATGACATACTTATCTTAACGGCAACAAGTGGAGATACTGGTAGGCTGCATTGGAAGGTTTCAAAGATGTAGATAGAACAAAAATCATGGTATTCTATCCTAACGATGGTGTTAGTGTAGTTCAAAAACACAAATGCAAACACAAGAAGGAAAAATACAAAAAGTTTGTGCCATTCATGGAAACTTCGATGATGCTCAAAGTGGTATTAAAGAATTATTCGTAGATAATGAGTTCAAAAACAACTATTAGAAAAAAATATAAAACTATCTAGCGCAAACTCAATCAATATCGGTCGACTTATTCCTCAAGTAGTTTACTATGTAGTAGCTTATCTTGATCTAGTTAATAATAAGAAAAATAAACCTAGGGTGATAAAGTAAATTTCGTAGTACCTACCGGAAACTTTGGTAATATTTTAGCTGGTTACTACGCAGAACAAATAGGCTTACCTGTTAATAAACTAATTTGTGCAAGTAACAATAACAACGTACTATACGACTTTTTAACTACAGGCGTATATGATAAAAATCGAGACTTCCTTAAAAACCGTTTCGCCAAGTATGGACATTCTTATTTCAAGTAACTTGGAAAGACTACTTTACTATGTAAGTGGCCGTGATAATGAATATATAGCACATCTTATGAAAGACTTAAAAAGAAACTGGACGTTTCGAAGTTACACCAGAAATTCTTTCTATTATAAAAGAAAAATTCCAAGCAGGATATACTACCGACGAAGATACAAAAAGAAAATTATTAAGAAAAATATACAATAAAGATAATTACCTACTAGATACACATACCGCTGTTGCTTATAAAGTTTTTATTAGACAATTTAGATAGAAATCATGCTAATGTCGTCTTTATCAACAGCATCTCCATATAAATTCACGGAAAGTGTATATTCTTCATTAAACACTCCTTCTAACGAAGATGAATTTACTTTTAATGGAAAAATTACACGAACAAACTAAAGTAGATATTCCTGAAAAATCTACAAGGTTTAGATAAAAAGAAATTAGACATAAAGATGTAATTAATAAAGAAGATATGAAAAAAATACATATTAGAGAAATTAGGTGAACTATAATGGCAAAAGTAAGAGTACCTGCTACATCGGCAAATGTTGGTTGTGGCTTTTGATAGCTTGGGTATTGCATTAAATCTTTACACGACCTTTGACTTTGAATTGCTAGAAGATGGTGTCGAATTCGTTGGGTTTGAAGAACGCTTCGCCAACGAAAACAATTTAGTTTATACATCTCTACTTACTACATTGGAGAAACTTGGAAAAAACTATTCCTGGTGTGAAAATTTCTATTCAAAATGATGTCCCTATTTCACGTGGTTTGGGTAGTAGTTCAACTTGTGTTGTCGGAGGTGTTTATGGAGCATACTTACTTACAAATACACCAATAGATAGACAAGAAATCTTTACTATAGCGAACGAGATTGAAGGTCATCCTGATAATGTATCACCAGCAATCTTTGGTAACTTAAGCGCTTCTTGCACAACTGATGATAACGAGGCTGTAACCGTTACTTACAATGTAGATGAACGCTTTAACTTTTTAGCACTTATTCCAAACTTTGAAACTTCGACAGAAGAAGCTCGTAAAGTTATGCCGAAAGAAATATTACTAAAAGATGCATTGTACTCGCTATCACGTTTAGGTGCAGTAATTAAAGCATTTGAAACTTATAATCTTCCCTTACTAAAAAGTTATGGGAGATAAGATTCATGAACCATATCGTAAAAGAAATTATTCATGAATATAATAAAGTACGTAATATCTGTCAAAAAATAGATAGTGCAGCATTCTTTATTTCAGGAAGTGGCTCAACACTTATGAATATAGTTGCTGATGAAAAATAATATAGAAAAAAATTAAAACTGAACTTGCCAAACTTGAGTATAAATGGCAACCTATACTATTAAAAAGTAGATACAAAAAGGAACTCTAGTAATAGATTAATCTATTTCAAAAAGAGTTTTCCAAAAACTATTCGATATAAAGGAGAAATTAAAATGAAAAATCAAAAGTAGCTGTATTGGGCGCAACAGGAATGGTAGGCCAACGCCTATTACTATTATTAGAAAAATCATCCATACTTTGATGTTGTAAAATTAGCACATCACCTCGTTCTGCAGGAAAAAAATACGCAGAACTAATGGACGGACGCTGGAAACTAGACCAAGCTATTCCAGAATATGCAAAAGAATTACTGGTAGAAGACTTATACAAAAATTGATAAAGTTGCTGATGGTATCGACATGGTATTTTGTGCAATCAACTTAGACAAAGAAGCATTAATCAAACTTGAAGAAGATTACGCTAAACGTGAAGTAGTTGTTGTATCTAACAACTCAGCAAATAGAAATAAAGACGATGTACCGATGATTATTCCAGAAATCAACTCAGCACACCTTGATGTTGTACCAGCTCAAAGAAAACGTCTTGGAACTGAAAAAGGATTTATAGTAACAAAACCTAACTGTTCAATCCAAAGTTATGTTCCAATCTTTAACGCACTTAAAGAATACGGAGTTAAAGAAGCTTCAATCTGTACTTATCAAGCAATTTCAGGAAGCGGAAAAACTTTTAATGAATGGCCAGAAATGGTAGAAAATATCATTCCTTATATCGGTGGAGAAGAAGAGAAAAGTGAAAAAGAACCACTTAAAATTTTCGGTAAAGTAGTTGATGGCAAAATTGTTCCTGATAACTCTATGAATCTATCAGCTCAATGTATTCGTGTTCCAGTTCTTGATGGTCACCTTGCTTGTGTATCATTCAACTTAGAAAATGACCCAGGATTAGAAACTTTAGTTGAAAAAATTAAAAATCATGTTCCTGAAATTGCTAAACATGAATTACCACTAGCACCAACTCCATTCATTAAATATTATGAAGAAAAACGATCGCCCACAACCTGTTTTAGACCGTGATAACGAAAAAGGTATGCAAATTACTGTAGGGACGTCTACGCGAAGATAATCTGTTCGACTACAAATTTGTAGGACTATCTCACAATACACTTCGTGGAGCTGCAGGTGGTGCTGTTCTAACAGCAGAACTAATTAAAAATTAGGGTACTTAGATTAATAATAGCTGTTGTTAAAATTTCACAATTATAGTTTAAGAAAAAAATCACAGAGATAAACATATTCTCTGTGATTTTTATTATCTAAAAATAAAAAAACCCTAAGGACACCTCCTTAGGGTTTGGTAATATTTAAATTATTTAACGTCTAGAACTTGTCTACCTTTATACATACCAGTTTTTTTCTATCAACGCGGTGACCCATTACGTAGTTACCAGTTGCTGCATCGATAGTGATTGATGGTGAAGATAGTTTTTGTGAGTTCTTCTTTTTCTTTTTAGCTGTTTTTGATGTTCTTCTAAAAAGGAACTGCCATAGTTAATTTCCTCCAATTATTTTAAATAATTCTTACTATTCTTTGAATAAACCATTAAGAGCTGCGAATGGTGACTCTTTTGTTTTCTTCTTTAACACTAGTTAAAGACTCTTCAGAAAGGAGTTCCCAATCTTTTCCAGAAACAAGTTCTGCCTCTTCATCATCTAATGACGATGTAATTGGTATATTCAAAATTATAAGCTCATTTACTAAAGGTGCTAAGTCAATATACATGTCCATAAGACTAACATCGAATGCATCTTCATCTGCAAAAAAACAGATTTATCAATGTATTCTTCTTTTTCTTCGATTTCAAATGGGATAACTACATCTTTAAGTGTTTTCCCAGAAATCATCTCAAAAAAGTACCATTAATCTTTAAGCTGACATATATTTTATCTTGGCCACCTCGAGTTAATACTCCACTCACAACAACATCTCTAATATCTTTTAGAGAGTTATCATAGTGGTCTACTTTAACATTTATTTTTTCTTCAAAAATAAAAGTATCGCTATTATTTTTGAATAACGAAGATCTTAACCATTTCATTAAATATCACTCATAAACACATTATTTATTATATATCTTTTATCCTAAGATGTCAACAAAAAATGTTGACATTATTTGGTATTTTTAATACAATATAAATTTTTAATATATTAGCAAAGCGCCATAATAAATCCTACAAAAAATAGTCAATTTGGCCGTAAGAACCATAAATGGTGCCATCGTTTTTGTCAGTATTTCTTCTAAAACCTTTTATTATTTTTAAGCGCTAATGGAATAGTAAGCAGCACTAATAAATTAAATAAACTACCTAACTTAGTAAAGGCAAAAAAATAATATTTAATATATACATAATGCTTATACTTATAGCTAATGATTTAATCGCATTATTCTCTACCTACTAATATTGCATACGTTCTTCTTCCAGAAACTTTGTCATTTTCCAAATCTCTAATATTGTTTGCTAGAAGTATCGCTCCTATCATTAGAAATAGTGGCAGTGAGACAATTATTATGTCGAGATTAATATATTCCGTCTGGAAATAAAACGATAAAGCAATTATAACCGTACCCATAAAAAAATCCTGAAACAATCTCACCAAATGGCGAATAAGCTATCGGATAACTACCACCAGTATAAAAAGTAGCCAGCCAGCATACAAATAAGCCCAATTATTAAAATATAATAACTAGTTAGCATAGTTAAAACAATTCCTAAAACAAAAGCCAAGAAATACAACAATATAGCCCCTTGCATAACTCTCTACTGCTTAAATGTCCTTTAACTATCGAGCCGGAAAATCCCTTCAGAATCTATTTTGTCCAGACCTTTTTTTATAATCATAATACTCATTAAACAAATTTGTTGCAGCTTGTATTAACAAACATGCTACTAAAAATAAAAATAAATTTCAAATACGAAAATTGCACATTATAACCTAAAGCAAATGTCGTTCCAACTAGAACCAGTGCTACTGATGCTGGATAACTATGTGGTCTTGTGCATAAGAAAAATTCTTTTTAGTTTACTTTTATTCACTACTGCCTCCTAAAAATTTTTCTCTGTCTCAAATATTATATCATAAGTTATATCATTTTATATAGTTTGCGTTTGATACATCACTTATTTTTATTTCTTATTATATTTCAGTAGAACGCTTACAGAGCTTATGGTATAATAAAATAAACAGTAATTTATAAACGGAGGAGCGAATTATGAAAATTGCATGGATTGGTATTGGTGTTATGGGAGAAAGCATGGCAGGACATTTGTTAGATGCTGGTCATGAACTGTTTGTTTACAACAGAACTGTGTCTAAAACTGACGGTTTAGTTAAACGTGGTGCTACCTTACTAAAAGAAGTAAAAGATGCTCCACTTAATGCTGATGTTATCTTCTCTATGGTCGGGTATCCTAAAGATGTTGAAGAAGTATATCTTGGAGAAAATGGTCTAATAAAAACTGCAAAAGAAGGACAAGTTTTTGTGGATATGACTACATCTTCTCCTACATTAGCAAAAAAAATAAGTGAAGAATTCGCAAAAGTTGGTGCCGCTGCATTAGACTTACCTGTTACAGGTGGTGATATTGGAGCAAAAAATGGTACTCTATCTATTATGGCCGGTGGTGACAAAAAAGTTTTCGAAGAAACTGTTTTACCTCTAGTGAAAAACTTCGGGAAAAACATCACATATTTTGGTGAAGCTGGCAAAGGGCAATATACAAAACTTGCAAACCAAATCGCTATTGCTACTACAATGATTTCAGTAGCTGAAAGCTTCAAATTTGCAAAAGAAGTAGGACTTAATTTAGATGATTTCTTCAACATTGTTTCTACTGGTTCAGGTGGAAGTTTTTCTATGACTTCTTATGGCCCACGTATTCTAAAAGGTGATTTCAAACCGGGATTCTTTATTCATCACTTTATAAAAGATATGCGCCTTGTTCTAGAAGAATGTGAAAAAATGAATATCAAATTGCCAGGTTTAGAAACTGCTTATGAAGTTTATAATGAACTTGAAGAAGAGTTCGTAACACTAATGGTACTCAAGCTATTTCTAAATGGTATAAACTTTAAGATTTTTGCGAAAAATCTGTTATTAAAAACTCTATAAAATCAAAAGCTTTCAAAGGAAGATATACTTCTCTTTAAAAAGCTTTTTAATTTTATAGTTTTATTTTTGCCCTGATAACAAAAATTTTAGAATCTTTACTATGGCCTACTTCAGTAGTTTTTGCAATAGGGATATTTTTCAGGGAATAAAATCTTTTAATATCTCATAAATATCTTCGTTCTGCAAATTCTGTTCTATTTTTAGTAAATGTTCCTAATAACAATCCTGATATTTTGTTAAAAACTCCTATTTGCTTTAACTGTGTTAAAGAGTAATTAGCTCCTCAATCGTAGTGCTCATTCCTTCTAAAAACAAAACTTTATTATCCAGATTTGGAAAATATTCTGTCCCAGCAAGTTTTAAAAAAACATCTAATATTTCCACCAACTACAATCCCTCAATACTTTCTCCTTGAAGAAAGTGCCAAAAATATCTACCAAATTATTTTTATTATGCAATAATGTTCCTTTAAAAATCAGCACGTCTTTCTACATTATCAAGTATATTCATAATTTGATACAAATATGTTGCCTGCTGAGTTTTTGTCGTTATAGCGTTAAGAACAGTCGTTAAATCACTATAACCAAAAATGGCTTATTCTTCTTACGAATAATATCATAATCCAAATAATCAGTACTCATTAGCCAAATCTCACCAGAAATATCGAAAATAGCTTTTATACTATCATCTTCATAAAATTTCATAAAGTTCATTTGCTCGCCATTTAGCTAAAGCACTTCTTCCGAATTTCTCTTCGTAGACATAGGTACTAAAACAGGAACTAAAGCTCATTTCTTTTAATACTACTTCTAGCTTTTCTAATCGTGCTCTGTCTTCTATTTTTGCCATTAGAACACACTACTAAGGCAATTTTATCATTTCACTAATCATTTTTATACTTCCTGGTTTGCAGTATTACTATTGACAAGAGAATAATTATTCTTCTTTATCAAAAGTCGGTACATAGAAATGACGCCCTTCTAAACCAAATAATTTATCACTAAATGTTCCGGGTTCAACATTAGTCAGATTTTTCAAAACATCATCATACGAGCATCTATATTATCGATAAAATTGATAATCTCCGCTTCTTTATCATCGGTAACTTTTGGAGAACCAAATTCATACTTACCATGGTGCGCCAAAATAATATGACGTAGTAAAATAATTTCTTCCCCATCTATACCAAGCTTGTCAGCAGTTTTTGCTACTTCATCACTCATAATAACTATATGACCTAGCAATTCTCCTTCTAATGTATATGACGTTCCGATAGGTCCGCTTAACTCAATAGTTTTACCTAAATCATGAAGAATTATCCCACTGTATAATAAATCTTTATTTAATGATGGATAAATCTCTAACAACGCCCTAGCTACTTTCAACATCGTTGTAGTGTGATAAATAAGGCCTGAATAAAAATCATGATGCATAGATTTCGCCGCTGGATAACTAACAAACTGTTTTTTTATATTTTATTTAAAAGTTCTATCGTGACAGCTTTTAGCTTTTGATTACCTATTTCCTTTAAAAACTGATTAAGTTCACTTATCATAACTTCTTTAGGAATAGGTGTAGTTTGAATATAATCTTGGATATCTATTTCATCATTTTCTGTAGTCATACGATAATTTTTATCTTAAGTTGTAGCTTTCCACGATAATCTAACACCGTTCCATCTATAAAACCATATTCCCTGGTTTTAAATTTTTCAGTGTCTTCGTCCTTTACTTCCCAAATTTTTCCCATCAATACTTCCTGTCTTATCTTTTAAATATAATGTTAAATAAGGTTTCCCACTAGTCGCAATACCTCTTACCACATTATCTAATAAAGAAGAACATATAACTTCTTGATCTGTTTTAAATTCACTAATAAACATTTTATTCTCCTTTTCAATAAATTTAATCCACTATGCTTTTCATATACTATTTTACTAGAGGATTTTTCAAAAATTCAAATGAATTTAATAAAAATAAAAACCTCAAGTATTTTAAACTACCTTCAAAAATCTATATAATCTAAACTCTAAAGGTTAGTTTTCTTCTACTTAAGGTTTATTATTTTAGTCAAATAAATCTTTAGCTTTTCTGCTTACTTTATCTAAAAAGCTCTCATCTTCATTTACTTTTTCATTTTTCAATTTTGCTAGTTCCATATATAGTTCTCTTTCACGTGTTGAAAGATTTTTAGGAATCTCGATTGATACTACGATGTAATGATCACCCTGACCATAACCCATAACATTTTTTACACCTTTTCCTGCTAAGCGGAATTTTCTTCCATGTTGCGTTCCTGCTGGAACAGTCAGTTCAATCTCTCCTGTTAAAGTACGAACATCTATTTTTGTTCCTAAAGCAGCTTGTGCTGGTGATAATGTTAATTTTGTGTAGATATCATCATCTTCTCTGTGGAAATATGAATCCTCAGGTACACTTACTTCGATAAATAAATCACCTGCTGGACCTCCATTTTCTCCTGCACCACCTTTACCTTGAAGGCGAACACGTTGACCAGAACTGATACCTGCTGGAATCTCTACTTCATACTCTACTTCACGGTTATTATATCCTTTACCAAAGCAATGAGCACATTTGTCTTTTATAATTTTACCACGCCCTTGACATTCTGAGCATGTTCTTTGACTTTGCATTCTTCCAAATGGTGTATCTTGAATAACAGCTTCTTGTCCAGTTCCATGACATCTTTGACAAGTAGTAACAGATGAACTATCTTTCGCTCCAGTTCCGTGACAATGATCACACTCAACATCTTTACGAAGTTTAATAGTTTTTCGTACCAAAAACAGATTCTTCAAAACTAATATGCATTCTGAAGTAAATCTTCACCTTGACGTGGAGCATTAGGATTACGACGTCCACCGCCTCCTCCCAAAGAAACTTGAGAGATGTCTCCCAAATCATCAAATCCACCAGAGAACCCTTGGAATCCTCCACCAAAGCCTCCTGCTCCACCGAAGCCTCCTTGACCTCCATTACCGAAAGCAGCATGGCCGAATTGATCATATTGAGCTTTTTTATTATCATCACTTAGAACTTCATATGCTTCTGTGATTTCTTTGAATTTTTCTTCAGCACCTTCCTCTTTATTTATATCCGGATGATACTGTTTTGATAGCTTACGATATGCTTTTTATTTCTGCTGCACTTGCTCCTTTACTAAGACCAAGCACTTCATAATAATCTCTTTTAGCCATTATTACCTCTCCTATAATTTCAAATTAGGAGCGAACCTAAGTCCAGCTCCCCTCTTTTACTTTTATATTTTATTATTTTTTTCTCAGTGAAATCTGCATCAATTGTATCATCATCTTGTTTTGATGAAGTTGCTCCTCATCTGCTCCTTGAGCTCCTGCTGCAACATTAGCTTGTTCATAAAGTTTCATTGTCATTTCTTGAACAGCTTTGTTTAAATCATCTTTTGCCGCTTTGATTTCTTCTAAGTTGTTGTTTTTAATAGCTTCTTTTAGAGCTTCATTTTTGTTTTTGATTGTATCGATTAAAGCTTGGTCTACTTTCCTTCTGCTTCTTCTACTGCTTTATCAGCTTGGAATGAAAGTTGATCCGCTTCGTTACGAATATCAGCTTCTTCTTTACGTTTAGCATCAGCGTCAGCATTAGCTTCTGCTTCTTTTAACCATTCTATCGATATCTTCATCACTTAATGAACTACTAGATTCAATAGTAATTTTTGTTGTTTTTTTGTGTACCTAAATCTTTTGCTGTAACATTAACGATACCATTTTGTCGATATCAAATGTAACTTCGATTTGAGGTACTCCACGTGGTGCTGGTGGTATATCTGAAAGTTGGAATCTTCCTAATGTTTTGTTATCAGATGCCATTGGTCTTTCACCTTGAAGCACATGGATATCAACAGCTGGTTGGTTATCTGCTGCAGTTGAGAATACTTGAGATTTAGATGTTGGAATAGTAGTATTTCTTGGGATTAATACTGTCATAACTGATCCCATAGTTTCGATACCTAATGATAATGGTGTTACGTCTAATAATACTACGTCTTTAACATCCCCTGTGATTACCCCACCTTGGATAGCAGCACCCATAGCTACTACTTCGTCTGGGTTTACACCTTTATGAGGTTCTTTGCCCATTTCTTTTTGATAGCTTCTTGAACTGCTGGAATACGAGTAGATCCACCAACTAAGATTACTTGATCGATATCACTTGGGTTAATCCAGCATCTTTAAAGAGCTTGACGAGTTGGTACTAATGTTTTTTCTACTAAATTACGAGTTAATTCATCAAATTTAGCGCGTGTTAAAGTATTTTCTAAGTGAACTGGTCCATTAGTTCCTGCAGAGATAAATGGTAGAGAAATTTGAGTTGATGTTACACCAGATAAATCTTTTTTAGCTTTTTCTGCTGCATCTTTAAAGACGTTGCATTGCCATTTTATCTTGTGATAAATCGATACCTTGTTCTTTTTTGAATTCCGCTACTAAGTAATCGATAATAGCTTGGTCAAAGTCATCTCCACCTAATAGGTTATCTCCTGATGTAGCTAATACTTCAAATACACCATCTCCTAATTCAAGAATAGATACGTCAAATGTACCACCACCAAGGTCAAATACTAATACTTTTTGATCAATATCTGTTTTATCTAAACCATAAGCTAGCGCTGCTGCTGTCGGTTCGTTGATAATTCTTTCTACTTCTAACCCAGCAATTTTACCAGCATCTTTTGTTGCTTGACGTTGAGCATCGTTGAAGTATGCAGGTACTGTGATTACCGCTCTGCTAACTTTTTCTCCAAGATAAGCCTCAGCTGTTGCTTTTAAGTTTTTGTAAAATCATAGCTGAAATTTCTTGTGGAGAATAGTCACGACCATTTACATTTTCTTTATAATCTGTTCCCATGTGACGTTTGATTGAAATCACTGTATTTGGGTTAGTAATTGCTTGACGTTTCGCTACTTCCCTACTTGAATTTCGTCACCTTTAAATGCTACTACAGAAGGAGTTGTTCTGTTACCTTCTGGGTTAGGGATAATTTTAGCTTCCCCACCTTCTAAAACTGCTACTGCACTATAAGTTGTACCTAAGTCGATACCAATAATTTTTGACATATTTTTGTCCTCCTATTTTTATATTTATTCTAAAGTTTCTAGTTTTTTTGTTAAAATATACTATTCTAACAAAAACATTTATATTTTTTTATTTATTATTCTTACTCTAACTTTTTCTTCACCTTCCAGGTTCGAAAAATCAAGGATTAAGAATTTACCTTAACCATTGCTGGTCTGATTACTCTATCTTTTTAATTTGTAACCTTTTTGGAAAGTATCTAAAATCACTCCACTTTCCTTATCACTTTTCTTCACCTTTGCATTACCGCATGATGAATATTAGGATCAAACTGAACATTTTCAGTTTCTACTACTTCTACACCTTCAGATTTCAAAAGCATTTAATATTCCTTCATAGACCATTTCTACACCTTTACGAAGAGCTTTTACTTCTTCATTATCGCTGTCTACTTGTAATGCTCTTTCCAAATTATCTAAACTTGGTAGAATTTCTGTGATAACTTTTTGACTTTTATAAATATTATTCGTTTCAATTTCTTGATTTTTACGACGTTTAAAATTTTCAAACTCCGCATAAAGTCGTAAATATTTATCTTCAGAAGCTTTTTACCTCTTCTTCTAATTTTTCTATTTTTCTTGAAGCAGTTCTTCTGCTGTTTTTCTTCTACTACTTCTGCAGTCTCTTCAGCATTTTCAACACTCTCTTCAACTACTTCTTCTTGTAGATTTTCATTTTTCTTCAGTAGTCATCTCTACCTCCTAAATTATTTCAAATTATTATTTAAATTATCTCTGACACAACCAATTAGTGTCATAATTTTTGAATAGTCCATTCTCTTCGGTCCAAAAACGGCTATTACACCTTGACCTTTTGATGTATTATATTTACTAGATACCAGCGATAAGTCTGCCAAATTATCTAATGCAAGTTCCTTTCCTATTTTTATACAAGTATCTGAACTATTAGCATCTATGCTACTATCTAGTAATTCGACTATTTTATCATCTTCTAAGAGCGATACTACTTCTTTTTAATTTTTCTACATTATCTATATCAGGTTGTTTTTAATAAATTATACTTACCACCCAACGCTACAGTTTTCTTAATTTTTATGTTGAAGTAATCTATTTAGTGCAACAACTATCATGTCATAATTATTAACTCGAGTTTTCAAATATTTTTCTAGCTCTCCGTGAATAATTACATGGGCTGTTGCCATATCAACATCATAAAAATAACTTTTGAAGAAGTTTATTAACCTCTGCTATATCATTTTCAGTAAAATCTGCATCAAGTTTATAGTTTTGTTGAAAAACTTCTCCTATATTAGTTATCAATATAACAAGAATACTTCTACTACTAAGAGTATAACTTCTATTTTATTTATCCGCCTATCTGTCTTTTGTCGGAGCGAGTATAACCGCCGTACAATCAGTTAAATCAGATAAAATTATAGCATTTTTCTAAATAGTTATCCTCTGAAACATAATCACCGCTTATAAGTTCCTTTAATTTTTCATTATCATTATTAGTAAGTTCATATTCTTTTTTTATATAATCTACATAATAACGATAACCTTTTTCCGACGGAACACGCCCTGATGAAATATGTGTTTTCTTTATCAACCCTTCTTTTTCAAGTTTGCTCATATCGTTTCTGATAGTCGCTGAACTAAAAATCAATATTCTCAGCTAGTTGCTTAGATCCAACAGGTTGATTAGTAGTTATAAAAATTTTTCTACTATAGATTGAAGAATAAGTACTTGTCTGTCTATTAACATTTTCATCACCTATCTTCATTTTGTGATTTTTAGCACTCAAGACACCTAAGTGCTAATCACATTATTAATATATCATTTTAGTCAAAAAGTCAATAGATTTTTCGAAAAGTTTTTTTGACTTTTTTTGACTTTTGTTTTTATGCAACAAAAACTTGAAATAACTGTTCTTGTTATTTTTAATTTATATTATTAAATTAAAGTTAAAAAGTAAATCAACGTTTTAACTTATTATTTTCACTTATTATTTTAGTGTGATATAATGGATACTAACACAATAGAATGAGAGGTGTTATAATGAAAAATATTTAAATTCTGTACCTTACTTTTATCTGTTGCACTATTATTAACTGCTTGTGGTAGCAAGGAAAAGACAAAAGTTTATACAGCAACAAGTAATAATCAAGAACATGTATTCACTATTTATTATAAGGGCGATACAGTAAATAAAGTTATTACTGTTTCAACTCTAAATAATAATGTTTCAAACTTAGACTCTGCACTAGAAATAGCTAAAAAGCTTTTTAGAAACCAAATTTCGATGGCTATACGCGCTCTGCTGAAATTAAAGATGGAAAAATTGTTCTTACTACTGAAACTGACTACAATAAACTAGATTTTGAAAACATATGAGGACGAATCCATCTATCAGGTTCTGCTACACTTGAAAATGAAAGAAAGTTAAGTAACGTAGAAAATAACCTTAAAAAAAGAAGGTTTTTCTGAGAAAAAAATAATACAAATTATATTGAGGTAAAAATGATATTAAAAATTAATTACACCATTACTTGCAACACTATTCTTACTTACAGCATGTTCTAGTGAAAAAAACAAAAGTATATACTACAACTTTTGGAAATGGTCAAGAAAAATGAAACAACTATTTTTTTATAAAGGAGATGTTGTAAGCAAGATAAAAACTATATCTAATATTAAAGATCTTGGAATGGATAGCGATTCTGCTTTTGAATCTATCAAAAATCAATTGATGAACAAAAATAAAAGATATCAAAGGTCTCACATATAATGTAGAAAAAAGATGACAAAGCAGTAATTACATGGGATTTAGATTTTTCTAAAGTAGATTTTTGATAAAGATAAAGATCGTCTACATCTTAAAGGTTCTTCTTTTAGATGAAGAAAGAAAATTAAGTTATGTTGAGGAAAATATCAAAAAGCTGGCGGTGTAGATAACAATTTATTAGCGTTTAAAAGTTAGAATTAATAGTCTAATTTTTGAACGCTTTTTCTAATTATTATATAAGCAAAAATAGTTTTTATTCTCAGCTTTCTTGTATATTCAGAGAAAATTCTTGTATAATATTAAACGAAATACAGTGAGGTAAACAAATTTGGAACTTATAGAACTTAAAAAGAATTGGAAGAAGTAAATAAACAAATATCAGAGTTCAAAAACTTCATTAAAGATAGAAGAAAAAAAGAGCAAAGAGTAGCTGAAATAGAAAATATGATGCTTGATGCTGATTTTTGGAATGATAGCGAGGCTGCTAGTACATTAGTTACTGAATCAAAAAGTATAAAAAGAACTTGACGAATTTAGTGCGATGATTGACTATCTAAATCACTCTAAAAGAAATGGTAGAATTTTTAAATGATGAAGATGATGAAGAAATTTATCAAGAACTTATAGAAACTGTTCGCGACTTGAAACAACAGGTAGAAGATTTTTAGCTTTAGGTTGTTATTTGCCGAAGAATATGATAACAATACTGCCATCTTAGAAATTCATGCAGGTGCTGGCGGAACTGATGCTACAGACTGGGCAGAAATTATGCTTCGTATGTATGAGCGATTTTTCTCAAAACAAGGACTTACATACAGTTATCTAAACTATCAATCTGGTGATATTACTGGTGTTAAGTCTGCCACATTAAAAATAGAAGGTGATTTTGCCTATGGTTTATTAAAAGGAGAAAAAGGAGTTCACCGTGTAGTACGTATTTCTCCTTTCGATCCATCAGGCAAACGTCACACATCATTCGCCTCAATTGATGTTATTCCAGAATTTTCTGATGAAGAAGCAAATATTGAGATTAATATAGAAGATTTAAAAATAGATACCTATCGTGCACAAGGCGCTGGAGGACAACATATTAACACGACAGACTCTGCTGTCCGCATTACTCACCTACCTACTGGTATCGTAGTTCAATCTCAAGCAGAACGTAGCCAAATTAAAAACCGTGACTTCGCGATGAAAAACCTAAAGTCAAAATTACATCAACTGGAATTAGAAGAAAAAAAGAACGCGAGCTAGCATCTATTCGTGGTGAACAAAAAGATATCGGTTGGGGTTCGCAAATACGTTCTTATGTATTTTACTCCATATACAATGGTAAAAGACCATAGAACTAACTATGAAGTATCTACCGTAGATAAAGTGATGGATGGAGAAAGTATCGATTTTATCGATGCCTACCTTCACTACAATATAAAACAAAAGAAATATTATAAAAATAGACCTCTCACTTGTATTGAGAGGTCTACATTTTTATTTTTCTCAGTGAATCCTTGTTGCTTAAGCCATTCTTCTGATTTTTCATACTTACATCTTGTCCATCTTCAGCATTTACAGTTATACCAGGTATACCTTTTAGTTGACTTAACTTAGCTTTTTGAGTAATCTATAGTTAAAAGTTTTCTAAGGCTTGAGTCTCTTGAAATCTACCTTATCCTCTAAACCTTCTATTCCTTGATATTTCTTCATAACTGGCTCTATTGCTTTTTCACTTGCTCTTTACCTAAACCTAAATCAGCATAAACAATAGTATTTTTGAAGTTTGTTTTACCACTTTATCACCTTTATAGTAATACGTTAACTCCATAGTTACTCCCGATTGCTTTTTAGTAAATACTTTTGTTTCTTCTTTAGTTCCAGAACATCCAACTAAAAAACGCAAGCAACAAAAATAGAAATTGCCTTTAATATTCTTTTTCATGAGTAAATCTCCTTCCTTGTATTAAATATGTTTTTAAGTATAACATTCTTTTCTCAAAAACAATTACCTAAAGAAAGTTTACATAAAAAAGAACGATATAAAAGTAACTGCTTTATATCGTCCTTTATATTTATTATAGTTTTTCGTACTCTGCTGGTACGTCAAACGGATTTTCTTTATTAATATGATCATAAAACATTATTCCATTTAGATGGTCTATTTCATGTTGGAAACAAATTGATGGTAAATCAGTTAATGTTAAAGTTATTTTTTTCATCATTTTTCATTATAACCAACAACCTTAATTTTAGAATATCTTGGTACATATCCTTGTATTTCCTTATCTACCGATAGACATCCTTCCCCTCCTGCTAAATAACATTTAGCTACAGAATTTGAAAATAATTTTTGGATTATACAAAGCATAAGATACTGTATTTTCTGGGTTTTTCATCATCTGGAATATGAACAGCAATCATACGCTTAGAAACATTAATTTGAGGTGCTGCTAACCCTATTCCTGGTTTTTAACCCTAATTTTTCCACTTTCTCATCATCTTGAGAAGCAATAACATACTCAATAAACCTCTCAGAGTCGCTTTATCTTCGTCCGAAAATAGGCGCTTTTTACTTCTTCAGCTCTTGCGCGCAAAGTATCATGTGGATCTATAATTATATCTTTTGTTGTAATCAAAATTTTTCTCCTTTATTTCTTTTTACTATACTAAATACTTCTTTTATATCATAGTACAATTATTTCATAAATAACAATGAATGTCAGAGCAAAGATTTCATTATTAGGTTGCTGCTAATAATGAAAAGTTGGAACATTACTTTCGACTACTTCAAAAATCAAAAATATAATTCCAACTATAAAAACTTACTTTATATACTTTTCTACCCTGAAAATTCATTATCCTAATTATTATTATCTAAATCTTCTGAATTAAAAAGTAGCGTATCCTTCATAATAATAGCTAGTATCTAATCCTTTTTATAAAAATTTCCTACTATCAACTTCAGATGTTAAGGCAATTCCTAATACATGTTTTATCTCTATATCTCTTATTGGACTTCTTTTCATAGCAAACAAATAGTCCTCTTTATCCACTTTATTCCAATCAACTACTTTTTCCTAATTCACTCTTTAAAAATATGATCTAGCCAAAGTCTCATACTACGTCCATTACCCTCACAAAAAGGGTGAGCTATATTCATCTCAACATATTTTTCTATTATTTGTTCAAAAAGTATTTTGAGGCATCTTATCAATATTATCCAATGCTGCATTTAGAAACATCACAGGAGCAAAGCGAAAATTATCTTTCGCAATATTTTCTACCCTAACCTTACCAGCAAATTCATAAATATCATTAAATAAAAATTCATGGATATAAGATAAGGTATCAAACGTGCCAGACTTTTTTATCAACTAAGATATTTTTATTAAAAAGCTCTATCGCCTTTATTTTACTAATACGTTCTTCTTCACGAGCTAACTTCACTGATTCAGTTATTCCTAGCTTGTTTTGAAGTGCCATAAATCATTCCCCTTACCTTGTTTCCCTTCTAATTTTTAAAAATTTGAATAAAATACTTTTCTCTAAATAATTTTTAACATAAAAAATTGAAAGTTCAAAGTACAAAAAACTTCACTACTATGTTACAAAAAATTAACTACTCATTTTCTTTATGGTATTACTTATTATTTATAAATCTCCTAAAAGCTATTTTTGTGTTTTTCACCTTTCATGGTATCATAATACTATTGATAATTAATAAATTTATTGGGAGGTTGATTATGACTTTTGAAAATTACCAATACACTAGACCTAATGTAAATGAGGTAAAAGAGCAATTATCTAATCTTATAACTCGTCTCATCTCAGCTAATAGTACAAAAGAAACTTTAGAAATTTTTTTAATGAATACAACAAACTTCGTGAACACTTAGAAACTATGTCAACATTAGTAGAAATTCGTGCTACTATTGATACAACTGATAAATTTTATGAGGGAGAAAGAGAATTTTTGGGACAATTCTCTCCTGAACTATCATCTCTACAGAGTAAATTTAATAAAGAGATGTATAATTCTCAATTTAAAGACGAATTAAAAAAGAAATTGGTGAACATTACTTTAATCTTATTGAAACTACATTAAACGTATTTAGTGATGAAATCATCGATGATTTAAAAAGAAGAAAATAAACTTTCATCAGAATATACAAAACTTACATCAAGTGCAAGAATCCCGTTCGATAATGGTGAACATAATCTAAGCGCAATGGCTAAATATACACAAGATGCTAATCGTGAAGTTCGCCATGCAGCAGCAAAAAGACAGTTGCTAAATTTTTCAAAGATAATCTAGAACAATATGATAGTATTTATGATCGCATGATTAAAGTTCGTACACGAATCGCTAAAAAAACTTGGTTTTGAGAACTTCGTTGAAGTAGCTACCTACGCCTACGTCGCACTGACTATAACGCCAAAGATGTTGCTAATTATAGAAAGCAAATTTTTTTGAAGAAATAGTTCCGTTAGTAGAAAAATCAAAAAGACCAAGCTAAGCGTTTAGGGTTTAGAAAGTTTATCATTTCATGATGAAGGTGTTAACTTCAAATCAGGAAATCCTACTCCAAAAGGAGACCGCCCTTACTTAGTTGATGCCGCAAAAACAATGTATCAAAGAATTATCACCAGAAACTGATGAATTCTTTACATTTATGACCGAAAAACAATTTATTAGACCTTGATACTAAACCTGGAAAAAGCGGGTGGTGGTTACTGTACCTTCCTTGCAGATTATAAAGCACCATTTATTTTTGCAAACTTCAATGGTACTCCACATGATGCAGAAGTATTAACTCATGAAGCAGGACATGCATTCCAAGTTTATGAAAGTCGTAACTATATGCCAGATTACATTTGGCCAACATTCGAAGCATGTGAGATTCATTCTATGAGTATGGAATATTTAACTTGGTCTTGGATGGATTTATTCTTCAAAGAAGACACAGAAAAGTTCAAGTACTATCACCTTACAGGTTCTCTTAAATTCCTACCTTACGGTGTAACAGTAGATGAATTCCAGCATATAATTTATGAAAATCCTGAACTTACACCATTAGAGCGTCGTAAGAAATGGTTAGAAGTTGAGAAAAAATATCTTCCATCTCGTTACTATGAAGATATTCCAGAACTTGATGAAGGACTATTCTTCTATCGTCAAGGACACCTATTTGGAGCACCATTCTACTATATCGATTACACTCTAGCCCAAGTTTGTGCCTTCCAATTTTGGAAAAAAGCAAACGACAATCGTGAGAAAGCATGGAAAGAATACTTACACCTATGTAGACTTGGTGGTACAAAACCATTTACAGAACTTGTAAAAGAAGCAAACTTAGAAAAATCCATTCAAAAGTGGAACAATCTCAAATATCGTTCCAGAGCTTAAAAATATATTGACTCTGTCGATACATCAAAATTCTAAAATAAACATGGGGATGGTATTAACCTTGCCATTCCCTTTAACTATAATTAAATTAACTGAAATAAAATAGAAAAATATAAAAAGTTAGCACTTGATATATTTAAAACTTTTTATTAAGGAGATGAAAATATGAATGATAAAAAAATAGCGGCTTTTTGATATAGATGGCACATTATATAGAATTCGTTAATGACTGAACATTTTAAAAATTAATCAAATATGAAGCGGTCGATGAACGTTACTGGATAAACGGAGTTAAAGATACTTATATTAACTGGGATAAGCGCTTTGAAGACTACGACAACTATCTGTTTGACGTGTCAAAAAGCGTATGTAAACCATAACCGGACTAGATAAAAATATATCGACTTTGCCACTGAGCAAGTGATAAAACTAAAAAGCTGATCGTGTCTACAAATATACACGAAGTGTTATAGAAAAACATAAAAAGAAGGACATTTGATTATCTTTTATTTCAGGAAGTCCCGACTACCTTGTAGAAGCAATGGGGACATCATGCTTTCTTAGCCATCAGTAGCACATATATAATGAAAAATAATAAATTTACTGGCGAAGTAATTCCAATGTGAGTTCAGACGGTAAAAATAAAAATGATTAATGAACTAGTTAATAAATATAATATCGACCTTGACCAATCCTTTGCGTATGGAGACACAAACGGAGATTACAATATGCTTAGAAGAGTTGGAAATCCAGTCGCTATGAATCCTAGTCATGAACTTCTTAACAAAATAAAAGATAATGAAGAACTATCAAAAAAGTTACTATTTTAATAGAACGAAAAGATGTAATCTATAAATCAAAAAGCTGATATAGAAATATTAGAAGTATAAAAATAACCTCGAGAAAAATTCTCGAGGTTTTCTTTATATTCTATACAATAATTCTGAACCTTCACTGCTTGACACACGAACAGCTGTTACAAGTCTATCTTTCACCCTTGCATAAAGTTGTGCTTGAGCTGTAAATCTTACTGTTTTTCCATTTGCTTTTATAAGTATAAATGATTTTCCAGAAGAATCCCATTCTATAGAGTTACCATCATATTTTCTTAGTAAATATCCTTGATAACGATTGACCATTTCTTTATTCAACTTAATAATTCCTTCCTCATCAATAGCTCCACCTATTCCTTGAGCATTAGCTGGTAACGAATTGCTATCATTTAATAAATCAGGATTAGGACCACCTAACTCAACATCTGATTTTTCTTTTTAGCTTCTTCTGCAGCTCTTTCAGCAGCTTCTTTTTCTTTTTAGCTTTCTCATCAACTTTTCTTGAATCTTGTTTCCAAGTTCTTTTTAGCGCTTGTTCTAGCGAATTATAGTTAAATTTATATTTTTCTAAAAATTTGATTAACATTTTACTAAAGTTAGAATCTTGTTTTTAAATTATTTATTTCATCCTCAGCTTTTTGTAATTATCAATATCACTACGAAGCCATTTTTCTGCTTCAGCAAATGTCTTTGCTGTATCTAGCTTTTCTGCTCTATCAAAACTTTCTTTTCGCATCGTCAACCTTTTTATCTTCCAAGCTTATAGCTGTGTTTCTTAATTCTTTAGATACTTTTATATCTGTCTTTATAGTCGGAATTAATTTGTTAGCAGCATCTGTCGTCATTTTATCCAAACCTTTGCTACCAGCATCAAAATTATGATTTATATTAATCATATCAACATATTTTTGATACTCTTCCTTAACTTTTGTCACTACCTCCACCGAACATAAAGTAATAACCAATAGCACAGGCAATTAAAAAGACTGCTAGCACTGAAATTTTTCCTATCGTTGCCTTTTTCATGAAAAACCTCCTTAGAGTGATTTTTCTTATAATTTCATTGAGTTAACAATAATATTATCTCATAGATTATAAAAAAATTTACTAGCGGAATATTTTTAGCTATTTTTAGTTCTTACCACAACAAACCCGAAATATAAAAATCTATACTTCGGGTTTATAGAATATCTTAATTTTTAAAGTGAGATATTCCGTACAATATTCATATTTATAATAATTAATCTAGCGTCCACGTCGACGTATCATTAAAAGCTAATCCTATTAATGATAATCCTACTATCCCCGCATTAGTAGCTGTTTGACCAGTGTTAAGCAACTTTGGTTTTGGATTTTTCTTGTGTTGGTTTCTCTGGTATTGGATTATCTTTTGGTGGTGTGTCTTTTCTACTTTTCTATAAACATATGTAACTTCTGTTGTCCTTCTAGCAACCTACCTTTTTCTGTACCTTTTTACTTCAACAAGATTATATTTTTTGCCATCTTTTGTAATTGACGCTGGTTTTTCTGCGTCATTCTCAGCCGTATTATAATCCGTTCCAACTAGTGCATCTTTTGTATCTATATAATCTTCTTTAAGCTTTTTATTATCAGTTTGATAGATAATGAACAACCACACTACCTCTTTTGACTTTTGGTGGATTATTCGGATCCAAAAGGAACTGTTATTTCTTCTGGTTCTAATGTTCCAACAAACGTAATCTCCACCTTTTATAGTTTCCTCATCTTTATCATATCCTTTAAATTTCCATAAAATACCATCATTTGCTGTTAGTTCTTTTTTCGTTGGCTGTTTGGCTTTAACCGTTGTGCCATCAACATATTCTTCATCATCTTTTGGAAGTTGTTTCAATACTTCTTCTGGTATTTCTTTCTTAGGATCAGAACTCTTAAATTCATATTTTACTTTGTATTTATCTGCTTTATAGACATATGTTACTGTTGTTACACCAGCTTGTACTGTACCAACTTCTTGTCCTATTGTTTTCAAATACTTATAAGTAACACCATTTTTTTGTAATTTCAGATGGTTTTTCTGTTTCATTTTCGGCTGTATTATAAGGCGTTCCAACAGGTTCTTTCCACATATCATAGCGACTACGTTGTAGTTTTTGATTATTTTCATCTACGTAACGAACTAATACACTTCCAGATTCCTTCCCCCCATCATGAGGAGATATATATTCTCTCCATTTACCTACAAATGTGATATCTTGTCCATTTACCTGTTTTTCATTTTTATCATAACCAGCAAATCTCCAAATTATATCTACTCCAGAACCTGGTATAGTTATTTCTAGTTCACTAGGCATTATAGCTTTTACAATTTCTTTATCGCTATATTCTTTTGTCATCTTTGATTTCCTCAATAACCTCCCTTACTTCTTCAGGTAATTCCCGTGGTTTTTATATCTCCTGACCATGTTGGTACCCTCACCCTCAAATTTATAGGTTACTTTATACTTAGCCTCTGAAGGTGTATCCCTAGTTTCAAGTGCCAGTTTTCCAAAAGATGTAGGCAATAGATTTTGATTTGAATTCTCTGTTATTGTTTCTGAACCACCTAAAAATTTTGAAATTTGCTTTTCAACTCTTTTTTTGATACGCATGACTTCATCTTTTAACGCCACTTCTGAATCATTTTGGTTTTCATAGGTGAGCTCTTGTTTAGTATTAGCCTTATCTTTTTAGAACTGTTTTCTCCTCATTCTCAGATGCTTTAGCAATATTTTTTTGCTTGATATTGTAGGGTTGCATTAGTGATATGATTATTGACAAAGCAATTACCACCACTGGTATTTTTCTTACGAAAAAGTGTGACTTTTAAAATTTTCTAACATAGTTTGTCCCTTAATATGATTTTATTTTTTTACTATAATATTCCCAAACTTATCAATATAGCATATCTATAAAAATTGTATCAAAGATTTCTTATATTGTAAAAATAAAAACCTATATCGTTAAAATCATATAATCCATTTTATAAAAACTAATTTCACCTATGTTGAATTTAAACGATAAATTATTTTGGAAATTCATTTTTATTTACAAAATAACTTTTAGTTCTACAAAAACACTAATAATATTTTATAAGATTATCGGAAATTTTAGTGATAATGAGAAAATACTAACTATTTATATTTATTAATTTATTCTGTATTTAGTATCAAAATCATAAAACAACAGAAAAACTCGCCCCTATTACAACTTTGTAATAAGGACGAGCCTTTTATCCTATACTTGCTTTTATTTATTTAATATAAATTTCTTTCAAAGTATAACCTAATCAACTTTATTATTTTGTTGATTTTCTTCTGAATAACATTGCTAATGCTAACAACATTGTTCCTAGTAGAGTTGTAGATGTTTCTGCTAGACCTGTCTTAGCTAATGCACCTGTTTTCTTACCTGGAGCTTTTGCTATTGGTTCGTTTGCAAAGTTACCTAAGTCAATAACAACTCCGTGAGTTCTTACTTTAACTTGTTTAGTTTCTGTAGATAATTTATATCCAGCGATAGTTTCTTTTTCTACAAGTGTATATTCTCCGTATACTACTCCTTTGAATGATACTACTCCGTTAGCGTCAGAAACTTCGTATTTCTCTACATCACCTTGTTTAAGAACAATTTAACTCCTGCAAGTTTCTTATTATTGTCTTTAGCATCTACTTTAACAAATTTAATATCAGATTTGATGATTTGGTTAGTCACTGTTTTTTTCTACTAGTTGACCTTCTTCTTTAATACTTACATCAAATTGATCTTTATTTAAGTTGTAGTTTTCTAGTGTTTCTGTTTCTACTAGTTTTGTAATCTCCGTATACTACTTTATCAAATACTAATTTACCATTTGCATCTGTTGTTCCTTCGTACTTAACGTCGTTTCCTTGTTTAAGGCGAATTTAACTCCTGCTAGTTTCTTAGTATTGTCTTCTAGCATCTACTTTTGTTACTTCTACTTTACCTTTTTCAGTAAGTTTGGTACTGTTTTTCTACTAATTGACCTTCTTCTTTCAATACTTACATCAAATTGATCTTTATTTAAGTTGTAGTTTTCTAGTGTTTCTTTTTTTCCACTAGTTTGTAATCTCAGTAGATTACTTTGTCAAATACTAATTTACCATTTGCATCTGTTGTTCCTTCGTATTTAACCTCGTCTCCTTGTTTAAGTTCAATTTAACTCCTGCTAGTTTCTTAGTATTGTCATCTGCATCTACTTTTTGTTACTTCTACTTTACCTTTTTTTCAGTGTATTTTTCCACTGTTTTTCTACTAGTTGACCTTGAGCTTTAATGCTTACGTCAACTGGATTTATGTTTAGGTTGTAGTTTTCTAGTGTTTTCTTTTTCTACTAATTTGTAATCTCCGTGAGATTACATTATCAATTACTAATTTACCGTTTGCATCTGTTGTTCCTTCGTACTTAACTTCGTCTCCTTGTTTAAGTTCAGATTTAACTCCTGCTAATTTCTTAGTATTATCGTCTGCATCTACTTTTTGTTACTTCTACTTTACCTTTTTCAGTGCGTTGGTTACTGTTTTTCAATAGTTTGACCAGCATCTCTAACTTGCACTGTTTCTTCAGTTGTTGTTAAGTTGTGGTTATCTAATGTTTTTGTTTCTACAAGTTTGTAGTCTCCGTATACTACATCTTCAAAGATGTATTCACCGTTAGCATTTGTAGTTCCTTTTAATACTTTTCCGTTTGCTCCACGAGTTCGAATTCTACTCCAGCAAGTCTCTTAGTATTATCATCCGCATCTACTTTTGTTACTTTAACATTTGATGTTTTCAGAACGTTTACTACTTGTACTTTTTCTACTGACCTTGTTGTTCAATTTTCACAGCTTTTGGTGCACTGTCTATAACATAGTTTTCTAATGTTGTTTTTCTACTGTGTATTCTCCGTATGGTACATCTTCAAATACTACTTTACCTGAATCATCAGTAGTAAGTTCTTTTACAACTGTATCTCCTTGTTTAGAACAAATGTTGCACCTTTTTATTGGTTTACCATCAACAACTGCATCTACTAACGTTACTTCTACTTTACCTTTTATTAATGTATTAGTTACAGTTAATTGTTTTGTACTGTTTTTGGTTGTCGATTGTTACATCGCGCTCTGTTGTATCTGCATTATAATTATCTAAGTGTTTTGTCTCTACAAGTTTATAATCTCCGTATGCAACTCCATTAAATACTGCTTTACCATCAACATCTGTTGTTGCTTCATACTAACATCATTTCCCTGTTTAAAACAAATTTAACACCTTCTAATTTCTTAGAATTATCATCTGCGTCTACTTTTGTTACTTCTACTTTTACCTTCTTTTTAAAGGCATTTGTGATTTCAAATGGTACTTCTTTACCATCTGCATCAATATTTACATCTCTTTCAGTTGTATCTAAACTGTAATTATCTAGTGTTTTTGTTTCTGCTAGTTTATACTCTCCGTATGCTACTCCGTTAAATACTGCTTTACCATCAGCATCTGTTGTTGCTTCATACTTAACATCATTTCCTTGTTTAAGAGCAAATTTTACATCTTTAAGTTTCTTAGTATTGTCAGTTGCATCAACTTTCGTTACAACAACTTTACCTTTTTTCATTACGTTTGTTAATGTAATTTGTTTAGTACTGTTTTTTGGCTATCAATTGTTACATCTCGCTCTGTCGCATCTAGATTATAATTTTTCAATGTTTCTGTTTCTACTAATTTATAATCTCCGTATGCTACATTGTTGAAGTTGCTTTACCGTCTGCATCTGTTGTTGCTTCATATTTTACAGCTTCATTTTGTTTAGAACAGAATTTAACTCCAATAAGTTTAGTATTATTGTGTCTGCATCTACTTTTGTTACTTCAACTGAACCTTGTTTAAGAACGTTTTGTAATTTCAAATGGTACTTCTTTACCATCTGCATCAATATTTACATCTCTTTCAGTTGAATCTAAAAGCGTAGTTAGCTAATGTTTCTGTTTCTACTAATTTATATTGTCCGTATGCAACTCCGTTAAATACTGCTTTACCATCAGTATCTGTTGTTGCTTCGTATTTCACATACCGTCTTGTTTAGAACAATTTAACATCTTTAAGTTTCTTAGTATTATCAGTCGCATCTACTTTCGTTACTACAACCTTACCTTTTTAAGTTCGTTTTTAATTGTTACTTCTTTTAGTTTTTGTTTGATTATCGATTGTTACATCGTGTTCAGTTGAATCTGCTTTATAGTTTTCTAGTGTTTTCTTTTTCTACTAGTTTATAGCTTCCAAATAATACACCATCGAAAACTGCTTTACCATCTTCACCTGTTGTTGCTTCGTATTTTTTCATCGTTTCCTTGTTTTAGGACGAATTTAACTACCTTTTTAATTTCTTAGTAGGATCGTCTTTGTCTACTTTTGTTACTTCAACTTTTCCTAATACTAAGTCATTAGCTATTTCATACTTAGCATCACCGATTTTCATCGATTGTTACATCTTTTCTGCAACTGCTGGTGCATATCCTGTCGGTGCTTGTGTTTCAACTAGTTTTAGTAGCTTCAAACTTAACATCTTTAAATACTGCACGTCCATTTTCACCTGTTGTTGCTGTATATACCGCGTTACCATTTTGTCTTAATTCAAAAGTAGCACCTTTTAGGTATTTCTTGCTTCCATCTTGGTTTAATTGAGAGTCAACTTTTTCAATAGTTACATCTCTCTTAGTTGCCTCAAAGTCCTGCATTTTAATTACATCATCATTTTGTAGGATTTAATGCAAAGTCAGCTGATTTAACATAGCTTGTTCCTGCAATTTCTTCTATTGCATTATTTCCATCTACTCGGTCATTTGACTTAGTTAATTTATCATCATTGTTTAATTTCGTAAATCTTACGAAGTAATCTCCACGTTTATAAACATTAATTGAGTATTTTACCTTCATTATCTGTGGTTGCTTCTAGTTTGTTTCCATTTACATCTACAGCTACATCACCTGTTTTCTTATCAATAAGTTCTACTTTATAACCTGCTAGTCTTGGCTCGTTATCGTTTATAACACCATTTTTATTAAAGTCACTAAATGCAGTTCCTTTAACTACATATTTTGCAACCCTCAATACGAACCATATTTGCTTCTAGTAGAAAGTCTTATCTGTAGACATCGCTACTGTGTTATTAGCAGTTTGATTTGATGTTAGTGTTGAATCATATGGTATTTTTGATGGGATAAAGAAGTTTTGCTGTTGTTTTAGAAGCTAATACTTTACCTGGTTTAAGTTGAATTTTTATACTCTTAACTTTCGTAAAGTCTGTTATTTGACCTTCTGCCAACCACTCACCATCACGAACAGCTTCTAGAGCATTTTGAGGTGCTAACTGGTAAAAATACATCAAAGTTTTTAATACTTCTGCATTTTCTGGTACTGATTCTAAACTTCTAGTTAACGGTGTATTAAACTGAGATCCTCTAGGTTTGTAAACATTTTTGTTTATTAGAACAATTACGTTATCACCTACGAATGGTAATGTATCAATAAAGCTAATATCATTCATCTCAGCGATTGTTATTGTTAATTTGAACTTTCCAGTAGAAATTCTTCTCCTAAATCACCGATTTCTAAGAATTTCATACTAGCTGTATCTAATCCAACACGTTTTTGCAATAAGTAGTTCTAATGGTGGGATCAAAAGTTAATATCCATTGCTCTGTGAGATGAATTTTTCTCTCTTATCTCCATCTCCGTCTAAGTCAAGTTGGTCAACATATTCAAGACCACCATCCATGGTTGAATAATCTTATTATTATCATAAGTAATATATGTATCTACTCTGTTATTTCCTTGTTGCGCATATTGATAGCTTTAACTTTTATATTTATTGAAAACTGATCATCTTTATTCTCAAGGTTCAGGTTGATATCCGGTACAGAAAGATTACTGCCTGACGCCCAGTATTTCTGAAATTATCTATAACTTGTGGTGTTGGGTTAATTCCAGATGGATCAGATGGCCCATAAGTACCCTTTGTTTCAACATAACTAAACTCTGGTGGTAATAAGTATATTGCTTTAATATTAGTTACTGGCTTACCTAAATATGGTCCCCATGATCCGTATGTTCCACGTAAGCTACCACGGTTCAACCAAACATCTGCAAAACTTTCCAGAAGATTTATAAGTTATAACTTTATCACCATCCATACTATCCATCCAAGCTTTTGGAGTAGGTAATGATAGTCCAGTAACAGCCCAATTCCATTAGCATAGTCTTTAATTGTTGTAGCTGTTTCACGAGTAGTAGTAAGTGTTTGGTTTTCTTCTACCTTAGCTTCTGATGTACCATAATAATATTGAGTGGCATCGTAAGTACTATCTTCAAAACTTTTAATCTCTTTATCAGTTGGATATGCACCAACATAGAATAATAAGCTAGTATTATCTAATACTAAAGGTCTTTCAAATTCTAAAGAAAGACGAACGAAGTCTCCAACAGTATTATTAACATCAACTTTTTGTTGATATTTAATATTAGAAGCTATTTCTACTTTTGTACCATCTTCTTTAACATCATAAAAGTTTATTTGGTGTATCATTAAAGTTTTTAATAGTATCTTCTACTAATTTTTATGTCTTGCATCATCTTTAAGCATAGTACCATATGGTTCTACTCTACCTAATTGATAATTTTTGTAATAGATTTTATTAGGAACTCCTGGTTGCTTATCACGTATTAAAACATCATCTATAGACCATACATGCATTACCTTACCATTTTGTTGGATCTGTAGGACTAGATCCATTATTTTCATTTCCTAATTTAAGGGTATATATCATCCCATTATCTGTTTGATCATTGACCCTATTATCATAGATTCTACCTTTATCTAATGTGTAGACACCTTCAGTCAGACTAAAAGGAAACGGATCATTTCCTGTACCAGTTAGATTATCTTTTGCTAATGTGCTACCTAAGTGTGGAGCAAAAATAACTTTTTCTACGTCGAATTTAATTGGTAATGTTCTATCTGGAAGTTTGTACTCATTTGGTAATCCAACGTTTACTGTGAATTTAGCATCTAAGTTAACAACTTGACCAGCTGGTATACTTTTGAATTTTAAGATTGGATTAGCTGTGATACCAACTTGATTGTATCTAAGCCAACTAACATCTCCTTCTCCAAGCTCACCATAATTTCTTGTTATAGTTCTTGTAGCTGCATCATAAGTCCAGTTAGATGAATCTCCTCCTTCACCTAATTCAACACCTTCTGGTAGTTTAACTTCAATTCTCAGATTTTTTTGGTCTTTCAAAAGTTGCTTTACCACCTGCTCCTTCTGGAGCTTTATTTGATGAGTGAAAACAACGCTTCTACTGGACTTCCTTCAGGTTTTGTTTTATTACTATCATCATATACTTGCACTTTGTGAACACGTATAGTATTATTCATGTCCTGTGGATTACTTGGATCAACTTTCTCATCTCTGCTTGCACCAAATGTGAAAAACATTTGAGTCGTTATAGCTATATGTTACTTTTTTAGCAGTATATGTTTTTGTTACTGAATCAATAACCCCTGCCATTTTCATCTAACAATTCTTCTTTAATTGTTACACTATCACCATTATTAGCTGTATCCTCTTTAAACATAAATGGAAGTGGAATGTTAATTTTGTTCCCCAGTTAAACTATCAAATGTATATGTCATATAATAGTTATTTTGCATCTTCTGTCTGTTCATTGTTAGTTGCTTTTTAACGAGTCAACAAATCCTGGTTTTGTTATCGCAGGACTTTTTGAACAGTAATTTTTAATTTTGGATTAGAATAGTTTACCCTGAACCAGAGATTGCTAAGTCTGCAGCAACCGGAATAGTATCTTTTACCCAAAAATTCTGTTTTTCATCAATAGTATTATCACCGTTTAGGTTAATAATTCTTAGTTTAGTTTTAGCAGTTGAATTATCTTCTGCAAATGCATTTTTTTGTTGTTGAACCTAAAAATGTATTCACGAAAAACAACCATTAACAAAAATACTAAATATTTTTCAATTTTTATTCATTGTTTTATTCCTTTCTCCTTATTTTTTTGTATTCTGTTTGTGTAAACACAACGCCTTATTATAGCATAATTGTGTAAAAAACAAAAATAAAACTACTTATATCAATTGGATAAAATAGGGAAGGATTTAAATTCCTATTTTATACTCAATTAATAACTTCTTATAATTTTTGATTTATTTTTTACGACGACGAGCTGCTGCTAATGCTAATCCTGCTAGAGCTACTCCAGCAATTCCTGCATTTGTCGTTGTTTGACCTGTATTTGCCAGTTTTCCTTTACCTGGTTTAGTTGAATCTTTTTGTTCTCCTTCACCTGGTTTAAATGGATCCCATGGTTTATCTGTACCACCTGGTTGTTGCGCTACTTTTTGTAGACATAAGTAACCACTGTAGTTTCTTCTACTACTTTTACCTCTTGGGTTCCCTTTTATTTCAACAAGTTCATATTTTACTCCATCTTTAACGATTACGCTTGGTCTTTCTGTTTCGTTTTCAGCTGCGTTATAAGGAGTTCCTACAACTGCATCTTTTGTATCGATGTAGTCATCTTTAAGTTTCTCATTATCAGTTGATACATAGCGAACTATTACACTACCTTTTTATCTGCCGCTGGTGGTGGAGTTTGACTAGCAGTAAATGTCCACGTACCCTGTGAATTTAACTCCTGCCCCATTTATTGGTTTTTCAGTTGCATCATATCCTGCGAATGTCCATGTTCCTGTTGGTGTTACTACAGATGTTGCTGCTGGTTGAATAGCTTTTGCTTTGTCTCCATTTGCATATTCTTTAGTATCATTTGGTAATAATCTTAATACCCCATTTGGTAATGCTTTTGTTGCATCAGCACTCTTGAACTCATATGTTGCTTTGTATTTATTTGCTGGTGGTGTCGCATTAGCTGTGAATGTCCATGTTCCGCTGAATTTAACATCACTTCCATTTACTGTTTGTGAGTTTGCTCCATAACCATTAAATGTCCATTTACCATCTGCTACAGTTACTTCTGTTTTCGATGGTTGTTTAGCTGTTACTACATCGTTGTCTACATACTCATTAGCGTCTGTTGGTAATAACGCTAATACTTCTGCTAGTAATGCTTTTTGTTGCGTCAGTACTTGTGAATTCATATGTTGCTTTATATTTAGTAACTGGAGGTTTTGGTTTTGCTGTAAACGTCCATGTTCCTTGGAATGTTACATTGCATTGTTTACCGTAAATTTATTTTGTTGGTATCCATCAAATGTCCATTTACCATCTGCTACTTCTACTTCTGTTTGCGCTGGATTTTTAGCGATAACTTCTTCACCATTTGTATACTCTTTAGAATCTGTTGGGATTAATGCTAGTACTTCTCCTGGTAATTGTTTTCCTGCTGTTGAGCTTGCAAATGCGTAATCTACTGTATACTTAGTTACTTGTTTTGGCTCAAATGCCCATTTACCTACGAATTCTACATTGCTTCCGTTTACTGTTTGTTGGTTTGCTGCGTATCCTTTGAATACCCATTTACCATCTGCTACTTCTACTTCTGCTTTTGCTGGTTGTTTAGCATCTACTTGTGCACCATTTTCATATTCATTAGCATCTGTTGGTAATAAGTCTTTTACTTCTTGTGGTAATTCTTTTCCTGCTGTTTCACTTTCGAATTTGTATCCTACTGTGTACTTAGTTACTTGTTTTGCCTCAAATGCCCATTTACCTACGAATTCTACATTGCTTCCGTTTACTGTTTGTTGATTTGCTGCGTATCCTTTGAATACCCATTTACCATCTGCTACTTCTACTTCTGCTTTTGCTGGTTGTTTAGCATCTACTTGTGCACCATTTTCATATTCATTAGCATCTGTTGGTAATAGGTCTTTTACTTCTTGTGGTAAGTCCTTTCCGGCTGTTGCACTTTCGAATTTGTATCCTACTGTGTATTTAGCTACTGGGTTTGCTTTGTATTCCCATTTTCCTACGAACTCTACATCTTTATCTCCCATTGTTACTGGGCCTGCTGGTTCGTATCCTTTGAATTCCCACTTACCATCTGCTACTGTTACTTGTGTTTGTCCTGGTTGCTTAGCTGTTACTTGCTCACCTTTTTTGTATTTAGCTGCATCTGTTGGTAATAGGTCTTTTACTTCTTGTGGTAAGTCTTTTCCTGCTGTTGCACTTTCAAATTTGTATGTTGCGTTGTGCTCTTTAGCTACAAATTCCCATTTACCTACGAATTTAACATCTTCAGTTCCTACTGTTACTGGGCTTGCTGGTTCGTATCCTTTGAATACCCATTTACCATCTTGTGCTGCTACTTCAACTTCTGTTTGTGCTGGTTGAGTTGCTGTTACTTGTTGATCTTTTTTGTATTTATTTGCATCTGTTGGTTTTAAGTCTTTTACTTCTTGTGGTAAGTCTTTTCCTGCTGTCGCACTTTCGAACTCATACGTTACATTGTGCTCATTAGCTTTGAATTCCCATTTACCTACGAACTTAACATCTTCAGTTCCTACTGTTACTGGACCTGCTGGCTCGTATCCTTTGAATACCCATTTACCATCTTGTGCTGCATCTGCAACCTCTGTTGATGTTGGTTGTTTAGCTGCTACTTGATCATCTTTTTTGTATTTAGTATTATCTGTTGGTAATAGGTCTTTTACTTCTTGTGGTAAGTCTTTTCCTGCTGTTGCTCTTTCAAACTCATATGTTGCGTTATAAGTAGCTTCTGCTTCTTTAGCTAGTTTTACACTGATAGTTCCATCTGCACTAATCCTTCCCATGAAGAAATTAATGGTGTTGGACCACTATAATCTGGTTCAGTATCCATCTTACTCTTCCGTCTGGAGCAGGGAATGCTTTAAATACAAAGTTGTAGTTATCAGCAGCTGTAATATTTCTTTTTAGCTTTAAATGTAAATATAGCCTCTAGCTCTTTATTAGTAAAAGGTGTACTACCAAATCTTGATTTTCCTTTTTTAACAGCAGCTAGATTAATAAATGAGTTACCCATACCATCTGGTGTAACTGTTTCTACTTTAACATACTCCATTGTATTAATATCAAAGTTTAATTCTGAGTTAAGACCACCTAAGTTAGTTTGACCTGGATCTCCACCCATTTAATTTTTAATTTTGAATTCTTCACCAGCTTGTATTTCTGGCTTTGTATCTAAGTCTACTCTTTTCGATAGTTACTTTACCTGCTTTTTCTCAGCAGCAGGTGTAGCCTCTTCTGCGTGTGCAACGTGAGAGTGCCCTAATAGAGCAATCGGTTGCGCTAGAGTTGTTAACCCTAAGCTGAGAAACAACACCTATTGATAGTTTTCTAATAGAAAAATTTAAATTTTTCTTAAATTCCATTCTATATCTCCTTGTTTTATTCTTTCATCAAAAAAATTAATTTGTCTCAAATACACCTAAGAACATTTGTCCGATTATGTTCGCATCATTCGCATCAATGAAACCATTATAGTCTAATTCTGCTAAAATCAATGTGAATTCATCTACTATTTTTAAACACTGAATTGTCTTCTGTTACAGAGTAGTTTCCTACTTGGTTTGAATCGTTAAAATCTACGAATCCATTACGGTCAACATCACCAGGCACAACTACATAAACGTAATCTGATGATTGTCCACCATTGATTGAAGCAGTTACTTTGTAAACACCTGATTTTAATGCTTTTGATTTTGTTAACATGTAACTTTGTTACCTTCGTAAACTGTTGCTGTTTTTTCGAACATAGTGCTCGCTGCAGTATTTACTTCTGCATGCTTTTCAAAGCCTGCAACAGCTTCTACTTTCCAAGTTACATCTGCATTTTTTGTAGATTTTGTTTGGAAGTTTTGATCTGAATATACTGTATATTCTAAATCTTTAAATCCATTTTTATAAACATTACCAATACTGAAGATAGCGTGTCCATCTTTAGCTGCAACTTTACCAGTTTCACTAATTTTTGATGTGTTGTTCTTCTGATTGTTCTGCCCAAACAGCACTATACTGTTTGATCTTCCGTTACTGTTGTTGCTCCTGTGAAGCTTTGACCTTGTCCATTCGCTTGAGTGTTCCAACCTTTTGAATTTATATGTTTTACCATTGTAACTACGTCTGATAAATCAGCTGGCATACTGTCACCAACAGTTTCTTTAGTTGGTTTCGTACCTTGTTTAAGCTGTCTCCATCGATTGTATTATTGTTACTACATTAACTGTTCCTAAATCTTGCTTTGCTGCACCTTCAAATGAAGCTGAGTTTTTGTTAAATTTAACTTTATTATATACAAAGTTTAAAGTAATATCTTTAGCTTGTTTTTAGAATAGCCTGTGGTCCACCTAATTTGAAACCAAATAAACTTGTTTCATAAAGTTTTGCTCAACCATCAACATATCCTTTGATTTCAATTGGTTTTTGCTTCTCCTGCAACAATTTTATCTATTTCTTCTTTTTGGTATAATGAAGTTATCATTTTTGTTTGAGATTAATTTTGAATCTTCAGAAATATCTTTTGCTGTTGCATTTGGAATATCTTGTTCTGAACGAAGTCTTACTCTTATAGTAAATTCTCCATCTATTACTTTATCACTATTGAATGTTATTCTTGATTCTGGATTTCCATTTGTTATAGTGAAGTTTGCATCTAGTTTTTCGTTATTTTTATTTAATACCATATATGGTTTAAATGCATACGATCTAAAGTTGAAATCTAATGTACTATTTAGTTTAACCCTTGGATCCAGTTTTTACATGTAAATCCATGTAAGTATAGTTTTTGTTAGTAGGGTCATTTAATTCTTCCTCTTTAGTTGTTGGATAGTGTTCCATTGTTCCTGGTTGGAAGTAATGTGTTGGACTATATCTAGCAATAGCCATAAGGAATGGATTTAATCCTAGAGATACCCTCTAATTGAAGATTTTCATTAATATTCTCATTTTTGAATAAAATGTAATTTCTTTTTAGCGTTCTCTACTTCACTCTTAACTTTTAAATCATTGTAAAGATAATCTTGTGCGGCAATTGCTTTGTTAATTGCAACATCACCTTAATTTTTATTTGAAAAGTTACATAGCTGCTGTAACATCTAAATAAGCTGCATATACTTTCTGTCCAGGTTGTATTCCATTTGGGAATAGATTTTTAATAGGTTCATGTTTGTAGACAAAAGTACCATTTTTCCCATTATAATTAAGAACATCTGATAGACCTATAAAAGTATGCTTTAGAGCTACCATGTCCTGAATCACCAAAGTTCACATTAGAGTCATGGTCTCAAACGTTGATCTCCACTAGTGAAGTTAACCGTTACATCTGGTTTGTGATTTGTAACGAAAGTTACAGTTCCTTGATAATTTTCATTAGCTGCTTTCGCTACGTTAGTTGTTGGGGCATACTGCGTATACCCCATATTTCCTACACTAGCTAATAATGATGTTGCAAGAACTGCTGATGTTACTTTAAACATCAATTTATTATCGTAAAAAGAATTTTTATTAGTTTCTTTCATTTTTCCTCCTTGAAAAGTATAACTACATAGTTTACTATATTTATTCACCATAAGCTATTATTTTAGCTTATTTTTTTACTACGACGACGTGCTGCAATTGCTAATGCTACTGAGACCCTAGTCCAGCAACTCCAACTAATCCTGCGTTTGTCGCTGTTTCTCCTGTATTCGGTAATACTTTTGTTGGTTTTTTTCAGTGGTGTTGATGGTGTAGCTTTGAATTCCCATTTACCTTTGAACTTCATCTGAACCATCTACAACTAATTTACTTTCATCATAACCTGCAAATGTCCATGTTCCTTCTGGTGTTTTCAACAACTTTTTGCAGTTGGTTCTTTGGCTACTACTTCATTACCATCTACATACTCAGCAGAGTCAGCTGGTAACATTCTTAGTACTGCTTTCGGCAATGTTTTACCTTCTGTTCCACTATAAAACTCATATACAGCTTTGTATTTATTTGCTTCAAATTCCATTTACCTACAAATTCTACATTACTTCTATTTACTGTTTGTTGATTTGCTGCATAACTTTTAAACTTCCATACACCATTTTTACAGTTACTGTATTTTGTGCTGGCTGTTTAGCTGTTACTACATCGTTATCAACATACTCATTAGCGTCTGTTGGTAATAAGTTTGTTACCTCAGCTGGTAATGTTTTTCCTGCTGTTGTGCTTTCAAATCTATATGTTGCTTTGTATTTATTTTCAATAAATGTCCATGTTCCGCTGAATTTAACACCAGCTCCATTTACTGTTTTCGTTGTAGCATCATAACCATTAAATACCCATTTACCATTAGATACAGTTACTTCTGTTTTTCGTTGGTTGAGTTGCTGTTACCACATCGTTGTCTACATACTCATTATTGTCTGTTGGTAATAATGCTAATACTTCTGCTGGTAATGCTTTTGTTGCATCAGCACTCTTGAATTCATATGTTGCTTTATATTTAGTTACTGGGTTTGCTGTAAATGTCCATGTTCCGCTGAATTTAACATCACTTCATTTACTGTTTGTGTATTTTGCTCCATAACCATTAAATGTCCATTTCACCATTAGCTACAGTTACTTCTGTTTTTCGCTGGTTGTTTAGCATTTACTGTGGCACCATTTACATACTCATCAGCATCTGTTGGTAATAGCGCTAATACTTCTGCTGGTAATGCAGTAGCTGCATCTGTACTTGTAAATTCGTATGTTACTTTATATTTAGCAACTGGTTTAGCTACAAACGCCCATTTACCTACGAATTCTACATTACTTCCGTTTACTGTTTGTGAGTTTGCTGCGTATCCTTTGAATACCCATTTACCATCTGCTACTTCAACTTCTGCTTTTGCCGGTTGTTTAGCATTTACTGTGACACCATTTACGTATTCATTAGCATCTGTTGGTAATAAGTCTTTTACTTCTTGTGGTAAGTCTTTTCCTGCTGTTGCACTTTCGAATTTGTATCCTACTGTGTATTTAGCTACTGGGTTTGCTTTGTATTCCCATTTTCCTACGAACTCTACATCTTTATCTCCCATTGTTACTGGACCTGCTGGTTCGTATCCTTTGAATTCCCACTCACCATCTGTTACTGTTACTTGTGTTTGTCCTGGTTGCTTAGCTGTTGCTTGCTCACCTTTTTGTATTTAGCTGCATCTGTTGGTAATAGGTCTTTTTACTTCTTGTGGTAAAGTCTTTTCCTGCTGTTGCACTTTCAAATTTGTATGTTGCGTTGTGCTCTTTAGCTTCAAATTCCCATTTACCTACGAATTTAACATCTTCAGTTCCTACTGTTACTGGGCTTGCTGGTTCGTATCCTTTGAATATCCCATTTACCATCTTGTGCTGCTACTTCAACTTCTGTTTTGTGCTGGTTGAGTTGCTGTTACTTGTTGATCTTTTTGTATTTATTTGCATCTGTTGGTTTTAAGTCTTTTTACTTCTTGTGGTAAGTCTTTTTCCTGCTGTCGCACTTTCGAACTCATACGTTACATTGTGCTCATTAGCTTTGAATTCCCATTTACCTACGAACTTAACATCTTCAGTTCCTACTGTTACTGGACCTGCTGGCTCGTATCCTTTGAATACCCATTTACCATCTTGTGCTGCATCTGCAACCTCTGTTGATGTTGGTTGTTTTAGCTGCTACTTGATCATCTTTTTGTATTTAGTATTATCTGTTGGTAATAGGTCTTTTACTTCTTGTGGTAAGTCTTTTCCTGCTGTTGCACTTTCAAACTCATATGTTACTTTTTGTTCTTTTAACCAAGCTGCATAAGCAGTTACACTCTCTTTAGCTATTGGAGTTGTTATTTCATTTCCTGTTATTCCAAATGAAGCTTTTGATAATGTGAACTTATCATTTTGATTATCACTAGTATTATACCATCCGTTAAATCTGTAACCATCTCTAGTCGGTACTTGAGTAGTTTCTTGTGGTGCAAAGTCTGGTTTGTAGACAGTTAGTACGTCTTCAATAGTTTTATTTCCATCTGCAAATTTAGCGTTATCTGCATTCGCATCATAAACAACTTTTACTCTTTGTCCTAGTACTACTGTGTTGTTTTCCGGATTAAGTACATAATCCCATTTTGCTAGTGAATCATGATCATTATAGTCGCTTACTCCTACTGTATCTCTTGTGAAGTAGTGTAGTAATTTAGCGTCTTCTTTTGTTGGTGTATATGTTCCATCTCCTTTAGCCACTAAATACTCTACTTGGCGTTTTGGAGTTTCGTTGTTTTCCCCCCCAGGTTGTTCACTTATAGAAACATTAAGTTTTTGTTTTAATGCTCCTTTTAATATTATGATGACTCTTGGTCAAGAACTCTGATGTCTTTTTCATCAAATTTTGCATTAGGTGTGATCGTTACATCTTTTTAGCGTAGATATTAGCACCTGCGTACTCTGTTGTTTTTACCTGCATTTTCTTCTGCACCAGCTGTACCATCACTTACTTTAGAGTTATTAGTTAGGTTCGCTGTGTCTACCAATAGAGTTCCATTATTATAGATTCCTCCACCATATTTATAAAGCAGTGTTGCTAGAAATCTCTGTTTCAGCTCCTCCTAATTCTACTGTTCCATCATTGTAAATCGCTCCACCTTTTTACAGAGAATGAATCTTTAATAGATCCACCATCGATTCTTAATGTGTTTCCTTTCACCTACATGGATCGCACCTCCACGAGTATCTTTTCCAAAGCAAATTTTGTTCTTGTGTTAATAATATTTGTATTACGTGAGTCAGTTTACACTAGCTTCCTCATTAATTTTAGTAGCTAATGAAATAGCTCCTCCAGTCTCATCAGCAGTTACATCTTTAATAGTAGTGTTCTCTATAGTAGCAGTCGCTGTACTTCCTGTCTCAAAACCAATGGCTCCACCAAATGTAGAAATGATGGTCCATTCCACCAGAACTCTGCTCCTGTTAATGTAGAATTAGTTAGTTCGAAGTTTCCTCCTCCAACTATATCTATAAAGCCTCCAGCAAATGTTACTTTTGAATTAGAGGCAGTAAATGTTGAGCCATCTATTTTAAGATCACTATTACCACTTACGATTGCTCCTCCACTTATACCATAGGCATCTCCAAGGTTATTGATATCAAATTTAGTATTTTTGATTTCTGCTGCTGCGTGTCTCATCGCAATAGCTCCACCTGTGTTAAATGTTCTCGCTACATTAATAGTAGAGTCTGAAAGTTCTAATTTAGCTCCTTCACTTACATAGATAGCTCCACCTTCGTTTGCTACATCAGTAATCTTGAACGTATGGTTTCCTGTAAAAGTAGAGTCAGAAATTTTTACTTTTGAATCACCAGTAGCATAAATTCTTCCTCCATTACCATCTCCACCTTCTAAAGTGTTATTTAGGATTTCAGATTTGTTTTCTAACGTAATTTCAGCTCCATAAGCATAGATTGCTCCACCATTTGGACGGATATCATCAGCAGTACCTGCTTTTTTCACAGCTTTAGAGTCTTTAATTGTAGTGTTATCTAATTTCAGTTTAGAACCACTGATATATACTGCTCCGCCGTTGTTTAAATTTCCGGTATTCCCTTTTTGAATAGTTGATTTCGTTAATGTAACATTAGCTTGTCTACCAATATCAAGTGGACGACCTATGTCATTACCATCTAACACTATACTATCAAATGTCACCGTACTTCCTTCTATTAGGAACATGTTGATATTTTGAGTTACCAACTTCAAAGTAAATCCATTACCATGAATTTTCCCTGTGAACGTATTAGGATAGTTATAGTTTTAGTAATATCTATATTTGCACTAGTACGATATCTTGTGCATTGTTATTTATCTTATCTTGCAATTCTTGTTCAGAACTTACATTACCTTGAAGCCCTGTTTCTGCACTTGCGCTAGAAGCCATAACAATATTCTGATTTAAAATTGCAGGTTGAACTAATGATAATCCTACTGATAAAGATACTGCCCCAATAGACAGCTTTCTTATAGAAAATCTTAGCTTCTTAAAGTCTCCTACCATATTTTTTTAATTTTCCTCCTTAATGAATTCAAATAACATCTTTAAAAAGTAAATGTATTTAATGATTAGAATTTCGATATTTTGTAATCATGATTTTTAAGTAAAACAATTATCTGTTTTATAATTATTTTTAAAGTCTAGACAACTTTCCTAAGCCTGAAAAATTAATCACTTTACTTAAAAAAATATTCAGCATACCCAATTTTATATTAAAAATTATATCAAATAAATTTAATATTGTAAATCAATAACTTAAACATACTATAAATTAAATTACAAACATTATATTAATAACGTTTTTCAAGATGGTTATTATCTAAATTTATTACTAAATATATCCTAACTAATAAGAAAAATAATATTTAACTTTAATGTCAAAAATATTAAAATTTTATTACCTAAATTTTTACATTTTTACATTTTTCAATATAACATGTAGTTGTAATATTATTTTCTGCTAACTATGGAATATAATAATATATTCTTAACTTTGCTGACCCTTTATTTAATTAGATATTAAACACTTTCAACTTAAATGCTTCTCCATCATAGTCAAGAACACTAACTGATGTATTTATAATTACACCACGCCCTACTTTTTAATCCCTTTTCTGTTAAGAATGAACGAATCAATCCACCATGACATACAGCAAGTATAGTTTTATCAGGATGTTCTTTGTATTTTTCTTTAAAAATTCTTCTATTCTATCTGCAACATCAGTATCTAGTTCCATACCACGGGTTTCCCCATTTTTCAAACCTGCGCATATTCATCAAATGATATTCCTTCATAATCTCCATGCTGATTTTTCTATTAAACGCTTATCCTTTATAACATCTAACACTTTGTTTATCTCATTATTAGAATTATCCAACATATACCTAGCAGTATCGAAAGCACGCCCTAAAGTACTACTATAAGCTACATCTATATTATAATCCGTTATTTTTCTTCCCAGCTTCTTTCCCTTGTTTTATTCCTTCTTCATTCAATGGTATATCGCTATGACCTTGTACTTTTTTTGTTTTTTTATTGTAATCTGTTTCTCCATGTCGTGCTAAAATTATACGCATAATAATCGCTCCTTCCGTAATTGAATATACTTCATATTATAAAAATATTCATTTTAAAAAAATAAAAGCTTAATTATTTTTATGTTACTTTATCACCATGATATCTTTTATTATAAACTTTCAATTTCATTTTTAAAACAAAAAGCTCTAATGCAATATATTACAGAATAATATATTGTTTAGAACTTTTTATTTATATTAATTTTAGATATTAAACTTTTCTAATATAAAATTATTTCCATCAAATCGTAAAATATTCAATGCTGTGTTTTTATAAGCTCTCTTGTTTCAGGATATAAACCTAATTCTCGTAGAAAAATACGTATCAAAAGCTCCATGACAGACTACAAGTATCGTTTTATTATTGTAATCTTCATACTTATCTAAAAAGAAAGAATGTGCTCTCTTATAGACATTTTCTTCTTGTTCGATTGTTTCTAAGTTTGAACCTGTATCTAGCGCTTTGAAATATTCATCGAATGTTGAGCCTTCAAAATCTCCGAAATACTTTTCAATTAACCTTGAATCAGTTACTAAATCTAGCCTTTCATTTTTGGCTATTGTTAGAATTATCAAGCATAAGACGCGCTGTCTCCAGTGCTCTTTTTAACGGACTACTGAAGACTGCATCAATATCAAAGTTGGTGATTTTTTGCCCAGCATTTATAGCTTGCTCTTTTCCCGTTTCGTTTAAAACAATATCACTATGGCCTTGAATAAGTTTATTTTTATTAAAGTCGGTCTCCCCGTGTCTTACTAATAATATTTTTCATAAGTACAACCTAATTATTCAAAAATAAAATCTTCATCTTCGATTGACTCAACGTTCATACTAACTACATATCCGTCTCCTTTTACACTAAAGAAGTCGTGGTTTTTAGTAGATGTATTCATAGCATTTTTCGATAATTGGGTTGATTTCTTTATCTTCGAAGTATCCAGGATATCCTAAGTTCACTAAAAGCGCGGTTAGCATTGTATTCAACATAATCTTTAACCTCTTCGAATAAAACCAATTTCACCATAAATATCTTTTGTATATTTAAGCTCATTTTCGTATAAATCAAGTAATAATGTGTACATTTCTTTATTAGCTTTTTCTTGTTCTTCTGGTGTTAAAGTTTTGAAAATCTCTGTGCATCAAAAACCTGTAAAACTTCCATGAATAGTTTCATCTAATAATATCTTACGGATAATTTCTCCAGATGTTGTAAGTTTCCCTTGTCCAGCTAGATATAATGGATAGAAGAATCCACTGTAGAAAATATAACTTTCAAGGAAAAACAGAAGCAACACGTGCCATATATAAAATCATAAGTCGGCACTTCTGGTTTAAATAATTTTTAGATAATAACTTTCGATAAGTTGTGCTTTATATTGAAGTTCTTCGTTATTTGGAACCCATTCATCTAATAAATAATCTGTTTCTTTACTAGGGATAAGTGATGTAAAGATAGTCGAGTAACTTTTTCGCATGCATTTGCTCCATCATTCCCATAAAAGCTATAAACAGCTTGTTTCTCATATCTTCTGTATGAAGAGATACTAGAGGCATCCCTTTTATCCCTGTTGAGTATCTAATCCTGTTAGACCTGCAAGAACTTTTTATAAGCATCTCTTTTCTTTATCGTTTTAAGTCTTCGTTCCAGCTTTTTAATATCTTTTGATACTTTGAACTCTGTATCTACCCAAAAATTGAGCGATATTTTGACGCCAGTACATAAATGTTAGGTCATCTTGTTTATTCCAGTTTACTGCTTTCATAGTTAATAATAATTCCTCTCTTTTCTATATCGAACATGATGTACATTCTTCAACTGAAAGAAGTTTTGTTTCTTGTGTAGTATAGTGATTTCAACCCTTTATGGTGAGCATAAATGTAATATCTAGCTAACTCTCTTGTTGTAATATCAGAATTTACATATAAAATTACAGAAATACCTTGGTCAATATGTTCTTGGATTACTGCCATTAGGTCGATAAGTTTCATTTGATCCATTGTAAATGCTGATTTATAGTACTATTGTGTTTTTGGACTAAGGTATGGCATTGGATAGAATGTTTCGGCATTACCATAACTTCTGCGTTCAATTTTGTCAACAATCGGTAGTACACTTGATGTTGAGTTTTGAACGTATGAAATACTTTGTGTTGGAGCTATCGCCATTCTATATGCGTGGTATAATCCGTTTTCTTTTACTCTATTTTTTAGGCTGTGCCAATCTTCTTTCGTAGGAATATAAATCCCTCAAATAATTCTTTAACTTTATCTGATTTTTGGGAGATAGTCATTTTGTAATATACTTAGTGAAATATGTTCCATTGTAGTAATCAGATTTTTCAAAATCTTTAAATGTTTCTTTGCGTTCTTTAGCAATTTGCATTGAACGTTCTATTGTGTAGTAGTTCATCATCATAAAGAAGACGTTAGCAAAATCTTTTGCCTCTTCGCTATCATAAGCGATTAAGTTCTTCGCTAAATAACCATTTAGGTTCATCGCTCCAAGTCCAACAGAGTGGAACTCTTCGTTTGCTTTTTACTACACCAGGTGCATTTTTGATTTTTGTTGAATCACTAACAAACGTTAAAGCGTCCATACCTGAATAGATTGACTCTTTAGGTTTTTGCTTTCCATTACATTAACAATATTTAATGAAGCAAGGTTACATGAGATATCACGTTTGATAACATCACTTTCCCCGTAGTCTTTAATTACAGAAGTTTCTTGAAGTTGGAAAATTTCTGTACATAGATTACTCATTTTTGCTTGACCAATTTCGCGAAGCTCATGAGTTTTTGTTCGCATTATCTTTGAACATTAAATATGGATATCCAGATTGTAATTGTGTTTGCGCTATAAGGTTAAGCATATCACGAGCATCAAATTTACGTTTTATAATATTTTCATTAGCAACGAAGTCATCGTAGTATTCTGCAATGTCAATATCATCTAATACTAAACCATATTCTTCATAAATAGAATGTGGGCCGAACATATAGAACTCTTTGTTCTCGCGTGCTAAATCAAAGAATAATGACGGTACGATAATACCTGTAGAAATAGTTGGTAAACGTAGTTCCTCATCAGCATTAACTTTTTTCGTGTCTAAAAATTCTAACACATCATAGTGGAAGATATTTAAATATACCGCTCCTGCTCCAGGACGTTGTCCTAGTTGATCTGCGTAAGCAAAACCTGTATTCTAGTGATTTGGCTACTGGAATAACACCTTTAGCCACACCTTTTATTCCTTTAATACTTTCTCCACGCGCACGAAGTTTTGATAAGTTAATCGCAACACCACCACCAATTTTTGAAAGTTGTTTCGCTGTTGAGTCAATGTAGTTGATAGAATTTAGTGAGTCGCCTACTTCTAATAAGAAACAAGAAACTAACTCTCCACGGCGACTTCTTCCAGAGTTTAGGAATGTTGGTGTCGCTGGTTGTAATCTTTGTTCAAGCATTGCAATCATAAGTTCTTTAGCTAATGCTGTATTTCCATCACCAAGATACATTGCTACGATAAATACGTGTTGGTTAAAGTTTTCTAAATATTGTTTTTTTATCATTAGTTTTTAGTGCGTAGTCTTTGTAAAACTTACTTGCTGCCATGTAGCTCTTGAATTCAAACTTGAAGTTTTTAGCAAGTTCTAGACATTCTCTATTTCATCTTCAATATATTTATCAAAAAAATATTATAATAGAAGTTTTCTTCTACTAAATATCTTAATCTTTTCATTTCAGAACTGAATTTTTACAGTTCTATGATCAACTTCACGAAGAAATTCTAGCAACTTCTTGGTCTTTTTCTAACTTGAAAAATCCATTATCTCCTCTTTTAGTTACTTCATTATTAAGTTCTATATGATTAAATTTCTCCATTATTGACACTCTCAAATATATTTTCTAAATTTTATTAAGTCTTTTGTATTCCATGTAATTCTATTTTCATCAATAGCGGGACATTATATTGTTCACTTATTATTTCTGAGGCTTTTGCAAATCTATTTCCCCAATTTTTGTACCGCTTCCAACTACTCCTTTTTAGGTACTTGTAGTTTTCTTTTAGAAATCTCTCAACATCTTCTGGAACTTTTCCAAAACCAATAGTCGAGCGTTAGTATGTAGTCGAAATCAACCTCATAATCGATTTCCCATAGGGTCTATAACATCTTCTTCTAGTAGTTTACATCTCTACAAATCTTTTTACAATTACCTGTTAATGAAAAAGAAAAATTACTTTCATCTTTGTCACTCTCCACAAAAAGTATTTCCGAAATATTTCCCGGAAATTTCTAACTTAATAATTATTATACACTCTATTATTCTTTTTCAATGATTATTTTACTTATCGCCTTTTTATTTTGAAAAATTTATTGTAATATTACTATTATCAATTACTCGCGTTTTTTCTTTTTAATTGACAGAAAATATTAGGGTAAAAATTTAAAAAGATCTTAGCAAATTCTTATCGCTTAAAATCTTTTTGTCAATATTAATTATTTTTGTTTTACCGCTCTACGTGCAAACTCTGAAAAAAATAGAAGTTATCTACTCTATGACGATCTCATTATAATGTAAGAAGTCTGTTCCTTCTGTATAAACATCGCTTCTTAGGACTGCAATATGACGATGGCCGTTTAAGTCTATATAAACCTGATCTTCATCATTTTACAGGTTCAATTTTGAAGTCTTTATTTCCGTATGAAATTTTTGATTCCTAAATCTTTTTCTAAATACTCATATAAAGATTCTTCAACACGGTTAGTTGGCAAATTACCAATAGTATTTTTCTAATATAATCCTTTATCCAAAATTACCGCCTCGCCATTGACAATACGTTGACGCAATAAGTAGGTAAGTTTTTCACTCAGGTTGAACAACACCAAGTTTGACTAAAAATCAGGGGCTTCTATTTCTTCATTTATTATTACTTTTGTCTTAGCTTCTAAATCTTGGAATTGATGACGTTCTTTAAAAGCTTAATATCCCTGTTACAGGTAATCTATATCTGTGAACATCTAAGACTATTGATCCTTTCCCTTGTATTTTATGGATATATCCATTTTCTAAAAAGCAATAACAAGGCTTTCCTTATAGTTTCCCTAGAAACATTGTATTTTTCTAGCTAATTCATTCTCACTTGGTAATATACTATTAGCTTTATATTGCTTATTTTCTATTTGTTCTCTTAATTCTAAATAGATTTTTAAAAACTTATTCATGATTTCCCCAAAATAAATAATTGTATATATTTTTAACACAATTTTAAGCAATATTAAACGTTTTTACTCAAAAACTTTCATTATCCTCAGCTAATTTTGTTATTTGCTGTAAATACGTAAACTAACATTCTCTAAAATGAGTTATACGCCACTGTATTTTTCACATTTAGTGTGTATGTTATAATATATGTTGTGGAGGTATAACTATGAAACATTTTTCACAAATAGCATTATCGCTATTCAAAAAACTTTTGCTTTATTTATATTCAGTATTTTAGCAATCATTTTTATAATTGTTTTTAACCTTTGATTTTTACAAAAATTTCTATGACAAAGAGAATGTAGCTCCTTCTATAAATACAACTAACTCTGAATTAATAAATAACACAGAAAATTTGCTGCATATTTAAAAAGGTAATGCTTCACTAAATAAAAATTGGTTTTCTGATAAAGACATACTGCACATGGTTGATGTTAAAAATCTTTATGATGTTAGTTTCAAGGTAATGATTATTTGCTTAATAATCTTTTATTATAACTACGATAATCATCATAATTACTAAGAAAACTAAAAAACCCTTACTTTTATATCACAAAAGCATTTTAATAAAAACTTTAGCAATCTTTATCTTGTTAATTGCTATATTAGCTGGTATTATTGCTTATAACTTCAATTCGTTTTTGGATTAAGTTCCATACTATCTTATTTTCTAATGACCTATGGTTACTTAGTCCTGATGAATCTAATTTAATAAAAATGGTCCCTCGAGGAATTTTTATTAGCTTAATTACTAGAATAATTATTCATATTTTTATAGTATTTACCCTGTTATTAATAACAAATATTATTGTTAAAAGAAAGATAACTTCTAAATAGACTATTTGATTATGTTTAATATAATACTTAGATAATTATTTTCCTAATTAAGAGTCTTGTGTTTTAAAATTTTATTTATTTCTAGAATGTGATATAATTATTCTTATCTTAATGCAATAATAAATTGATGAAAGGAAATGTAATGGCTAAAAATAATAAAGATATAGTTACCGAAGACAAAGTAACATTTAGGTATGTGATGCCTGCCTAGAGTCAACCTTAAAACATTGATACCTAAACTTAAGAAAAAGCACCTAATGCTGAATTTATTATAGGTTGTCAATCGTACTGCAGCCCTGGTAGAACTCAAACATTTACCCTTGTTAATAGTAGAATTTGTATTGCCGATACTGAGGTCGAGCTTATGCCTTTAGTTGACGAAAAACTTCGTGATAGAATGAGTGCAGAGGACGAAGAAAAATATAGAAAACGTCTGGAACGCCGCCTTGAAAGAACCGTTTATTTTATTGTTCCAGAGAATACTTCTATTAGAGTAGGCGAAAACAATAAATATAAACTCAGATGGTATTATTGCACGTAAAGCTGGAAAATCTTATCTTGATAATCTTATTATAGAAGGACATGTAGATAATAATACACCTGGGACCTATGATATTGTTTATAAAATTAATATCGATGGCAAAAGAACATAAAAGAACTCGCACTATCACTGTAATAGATGAAAACAGCTAATATGTTTTCCAAAAGATATATAATTAACCCTTTTTAGAATAATAATCTAAAAAGGGTTAATTCTAACTCTAAAATAAAATCAGTTATTTTATTTTTGAAAATAGCGTTTACTTTTTGTGTAAATGTGTTATAATATAATTAAAAGAATAAATAGGTTGGAGGTTTTTAATTATGGAAAACAAATATTCTAAAATACTAGTTGCTGTTGATGGTTTCTAAACAAGCTGAGTGGGCTTTTAAAAATGCCGTAGCTATAGCACAGAGAAATGAAGATGCAGAGTATACATTGCCTCTGTTATTGATGCGACAATTGCTACTTCTGGTTTATCAGATCCATATATCTTCAACTCATTCTACAAACGTACTAAAGAATTGGTTGATAGTTATATTGAATCTGCTAAAAGCAGACGGTCTTACTAAAGTCACTGGTATTGTTGAACAAGGTATCCCAAAAATTGTCTTAGCGAAGACATCGTCGATGAAAAAGAAATCGACTTAGTAGTTTGTGGATCTTCTGGTTTAACTGGATTCAAACGTATGCTTATGGGATCAGTATCTGCAAAGGTATCGTTAGATATGCTAAATGTGATGTAATAATCATTAAACAACGTTCTATCCTGGAGACTTTGAAGCTACTATCGCTAAAAATTCCAAGAAGATCAAGATAAACTAAAATAATTTTAATACCCTTAGATAAATATTTATCTAAGGGTATATTTTTCATTTGAAAAACAAGCCACTGTTCTAGAATAGTAGCTTGTTATTTGCTTCTATATAATTAGTTGTTTTCTTTTAGGAATTCAACAGTTTTTGGATAACTAATTCTCCGCGAAGGTCTTCTACACTAATACGTTCTTACTCCTTCTTCTGTCATATTGTACATAGTTGCAAGTTCTTTTTACTTCTGCATCGATATCAGCATCCGTTACTTCAACTTTCTCAACTTCTGCAATTTCTCCTAATACGAATGAAGTTTTGATTTTATTCTCAGCATCAGAACGCATTTCTGCTTTAAGCTCATCAGCACCTTTACCAGTGAATTGTTCATATAATTCAAATGATAACCCTTGACGTGATAAGTTTCCAGCGAATTGTTCGAACACAGAATTAACTTCTTGATCGATTAGTTTTTGTTGGTACTGTTAATTTTGCATTTTCAACAGCTGTAGAAATCACTTTGTCAGAATAAGCTTTTGCAGCCGCTTCTTCTTTTTGAACTCTAATTTCTTCTTTTAATTTTTCTTTGTATTCAGCTACTGTTGAAGCTGCTTCTTTTGAAAAATTCTTTAACAAACTCATCTGTTAACTCTGGTAAAACTTTTTCTTTTACATCGTGAATTGTTACTTCAAATTTCGCTTCTTTTCCAGCTAAATCAGCTACTTGATAGTTTTCTGGGAATGTTACGTTAACTTCAGTATCTACCGGTGCAGCTTTCCTTCTAATTGATCTTCGAATCCTGGGATAAATGAACCTGAACCTAATTCTAACTCATATCCTTTAGCTTCTCCACCTTCGAATGCTTCATCTCCGATGAATCCTTTAAAGTCGATAACTACGATATCTCCTTTTTTAGCTTCACCTTCTTTAATTTGCCATTCAGCTTGGTTGCTTAGTAGTCTTTCTAATCTTTCTTCTACATCAGCATCAGTTACTTCCACTTCTTCTTTTTAATTCCTAAGTGTTTATATTCACCTAATTCTACATTTGGTTTAACAGTAACTACTGCTTCAAATGTTACTCCATTTTTCTTTGCTAATTTCTTTTTACATCTATATCTGGCATAGCTAATGGTGAAACTTTTAACTCATCAATAGCTTTAGTGTAAGCAGCTGGTAATACTGCATCTACTGCATCTTGATATAATGCTTCTTCACCGTACATTTGGTTAAATACGGCTCTTGGTAATTTACCTTTTTCTAAATCCAGGTGCATTAACACGTTTTACAGCGCGTTTTGAATGCACTATCTAATCCTTTCGCAAACTCTTCTTTTGACGCTGAAAAAGAAATAACTACTTTTTCCATCTTCTTGATTTAAAAATTTGTGACATTTATTCTTCCTCCAAAAATACTTTTTAGTATTACAAAAATATTAGTATAAAATACTAAAAACTCTTGATTAATATATAGTAAATGTAGTAAAAAGTCAATTGTTAGTGTTGGAAAATGTACTCTAAAAGTTTTCTCAATATATTCTTTAGCAAATCAGGGTACACTATCTAGCGCTTTTTCTAATACACTAAAAATATTAACTTCAATTAACTATATTTTTACTATTATCTCCCATTTTAGATATTTATTAAAAGTCTTTTATCAATATATCGTTTTGTCTATATTCGGGATAATAGTATTCTAATAACTTGTAAAATCTAGGAGTATGATTAATTTCTAAAAGATGTGTTAATTCGTGAACTACGATATGTTCAAGACAAGATATCGGATATTTTACAAGTTCTTCATTTATCCATATGCGCTTAGCTTCTAAATTACATGTCCCCCAACGTGTGTTCATCTTTTTAATACGCAATTCATTTGCTTTAACATCCATTATCGGCTCATATTTTTTTATAAAGTAAAAGGCTTTGCTGGCAGTTTTTCTCTTATACCCTTTTGAAATATTTTCTCTCTATCTTGGTTTTCATCTTTTACAACTAATACTATTTTTCTTCTGTTATTATCAAGGTATTTTTATTAGACTTTACGACCTCTACAGGCAGCTCTTGCTCAAAAACAAAATAAGTTTCCCTGTTTTATACTCTCTTTTTAGGTGAATTGTTGACAATATTATTTTTTTCCGTCTTTTTAGTTCGGCTATATTATCATGTATCAATTTTTATTATATAATTTGGCGTTCTAAGAGGAGCTTTGACAACTATATCACCATTTTTCACTCGTAGATAAATTTTTTCATACCTTTGCGTATTTCACAGTGATATCTAACTCCCCACTTTTAATTTTTATTCACAATAATAAGCCTCCTTCACCTTATTATTTCAACTCATTCCCTACTAGTGCTGTTCCTATTCTTATATGGGTTGCGCCTTCTTCAATCGCTATTTCATAATCATTACTCATCCCCATCGATAAAAACTCACACGGAGCATATTCTAAAACATAAGCCTCTTATTTCATCACGAAGTTCTCTTAATTTTCTAAAAACAACTGCGCAATGTTGCCTCGTCTTCTAGAAATGGAGCCATTGTCATAAGTCCAACAACTCTAATTTTTGGGTATTTTTCTAAACCTTTAACGAACTCTAATACTCGCTTCAGGTGTTAAACCATGTTTACTTTCTTCCCCAGATGTATTAACCTGTACAAAACAATTAATTACATGTTCTGCTCTTTTTCTATTTCAACCGCTAAACTCTCACGATCTAAAAGCATGAAAGTAATCTACTTTATTTATTGCGTCTCGCACTTTTCTTGTTTGTAAACTTCCCTATCAAGTGCCAAGTAGCTTCAGGAAACTTTTCTTTTCTTTCAATATAATTAACAGCTCTATTTTCTGCGAAATCGTGAACACCTGCTACTTGTAGCTTCTTTCACGCTCATCACCAACATATTTTTGTTACAGCTATTAAGGTAATATCTTCAAAATTTCTACCGCTTTTTGACAAATATTTTTATATCGTTATTAATCTTCTAAATTACTTTTTACATTCACCTTTGTACCTCTAAATTTAGTCTATAATATCATCTTACCATATTTTTAAGCTAAAAATATAAGGAGCAGGTTAATTGCACTAGATCTTTCTATCACCAAAATGCCTAGTACTATAACTCTACTCCTTGTGTTTATTATTTTATTTTTTAGCGACTAACTCCAAAGTTTTTCCTTCTATCTTTCCTATAGTTTCAGGTGTATATTTTCCTCTACCCAATCAAGAACTTGGTCATTGTAATAATCACTCATAAAGTGGCCACTTTGTCCTGGACCAACTACATGATAACCTACTTTTTGCATCGAAATCATAAACAAATCTCCAAGAAGCACTCATGATTTACCAAACCATCATCAGTTTGTTTAGCTGCTTGAACAGTTACTTTAGATCCTGAAATCGGATATTCTTTTGGATTTAAGAAATAAGCCAACAGATCTGAAGATTTTGACAGTGGATGTCTAAAGCCTAATTTATGATTAGCTCCCCACTTCCATGAATTTACATTTTCACCATATTTTGTTTTTAAGTTCTGATATAGCTGTATTTAAACTTTCTTCTAAAACCTTATTAAGTCCACCTTTTTCTTCAATAAGATTTATTTTCTTACCTGCAAGAGCATCTCGTAAAAATCTTATCAACATAGCTTTCTTTATGCGGCATAAATTTATACGCTTCAGGACTCATCTTATCTTTTAGGATTTTTCACGAATAACTCGCATCCATGTATCATATATTAACGGTGCTGCTTCATCTTTATTATCCATGTAATCCCAACTATTTAATTTATTATATACATCTTTGTTAGAAACTGATGTATTTTTCAATAAATCTTTTAAAAATTCCTGTGCATATAGATTTTTTGGTATCCATTTGAAGATTTTTCATATCATCTACTGTTAAATCATTCTTAACTTTTAACACTTCATCAATTCTTGCTTTTCTATACGGTTGTGCCCAAACGTTTGAAGTATGATAATCTGTTTTTATATGTTTCTGTATTGGCAGTCGCAATAAAACCTTCTTCTGGATTAATAACTTTTGGTAATTTATCAAAAAGAAATATAACCATCCCATCCGTACTCACTACTGTATCCTGGAACTGGTAAATTTCCATCACCTTTTTGCGAATAGGGACATTACCGTTTGATTTATAGACAATATTACCTTCATTATCTGCAAAAACAAAGTTTTGAGCTGGTGCTTCAAAGTCTTCTAATGCTTTTTCAAACTCTTTTCCAATTTTTTTAGCTTTTATCTATTTTTAAAAATTGCTTCTAATTCTTGTGTTGACTCTAGAGCTGTCCATTGCATAGAAAAAACTCTTATTAGTCTCTCCAAGAGGTTTTAATAATTCATCAATAATTGGACCATGTTTTTGTTCTTACTACATCAAATTTTTCATCATTTCCATTTTTAACTTTTTATATTGTAAGAATCTACCTGTGCATCGTAGTACTTTCCATCATATTCAAAAACGATGTGGGTTATTTGCATCATGTTTTTCGATATATAAATCTGAACATCAGGACCAAAATTAGTAACACCCCAAGCTATATGCTCATTATGACCTAGAATAATTCCTGGGATACCTGGGAAAATAACACCAGAAACTTTATTGTCAGGAGTATTTGAGACTCATTTGATACCATACTGATGGTGTTGCAAGCCCTAAGTGTGGGTCATCAGCTAATAAAGGTTTCCCTGATTTTGTCTTCTTCCCAGAAACTACCCAGTTGTTACTACCATTTTCCATAGGTGGACGTTCTGTATTAGCTACCTTCTCATCTACTTTAACATCTATACCTAAGTTAGCTTTTAATAATATCTTCATTATCTTTGTTTTTCGAAAAGCTTTCCAGCAATAATTGTTTTAAATTTTTCTTCTCTAAATTATTTAAAAACCCAAGAGTTAAATCCTAAATGATCCCTAGTGTCCTCCAAGGGTCATAAGCCATATACTTCCCAATTGTTAGCGAATCAATAGCTGTCCATTTTTCTGGTTTATAATTTAATAAAGAAAACTCATATGATAATTTATTATTTTTATCGCCTCATCAATATAAGCGTTAACTCCCCTTCTGCATAATCGTTTAAGATTTTTAGCATCATCTGAATAGCCTGCATATGAATCCTCTGCTGCTTTACGCAATGAAAATACTAAAAACTTTTATCTGTTTCTAACGCGGCTTTTTCCTACAATTTCAGATAATCTACCACTCGCTTGTCTATGAGCTAAATCCATCTGGAATAATCTATCTTGAGCATGAACATATCCTTGTGCTCGATATAAATCTTTTTCATTTTGTGCTTCTATCGTTGGAATACCTTTGTTATTACGAGTTATTTTGACATTATTTTCTAAAAATTCACCTCGACTCTTTCCTTCTATCGTCGGTAACGACTTATTCACAAAAATAATATCCATACCAGCACTAATAACTAAAAAGTGCCAATAATCCTATTACTAATCTTTTAATAATTTTTAAATACTTTTTACTCATAATACCTCCTACTATTTTCTTATGAACTAGTATATTTTTCAATTATAGTAATAATATTACTGTTTTGCAAATGGAGTTTTCTTAAGAAATATACGCTTAATACTAGATATTCTATATTAAACTTCTAATTTTTATATAATGGATAAAGTATATCTTTTATTTTTCACAAATCAATATTTATTTTTTTATATTCATTCTTTCTACTCATCATTTTTATTTTTAATGTTTTTCATATTTTACAAATATAATCTTATCGTTCTCCTTTAATTTAATTATATTTTTATAAAATTTTTAAAAAGGTTTGAAGTAAAGATACTTCAAACCTTTTTAAACACTATTATATTTTTGTGAATTCCTCTTTATATTATTCAACACCCTAAGAAGAAGTATATAATACAGCTTATAAATAAAATTCCTAAGCTAAAAAATAAGTAATAAATGCTATATACTAACAATAAAAATGCAACAACATTATGATTAATATTTTTCTTGAATAACACATATATTAATAATAAAAATAGTACTATTAACAATGCAAAATATGGCCAAGCAAGTTGTCCCATTACTTGAAAAATAAAATGCATATCTTTTGTCGAAACATTAGCACTATCTTGTGTTAGTCTTGTTTGCTCTCGAATCTGATCAACAATCTTTTGTTCGTAGATATTCATTTCTACATACTCTTTAAATATGCTTATCATTCCGCCAATAAAGACTACATAACCAATATACACAATACTTGAAATAACTCAATAAAGTTTTTTTCTGATTTTTCAAAAACATTATTTATCACCTTTTGTTTTACATTTTAGCACATGTTCCATAAAAATGATAATGAATTATCTTGTACTTCAAAAAGAATATTCTTTCTTCATATATTCGATAAGTTTGTTAAAAAATTGGATTTGAAACTTTTTCTATCGTGTTACAATTAGTGCATATTAGATGATGATGTAATTGACCATCAACACTTTGTCTTAAATGATATTTAGATACACCATTACTGAATGATATTTTTTCCAAAATTTTTAATTCATAAAAAAATATCTAATGTTCTATATACTGTTGCTATACCAATATCTGGTGTTTTTCTTTTAAGATAAAAATACAATTCCTCTGCACTCAAATGTAGCTCAGCTATTCTCTACTAAAATCTCAACAATTTTCTCTCTTTGTGGTGTGAGTTTATATGGAGATTTTGAATAATTTTATTATTTCATCATAAATATTCATATATTATTTCGTGCCTTTCCTATTTTTAAGTACGCTAATGCCAACATAGTCTTACTGTCAGTTATAATATTTTCATCAAGAAGTCTAAAAAGCTTCATCTAATGGGTATTTTTAAATTAATAAATTCATCATCATCAGGATTTTGTTCTCCTGCATGTTCTAAACCATCTACAAAAGTAAATGGTAATCAACTCTGAACTGTATCCTAACGCTACATGAACATCACAGCTTTTCTAATCTATCCTCAGTTACCAGATATCCTGTTTCTTCCTGTAACTCTCGTATTGCAGAAAGCTTTTTATTGTCTTCTCCAGGTTCTAATTTTCCTGCCGGTATCTCTAACGTTACAGCTTCAATTGCTTTTCTATATTGTTCAACTAAAATTACTTCATTATCTTTTTGTCAACGCAAAGAACTGCTCCCCTATGATTTATAAGCTCACGTTTTGACACTTCTCCATCAGGTAAACTTACTGTATGTACCTCTACATCAAGAACTTTACCTTTAAAAATTTTTCTCAACAGATATTGTTTTTCTTCTAAATCTTTTCTCATAACTTCCTCCAATTACTTATAAATTATATTCATCAAGATCATGGGCAATCGATACTTTAATAGTTTTATCTATTTTTCTACCACGCTTTTTCTGTATCAATATCATATCTTGCACTTACTATGCGTTAAAAATAATCTTTTTACTGTACTCTCTGTAATAAAAGTTTTCTATATCCAAAAATACTTAAATGATAATTTTTCCTAGCATGATGTGCATCTTTTTCATCTAAATAAGTACACTCTGAAATAATAATATCACTATTTTTCACAAACTCATTTAACTGTGGAAAATATCTCGTATCTGGAATAATTACAATTTCTTTTTGGTTTATCTTCCGATAAAAACTCAGAAAAATTATATGTAGTTCCGTTGTAAAACAAAACTATCCTGTTCTTTTTATATTTTTATAAAATGGTCCCGGCATTATCCCTAATTTTTAATTTTTCCGCATCTAAGCTTCCCTTTTGATTTTTAAAGATAATTTTATAGCCAAAACACTCTATATTGTGGTTTAGAGGATAGGCGGATACTACTACAGTTTTATTATCTATTATACACTGTTCGCTAGAAAATTCAACGTATTTAACATCAAAGTTAAGTGAACAATGTGTGAACAGAAGATTTTGTTCAACAAATTGCCTTATTCCTACTGGACCATATATTGTTACTCCCGATTCCTTACTGTCCAAAAGAAAATTACGCGAAGATAAAAAAGCCTATAAGACCTAATATATGATCAGCATGCAGGTGACTAATAAATATTTTTGTTATTTTTGTCGGTTTTAATATTTGTTCTTATAATTTGGTGTTGAGTTGCTTCTCCGCAATCAAACATCCAACACTCTTTTAGCTCTTGCATAAAATTAAAAACAAAGCTTTGCGTATTTTCTAAATTTTGCAGGGAGTCCTGCTCTGTTCCTAAAAATTGTAGTTTCATATGTTCTATCCTCCTTTCAAATTATTCAGATTTGATATTATTACCTTGTTCTTTAGTATACTCTGTAGAAAAAACTTCAGAGTGGAAATACTATCTTCTCTGAAGTTTTCTTTTTATAGTTTTACTACAAAAACCTGGGCATCTTGTAAAACAAGTAATAACATGCTCAGACCCTGCTGGTATTTCTAATAGTTCAAATTCATTAACTATTTCTACTTGTTCATCATAAGCAACTGTTATTTTTACCACTAATATTCAGTAATAATATAGTTTTATCATTGCTATATGAGTCAGTTTGGTTTCCTGTTTTCAAATTCATATGAACTACTTGATAGCGTTCATTTTTCTAAAATTATTCCACCTAATAATGTATTTTTATCTAATTTTACTTTTTCATAATAATTATCTTCCTTTGCGTTTATATAATCCATCTTCTTCTATCATTATCAATTTATTTTTAAATAATCTTCCAACCCGCTCGTTTGAAACTTCCCTTACTCATGCCGAATACAGCTTTAATATCTTCTGGTGACGATTTATCAGTAAATTCGCAGTAGCCATTATTTTCAATATAGTCCATAATAGCTTGTCCATCGCTATCCATTCTTTCATGAGCACGCGGTAAAAATGAGCCGTTAACTTCACCGTTATCTTTAACCCCAATAACACGCAAAGTAACTTTTTCTCCAAGTCGTGGTTCACGTTCACGTTCGCTTTCGTGAACAAAAATCTTATAGCCATCTTTTGATAATAGGAATGTACCACACGCATCAAACGATATGGATATGCCTCTATATCTTTATTTTTCAGGCTCTTTGGTGCTTTTGAGTAAAGAGAACTTATAATAGTTTCTGTCGCAAGACGCGCAAACAATTGCCCACTAAAATCACGGCGTAGAGTTATGAATAATTCATCCCCCTCTTTTGGCCAAACACTCTTTAATTTTGGTAAATCTTCTCCTAGAAGAGGAATTTCACGAGAAAATCCAATATCTAATCCTACTCTATCTTCTTCTACTTTTACAACTTTACTAAAAGCATAATCACCATAGATAACTTCGGAATATTTGGTGTTGCGAATAATTTCCACTTCTTGAGGGATAAACAAACATAGAATATTCTTCGCCAACTTCATAATCATCTAAACTCTCTACATCTGATTCATTACAACTTATTTCTTCATCGCTTGGCCTTTTAAAAACTAATGACGAACTCTTTTTCTCCACTAGCTCCAAAAAGTGAATTTCTCCTGTCATACTTAATATCTTCTTTTTTTCCATCTAATACCTCTTTTCTTTTATATTTTAACTATTATTCTAGATTTATTCAATTACTTATATCAATTCATACTTCTATTTATTTCTATAGGCTGACACCCAATATCAACCTTTAAATCACGCGGTAAAAAGCAGTATCAAGGTGTACTTACTTAACCATATTCTTTATTTGTTCTAATTGATTTACTCTTATCTCCTTAGGGAGGAACCTTCTTATTTCATCTTCATTATACCCTACTTGTAATCTTTTTATCATCTACTATGATAGGTCTTCTAAGCATCCCTGGATTATCTTGAATAACTTTATACAACTCTTGAATCGACATACTCTCAATATCTAGATTTAATTTTTGGAAAGTTTTTGATCTAAAAAGAAAATAATATCCTCTGTACCATGCTCTGTAATAGATAAAATATTTTTTAATTTCATCCGTTGTCAGTGCCTCAGAAAAATATTTCTCTACAAAGTCAATATGGTTTTCTATAAGCCAAGCTTTTGCTTTTCTACAAGAAGTACAACTAGGCGATGTAAACAATGTAACAACCATCAGCACTCACACTCCTTTATAAAAAATAACATTAATATTTTTTTATAATTCTATATACTATTATATTATACTACATATACTCCTTTGGCAATATAATATTGAAGAAATATTTTACTTTGCCAACTGAAACACTTAAATAATATGTCCTAATAATAAATGTTTTTAATAAATTAATAACTAGTTTTTAGCTATTTAATTAAATAATTTTTATCATATAGCGTAAAAATTTCCGATTAAAATTCTAGTGGATTTGCATGACAAATTATCACTAACTCCTTGACCTATAATGTGAAATTGACAAACAAGTATCCATGTGTTAATATATAACTATGCCAGCATGGCGGAATTGGCAGACGCACTGGACTCAAAAATCCAGCGATGGCAACATCGTGCCGGTTCGACCCCAGCTGCTGGTATAATCGATTAAGACAAGGTTTTTAAACCTTGTCTTTTTTTGTTTTTTATACTTTTTGAAAATGAAAATTACTAAAAATTACTACTTTATAATAATCCATCTAATTTATTACCTCCAGCTATTTTTGCTTTACAAGGCAGTAGATTTATGATACTATGTATAACAAAATGCTGTTTTTATTAAATAAAAATAATTGAAAGGAGATTCTTAATGGAGATTAACATTTCCCAAATATTAAAAAGGAACTTTGGAAGCATGCATACTGCAATTAATAAAACGTAAAGACATGTATGGTTGTGAAATTACGGAACAACTTTCTAATTATGGCCTAGATATCGTAGCACAAGGAACTATTTATCCATTACTTATGAAAATTAGAAAAAGAAGAGCTAGTTACCAGTTACTTAAAAGAAAGCAACTTTGGCCTCCTAGGAAATATTGTTCGATTACTGAGGGAAGGTAATAAATATATAGTTAATTTTAAAGATGTATGGAGCAATATAAGTACAACGATAACTGAGATTTTAAAAATGACTAAGATTAAAAAGAAGGAGCTATTATGAACATCACTGACTTAATAAAACAAAATAATGAACTTAGATCACAACTAATGAAGAAAATAAAAATATTACGAAGAACTTTTGATTGCTTGTCGGATGAAAAATATTACAAAAAGAATCAGAACTAGAAATTCAACTACTTGAAATATTACAAGATTTAATTTTATATCAAAAACAAGGAAAAATTTCACGGATGTTTTCGGGAATGACATAGATAAATTATCTTCATCGATTCTTCTAGAACTTCCAAAAGGAAAAACAAAGTGAAACTATTAAGATTTATTTTTGTCTATTTCTTAATATTAATTATTAGTGCTATATTCCCTTCTGTTTTCACCAAAACTATCGAGCCAATCACAACAATGTTCTCTATATATTATTAGCTTTAGGGTCATCAGTTTGCTTATATTTATTAATTTATAAAAACAGAGAAAAATAAATGGTTTATATATATTTCTTCATTAATTATATTTGAAATTTCTTTTATTTCAATCCCAATTCTTAATAAATTAAAAATGGTTCAGAATACCTTTCTTATAAAAGTAACAGTATCAACTGGTTTCTTATACTTCTTCGGAATTTTTGTGTACTTTCACTACATATACATATTTTTTTAACATTCAAGAAATACTATTCTAAAAATTATAATCTATTATGCTCGGCAACAATTCGTCGAGCTTTCTTTTTCTGAAAAAGTTCACCTATAGCAAATAATTTTATTTTAAAAATAACATTTTTATTCTTGAATAATTTTTTTAAACTTGTTATAATATTAAAACAATGATACAGGAGGTGAGATTATGCATAATTCTATTTTTGACAACTTAAAAAAAGGCGGAACAAGGAGCTAAACTAAGTATTTTATCATACTTATTCCTTACTATATTAAAATTAGGAGCTGGTTTTATCTTCGTTCTTCTGCACTTTTTGCTGATGGAATAAATAACGCAACAGACGTAATTTCTTCGATTTGTGTTCTTGTAGGTCTAAAAATTTCTCGAAAACCTGCTGATGAAGATCATCTCTATGGTCACTTTAGAGCAGAACTTATTTCAACACTTATCGCCTCTTTTATTATGCTCTATGCAGGAATAGAAGTTATAATTTACGCTGTAGAAAAATTATAACTAATAGTTATGAACAACCTAATATATTATCAGCTATTGTTGCTTTTATAGCGTGTGTTATTATGCTCGGTGTTTATTTTTATAATATTCGTCTATCGAAAAAATTAGGTAGTAAATCTTTACAAGCTGCAGCTTTAGATAATCTTAGTGACTCTCTTGTTTCTCTAGGTACTTTAATCGGAATTGTTGCAACATATTTAGGTTTTCCTATTGCTGATTCTATAGTAGCCATTATTGTTGGCGCACTTATAGTTTGGACCGCATCAAATATTTTTCAAAGAATCTACCTATGTTCTTACCGATGGCGTTGACACCGAAATAATCGAAAAAGTTAATGATCTTGTCAAAGATATTGATGGTGTTATTTCTATAGTTGATACTAAAGGACGTACACATGGGTTATTGTATTTTATTGATATTACAGTTACAGTTAGCTCTACGCTAATGTTAAAAAGAGTCATGAAATCACCGTCAATATAGAGAAAAACTTTGCAAGTGAATTCTATTATTGTGAAACATTAGTTCATCTCGAACCATGGTATAGATTGTCATCCACCATTACAAGCCCAATCGTAAACTACTCTCAAAAATAACTTATTATTTTTAAAGGGTAGTTTTATTTTTACTAGCTTCACTTGTTTTGACAAATCTCACTGCTGAAAGTATAATTATTGTACATATAGAAGTATTTAGAAGTATTTAAATATTAATTTATTTTAATATAATTATTGTAAAAAAATATACATTGAGTTTAACTGGAGTTTATAAAATTTATGACACATGCTAAAGCAATTTTTGGAGAACACGTTGTTGTTTATGGTTATAAGGGAATTACTATCCCTTTACCACAGATGACCGTTGATGTTGAACTTAAAGAAACAAATATTATACAGGAACGAGATAAAATTATATCATTTATATCAGAAGCTTGTGGTATTAATGACCGAACTGAAATTAATATCAATAGCACTATTCCCGTCGGTCGCGGACTTGGTTCTTCTGCTGCCCTTAGCATAGCATAGCACGCGCGAAAAAACTAACTAACATACGTGAAATTGCTGATAAATGTGAAAAATTTATCCATGGAAATCCTAGTGGTATTGATGTTAATCAAGTTTTAAGCGATACTCCACTTTTATTTTCTAAAAAAGATGGTGCTATACCTCTAGACTTCAATCTAGACAGTTATTTACTTATTATCGACACTGGAGTCATTGGTATTACTAAGGAAACTTTAAAAACATATTAAACAAAATTTTTGAATACTATAAATCATACATAGATGAACTTGGGGAAATTACTGAAAAAGTTATTGAACCATTAAAGAAAAAGCAATTGAAATAGTAGGAGCTTATATGTATAAAAGCTCATGACCTACTTCAAAAACTTGGTGTTAGTCATGAAGTAATGATGATGTAGTTAATATTTGTAAAAAATAACGGAGCTCTCGGAGCTAAGCTGACTGGTGGCGGAGCTGGTGGTTGCTGTATTGCTCTAAGTAAAACAAAAGAAACTGCCGATTCAAAATGAACTTGCAAAGAAAGGATATAAGTCATGGATAGTTACAGTTTAGGGTTATGCTAATATCGCCCTAGTAAAATACTGGGGATCAAAAGATCCAGTCTTACCTTTTAACCTAATATTTCATTAAGGTTAGACAACTTATTATCAAAAACAAAAATTGAACTTAGTTTATCAGATGAAGATGAGTTTTATATTAATGATGAAAAACAAAGTCAAGAAGAAGTAGAAAAATAACGAAATTCATCGCAAAAATTCACACCTGTTGAACGTGAAAAAATTTGTATAAAAGTTATAACACTGTTCCCACTGCAGCTGGTTTATCGTCTAGTTCTAGTGGAACTATGGCTCTTGTTTTAACTTGTAATGAATATTTTAAGTTAAATAAGACTGCTGAAGAACTAGTAGAAATCTCAAAAGAAGGATCAGGTTCTTCATGTCGTAGTTTTCTACCGACTTGCCGCATGGTTAGAAGATGGTAGCGTAGAAGAACTTAGCTGTGATTTAGATTTCGGTATGATGGTACTTGTTGTTAACGAAGATCGCAAAAAATTTCTAGCCGTATCGCAATGGAACGCTGTGTTCAGACATCCACAACTTTTGATGCTTGGGTAGAAAAAGCAAAAGAAGATTTTGTCGATATGAAGATAGCCTTAGAAAATGCGGACTTTGAAAAAAATTGGAGCAATAACAGAAGCTAATGCCCTTGCTATGCACGCAACAACGACAACATCAACACCAAGCTTTACTTTCTTAACTGATGAAAGTTATCGTGCTATGGAAATTGTTAAAACTTTACGAGAAAAAGGATATCGCTGATTTCACTATGGATGCAGGACCTAACGTAAAAGTTCTTTATTTAAAAGAAGATCAAGAAAAAATATGAGGAAATTTCTAAATTATGGCAGAAAAATAATTTTGTGCATGGAATAGACTTATGGCAAACTCTATCTTGCAGGTGAGTATGCAATTTTTGAAGATTATTCAAAAGCACTTATTACAAGTGTAGATAAAAAAATAATCGCTTTTGTCGAGCCAGCTAATGAAATTACAATTTTCGATACTGTTCATAAAATCTCAATAGGGACTTTATGAAAAATGATAATTTCAAACTTATTCAGGAATTTCTTATATTCCTGCAACAATATACACAGAGCAAAAAACATTTGCTCTTACTATTTACAACGAGCTACATGGCGAAGATAAAAATACGGACTAGGCTCTTCTGGGGCGGTCCTGGTCGCTATCACAAAAGCAATGTTGAATTTTTGAAAAGATAGCTTTTGATGATATAACTATTTTTAAAATTAGTTACTCTATTTAATCTTACTCATAACATCAGTGGTTCTATGGGAGATGTCGCTGCCAGCCTTACAAAAAGGTGTACTTATTATCAAAAATTTAATAGTTCATCTGTTAAAAGATTAATAGCAAATCATTCTATTGTAGAGATTATTAACGCTGATTGGGACGGACTTATAATTAAAAAATATAGTACCTAAAGGCGCTTATAAATGTCTTTGCTCGTTGGACCGGTGAGGTGTTGATACAAAAGAGCATGTGAAACTTTGGAAAGAAAACAAAGATAATTTTAAAGAAGAATATTCCAAATTTGTTTCAAAGTCGAACTCTTTAGTAACTGACTTAGCAGTAAATCTATCTGATGGCAATACTTCTGAAGCACTCGAAAATTTTAGGAAATTACGAAATAACTTGCACTATCTAGAAAGTTTTTCGAATATTCCTATGGAGACTATCACAATGAAAAAGTATATTGATACTTATCCTGCTGGAAAACAAAAGTGGTTCTGGTAGTGGTGATATTGTTCTTGGCTTTGATAAAAGTGATGCGCAGTTTAATTTAATATTGAATTTAGAAAAATTATAAAAAATATGATAATCAAGAAAGAGATTACTATGAGAAAAAAGATCATATCCGTCTAGCTCTTCAAGACAAAACAACCGCAACTAGTCTTGATAACTACGCAATAGACTACAACAGTATTCCACGTTTTTGGACTAGCTGATATAGATACTTCAACTACAGTTTGTGGCACGAAATGGGACTTTCCATTTTTTTATAAAATGCTATTACCGCTGGAGGAAGACTGTAATAAAATAAATAACGATTTTGTTGAAATAAGTAAAATCACCGGTATCGAATTTTTCCCAGGGTCTTATTCGCCTGCATTAAAAATGAAGAAGATGCCAAAGCTTATCCAAAAAGGTTATTCTGTTAATCTTGGGCTTGATAAAGAACCTTCTCTTATCTTAAAAGCTATTACTGATACAAATGCTCGTTACCTACAAATGCATACTAATCCTCTCCAAGAAATAGTTATGCCAGAAGGAGATCACAACTTTGAATCTTGGTTTACAACATTACAAGAAGTTAGTGAAAATTCAACTATTCCTGTTATACTAAAAAGAAACTGGCTTTGGTATGAATGAAGCAACAATAAGACTTGCAATTGACTTAAAAGCTAGCTGCTGTTGATGTTAGCGGTATGGGTTGGAACAAACTTTTGCACGTATAGAAAATGGGCGTCGAGATAATAAATCGGTATATCTAGAAAATATCGGCTATACTACAGCTGAAAGTCTTGAAAATGCATACCCATATCGTGATAAAATTGATATTATCGCTAGCGGTGGTATTCGTAATCCATTAGACGTTGTAAAATGTTTAGCTTTAGGTGCAAAAAGCTGTTGGTGTTTCTAAAATCTTCTTAGATATCTTAGTTAATGATGGAAAAGAGCCTTAATTGAAGAAATAGAAAAATGGAAGAAAGAAATCAAGTTTTTAATGGTTTTAATGAATGCTAAAACTATTCAAGAATTAGATGGAAAAATTAGAAAATAAATTAAAAACTTATCGAGATTAATGGTGATTAATACATCACAATTTTTCTCGATAAGTTTTTATTTCTCTTCAAGTGATGCTATTCTTTTAATTGCTTTATTTAAATCGTCTTCCAAACTATTAATTTTAGTTTTATTCTTTTGATTTTCTGCAATTAAATACCAACAAGAAATTAATAGCATAACATTCAAAGATTATTGCAAACATAACTTCTCTAACTGATAAAAACCTCATCACGAAGATGAGGTTTTGTCTAAATAGTCTAAAGAGGAAAATTTTTAGATTTTATTAATAAATAGTATATATTTTAACAATTATTAATATTTACGTTTTCTAGCCGCTTCAGATTTTTCTTACGACGAACGCTTGGTTTTTCATAAAACTCACGTTTGCGAACTTCTTGGATAGTTCCGTTTTTAGAAACAGCACGTTTGAAACGACGCAGTGCATCTTCTAGTGATTCATTTTTACGAACTACAGTTTTTGACATTGGATTTTCCCTCCCTCCGATATTACGAAATCTAATTTAAATGTAATCAAATGCTTAAATACAAAATAAATACAAAACATTTAGTTAGTAAAAACTGCTCTATGAGCAATCCACTTAAATATTGTATTATATTATTGCGATATTGTCAACCTTAAACAAAGTTTATTTACTAATTTTCCAATGTATTAGGTTGTATCTTTACTCTTAAATCATTATTTTACAGTTAATTACTTGCTTTCAAAGCCAACTATTAAATTCCTCAATAAAACTCGCATAACCTGTTTTATTTTGATAACTTGGAACTTCCGCTAAAAAGACTTGACTAGGTAATTTTTCTGCCCTTTTTCTAGTTATTAAAATAAGAGCTTTTAGCCTGTGAAGAATTTTTAAACATTTCCTCCGGTAGTGTAATAACCGCATTTAGATTAATATCTTCTTCTAAAAATTTTTAAAATTATCTTCTAATTCCAAAATTTGTTTCGGAACAACTAACATTCCTACACCATCTTCTGTTAAGTAATTTGCCACTTGTTCAATGAATAATAAAAGCATTAATACTATATCCTTCACTACTACATAGTTTATAATTTAAGCTGTTATCCTCATCTGCATAATAACCAAATGGCACATCACTAATAATAACATCTTGTTTTTGATATTTTAGAGGTTTTAAGACGTCTTGGTTAATAATTTCTGCAGAACTTCTAATAGATTAAAAATATTTTTGTTGTAATTTTTACATAATTACTATCAACATCAATAGATGTAAAGTCTTTCTCTCCTTTGACCAGAGCCGCGATATTAATTAGAAAACTACCACTACCACTAGCAAAATCAGCGATAGAAATCTTCTCTTCCCCATAAATACATTCAATTAAATGACTCACATACATCGTTATCACTTCCGGTGTAATATCATAACTTGGATTATTCAATTCCTTCAATGCCTTTAATAGCAAGAATTGGTAAACTTTTCTTATTGTCTCTTTGTCATAGTTATCAACGATATCAAAATAATCTTTATCATTTTCTAATGTTAAATACTTTGTCAAAGCTTCAAAAATAAAGCCCTTGCCCTTTAGCCTCTTCTGCTTGCTTATCTATTTTTAAAAAATAATTTTTCTAAATCTGACATGGTACCTCCTATTTGGATAGTTTATTCAAATACTTATTTATTATAACATGAATAGATGAATAATCAATATTTTCAATTATTCTCTGTTATCATTCTCAATTATAAAAAGACGATATTTCTATCGCCTTCTCTTTTTATAGTTTCTTAATTAATCGTTTTTGAGTTTTATCGCATACGTAGCCAATACTTTCATAGAACTTATGTGCTTCTGTACGGCAAACATTTGAATTAAGTCTAATAAAAACTAATATTATTTTTTAAAGCATAGTCTTCTATAAAGCTCATAAGTTTTTCCCTATTCCTTGCCCTTGAAAATTAGAATTTACTGCTAATGCAAGTATATTTAGACCAGTATCCATATATATACTTTCATAAAACTCTGCATGAACAAATCCTATTATTTTTTTCTTGTTTGTTCATTTTTCAAAAACCTATTATTATATGATGGTTATTGTCCTTGGTTAATTTTCTATTTGTTTTTCACAATCTCTAGATTGACATCATACCCCTAACTCATAATCACTTATTTTTTTGAATCTCTTTTGCATCTAATATAGTAATATTCCTTAGCATTTTGACTTACCTAAAAACTATAATTTTTAAAACTTACTTCGTCACTTCTTCAAAAGCAGCTTTTACTATATCGAACTCTCTTGTACGTAATGTACGCATATCAAGAATAATGCTATTATCTTTAATACGTGTAATAATAGGAATCTCAACTTCTAATAGTTTTCGTTTCTATTTCTGTTGCATGAAGTTTTTCTATGAGTAAGTTTTACAGCAACACTTTTCAAGATAACTAGCTGGATAACTTCCTCCTCCTACTTCTGCTTTATCTTCTTCTATCCTAATATCAAAAATCAAGATCACTCAATTTTTGTTTTTAAGACATCAGCTTTTTCCAAATAAACGTTCTTTAGATAGAGAAATCATATGTAATGTTGGTATGTGTTCTAAAAGCATCTTTTTCATCTAGGTATAGTTTTAATGTTGCTTCTAGTGATGCTAGAGTCATTTTATCTACACGCAGTGCACGAGTAAGTTGGTTTTCTTCATTTTTCTATATATTTTTTCTTACCAACAATTATTCCTGCTTGAGGTCCACCTAGTAGCTTGTCTCCACTAAATGTTACAATATCGATACCACTATCTAATATTTCTTTTTACCGTTGGTTCATATGGTAAGCCAAATTTTTGAAAAAAATCAACAAATTGTCCACTTCCCAAGTCATTAATCGAAACTAATTCATTCTCACGTGCTAAATATGAAATTTCCTCATTTGATACGCTCTCAGTAAATCCTAAAATTTTGTAATTACTTGTATGAACTTTCAGTAAAAGCACCTGTTTCTTCTGTAATTGCATTCTCATAATCTTTCAAATGAGTTTTATTTGTTGTCCCTACTTCTACTGGTACTCCTCCACTAAGTTTGATTATCTCAGAATTCTGAATGCTCCACCTATTTCTACCAATTCTCCACGTGATACAATAATTTCTTGGTCTTTTTACTAAAGTATTTTAATGTTAATAGCACTGCCGCCGCGTTATTATTAACAACAGAACATCTTCTGCGCCTGTTAATTTTTAATAATATCTATTAGGGTGAACATAACGACTCCACGTTTTTTTATTATCAATATCAAATTCAAGATTTGAGTAATTAAAAAGCAACACTTTCTATATTTTCCTTTATTTTTCATAATAGACTTCGTCCTAAGTTTGTATGTAGGATTGTCCCAGTAGCATTTATCACCCTACGTAGTGAATTTTATCTTCTTTTTCTACTATTTTCGCTACTTCTCCTACTATTTTACTAAGGCTTTGGCACTTCTATTAATTCTTCATTCAAAAATAAACTTGTTTAACTTCTTTCAATATATTGCTTTATTGCTGATTTTTATCGCTACTTCTGTATAAGTATTCATTAGTTCTTTTATTTCATCTAATAACAATATCTTATTTATTGCTGGTATTTGTGAAAGTAAGTGTTTTGACATAATGTCTCTCCTTCTATAGTTCTTTTGCTATGCTCTTAATCGCATTTATAGCGTAGTCTACTTCTTCTTCTGTATTCATACTAGAAAAATGAAAATCTAACTATTCCTTGATCTTTTAGTCCCTAGTGCTTCATGCATTAATGGTGCTAATGTGCTCCTGGACGTATCGCTATGTTATATTGTTCTGAAAGCACATCAGCTACATCAGCCGCAGGAATATCTTTGAAATTCATCGCAACAACTGCTGTTCTTTCTTTTGTAAAATCTCCATAAAATTCTAGACAATCAAGGTCTTTTAACTCATTATAAAATCTATTGGCAAAACCTATTTGTTTTTGTAAAGATTGTTAAGACCTTTTTGTTTATATATTTTATTCCCTCATACAATCCTAAGATTCCCGCTGTGTTTAAAGTTCCTGCTTCTAAACGTAATGGATATTCTCCAGGATGAGCTTTATCAAAAGTACGGACACCACTACCTCCAACCTTATAACGACGAATTTCTGGTTCTTTCAACCTTATGCAAAGTCCACCAATACCTTGCGGACCGTAAAGACTTTTATGTCCTGTAAAGCACAATACATCAATGCCCAACTCTTCCATATTTAGCGGTATTACTCCCGCTGTTTGCGAAGCATCTACAACTGAAATAATATTATGTTTTTTGCAAATTGCCGCTACTTTTTCCAAATCAATAACATTTCCTGTTACGTTAGAACTATGCGTAATAGCAAGTATCTTAGTATTAGGTCTAATAGCCGCTTCTAAGTCTTCATAGCTTATCATTCCTGTTTTATCGCCGTGTACTATCGTATAGTCACACCCAATAGTTTCATGAGCTAAATAAATTGGTCTCAATACTGAATTATGCTCCATAGATGTTGTCACAACATGATCTTCTTTATTCAATAAACCGAAGATTGCAATATTTAAACTTTCTGTTGAGTTAGAGGTGAATACTACTCTGTCTTCTTCTTTTAATCCAAAAAGTCCGCTACTGCTTTACGTGCTTCATAAACTTCACGAAAGGCGTTGTTCGCTTCATAGTAACTTCCTCTTGAAGCATTGGCATATTTTGCAGAAGCTAGTACTTCATAAACTTTATCAGCAACTTCTTTTTGGTTTTTAATGATGTTGCACCATAATCAAAATAATAACTCATACCTTTTTCGTACTTTAGTTAAAAATAATTTTATTTATTATTCTAACCTTCTCCCTTCTTTATTTTTGCTAAAAACTCTGTAGTTTTCTACTCGACGTGTCACTCCCAATTTGTCAATATATTCTAAAATTGCCATTGAATATTTTCTACTTGAACCCGTCATATCACGGAACTCTGCAAAAGCCATCTTATCATTAGTTGAAAAGTGCTCTTCTACTTTTTTGATCGCTTCATCTAAAATATTTTTTTATGTAGTACTAAATCAGCGTCTAATCGAATAATTGTATTATCTACTAGTGAATCTAATAATTCAACACTTGCTTTCACTCCATTTGTTAAATCTTTAATAGTTGGCGGCGTAAAAGCCTCCTTGAAGTAATTCACGTTCAATACGCTCTTTTTCTGCCAGTTGTTTTTTTGTCATAATTTTACTACAAAATCTTTTTCTGCAACTAGATTTCCTTCTAGACGTACTTCATTATTTTTATAAACAAATCTATCATCTCTAAAACTTCTTTTTGAGATAATTTAAATTAGAAATAACTTCAATTTTCGGTATTCCTACTTTTAATTTATAACGTTTATGATAATCGATTAAAAGTTTTTCAGTTTTTCTAAGACTTCTTCATATTTTTTTCTTGTGAATATAGCCTATTTTTGTTTTGATAAATAAGTCCCTCTTCTAATAACTGCGCTATATCAGCTTCAACCTCATTTACTGGAAGTTGCAACTCTTTTACTATGTTGTCTTTAGCCACTAAATAATCTTGGTGAGATAATAGATAATTAGCTATTAAATCACTAGAATTTCCTTCTAACTGAACTTTTAATTTTTCTAAAATTTCTTCATTAAATCGACTATGTTTTTTTAGGGATTAGCATCTAAGATAACCCCTCCACCAATAGTAATCATTGGTGAGTACGTTCTAATAATAAATTTATCATAATTCTTCACAGCTATTTCTTCTTCTAAACGAAGTTGAGCAAACCCATTACCCCGGCTGCTAATTCTTCTGCTCCAAGAGGTACTACACGAGCCATAATTTCTTCAGTTCCTATATAAACGCACTCTATCCCAAAGCTCCAAGTAGCACTTTTCATCATTTATAAGTTTAATTTCAGTATCAATCATATATGTTTTAGTTAGACTTCCTGCTGTTGCTAATGTATCTCACGTTTAATATCATCAAACTTGATATTAGCAAGGTTTATAGCTGTTCTTTGACCCGCTGTCGCTTGTGTTACATCTTGAGCGTGAACTTGGATATTTCTTACTTTAGTTTTTATCTCTTTTGGATAAATAACTAATTCATCTCAACATTTATTACACCTTCTGTTAAAGTTCCTGTTACTACTGTCCCAAAACCTTTTACTTGGAACGCACGGTCTACATTAAGACGTGCATTTTTCAATATTTCTTGCTTGAATATCTTCTGTTTTTTTATCAATGGTTTCTAATAAAGTATCCAAACCTTTTTTTGCTAATTGAATCTACCTCTATAATCAGTGCATCTTCAAGCGGAGTTCCTGCTGTAAACGTACGAATATCTTCTTTTTACCAGCTCACGGTATTCTTCTTCAACTAAATCTATTTTTGTCATAACGATAATATAGTTTTTCTATACCAAGAAGTGTTAGAATATCAAAATGTTCTTTTGTTTGCGGCATTATACCTTCGCGTGAATCGACTAAAAGTAATACTAAGTTAATTCCACTAACTCCTGCCAACATATTTTTTATAAATCTTTCATGTCCTGGAACATCTACTACTCCGCATCTTTTCCCACTTGGTAGATCAAAATATACGAACCCAAAGGTTTATAGACATCCCACGTTCTTTTTCTTCTTGTGTTGTATCTGTTTCAATACCATAATGCTTTTTATTAACGTCGTTTTTCCCGTGGTCAATATGACCTGCAGTTCCAATAATTACGTTATTATTCATCTAATTCCACCTTTTTATATTAAAAAGTAGAGACTATATTTTATCTCTACTCTTAAAAATTTATTTTATTTGATAGTCTTTCAATTCTGTTACTATCCTTTTTAATTCCTGCTTTTTGAATAGTACAAACCTTTGTATTCAATTTTCTCAGCTATTAATACTTTCACAACTTCATCAAACTTTTCCCATACTACCTTTAGCATAAATCCGCACCCAGCACTTATAGATGGATGTGTCGGAATTAATGATGCTCCTAAATCCTTTGTGGCGCAAATATCATCCGCCTTTATTGCATCATGTGTGCTATTAAAAACCACTAATCCCTCTTCTATCATACTTCCTCCTATGGCTGAATTATTCTATTTGCTTTTCTCATGTCTTCCACGATAAAGTACATGTTTGTTGGATTACCAACAGCTAAATCTATTTTTATTATAGTCTATACATGCACCACAGCAAACAATTTCTACACCATTATTTTCTAACTCTCTTAGTTCATCAAGAACATGACTTCTTTGTCTATCTATCAATAGACCACCACCATTATAGAAAATAACTTTCTTAGGTAGTACTTCTTGTTCTGTAAGTGCATATAAATATGCTTTAATCAAACGCTTCCCTAATTCTTCACTACCATGTCCCATTTGACTTTTATTAATAACAACTATATAGCTCTCATCTTTAACTACTGGTAGTACTTCTTGTGCTACTACTTCTCCACGCGTAATCTCTACTAAATCCTTCTTCTATAGGTGATACTTTAATTTCGTGATTATTTTTTTCTGCAAATTTTTCTAAGCTATCTACATGTTCTTGAAGTCTTACTAATAAAGTTACTTTTTGGCTCTTCTTCTAAAAGTTCTTTTCGCTTGAGTTACTGGAACAACACATTTTATCACAAGAGTATCTATTACGACACCTTCTGTTACTTCCCCTTTTTGATATAGTAACAATATATTTATCCTTCGCTTCTTCTACCATTTTCAAAGTTGTACCCTAATTGATTCGCCATTTTTCTAAATTTTTGAGTCGCTATAAAATTATCAACTGTAGTTTCAACTACATCATTTTCTAATAATAATTTTTTAGTTTGGATAACTGGTAGTGGACATGCTAACCCTTGAGCATTTAATTTTTCTTTTTTTCATATTTGAATATCTCCTTTTTTATTGTAGTATTTTCTACTTCTGTATTCTTTAAATTTATTTTTACTATTACTGCTTTTTCTTGTTTTTCAATAACTCTTCCTACGATTGCGCTCTTTATTTCTAAAGTGTTTAATTTTTCTAAAAGTTGTTGAGCTTCTTCTTCAGGAATAGATATTAATAGACCTCCTGAAGTTTTGTGGATCATACATTATCTCTTCCAATGCAAAAGTCTTTCACCTGATAATCAACATTAGGTTCTACATATGTTCTATTCAATTGGCCTCCGGCTGTAATAACAAATTCATTTGCACATTTATAAGCTTCTTCTATATAAGGAATATCTTTAATATTAATCTCTGCAGAATACTTACCATCTAACATTTCTACAAGATGTCCTAAAAAAACCGAAGCCTGTAATATCTGTACAGCTATTAACATTGAATCCTTTTCATCATATCAGCAGCATATTTATTCAAAGTAGTCATTTGTTTGACACTTTGCGCGAATGCTTCTTCTGAACATTCTTTTTACCATATGAGCTGTATTAATAATACTAATTCCTAGTGGTTTAGTAACGATAAGCATATCTCCTGGTTTACAGTTATTATTTTTGTAAAAATCTTATCAGGATGTACTACTCCCGTTACGGATAATCCATATTTTGGTGTCGCATCATGAATAGAGTGCCCTCCAGCAAGAACTCCTCCAGCTTCATGAACTTTTTCTGCTCCACCTTTTAATATTTGGTGTAAAATCTCTAAATCCATATTTTCTGGGAAGGCTACAATATTTAATGCCGAAATTACGTCGCCACCCATAGCCCACACATCGCTTAGTGCATTTGTTGCTGCTATTTGACCATAAAGGTAAGGATCATTTATCATTGTTGTGAAGAAATCAATGTCTGTATTATCGCCTTATCATCAGAAATCTTATAAACTGCTGCATCATCTGACGATTCGTATCCTACTATTAAATTTTCATCATATTTCTTTGGAAGATCTTTTTAATATATCTGATAGAGCCCCCAGCCCTATTTTTTTGAGTTTCAGCCTCCACAAACAATCATATTCATTTTCTTTTTCTGTCATGCTTACCTCCTGCACTATTATATAATATAATTATACTACCTTATGTTGATTTTTTTAAAAGTATTATTTGGTTTTTTTAATGTAAAAAAAGAAAACTTAAGTGAGAATTCACTTAAGTTTTCTTCTTGTTAAATATCTTATATTTTTAATATCTTTTACCATCTAAATAAACTGATGGAATTGAGTTGTTCCTTGGAATGCTCCACTGTTATTTTGGTGGTGTACTAATGCTACTCTTCCTCCAGAAATAGTTACTCCTACACCAATTTCAGTAGCTGATTTTTGCTAATAGTGTATTTCTGTGACCATAAGGATATGCTGTTGTTACATTTTCCTATTTCATGGTACAAAGTATCTAATAGTCTTTGTGCTACTTGATCTGGAGTTCCACTATCTGTATTAATAGCTACATTATAAAGGATATGTTGTGCTCCCGCATATCCAGCTTGTGCTGCTGCTGCTTTTTCATATGAACCCCCTGGTCCATGAATTCCTGCATTAAATGCACCTTGTAATACTGTAACAGAACGTGCTTTTGTTCCTGCATTTAAAAGCTGCATTTTCTTTAATACCTTAAACCATTCATTGCTCGTAAAAGCATTTGCTTTACTAATATGCTTGTCTAATTTGCTCCTCACGAGTTGTCGCTTGTGGCGCTGGTGCTGCTGCTTTTGGTGTAGCTGCTGGTTGCGCTGCTTGTTTTGAGCTTCTTGTTTCTTCTCAGTATTAGTTACCTTTGGTGCTGCTGGCGTTGCATTGTTCATAATTGTTGGAGCTTTTGGTGCAACCACTGCTGGTGCATTTAATAATGTTGTTGCCCCTGCTGGTTTATTAGAAGGTTGTGCGTTACCTGTTTCTGGTTTTGGCACTGTATTTTCTTTTGGTGCTGCTGGCGTTGCTGGTTTTGGAGTTTCAGCAGGTTTTTCTGTTTCTTTTGGTTCTGCTTTTGGTTGTTCTTCTTTTCCACTAGCCGAATTGTCTGCATCAGTTGCTTTTTTATTTTCTTCTTGTTGAGCTTTAACTTCTGGTGTAGCTATTTCATAACGTACTGAAATTTTAAATTTATACCCACCAGCTTCTACTGTAGTATTGATAGTTTTTCTTTCTACTGCTGTGTGGTAATTTTTTAGTAGGTGTTTTAGATTTTAAATCCAATTCTACTTCTACCGCTTCTCCAGGCTTTATTATATCTCTTTTTAATAACAAATTCAGCTTTTGCTTTCTTCAACAACAATACGTGCTACAACATTTGCTACTTCTTTTTCTGATGTTAGCGCGCATAATAATTACCATTTTTCATATACACTTACATTTACTTCTTTAACGTTTACATCTACCGCTGCATTATTTACATCTAATGCATTTGTTGGTAGTGCTGTTACTCCTGTTAACAATACCAGCCCTGTTAACACTTTACTCGTTATCTTTAATCCTTGTTTTTCATCAAAATATTCTCCTTCATCAATTTATTAATTTTAAACTTTTAATAGTCTCCTATATTATACTCCCTTAAGTTACAAACTTCAATAGATTTTTCCAATTTGTAATGCAAATTCAATGTTGTAATATTGTTGAAATATTTCTTTTTAAAAATTACATTTTGTTTACTTATTAGTAAAAAAATTAAGGTAATTAGTTTTAAGGACTAAATTTTAAGTATAATTTTAATTATATTTAAGGTTCAGTTTTTATAATGTGTATATAACTAGTAAATAGTTATAAACTTCATAAACTTTCCTTTTCTATAAAAGGCCGAGACAGATGTGCTCGGCTCTTTTTTTATAATTTTTTGAATTAAAAAGGAGAATTAACCATAAATTTATGGAATCCTCCTCTTTAATTTTGCTTCATTATCCTTTAATTTTAGGGAATCATAACCACTTCGGTAATTAAATCTTTCGAACCAAAAACTTGGATCAATGCACTGTTCCCAGTACTCAAGATGCTTTTTTTATCTATTTCATGATTAGACGTCTCTACATTTTCCCTTGCTCTCCTTGGACAGAGTACCAATATAAATATTCTTCTCCATTTTAATTCTTCTCGAAAAAATAGTTTCAACATACATTTTTCACGTTCTAAAGTTAAAAGAACACCTTCCATATTATCATTCAGAAATTTTAACCATTCATCTACTTTATGACTCATCCCCGGTTTTTACTCTAAATCTAGTAAGTTCTACAATCATAAAAACCCTCCTTAATTTCTTATTATTCCACTTTCTATATAAAAATTTTTCTTGATTATTTATAAATATCTTCTTCTAATTGTTTACTTTGATGAAACAGAATGCTACCATCTTCATTTATAATAACAATATTTAATTTCCCTCCATAAACACAGCCCCCGTCTATATTTATACGATTTTCTCGAATATCATAATAGGGTTCTTCTCTTACCGGACTGTGCCCATGAAAAATCTTTTTATCGTACTTTTTATCACTACTTAAATACGGCTCTCTTATCCAGACTATATCTCTATGTTCTTGATTCCAAAAATTTTTATTAAAATCTACTCACATGAACAAAATAGTAATCCCAAGACTCATAGCGTGTCTGAAGTTCTTTTAACCATAGTCTTAATTTTTATATTCTCTAGCAAATTTTTAAAAATAATATCTTCTATTTTCTATTGTCGCTTCTGGATAAAAATGACTGTAATGTTGTTAATCCATTATTTCTAAAAATAGTGGTCTTGACGACGACTATCAAGTACGTTATATCTAGCTTCTTTTTAGTGAGATTAAACATATCTTCATGATTTCCCAATAAAAACAACATGGTGAGAATAGTCTTTCTGTAAATTGTAAAAATATTCCCACACTAATTTTGTATTTTTTTCCTCTGTCGCACATATCTCCAAGACAAATAAGTTTATCCTCTTTAGGATTGAATTTCACTTCATCTAACAGTTTTTCATAGTATAATAACTACCATGAATGTCTGAAATAATAATTTTCCTCACAAACTCACCTACTTTATAAGCTCTCTCTCGTATATTCCTTATAATAAAATATATCCTCTTTTATCACATTAGTTTTATTTTAACTATTTTTATATCATGTATTCTGGCTCTATATCACTGTCCCTTATATCTTTTTGATACCATACTACATCATACCAACGATTAAATTTATAGCCCACATTTTTGAAAAATGTGCTACTTTTTCTAAAACCATGTTTTTCATGAAACGACACACTTCCCTCATCTGGATAAGAAATACAAGAAGTTATTCGACAAATCCCTTTATCATATAATCTTTTTCAAGTTCATTATACAGTTTATCTCCCTATACCTTCTCCTCACTTGTTCATCCAAATAGATTGTAATCTCTGTTGTCCATGCATAGGCTGCTTTTAGGATAGAACTCTCCAGCATAGGCATATCCCAAAACTTCTCCATCTTTTTCCGCTACTAAAAATGGATATTTTTGAAGTGTATTGCTAATTTTTTCTTCAAAAAATTCTACGCTGGGAACTTCATAATCAAAGGTTATTACTGTGTTCTCTACATAGGGTCGGTATATTTCAACTATTCTACCAGCATCTTCTAAGTTTACATCTCTTATTAGCATAACAACCTCCTACTATAACTTTTCTTTTTTTATCTTTTCAAGTAAAGCCTCACACCCCTGAATTACATCGCGATATGTCGCTTCAAAAATCACCTGTATACCAAGGATCATCTATAATATGATTACGTCCAGCATACTCTAAAAGTTTTCTTACCTCTCCTGCTTGTCTACCACGAATAAATCTTTTAATATTATCAATATTACTATCATCCATTCCAACGATATAGTCAGCCATAAGGTCATTATCGTTTTAAAGGACGTGAATACATCCCTCAACACTTATACCTACTTCTGCTAATTTTTCACGAGTTCCATGATGAACAGGATTTCCATGTTCCCACGATGATGTCGCTGCTGAATCTATTTTTATTTTCTCGCTTAAATTTTCTTTTTCTACCATATCACGAAATACCGCTTCAGCCATAGGGAGAGCGACAAATATTTCCTAAACAAACAAATAACACTTTTACCATAATATTACCTCTTCCTCTTATACTCATATAATTATAACATATCTATTTTAAAAACTAAAAAAATATTCTTTATAAAACAGCTCTTTAAGAAACTTTATAACATACTATAATATACTAAAAAGTATTGATTATATTTATATTTTTAATTATTTTTACAAAGCAGCTCTAATTTCTCTAGTTTCTTTCGGATATCATTTTTAATTAATTCCTCCTCATGATATAATATATTAAAAAGTATCATTTTAGTAAGGAGCAGTATATGGAATATAATCTACTTTGTTTTTAAACGTACATCTACCCTTACTGCTCTTTTCATTACCAAGAGAGTATCAGGGAAGGATTTTATACTAAAAGCGGAGTTTGGACTAAACTAATAATTATAAAAGGAAAATGAAATTTGTTTTCCTCGATGAACAACTTCAAACTATAAAAGAATTAAACTATAATAAAAAACTGATACTGGTTTTATAGAACCTAATAGCATTTTTCGTATAAGTCCAACATCAACAGATTTACAATTTCATATTGAATTTTATTGTGAAGCGCAGGATTACTTTTTCAATAAATATGACTTAGGCACTGCTCATCTCGAAGTTGTCAATGCAATGGATTATCTATCTCCATGCAAAGTTTTAGACTTAGGGGCTGGTCAAGGAAGAAATTCATTGTATCTTGCCTCTCTTGGCTGTCAGATTTCTGCGGTTGATACTAATGCAAAAATTCTTGCAAGATTTGGTAGATATTTCTGTAAAAGAAAAACTTAACTTAAACATATTCAAACACGAAATAAATGAAGCTAATATAAAGGATACTTATGACTTTATTGTAGCCACAGATGTTTTTATGTATCTTAACTCACACGTATTTTCTAGTGTTATACACAATATGCAAAAAAACAGACTAGTATTGGTGGTTTATAATCTTATTGTTAGCGCACTTAATACTATAGGCGTTCCAACAATACCATTCCATTTACATTTATAGAAAATGAATTGCTAGAATATTATGATGGTTGGGAAATTATAAAAATATGAAGAGTATAAAAGAAATAACAAAACTCTCCATATCCTTATGTAGTACTTTTTGCTAAAAAAATTGAAACTTAATTATCGTACATCAACTCTATATTTTTAAAAAACTTCAAGGTTTATATTTACCTTTGAAGTTTCTCCTTTATTATTTCAAACTAACTTTACATCTTGTTTTCTTAAATTCAGCGATAGCCTCTTTTGCCAATTTATCAACGCGTTCATTTAATTCCACACCCGTGTGAGCTTTGACTTTTACAAAATTAACTTTTACCTTAGTTGATACTTTATCAGCAAATTCCTTATAATTTTTGGTATAATCAAGATTTGTTTTCCATTTACCCATTGCCCATGATTCTATACCTTGGTAATCATAGAATAATGTTATTTCTGGAATTTTTTTATCAACTGCATACCACATAACAAATTTTGCTGCTTCTAGTTCACCAGCTACGTTGTGTAACTCAGCATATTCTCCTTTATTGCCAGCATGCTTATATTCATAGTGTTGATCTCCATCAACAATAACAACACCAGAACCATAAATGCCATTTATCCTATCATAACTACCATCTATATAGGCATAAACTCCTTCGACTTTCTCTAGTTTTTCGCTGATAATTTCACGTTCATTCAAATATGCTTCTGCTTCTTCTTTTGTTTTAAAACTTTTGTATATAGCACCTTTAAAACCTACCACTTGCTTTTTGACATTCTTCCCATGTTGAGAAAATCCTACTTTTTCTTCCATTTTTTCACTGCATAAAATTTTGCCATAATAATCCTCCTAAGATTCCACTATACACTCTACTTCACTCTCTTACAAACGATTATTTTTCTATTAACAATTATCTAATTTTTAAATAATATCACTATATAATAAAAATCGATGCGTTGCACCGACTCCATCTATAATTATAAAGACTGGCGGGAATGTGTGGGGAATCAGACCCACCCAAGAGGGCTCTTAACCCTCATACTAGTTTTGAAGACTAGAGAGCACACAGAACTCATCCACTCCCATGAACAAGATTTATTATACAATAAAATATATAAAAAGCAATAGCTTATGGAAAGCAAACTATCTTAATACTACTTTCTCTCCACTTACCTTATCTTCTTTTACCACTTACTGAAAAACTATTAATTTTCTTTCAAATATGTAGTATGATATACATATAAGAATAAAGAAAGGAGACAATATGAAAATTAATATTAAACTTGATTCAAATATTACGGATATAGAAGTTGTTATAAAATCTCCTGAGTTAAGTAATGATGTTATCGCGATAAAAGATTTAGTGGAAAAAGCTCTTGCAAGTACCCAAAAATTATTTTTATAAAGATGACACAGAATATTTATTCCTCTTGGTGATATTTTATTTTCGAAACCGACGATAATAAAGTTTATGCACACTCTTATGATAATTTTTACAGTGAAATACAAACTTTATGAATTAGAAAGTATAATTCCATTTTATTATTGTCGAGTTTCTAAATCTGCAATAATAAATCTTCGAGCAATTTACTCGCTTGAAAAAATCTTTTTCAGGGAGCGAGTACCGCATCTTTTTCAAAAAGCAAAAAAACTGTTCACATATCAAGACATTATTACAAAAATTGTTAAGAAAAATTAAGAGAAATGAGGTAAAAACTTATGAGAGTCTAATAGGTTTACTATTTATTATTTTTGCAATATCAATCGCATTTGGCGAATTAAACTTCTTTCCATCAGAACTATATTTCTAACTTTAGGAACTATTATTTTAGGGGTATTTTATTGTAGAGGGTTAACTGATTTTGATGTTTTTGGAACTATGTTACCAGCTGCATTACTATTTATTATTTATAACAAACACTTCCATTTTGCAGCTATATCTACTGGAAAAAGTAATTTGGATTGCTATTCTTCTTAGCATAGGTATATCAATGCTATTTCCTAAAAAGTTAAAATATAGCTTCCAACGTAAAAAGATAGATTCCGTGGATATACTACAGAAACTCAGGATTATTCTAACGTTACTTTTTGGTGAAAATGTCCGCTATATCAATATTAACGAACTAGATTAGTTTCAGATCAACTACAACATTTGGTAGCACAAATATTTACTTTGAAAAATTAGATACTTATTCTATCAAAGATGTTCATATAAGCATTACAGCAACATTTGGAGATGTAAAAATATTCGTTCTAAAGAATGGTCTGTCGAGAATAGAATATCTTCGATTCTTGGAGAAGTTAATACTCCATTGCTACTCCAAATACTAATGATGTTAAAATAATTTTAACTGAAATGCTACTTTTGTATGAAGTATAATTTACATATAATAAATTAACGGTTAAACATAAAAATCTCTTTAAGACATAAAATTAAACGCCTTAAAGAGGTTTTTCTATTCTTATTCTTGAGATTTTTCTGTTGTTCTCTTTTTCCACTAGTTTTGATAAGTAGATTGAACCTATAGTTAATAGTATCACTAGTAATGAAGCGATTAAAAATTCTTTACTAAAAAACGTTAGAACTAGTTGCTTCAAAGTTTAAGAAAACAATCGTTCCTGGCACAATACCTAGTACACTCGCTATCATATATTTTGTTAAACTTATATTAGTAAGTCCATATCCATAGTTTATCATATTATATGGAACTAAAGGAATAAGTCGTAATATAACTAAACTCACCATTAACTTTTCATCACTCACTCCAAAAAATACGTGCATGTTGTTCTGGCTTCATCTTTCTTGCTAAGTAATTACGAACCCAATCACGCCCAAAACGTCTTGAGAGCAAACATTTACGTAACAATTTATAGATGCTCCTAAAAATGTTAACAAGCTACCTTCTACAAATCCAAATGCAGACCTCCAACTACAGCTAAGATTGGCACTGGAAAGAAAAACACTGGCAGTATCGCAAACATCAACACATGAGACAGTTGGCGCAACAACACCAAAACTTTGTGTAAACTCCAGTCATAATATTCTCCTTTTATGCTTTCTA